>Ga0105047_10015687_pt1 | contig 11922 bp, 7 predicted proteins | sample MAT04_FD_78384 | JGI IMG/M metagenome (GOLD analysis project Ga0105047, IMG submission 78384) | Freshwater microbial communities from Lake Fryxell liftoff mats and glacier meltwater in Antarctica - MAT-04 (megahit assembly) | ecosystem: Environmental > Aquatic > Freshwater > Ice > Liftoff... | reverse complement strand
TCACGAGGCGGGAGGGCCTCGGAAAGCGCTATGGATGGCGACTCGGCGAGTGCCGCCGGTCTCGCGGGAATGAGCGGATACAGATCGCCCACCTCGCCGCGTACGCGCTCCACCACCCAGGCGCCCCAGCGCTCAACCTCCTCGGCCAGGCGCACTCCGAAGCGTTGCGGGTAAACGAGGGTGCAGAGCTGGATCAGGTGAGCGACGGGGTTGAGGTCAACCGCATAGGTCTCACAGCCGAGGCGCAGTGCTTCCAGGGGGATAGCGCCGCCACCGGCGAACATATCGAGCACCTTTGGGGGGACGCCGTCGCTCGCCGCAACCAGGCGCTCACGCGCGCGGCGCAGCGCCTCATCACCCAGCTCCCAGCGACAGAGCGCAACCATCTCGCGCTCGTGCTCTGCGCGCTCCTCGGCCGTTGCAGGTGCAGGCATGAGGGCGGCGTAGACAGCGGCGCGGGCGGCCACAAGGGGGCGACGTGCCCACCAGAGGTGCAGCGTCGAGATATGCCCCTTGCGGATGCTCTTCTCGCGGCTGGCCTCCGCGCTGATCTCGCGGATGGGGATGAAGTCCTCGATCAGGCGGCGGTCGGAGGGCATGGGCATCCTTTAACGTTCTAAGCGGGACGGATCTTTACCGCCCGTACCGTCTCCTGCTGTTTCTTGGCATCGAATGCTGGCTCAAGGACGAAAGCAACCCGTTGCCCCTCCTTCAAACAGCCTTGCGATGCTTCTCGGCGCTTAAAGTATACGTCTCCGCCGCCGTCTTCGCGCCGGAGGAACCCAAAATCTTTCTCAGGTGGAAGTCGTGTAATAATCCCGTGAGCTAGCGTAATACCTGCTTCGACACCTTGCTGCCAGGCTGCACGAAGCGTACGACTTAAAAGCTTGATGTCGTTTGAGATTTCGGGCAATTCTGCACTAGAGGCGGCAGCCGCTTGCTGAATATCAGCATCGAGCTGCCGCAGACTGGCAGGGATTGACCAGCTTTCGCGCTCACGAATCTGGCGGGCCAGAGCAACTGATTGGGCAGCAAAAGTAAAATCATTGCGCTCAAGCCATAATCGCCCTTGCAAGGCATAGACATTCTCCTTAGCCTTATCTTCGCCATATGCCAAAGCTGCCTCGCACGCGTTGCGGAGCGCACCTTCTTTATCATCAGCTTTCAGCTGGCAAACCGCAAGATCTTGGTAAAGGTACCATTCCGGCTTGCCACGCTTCAAGAGATCGCGGAGCTCGGTATTAGCTTCGCCTAATTGCCGCTGCTCTGCAAGCGCCTTTGCCGCCCACCTAGCAAAATCCTTGCGCCGCGGGAATGTCTGACCTGCCTCGAGACCGAGCGTCCGGGCTACTTCCCATTGGCGAAGTTCGCCAGCAGCCTTGATACGAGCGAAAAACCAGCGCTCGCGGTCGGACATGATTGGATTGTCACCGACTTGTTTGGCTTCAATTTCAAGCTCTGCACGGTCAAGACTATCACGCCAGTGTGCAACTGTTTCCCACTTGCCGGCAGCGCGAGCAACATCAACGACAGCGAATACGATCAGTTTGAGCGCGAAATCACTGGCTCCTAATTGCAGAGCCTCTTCCGCTGCCGCGATAACTTGGTGAAGATCATCCTGTTCCTTCGCCGGCTTGATCCTCGCATTGTAAATTGCCCAAATGAGCTCATTTTTCGACCACTGATCTTCGGGCAATCGCTCAATGACGCCATATCCGACGTCAAGTGCTTCGTCGAATTTCCCCTGCTTTCGGAGGCAATAGGCATAGCGCCAGCCAGACATGCGATGGCCGGATTGAGTCCAGAGTTCGGCAAACATCGGCTCAGCCTCAGCGAAGCGTTCTGCCTTCCGTAACTCCTCAGCTTTTTGATAGTCGGCCATGTGGACTCCCTCTAGTTAGAGCATCTCCCGAACAGTGCGGAAGTGAAGTTTGGCGTATTGGGCCAATCCTCGGCGACCATGACGAGATACTATCTGACGACCTGTTTCAATTGTCACTTGGGCAACCCCAGGCGGAAGCGGGAATCCAAGACGTCGCGTTGCCTGCTCCAACCAGGTGACGAATGAGGCGCGGGCTAGGATAGATGCGGCTGCTACTGCGATATCGTCCTCGGCGTGTGTTCTTTGCTCAAGCGCGATGGTGCAACCTTGGGCGACTAAGGCATCTTGGATCAGCCGCTCATTCCCAAATTGGTCTGAAAGAGCCCTGGTCGCAGTAGTGGTGGCAGCGAGGTGACTAATCGCTTCCGCGTGCTTCTGAGCGAGCAGCCGGTTGAGATTTTGGAGGCGCTCGTATAGAAGGTTGTATTCGGCAGGCTCCACAACTAGAATGGCATGCTGTGGGCAAATCCACTTGATTTCGATACTGAGGCGTAAAATCGCTGCATCGCTAAGTGTCTTCGAATCTTGCACCCCAAGGCGCAGAAGTTGTTCTGTCTGAGTTGGGTGAACAAAGACGCCAGCTATGACCAGCGGACCAAAGACATCGCCTTTCCCAGACTCATCGACGCCGATCCAGCCCGATGCTCCGATAGGGGTGATTTCTGGAAATAATTCATCTTCTTGCTCGGGCAATACAGCTTTGCTTTTTGGTTGCAGAATATCTGTGTAGCGTAGTGCAAATTCTCTTGCGCCCTTGCCGCGAATAGTAATTCGACCAAGACGTTTAGCTGAACAAAATATTTGGATTTGATTATCTTTGACTTGCCAAATTAAACCACTTTCAGCTTCTTGTCGCTCGACTTTGTACCCGTCAGCGATAAGCCGCGAGGCAAGTCGCTCGCAGTCAACGGCTTCAAATCGCTCCAATACGGCGTCCGTCTGCGATCCAAGCGCTGGTGCATCTGCCTGTTGAGGAGGAGGAGTAGACGGTGGCATCGGTGTAGGCGGAATTGAATTAATAGTCTGAACGGTGACTATTCTTTCCTTTGGCCTCAATACGATTCGTTGGGTGATAAAGACGTCGTATGCCTTCTGCATGCCGCGGAGGATGCTGTTTATCTCTTGAATGGCTTCATCAAGAGAGCGAATCGGCATTGGTACTTGTGGATCTGCGTGCATGCATTTATTGCGACTTCCCCAAGCCGTCTCAATATGGGCGCTTACAAAACCATAGCGACGAGGATCTGGTAGCTGATCGTTAATGGATGAGATCCAAGCGCCAATAGTAATGTTTCTTACGTTAGCCCGTATTTCATCCTCAATAGCGAGACCAAGATGAATTGCTAATCTCGTAACAAAACCCTCAAATGTCTTACCAAAAGGCATGACGACCGGTGAGAATTCTGCTAGCCTGCGCCCTGTGTCACGAACGGCAAGTAGAATTCCGGCTCCTGACACAATTGTCTGCTGATCATGAGACCAGAGAAAGTTGAAAACACTCTGTCCTAGTTGCGACTGAACCCAGGACCAGGCATCATTCTCAACAGTAGGAGAATCAAGCAACGTACGGGTACTCTGAGCAGTATCTTCGGGCAAAAAGCGAGCTGCTCGATCGGCAAATGACTGTGCCAGCCTCTGATCAAGGGCATCACACAGCTCATCGAAGAGAGAGCTTGAGCGCCCTTGGACAAATAAGGTGCCTGTCTGAAACTGAGTCACTGTAAGTCGCTCGGTGCCGCGCTGAATTTCTGCCCGATATACCTCCGCTTCCTGCGTTGTCGGGCGATATGCGACCGCAGCCTGATAGCGATCAATCACTTCTTCACGGATAGTCTGAAATTTTGCAGGAGCGACAATATAGCGAGAGTTGCGACTAGCTGTATCATTCTGGGCGCCACTACTTCCTGGTAGACTCGCGGCAGAACTACGTCGTGAACTCACCCATTCCTGAAGCTGAATCTTGAGTTGAGAACTTTTCCCTTGAACATTAATAGTTCCCGTTGTATAAAAATTGACCGGAATTCGAATACTCTGGTCAGCAACAGTAAATTGATAGCCGTGCTCAATCTTTTGCTCACCAAAGATTTGTAGGCCTTGGATTAGCACGTACGCCCGGAAAGCTTCAATATTCTCGTCGAGTGTCAGCACATTCGTCCTCACTTTCTATTCGCCACTAAAGATTAGCGGCGTATGGCCTCACCCGGCACCATCCACCCCTTGACCTCCACGAGCTGCTGCGCCTGCGCTCCAAGCGTATGCACAGGGTTCTGGATGGTGATCAGCTGAGGCGCTTCTGTCCGGCACCCCCATACCACATAGAGCCAGTAGCTGTCGCCGTGGCGCCCGGCCTGGAGCCACTCGTTCGGCGTGAGCACAACTGGCTCGCCGATTCCGGCCCGGCCCTTGACCTCAATGCGGCGCACAGGGCGCCGCCCCTGCGTGTCGGCGGGTCCAAGGCTGCGCAGGTCGAAGCCACTGCCATCACGCAGCTGGCTGACATCTTCCACCTCCCAATCTCGCGCGCGCTCATGCTCCATCGCCACCCGCATTGCGGTCGCCTCAACTTGGTCATCGCGGCGCATCAGGTGCGCAATACGCGCATCAGCGGCAGGCGATACGAGAGCGCTCCCAATGTACCGCACAGGGCCAGGGCGTACGATGCCCAGATGGGCAAGTAAGCCTAGTTTCACCGTGCGGCGTGCCTCTAGCTCATCGCGCCGCTTCAGCGCCTCGTCGCGGGCGAGACGCGCCTCTTCATGACCATCGAGGTAGCGGGCCTGAAGATCGGCCCAGCGGGCCTGCTGCGCGCTAATGAGTGCTGCGAATGAGCGTTCAAGGTAAGTGTGCCTGATCTCGATCTCGCGCTCACGCTGCGTTCGGGCATGACGCGCCAGATTGTGTTGGACGTTGGCGCGTACCCAGCGCTCCAGGCGACCGATCAATTCATCGTCTGGAGGCGGGCTGGCCTGCTCGGGAACACCAGGTGTCAGGTCGTGTAGCATGTCGGGCGGGGCAATCTCCAGCGCACCAGTGGCATGCTCCAGGACCGCGATCAGGGTGGCGTGCACCAGGGTCGTGCGCATCGGCTGGCCGGCAGCGGCCGGCTCCTCGCCCTGCACCTCGACGCGAAAAAAATGTAGCCGGTAAGGGGCATCGGCGCGGGGGTCGATGAATGGAGCGGAACCTCGGCGGGTGCCCTCCAGGCGTGTGTCCAGTAGCTCGGCGACTGCGGCGAACAGCGGGTGTCCGGGCGAGAGGAGTTCCGCGTCGAGGTGTTGGTTCTGCTCAAGCTGTTCTTTACGAAAGGTGAGCTTGGCATAGCGCGTCTGCGACGGCCCGAAGCGGCGCACGGCCTGGAGCGATGGCGCACGGAAGCGCTCAGGCACATACTCGACGCGGAGTAGTGCGTCTGCGCGATACTCGACGCGGAGGCCGGTGCGCTCGGCGGCCTGATTGAAGAATTGGGCGACGTATTGCGGCATCAGTCGCCGCTCCTCGGAGCGAAAATCCTGCTGCCTGGTAAGCGCGAGATCGACTTTGGTTGTCGCAAGCGCGACACCGGTCGCCTCTTCCAGCTCGCGCAGGCGCTCAGGTGAGAGGTGGTCGATCTTGTACTCGTACTCTTCTAGGCGGCGGGGGTTGTACGTCGCTTCGCGCAGCATCTCCTCGAGATCAATATCGTTCAGGCGCAGCAGCTGACCGACAACATCAAAGACACGGTTGCCGAGTGCGGAGCGCATCTCATCGAGCTTGAGCAGCAGCCGGGCGAGAATCTTTCCCTCAACGATTGGCTCCCCGTCCACGGACTGCTCGGCCACAAAGTTAAAAATGTAGACATCCCGGCGCTGGCCGATGCGGTGGATACGGCCCATGCGCTGCTCCAGCCGGTTCGGGTTCCAGGGGATGTCATAGTTGATCATCAAGTGACAGAACTGGAGATTGATACCTTCACCGGCGGCCTCAGTGGCGATGCAGATCTGCTTGTCGCGCCGAAAATCATCCTGCGCCTCTTTGCGCTGGATTGCATTCATGCCGCCATGAATGGCACAAGTAGCGTACCCCCAGCGCTCCAGATTCTCACAGAGGTAATCCAGGGTGTCCTTGTGCTCGGTGAAGATCAGGAGCTTGCCGCGTCCATCCCGGAGCTCATCGAAGCGCGCCCCCTCCAGAAGTCGCTGGAGCGTGCTTAGCTTGGTCTCCTCGCCGAGCGCGATCGTCTGGTCGGAAAGGCCAACCAGGCGGCGCAGCGCGGCTACCTCCAGGCGGAGCTGGTCGAGGCGCTCGATGGCAAACGTGACCTCAACGAGCTCATCCAGCTCGTCCTCGTCACGGTCATCCTCGTCGCGCTCCTCATCAAGATCGAGCAGACGCAGCTGCTGAAGACGCCGGGCCTGCTCGGTGGGCCGGAGGCCTTCGAGCTCGTCGAGGATGGATACGAAGCGGTCGCGCCGCTTGCGCAGTGAGCGCCCAATAGCGTAGAGCGAGCTCGCGAGCCGACGCTGGAGTACCATACGTGCGAGCGCCACCGTCACCTTCCGCCGGCCCTTCTGGTGGGGCAGAAACTCGTTGATATAGTCGGTGACGGCGCGGTAGAGCCGCATTTCGGCGTGGGATAGCTCGAAACGGATGGTGAGCGGGTGCCGTTCTGTGAAGAGCGGGCGTCCCTCCATGTCGCGTAGCTCCTCCTTCATGCGCCGTAGGAACCAGGGGCTACGCTCTAATTGGATAATCTGCTTGTTGAGTTCACCGTTTGCGAACTGATCTGCGTCCAGGAGCTGGAGGAACAGGTTGAACTGCTCGACATTGCCGGTGTGAGGCGTGGCGGTGAGCAAAAGGAGCCGGTCGCTGAGGCTGCTGAGCTGCTCCACCAAACTGTAGCGTCGTGTACGCTTGATCTCGTTGCCGTACAGCCGGGCTGCACACTTATGTGCCTCATCCACAATGACCACATCCCAGCCTGCGCGTAGCAAACCTGGGGCAACATCTTCCTGCTTAGCAAAATCGATTGACGCGATGCACTGTGGAAACCGCTCCCAGATGTTGCCTGCAAGCTGGTTCTTGGCCATGTCACTGCGGATGACCTCAAAGACTTCATCGAAGCGCGAGCGGAGCTCATCCTGCCACTGGATCGTCAGGGGGGCGGGTGCAAGGATGAGCACACGCTCGATCACACCGCGCAGTTTGAGCTCTTTGAGCAGCAGGCCCGCCATAATCGTCTTGCCGGCGCCAGGGTCATCGGCTAGCAGAAAGCGCAGGCGGGCTTGGGGCAGCATACGCTCGTAGACCGCCTCGAGCTGATGCGGGAGTGGCCGGACACTGCTGAGTGAAACTGCAAAGTAAGGATCAAAGACATAGGCAAGCCGGATGCGCTCCGACTCGACGAGGAGGGCGAAATCGACCGGGGGAACAAGCAACGCTTGGGCAGGGGGCGCTGTGGCGAGAGCGGCGCGTAGATCGTCGGGCTCGACGATGACTTCGTCGGGGCGGCCGTCCGCTGTGCGAACGCGCAAGAAGACCAGCTGCCCCTCCTGACTGATTCCCTCGATCAGCACCGGGTCGCTGTAGAAACCTTTGAGCAGGAGTCGACGACCAAGGGCGGCTCGAAACGGCGCAAGTTCATCGGCGTGTGTCATATACGTGCGTTGCGGCGCTCGCAACGAGCTGATCGCGGGTATCTCGAAATCTTACGCGAGGGGGAACAGTAAAGTCAAGCGCCGTTGTCATTCTGCGGGTTACTCTTTGTTCACCGGCGGATGCTGATCAATCTTGTACAGCGTTGCTAATTGTGCCACAGTATGGCGCATCATAGCAACCAGCTCTGGTGGCTCAAGCACCTCGCAGTGCTCGATATAGCGCATCAATATTTGGCGCGCTTGCCAGAGATTAGTGACTTGTGCTGACACCCGGGCTGAACCATCGTCGTGGTAAATGATGTCTGTTTCTGGGAACCAGCGGGCAACATCGCGGTTCCGCGCGATGGGAGAGGCCAGCTCGTAGACGAGCTGGAAGGTCGGCTGTGGTGGACGTGCATCAGGATTCGACTCGACGAGCATGCGCGCTGACCTGGGGACGATGCGATCAAGCCGAAATTGGGTTGCCCGTAGGTGCAGCTGAGGAAATGCCGGCGGGGCACGCATAACCGTGGTGTCAAGATAGGTATGCCCGTCGCGGAAGTACAGGAGATAGGGAGCAACCTGATAGCGCCGGGGCTGCCCGTCCTCATCATAGTTCGAGCGGTAGTCAAAGACGAGCTGGCGATGCAGCGACAGCGCTTGCTGCACTGCGCCCATAGTTGCCTGGTCGATCGTTTCCTCGTACTCGGCCGTCCAGTGCACCTTCGGCAGTACGAACTGGCGCCCAAGCAGCGCCCGACGCGACTTTGGCAGCAGGGCGAAGATCCGGCTGATCAAGAGCCGCACGCGGTCAAAGCTGCCAATTGGGGCGTTCTCAGGGAAGGTAGCGTCGAGGAATGAGAGCGCCTCTAACCCATCATCGGGCAGATCCAGCAGTGCCAGATCTCCCAACTCCTCCAGGACGTAGACGCCCTGCCCACGACTGTAACTGATGATGCAGCCGAACTCGTCACGGAGGCACTGCAGATCATGTCGTAGGGCAATCTCGGCCGCAGCCGGGTAGGCATCGGCGCCCTGTTCGTCCTCGGCTGCCCGGATGAGCTCTGCAACCGTGGCCGGCCCACGCAAGAGTCGCCGGATGAGGACCAGACGGCGTCGAAACGTCGCCCAGGAGCCACGCTTGTCGCCACGAGGGCGGCTCTTGCGTTCAGAGGGCATCGGCATACCTGCTCCAACGACTAGCCCAGACAAGGGCAACCATCTAAAAACAGCCCCAACATACCATGGGTTGATTACCACAAATGTGGAAATCAACCCATGCTTTGGCAACCACATTTGTGGTGCAAGTGTTCGCTAGACTGGGCTCATCCGCCCTGACTTGAAGGTGAAGTGCATGGAACACGCTGGTCAAACTGACACCGTGAGATGCGAGCGCTGGCTTCCCATGGTCGCCGAGATTGGGCGAGCATATGGCTGGCGCCTCAGAGGCAAGCGCCTTGAGCGGCTAGTTGATAAGGTGGCCCCATATCTTGCGGAGCCGGACGTAACGCGACCCTGTATCGCTGCCACCATTATCACCAACTACTACCGCGACTCTGCGGCGGTCGCGTTACTCCAAGCCGAGCGAGACGCGGCCAGCGCGGCATTGTGGGCGGCAATTCTAGAGGCGGCCAGGGCTGTGCAGGGCAAGGCTAGTCATGTGCAGGTCAACCAATCAGAGGTGCAGGATCGTGTAACCAGAAGGCTCAAGAACAGACTTGCTCGGCACAACTACCAGACCAGTCTGCGGCTGCTCATCGCCAGAGTTGTGATCGAGGAAGTAGCCGCTTCAACGAGCGTGTGAAGAGACGACGACAACTACGAGCAACAAACGGGGGCACGAGGCCATGTACCGGAAGAGAGCACGGGATGAGGAGGAGCAGCTGCTCGTGCAACGAGCACTTTTACTCCAGCACAAGCAAGAACTGGAGCTTCAACAGGCCATGTATGGGCCTGCTAACCGACCGTCACATCTGCCGATCCAAATCCAGAATCTGGAAGACGAGATACGGCGTCTTGATCGGCGTGTCACGTATGCGCGACACAAGAAGCAGCTAAAGGCGACGATGCAGCAGGTTGCCACGACCAGCCGATTCGTGACCGAGGCTGTGTTACCCGGCCCAAGCCGAAGAAGGCGAGGAATGCAGCGCTCTCATGCTCCCTCAGTTGTTGGGATTCTTGCGATCGTCGTGTTCATCGTCGGCATAGTAACGGGAGTTGGACGCCTACGCCCGAGTCTTTCCGGAGATTTTGGGCAAGCTGAGGCGGCACAGCTCTCTGGTGAGATGATTCCTGTGCCAACTCCGGCCCTGCTTCCGACGATGGCTCCCATCCAGGAAACAGCGATGTCTATCGGCGCTTGGCCACCGCCAGACGCGGAGCGCCGAGTGGTCGGTGCCACGGGGGGCATCGGTGTCAACTTGCGTGTCGATCCGTATCAGGAATCGCCCGGGTTCATCGCCATTCCTGATGGCACCCCCGTCTATCTCCTGAGCAAGTCGATTGACAACACGGGGGCTATCTGGTGGTGGGTGGTGCTCGGAGACGGGGCTGTTGGCCATATCAACGAGCGCTACCTGCTGGTTCCCTGAGCGATCATCAGAGGAAGAAGGATCATCATGAGCCGCTCTACTAAGGAAGCACCCGAGCGCGAACTTGCTCATCAGCAGGTGCTGCTTCACACACACACGCAGCAACTCCAGATTATCGAGCAGCAAATCGCGATGTTTGGCCCTGCCCTTGTGCCGGTGCATCTTCTGACCCAGAGAGACTGGTTTGAGGCTGAGCGAACCAGGGCACTCCGACAAATGCAGAGCCTGGAGCGCAAGAAGATACAGCCAAAGGAGCAATCTGCACCAAAGGCAGTAGCCCGCCTACTCACCTCGACTCTACCTACGGGGCTGCTTCACCTTATGAGCAGCGATACCTTCCCGCTGGTGGAGATCGACGTGTACAACCCAACAAGTGCGGATGTGACCTTTGTAGTGACGTCATGGATCGAGGAACAATCATACGCCCGTACTGATCGCGTCCTTGTGCCTGCCGGAAAGAAGGTCACACACCACCAGCTTCCTGTGGTGAAGCCTCTGGCGTTTGCCACTATTTATGATATCAGCAAAGGCGTGCTCCAGGTGCGTGTCAGCTATCTTTGGCAGGGCCAGGAAGCGCTGTTACTCCTCCAAAGCTTTGAAGTGAGCTTTCTGGCGCGCGATGTGCTGCTATGGGGGACGATCCAGGGTGATCGAAGCATCAATGATCTCTCCACCTTCATCGGCGCCTGGGTAACACCGAACGAGCGATCAATCGTTGAACTACTGCGGCAAGCAGCAGAGTACACGCCGTCAAAACAGCTTTGGGGCTATCAAGGCACTGGCACACCAGAGCAGCGCGCCGCTCGCGCTCGCGCTCAAGTGTCTGCGATCTTTGAGGCGCTGAAAGCCCATGGGGGGATCACATACATTAACTCGCCCCTCAGCATGGGGCCAAATAACGGCAGCATTCGGCAGCGCATCAGCCTGCCACGGGATAGCCTTACCTATCGGCAAGCGAACTGCATCGACGGGGCAGTGTTGTATGCAAGCCTGATAGAGCGGGCAGCAATGAACCCGGCGATTATGATTATCCCCGGTCACGCCTTCGTTGGATGGGAGACGTGGGGCGGCAGTGGGCGGTACGAATTTCTCGAAACAACGATGACTGGAAGTCACTCGTTCGTTGATGCCTGGCAGCAAGGACAAGCACAATTTGCACAGGCGGAACCTTTCATCGGGCGACCGCTTTTCGACCCAGGAGGCTTTGCCAGGTTGTTAGTAGTACTCGACCTTCGTCGACGAGGCATCGTACCAGTCAGGTAATCGCGTAACGTCCGGTTACTGGCTAGTCCATCGAACATCCAGACGCCTGACAACGATTCAAGCAGCTACGGCTCCCTGCCCAGCGCGTGGCTGCCACACGGCGGGCACCGTCTCGCGCTCGTGGCTGTCGCTGTGGAGGCCAAAGACGTTTCCGCGTTGCACAACCGAGAGGATGCGTCGCTCGTCGGCGATCAGGCCGAAGTACACGGTGGCAAATTGATCGGCCTCTGGGACGCTCTGGGCACGAACAATGCAGAGATCGCGTTGGTAGATTCCCTGCTCAAAGACGCGGACCCGGCGCTCGTAACGCCGCTGCGGGTCACGGCGAAGGCGATAGACGCGCCCCGGGGTGAGGCCGCTGGAGACATCGAGAAAGCCCTGGCGCTCTAGGAGCGCGTGCTGCGGGCCGAGGAAGAGGCGCAGGGTGTTCTCGGCGCGCTGCATTGGTGTCAGCCCGTCGCCGAGGTCGCGCTGGTCACCGATCGCGAGGATCGCGCGCGTGGTGTCGCCCGGCTGCGGCGCCGCCCGCCGCGTACTGCTGCGCCCGCTCAGTGTCTCGGCGAAGTGCAGCGGC
>Ga0105047_10015686_pt1 | contig 11922 bp, 9 predicted proteins | sample MAT04_FD_78384 | JGI IMG/M metagenome (GOLD analysis project Ga0105047, IMG submission 78384) | Freshwater microbial communities from Lake Fryxell liftoff mats and glacier meltwater in Antarctica - MAT-04 (megahit assembly) | ecosystem: Environmental > Aquatic > Freshwater > Ice > Liftoff... | reverse complement strand
ATCAACCGGGGCAACTATCGCCGGGATATTTTCCTGACCCCGGCGAGCAAAGCCGCCTTTGTGTCGTGCCTGCTCGAGGCCTGCGCCAAGTCAAACTGGGGGCTGCATGCCTATGTGGTGATGAGCAACCACTTCCATCTGGCGATCGAGACCCCGGAAGGAAATCTCGTGGCCGGCATGCAGTGGCTGCAGGCGACATTTGCCTGCCGGTTCAACCGGCTGCGCGACGAGCGTGGCCACCTCTTCCAAGGTCGTTACAAGGGATGGGTCGTGGACCCGGAACAGGCCTTCGGACGGGTGTGCGACTACATCCACCTCAACCCCGTTCGCGCCGGCCTAGTTTCCGTGGAAGCGCTCGGCAGCTATCGGTCCAGCAGCTACTGGCACCTCACTCGTCCGAAGTCCCGTCCCGCCTGCCTGCGGCTGGAAAAGGTGCTCGCCAGTGCCGGGCAACTGGCCGACACCCCGCAAGGCTGGGTCTGTTATGCAAACTACCTCGCTTGGCAGGCAAAAGATGATCCGGCTGACCAAAGGGAAGCGTTTGCCCGGATGACGCAAGGCTGGGCGGTGGGCAAAGCGGAGTTCAAGCAGAAGCTCCTTCAGGGTCACGTGGTGACGGCCACCGCCCGGGCGTGGGCGAAAATGGGTGCCAGGGAAATCCGCGAATCCCACTGGGAGGCGCTGCTCGCTGACGGGCTGAGTCAACTAGGCCTAGCCGCGTCTGAGGCGGAGCCCGCCCGGAAGTCGGCCCCGTGGAAGATTGCACTGGCCGCCTGGATGAAGCAGAAGAGTCAGGTGACCAACCGCTGGCTCAGTGATCGCCTGCGCATGGGGACGCCAGTGGCCGTCAGCCACCATGTGGGCCGCCTACGCCGCCACGGAGGCCCGGCCGCCGCGCTCCTCGCAGCCCTCGAGAAAAACATTAAACATTAAAACCTGACCCCTGCTTTGAGACCCCTGCTTTGAGCCCCCTGGCATACGCCGCGAAGACCTCCGGCGCGTCGCTGACGCGGGGTTTCCGCGCCATCAGTCTCTGAGTTATGAAGGTTTCCGGCGGACGCATGCGTTCACCCCAGTTTCTGCCACGCCCCGGACTTCATCGAGTCGAGGATGGCGCCGAGCACGCGCTGCGCGCGCAGGCCATCGGCAAACGTCGGGAACTCCACCTTGGCTCCACGGATTGCGTGCACAATGGCGCCGGGCGTGGGCGGGGCCCCGCGGTGCAGGAAATCCGTCGGCAGTTGCTGCAGCGGCAGATCGGTTTTCCAGGTCGCGTATTTGGTGAGCGACTCGCCGGAGCGCAGCCAGAGGGCGTCGGGCTGGTCGGACAGCACGGCCAGCGTCCCGTGTTCACCCGAGATCTCGATACGGAAGTAATTGCCGTAACCCGGCGCGACCTGCGTGGTTTCGAAGGTGGCCACGACTCCACCGGTCAGCTCGGCGAGGAAAGCCGCGTTGGTGTCGGTGGTCACCGGGCGGGACACGCCTGAGGCGTCGGGTTTCTCGGTCACGAGGGTCTGCGCGAGGCCGACGACGCGGCGGTAGTCGAGGCCGGTGAGGAAATACACGCCGTCAATCATGTGGACCCCGAGGTCGCCGAGCGCGCCGAAGCCGGCGAGGCTGACATCGTTGCGCCAGGAATAGGGAGTGGCGGGGGCGCCGAGAAAACTTTGCAGGTAGCTGACGTTTACCCGCGTCAGCCGGCCGAGTTCGCCCGCGGCGATCAGTTCGCGCGCAAAGCGGAAGGAAGCCACATTGCGGTAGGAGAAATTGATGCCGCCCAGTTTTCCGGCCGCGGCGCGCGCGGCCTCCATGCTCTCGGCCTCCGCGACGGTCATCGCCATGGGTTTTTCGCAGGTGACATGCGCGCCGTGCTGGAGCGCCAGCAGCGTATACTCGGAGTGGAACTTGTTCGGCGTGCAGATTGAAACGAGGTCGGGCTCGGTCTCCCGCAGCATTTTTTCCACGTCTTGATAGCGCGGCACCGCCGCGTATTCGGGCGCCACTTTCCAAGACTGCGGATCGGCGGCATCGGCAAACCCGACGACGGTGATGCCCGGCTGCACAGCGATGTCGCGCAGGTGAGACGGGGAGATGTTGCCCATGCCGATGACGGCATAGCGGAGAGGCGTAGGTTCCATGGGCCCGCAGGATGGCTGGGCGCGACGAATGTGTAACGCGAAATAGGGTGGGAAGGGCGCTCCGCGCCCGGCGGGGATTGCCTGATCCTTCTCTTTCCTCTTTCTCGTTCTCTTTCTCCCGTCCGGATCGGCGCCCAACCTGACGAAAGAGTAAGATAAAGTGGAAAGAGAAAGATGGGCCAGGCAGGCATGATGATGCCGCGCGCGGAGCGCCCGGCCCACCTACTCGCCCGCGATCTTGTCTTGGATGGACTCGGCCCAAGCGGAGAGGGCGGTGATCTGTGCGTCAGTCAGCTTCGCGTCGCGGTGGATGAAGGTATAGGACTTCAACGGCATGGTGCGGTCGCGGACTTCATCCACCAGCGACTCGAGCTTCTTCATCTGCCGCTTCCGCGGGTAGGTGCCGAACTCGGCGAAATTCAGCTCCCGCTTGGCCTCAGTGATATGGCTCGCGAGCCACCAGGCGACGGGCTGGACCTCCGCATACCAGGGATAACGGGTTTGGTTCGAATGGCAGTCGTAGCACGCGGTCGCGAGGATCTGGCGCGCCGCCGGCGGCGGCGGGTAAAGCACGGTAATGTCGTCTTTGCCGGTGAACGGCGCGGTGGCGGAAATATTCCGGGCGGGCCGGAAGGCCTGCAGCGCGACGAAAACCACGGCGAGGCCGAGTAGGATTTTGGTCTTCGTGCTGATGGCACCTGCCCTGCCAGTCATGGCGACGGGGGCGGCGCGGGTTCGTTCGGCAGGTGCTGGATGCGGTCCTTCAGCGGCGGGTGCGTGGAGAAAACCTGGTGCGAATCGCCTCGGCGACGTCGGAGTTCGCTGAGGGTCGCGCGGAGTCCGCCGGGCGCATAACCTGTGGTCACCGCGAGCGCGCGGCCGCCTGAGTCGGCGGCAAATTCCGTCTGGGGGTCGAAACCGGTTTCAAACAGCGTTTGCGTGATCTTGCCCACGCCGAGGTCGAACTGTTGGAGGTGCGCGTCCACTTGGCGGACATCGCTGCTTGTCTGCGACGCAAGGCTGGTGGCGCCGGAAAGGAACTCGCCGCGGGCGACGATATTCAGCGCATGGCGCGCGGTGATGTGGGTGATTTCATGCCCGAGGATGCCGGCGAGGAGGTCGTCGCTGGTCGCGAGGTCATAGAGTGCCTGGGTGATGAACACATAGCCGTCGGGGGAGGAGAACGCGTTGATCGAATCAGAATTCAGCACGCCGAAGCGCCAGTTGAGATCCGGCCGGCTCGAGTAGCGGGCGAGGCCGCGGCCGACGAGGTTGACGCGCCGCAGGGTTTCGTCGTCGCGCACGAGGCCGCCGTATCGGCCGATAATCTCAAGGGCGACGGACTCGCCGATGACCTTTTCTTCGTCCGGGCCGATGCCGGCGGCACCCTTGGCCATTTTGCCGACGCTCTTGGCTTTGTCCAAGGCCGAGGAAATCTTGCCGAAATCAAACTGCGCCCGGGCCAGTGGCGCGAGCAGCAGGGCAGAAACGAGCAGGATGAGCGTTTTCATTGGAATTCCCCCTTCTTTTGTTCCTGCAGGAATTTTTCCACATCCGCGGTCGTGATGAGGCTGCATTCGGTGTTGAGCCAGTTGAGATCACCGCGGGCGTCGCCGAGATTGCGGCGATCTGCATAGTCGTTGGCGGCGGGCGTGAGCGGGCGGGCGGCAGCCGTCGCGGTCGTGGCGCTGGCGGCGACCGGGAGGCCGTCGAGGCCCTTGATTTCGGCGGGCTTGGTGTCGGTCAGATTGCCGACGAAAACCCAGCCTTTCGTGGAACCATCCGCCACGCGCACCCAGTTGCCGCGGACTTCCTTGACGGCAAGTTTGCGGCCCAGGCCGAGATCGCCCGCCGGCGCGGCCAGCGGTGACGGCTCAGCCAGCAGGGTGGTCTTGAAACGCTTGGTATAGGCGGTGCCGCCGACGGAGAAGGCGGCTTCTGCGACGACCGCGGTGGCGAGCAGGAGGGCGGCGATCCGCCAGTGACGAGGAACGGGGCGGAGTTTCATTTGGATTCGAGGATTAAAATCGGCTCCCAGTCGGCCGGGGGCGGGTTGAGCGAATACTGCGCAGATTCCTCCCGCAGGCGGCGGGTGGTCAAGTCATGAGGCATCAGTTCGCCAGCGCGCGTCATCGCAGCGGCGGCCTCCGCGAAGCGGCGGTTCACATACGCATCGTAGCCCGCGAGGTAGGCGGCGAGGAAATCGCGCTCGGTGGGGGACAAATCCGCGGGTTCGCCGAGCACGGTGTGCACCTCGATGGCCTCCTTTTTGCCCTTCACGCGGAGGCGCGCGAGGGGACGGATGGCGAGCACGTCCTTAACCCGGCGTGCGGTCTCGTCGCCGATGAGGATTCCGGTGCCGAAGGCCTTGTTGGCGCCCTCGAGGCGGGAGGCGAGGTTCACGGTGTCGCCCATCACCGTGTAGTTTTTTTTGCGCGAGGAGCCGACGTTGCCGACGATGAGCTCGCCGGTATTCAGGCCGATCCGCACCGCGAGGGTCACGCCGACGGCGGTGGCATAGCGGGCGTTGATGCCGGCGATGAGTTTCTGGGCTCCGAGCGCAGCGCGACAGGCGGCGAGCGCGTGGTCGGGGAGGGGTTGCGGCACGCCAAATGCGGCCATGACGGCGTCGCCGATGTATTTATCCACGTAGGCGCCGTGGTTGTGCAGGCACTCGCTGGTCTCATCGAGGTAGGCGTTGACGACCTCGACCATCTGCTCGGGATGGTCTTTCAGTTTTTCCGAGAGGTCGGTGAACCCGGCGAGGTCGGAGAAAAACACCGTGGCCTCGCGTTTTTCACCCCGCAGCCGGATGGAGTCCGGGTCGCGCACGAGTTGGGCGACCACGCCCGGGTCCACGTAAGCGCCGAACATCGCCTGGATCTCGCGCTTGCGTGCCTGCTCGAGCCAGTAGCTTTCCGCCACCACGCCGAGCAACGTCAGGAAAATTGCGGCCAGCGGCGTGGCTGGCCGGAAATACCAGCCGGCCGACAGTGCGGCATACGACCCGGCCAGCAGGATGACGCCGAGGACCACCGCGGTGGCGATCGGCACGAACAGCGTGGTGCGGCCCTGGCCGGCCCAGATCACGAGGCCCATCATGACCAACGCGGCGAGGAGCATGCCGCGGCGTGGGATGGAAGTGATGAAACCGTCGCCGGCCAGGTTGCTCCACGCCGTCCAATGCAGCAGCACGCCGGGCTCGAGCTTGCCGATGGGCATCGGTTTCACGTCGAAGGTGCCGCTGGCATTCGCACCGACAAAAACGGTGCGGCCCCGGAGGAGTGCAGCCGTATCGCCGGTGAGCAACGGCTCGGCGGCGAGCGCCTGAGCCACGGTCTCGGGCTCGAGATCAGGCGCGGCGGCCACGAGGCGCGTGATGATGGGCTGGCCGGCGCGGATGAAGGGCTCGGCGGAAAGCACGGGCACGCCGAGTTTGCTCACTTGCTCCAACCCCCCGTACCAGCGAATGAGCCCACCGGGCGCCGTGGCGGGAGGATCAAACCCCGCCGCGGCCAGGGAAACCGGCGCAACGTACGCCCGGGCCACGCCGTCCTCGTCGGGGGGGAACTCCACATAGCCCGTCCGGGCTTTTTGGAAAAATTGGGGATGCGCGGAGCGGTAGGCCTCACCCCAGAACACCGGCGGACGCTCCTGCGTGCCGGCGAGCACCACGGACGGCGCCGCGGCGGCGACGGATGCGAGCAACTGGTCCTGCGCGCCATCGGATTCCTCAAAGAAAGTGAAATCCACGATGACGTGGGCGGCACCGGTCTGGTGCAACGCGGCGATCAGCTGGGCGAAAATCGCGCGCGGATAGGGCCAGCGGAGCCCCTGTTCGCTGAGGGCGGACATGGTTTTCTCGTCGACGAGGACAAACGCAGAATTCGGCGGCGGTGGCCGGACCTGCAAGGGATGCCGGCTGGAGACATCGTAGAAGGACCGGTCGAGCGCCTGGCTGAACGCGGAGAAATGAAAGGCCACGACCAACAGCGCCACCGGCAGGAGCCAGCGCCAGCGGATCGCCCGCAAATTACGCGTGGAAAGGGACACGAACCGATTAGGAGCCTCCCCGCCGCCGCCCGCAAGCGAGCATCCATCTCCCCAACCTGCCGGCCCATGTAACCTAATAGGTTACAGAGTCGCAGGAACCGGGCGGTCCAACGACGCGCGCGCTTGGCCCAGACGGAGTGTAACCTAATAGGTTACACGGCCTCGGGGCGTCGGGGATGAAACGATTGCGCGCAGCGGGAGGGGAGGACAGGCTGCGGGGGCACGTTACCCCCCGTGAATCTGCCGACCGATTGTCTCCGCTGTGGTGTCTGCTGCTTTTCCAAATTGGAAACGTATGTGCGGGTGTCCGGGGACGACTGGACGCGACTGGGCGACGCGGCGGAACGGGTGGCGCACTTCATTGAGCACCGCGCCTACATGAAAATGGCCGGCGGCCACTGTGCCGCGCTCGAGCTTAGGCGCCAGCCGGATGGAAGCACGGATTTCTACTGCACCATTTACGACCAGCGGCCCCAAGTCTGTCGCGATTTGGAGCGGGGTTCGCCGCAGTGTGAGGCGGAGCTTGCGACGAAGGGAGAGCGGGTGAAACGACCAATCGATTTTACCACGGATACCACAGCGGGCACGGATGGATCCTAATTCCCAAGGCTCCTGAAGGCGGATTGGAATCCATCCCTCTCCGTTGGTGAAATCCGTGGGCCAAAAATCTGGAGATCCTGGCTTTCGGGTGATTCGGGTCTTTCGTGGTTAATAATCCGGTTGGATTGCCGCTTCGTCCTGCTGATCAGTTCTGCGGGCCACCCGAGTCTCAATGAGACAATGAGGGCACTTCAGGTTGGCTTTCGGCGCGGGCGTCCGTAAAGCCAAGGGTTCAATTTTATCCCTGTGACTTCCTCCCCCTCACGCTCCCCGCTCAACGAAATCCGCCCGCTGCAGAAAATCATGGCGGCCAACCGCGGCGAAATCGCCGTCCGCATCTTCCGGGCGGGCACCGAGCTGGGCCTGCGCACGGTGGCGGTTTACGCCGAGGAGGACCGCTTCTGCATCCACCGCTACAAGGCCGACGAGGCCTACCAGGTCGGCCACGGCAAGGGCCCCGTCGCCGCGTATCTCGATATCGAGGGGATCGTCGGCGTCGCGAAGGAGAAAGGCGTGCAGGCCATCCATCCCGGCTACGGTTTCCTCTCCGAAAACGCCGCGCTCGCCCGCGCGTGCGAGAAGGCGGGCATCATCTGGGTTGGGCCGCGGCCTGAGCTGCTCGAAATGATGGGCGATAAGACCGCCGCCCGCGCGCTCGCGAAGAAAATCAACGTCCCCGTGCTGCCCGGCACCGAAGACCCCGTGACTGACCGGGCCGCCGCGCTTAAAATCGCGAAGGAGATAGGTTTCCCCCTCATTATCAAAGCCGCCTTCGGGGGCGGCGGACGCGGCATGCGCGTGGTGCAGAAGGCGGCGGACCTCGCGGCGCTGCTTGATGAGGCGCAGGCGGAGGCCGAGCGCGCGTTTGGCAACCCGGCCGTTTTCCTCGAGAAATACATTTCCAACGCCAAGCACATCGAGGTGCAGATCCTGGGCGACCAGCACGGCAACGTCATCCACCTCCACGAGCGTGACTGCTCCGTGCAGCGCCGCCACCAGAAGGTCGTCGAGGTCGCGCCGAGCTTCGGCCTGCCGAAATTGATCGTCACCGAGCTGTGCGAGGCCGCGGCCCGCATGGCCCGCGAGGTGCGTTACGACAACGCCGGCACGATCGAGTTTCTCTACGACCTCGACCGCCACGAGTGGTTCTTCATCGAGATGAACCCGCGCATCCAGGTTGAACACACGGTGACGGAGGTCGTCACCGGCCTCGACCTCGTCCGCGCGCAGATCCTCATCGCGCAAGGCCACGCGCTGCACTCCGCCGGGGTGGGCATGCCGACGCAGGAAAACGTCCCGTGCAACGGCTACGCCATCCAGTGCCGCATCACGACGGAGGATCCCGAGAACAAGTTCGTGCCCGACTACGGCCGCATCATCGCCTACCGCTCGCCGGGCGGCTTCGGCGTGCGCCTGGACGGCGGCATGGGTTACTCGGGCGCGGTGATCACACCGTTCTACGACTCGCTCCTCGTGAAGTGCATCACCAGCGGCCAGACCTACGACATCGCGATGGCCCGCGCGCGCCGGGTGTTGAGCGAGTTCCGCATCCGCGGGGTGAAGACGAACATCCCGTTCCTCGAGAATGTCATCGCTCACCCCCTCTTCCGCGCGGGCTCGGCCACGACGACGCTGATCGATACCTCGCCGGAACTGTTCAAGTTCAAGGCCAAGCGCGACCGCGCGTCGAAGCTGCTCAACTTCCTCGGCAACGTTGTCGTCAACGGCAACCCGCACGCCAAGGGTTTCCGTCCCGCGAAGCCCTTCGCCACGGTGGTCGCGCCCGGCCAGGACGACCGCAGCCCGCCGCCTCCGGGCACGCGCCAGCGGCTGCTGGAGCTCGGGCCGAAGAAATTCGCCGAGTGGACGCTGAAGCAGAAACGGCTGCTGGTGACCGACACGACCTTCCGCGACGCCCACCAGTCGCTGATGGCGACGCGCGTGCGCAGCTATGACCTGCTGGCCTGCGCGGGCTTCCTCGCGCGGCGCGTGCCGGAGCTCTATTCGCTTGAGATGTGGGGCGGGGCGACCTTCGACACGGCGATGCGCTTCCTGCACGAGGATCCGTGGGAACGGCTGCGCCACCTGCGGGCGCGGGTGCCGAACATCTGTTTCCAGATGCTGTTCCGCGGCGCCAATGCCGTGGGCTACACTAATTATCCCGACGTGGTGGTCGCCGGCTTTGTGAAGCAGGCCGCGGCCAACGGCATGGATATCTTCCGGATCTTCGATTCGCTGAACTACCTGCCGAACCTGCGCGTGGGCATGGAGGCAGTGCAGGACACGCACGCCGTGTGCGAGGCGGCGCTGTGCTACTCGGGCGACATCCTCGATGAGAAGCGGGACAAGTTTACGCTGAAATATTATGTGAAGATGGCCCGCGAGCTGGAACGCATGGGGGCGCATGTGCTGGCGATCAAGGACATGGCCGGGCTGTGCCGGCCGTATGCCGCGCACAAGCTGGTGAAAGCACTGAAGGAAGAGGTGGGCGTGCCGATCCACTTCCACACGCACGACACGAGCGGAGTGGCCTCCTCGTCAATCCTGCGGGCCGCCGATGCGGGCGTGGACATCGTGGACTTGGCGACGGCCTCGATGTCCGGCAGCACCGCCCAGCCGAACATGAATTCACTCGTGGCGGCGCTGCAGCACACGCCGCGCGATACCGGGCTCGACCTCGACGCGCTGAACAAATTTTCCGATTATTGGGAAGGGGTGAGGGAATATTACCGGCCGTTCGACACCGCGCCGAAGACGGGCAGCGCCGAGGTCTATTTGCACGAGATGCCCGGCGGGCAGTACACCAACCTCAAGGAGCAGGCTGCTTCGATGGGCGTGGCGCACCGCTGGCCCGAGATCGCGCGGACCTATGCGGAGGTGAACCAGCTGTTCGGCGACATCATCAAAGTCACGCCGTCGTCGAAGGTCGTGGGCGACATGGCGCTGTTCCTCTTTTCACGCGGCATCAAACCCGCGGACGTCGTCAATCTGGAGCCTGGCGCGACGCCGTTCCCAGAGAGCGTGATCGACATGCTCAGCGGCGGACTTGGCTGGCCCGACGGCGGCTGGCCGGTCCCGGTCTGGCGCGCGGTGCTGGGCGAGAAGAAGTTCAAGGATGCCCTGGCCAAATACCAAGCCGCGATCGCCACCGAGAAAAAGGGGGGCCGCACGCTCCGTCGCGCGGAAAAACCCGCTTCAGGTTCCGCCGCCAGTGCCGAACTCGCCGCGCTGAAAAAACCGCTGGTGGAAAAACTCCGCCGCGAGCCGACCGAGGACGAGTTTTATTCATATCTGATGTACCCCCAGGTGTTCGCGGACTTTGCGAAGCACCAGCGGGACTTCGGCGACGTGAGCGTGCTGCCCACGCCGGCGTTTTTCTACGGGCTGCGTCCGCGCGAGGAAATCTCCGTCGAGATTGAGGAGGGCAAGGTTCTCATCATCCGCCTCGTGAGCGTCGGCGAACCCGACAAGGATGGCCGCCGTCCCGTTGCCTATGAGCTGAACGGAATCACCCGCGAGGTGTTCATCTTGGACAAAAGCGTGACCGCCACCGCCAAGTCGCGTCCGAAAGCCGATCTCGCTGATCCACTGCAAGTCGCCGCGCCGATCCCCGGCCTGATCGTGGTCCTCTCCGCCTCCGTCGGCGCCAAGGTCGCAAAGGGCGACAAGCTCTTCATGATGGAAGCGATGAAAATGCAGACCACGGTCTACGCGCCGGCTGATGGTGTCGTCGCCGAACTCCACGCGGCTGTCGGCGACACAGTCGAGTCGAAAGACCTGATCGTTAAGCTCAGACCGGCTGGGTAGAGCGCGTAGTCCGTGTCGCGCCGCGGTCAGCAATCCAGCGGATTTTTTACCACAGATTGCACCTGCAGACACGGATCAATCCGGAGGCGGTCTAGAGGTTGATCCGTGTCAGGTTGTGTAATCCGTGGTTACCTGCCTTGCTCGGAGTTTCTTTCGTTTAGTTCCTTGTACCCCTCGACGCCGTCGATACTCACCCGGTTTTTCTGCTGGCGGTAGTCCTGGAGGCCGTCCGGACCTTTCTTTTCCGCCCAGCGGTCCAGCGCGGCCCGCGGCCCGTCGAAGATCATCAGCGGCACGGAGTAGCCGCAGGAGTCACTCACGCGGTTGACTGATACACGGATGATGTCCCGGACGCCGGGATGGTCGGGAAAGAGGGCTCGCAGGGCGGGAAAAGCCCGGTGGCTCGGATAGATTACCTCTGCGTGGCGATGCAGCCGCACGATCTTCGGCGGGCCGTCGAAGGCGCAGGCCATGATCACGATCCGGCGGTTTTCCTGAATGTGGGCGACGGTTTCGATGCCGCTGCCGGTGAGGTCGAGATAAGCCACCTCCCGCTCATTGAGCACGCGGAAGGTGTCGCCGCCCTTGGGCGAACAGTTGACGTGTCCCTCGCGCGCGAGCGGCGCCGTTGCGACGAAGAAGACCTTCTGCCGCTGCAACCACGTCTGCTGTTCCGGGCTTAGGCCTTCGTAGACTTTTCCCATGTGACTTAAAAAGCTATGACCAGGGTTTTTCGGGTCGCGTAAAACCGATGAACGCCACCGCAAACAGGACAACCCCGATACCGACCAGAGGCCACGCGACGCGGAACGCAAATTGAGGCACGTAAACCATCGCGAGAACACCGAGACCAAAAGCGAGCAACACGCGGCTCACGATGAACAACCAGAGACCCAAGGGAGTTAAATTTTTCACTCGCCGGGCATTTGATTCGAGCAGGCTCATGGGAAGGGTCTTTAGGCCGACGCTAACAGCCAGCTCGACTGGGCCATGCAGGATTCGCTTCGCGCAATCCCTGTCCCAACGGTTGACCAATAAGGGCAGTAGTGGAACCTGAGCCCATGAATCCCGAACAATGGATCGCGGTGGACCAGTATATTTCGGAATCGATGATCCCGGCGGATCCGGTGCTGGAGGCGGTGTTGAAAGCCAGCACGGACGCCGGGTTGCCGGCGATCAACGTGTCGCCGGCGCAGGGCAAGTTCCTGCATCTCCTCACGAAGATTCACGGTGCCCGCACGATTCTCGAGATCGGCACGCTCGGCGGTTACAGCACGATCTGGCTCGCGCGCGGCATGCTGCCGGCCGGCGGCAAGGTGGT
>Ga0105047_10015685_pt1 | contig 11923 bp, 8 predicted proteins | sample MAT04_FD_78384 | JGI IMG/M metagenome (GOLD analysis project Ga0105047, IMG submission 78384) | Freshwater microbial communities from Lake Fryxell liftoff mats and glacier meltwater in Antarctica - MAT-04 (megahit assembly) | ecosystem: Environmental > Aquatic > Freshwater > Ice > Liftoff... | reverse complement strand
TGGCTGGCTATGACGGCTGGAAGGTGACCGAGGGCGACGGCACGGTGTCTGTGTTCTGGAACGCCGGCGACGGCAACTGGGCGACCCTGCGCATCGACCCGACCCTGGCCGACCGCACCGACGGTCTGCTCGCCGGCGTCATCGAACTCAGTGAAGAGGCCGCCAATCAACCGACGGTGGAGACCGTCCTCGCCCCAGCCGTCACCGTTGCCGGGGGCTCCGGGGAGGTGACGATCGTGGGCGATCCGCTCCCGCTGTTCGAGCAGTTGGCAAATGACACCGCCATCGGCCTGCCCGCACCGAGGGTGCGGGGGCACGACTTCGACGGCAACGAGGTGACCATCAACCCCGCGGAGGGCGCCCATCTCGTCGTGTTCGTGGCGCACTGGTGCCCCCACTGCAATGCGGAGCTGCCCCTGCTGGTGCAGGCAGCGGCCGACGGCACCTTGCCCTCCTGGCTGCCGATCACCCTTGTGTCCACCGCCGAGTCCGCGAGTGCGGCGAACTACCCGCCCCAGCCGTGGTTGGCCGAGCAAGGCTGGACCGGGCGAGTCATCGAGGACGGCAGCCAGGGCGACGGTGCTGCCGGCACGATCGCCCAGGCATACGGTGCAACGGGCTGGCCTTACTACGTGTTGATCGGCAGCGACGGCAACGTAGTCGCCCGCTCCGCCGGCGAGATCTCGATGGAGGCGTTGCGGTCGCTCATCGCCACCCTCCCTGCCTCGTAGGTCGTCGTCAAGAGAACCGCGCCCCAACGTGCTTTGGCCCCGAACTTTGAATTCAATGGTCGCTACGTAGCGACCTTTGAATTCACGGTTCGAGGTCCGGGGCTGACGGGACTAGCGGCGGAACCAGGTGAGTTGGTCGGCGACTTTCGCGCGCAACACCTCGTCGGTCACGCCCAGGCCCTCGGAAGGGGCCAATGCGAGCACGGCGATCTTGCCTTCGTGCTTGTTGTGATGCACTTGGTATGCGGCCTCGCCGGTCTGCACCAGCGGGAAGACCTGGCTCATCACCGGGTGCACCATCCCCTTGCAGATCAGCCGGTTGGCCTCGAACGCTTCCTTGTAATTGGCGAAGTGGCTGCCGACCAGCTTCTTGAGCCGCATCCAGAAGTGGCGATTGTCGAACTCCATCATGAAGCCGCTGGTGGCCGCACAGGTCACGATCGTGCCGCCGCGCTTGGCGACGTACATCGACGCACCGAACGTGGAGCGGCCCGGGTGCTCGAACACGATGTCGGGGTCTTCGCCGCACAGGTCGCGAATGTCCTTGCCCAGGCGACGCCACTCGGTTTCGTCTTGAGTGTGCTCGTCCTTCCAGAACTGGTAGTTGGCCGCACTGCGGTCGACGATGTGCTCGACGCCCATCTTGCGCAGAATGTCGGCCTTGTCGGGCGACGACACCACGCACACGGGAATGCCGCCGCCGTTGAGCACGTATTGCGTCGCGTAGGCACCGATGCCGCCGGTGGCACCCCAGATGAGGACGACATCGCCCTGCTTCATCCGGGCGCCGTTATGACCGACGAGCATGCGATACGAGGTGCTGTTGCACAGCGCGCTGACTGCGCTCTCCTCCCACGTCAGGTGAGTCGGCTTGGGCATCAGCTGGTTGGCCTTCACCACGCACATGTCGGCGAGGCCGCCGAAGTTCGTTTCGTAACCCCAGATGCGCTGGTTGGACGCCATCATCGAATCGTCGTGGGCACTGGGGTCCTGGTCGTCGACGTAGTTGCAGTGCACTGTCACACGGTCGCCCGGCTTCCAGTTGCGCACGGCCGTGCCCACCTGCATCACGACGCCGGCGGCGTCGCTGCCCACCACCTGATAGGGCTGATCATGGCGCTTGGCCCATGCACTCTCGCGGGCCAGGCGAGCCATCGGGCCGAAGGTGCTGATCGGCTCGAAGATGCTGCCCCACACCGTGTTGAAGTTGATGCTGCTGGCCATCACCGCCAAGTACACCTCGTCGGGCGCGAGCTCGGGGGTGGGCACGTCGCCCACGTGCAGGCTCTTGCGCGGGTCCTTGTCCTTGGACGCGACGCCCTTCCACATGTCCTGTTCGTCCTTGAGGACGTGGACGGCGCGATAGGTGGCAGGCACCTCCAGGGCCGCGAACTCGTCGGCGCTGGCGTTGGCAAGGATTGCGTCGAGGATGTGCTGCATCCGGCGATGTTACTGACGGGTAGCAACCCGCGTCGAACCCGCAGGAGCGCACCTGCGCGACATGCAACGCGCGCCCACCGCGTGTAAGAGTCGCCGCATGTCACGTGCCCTCCGCCGAACCTTCACCCTCACCATCGCCATCGGCGCCCTGCTCGCAGCATGCGGCGACGACTCCACGACATCCAGCGACGCCGCAGCCGCAGCCGCAGCCACCACCGAGGTTTGCGCCCCAGCGGACGGCAGCGCCGCCAAGCAAGCCACATTTGCGGCCTATCCCCCGGTCTGCATCGAGCCCGGCAAGGGCTACGCGGCGATCATCGAAACCAACCAAGGCACGCTGCACATCACACTGCGCGCCGACCTTGCCCCGATGACGGTGAACAGCTTCGTCAACCTCGCCCGCTACCACTACTTCGACGGCACCACCTGCCACCGCGCGATTCAGAACTTCGTCGTGCAGTGTGGCGACCCTACCGCCACGGGCACCGGTGGCCCGGGCTACGAGTTCCAGGACGAGTTGCCCACCCAGGCGTACCAGATCGGCTCGATCGCCATGGCGAACGCCGGTCCGAACACCAACGGCAGCCAGTTCTTCATCGTCTCCGGCGCCGAGGGCGCTGCGCTGCGACCGAACTACTCACTGTTCGGCCAGGTCGACGACGCAGATCTGCCGCTGGTCGCCGACCTCGACAAGCTGGGCAACCCGTCCGACGGCCCGCCGCTGACGCCCATCGACATCATCTCCATCACCATCACCGAGCTGTAGCACCCGGCAGTTCAGCCGACGGCTTCGTCGATGATCACGTTCTGTTCGCGCCCCTCGCGGTAGGCCAACAGCGACAACGAGGCGACCACCAGCAGCATTGCCAATGCCTGCGGCAACGACACGTGTTCCTCGAGAAACACCCAGGCCGCAATCGATGCACCCACAGGCTCCAGCTGGATGAGCACCGAGGTCACCGACGCATCGACATGCGGTTGGGCCCACGCGACCAGCCCATGACCGGCGATGCCCGGCCCGATGGCCAGCAACGTCACCCATAGCCACCCTGCGCTGTGGATCTGCGACAGGTTGCTGCGAGTCACCAGCACCAGCAGCGACACGGTGACTGCGCCGATCAGTGTCACCGAGGTCATGTAGCGCACCGTCTCCACCGTGGCCCGCACCCGCTTGGTCTGCAGCAGATACAGCACCCACACCAACAGCGAAACCACGGCCCACACGTAGCCGATCGGCTCAGTGCTCGAGCCATCTGCAGCCGCCGACGCCGTCAGGACAGCGACCACCACGCCCGTCACGGCGACCAGCGCGCAGCCGACCTTGACGGCCGTCAAACGTTCGCCCATGAATGCCACCGCGATCGGCAGCGCTATCACCGGACTGAGCGCACCGATGATCAGCGCGACGGCGATGCTCGTGTACTGCAACGTGATGAAGAACGCACACAGGTTGAACCCGAACAGCACACCGGCAATGGCACTGGCCCGCAGATCTGTCCACGATGGCCAACGGCGGGTGATGGCTGCAACCGCCGCCAGCACCGCCATCGCGATCCACAGGCGCCAGAACGAGAGCACGATTCCGGAGGCACCCGTGGACTTGCCGAGCACGCCTCCGAACGACCAGAACAGCGACGCCGACATCACCGCGATGACACCGGCGCTGCGGCTGTTCGGCGACCCCTCGACGCGGGTTTCGGCTTCGCTCAACACCACTTGCGTAACGATAGCGACGGCAGCCCGCGGCTTCGTGAGCGAACCGGGCCACTAGCGTCGACGCAATGGCTTCCCGAACCCGCAGGCTCTTCGTCGTCGCAACCGCGCTGCTGTTGTCGGCCTGCCAGCCAGACCGAGTGATCAGCGGTTGGCTGACACCGCCGACCAACCAGGCCGCCAGCGCCCGGCCCGAAGCACTCTCTGCTCCACCCCGATCCGTCAGTGGCTGGGTGCCGTACTGGGGGACAACGGCCAGCCGGTCGGCAATCACCAACCGCCCCAGCTCCATCGGCGACGTGACGCCACTGTTCTACGGCACCAACAACGATGGCACCCTCAAGCTGCTGGGACCCCAAGCTCAGCTCGACGAGACGATTCGCGTCACCCGCAGCGATCCAGGCCTGGTGCTCTTCGCCGGCATCTTCGACAGCACCGGTGGCGGCGTGATGAGCGGCCTCCTCGGCGACCCGACCACTCGCACCTTTCACGTACAGCAGATCCTCGATCTTGCTGTCAGCAAGGGCTACGACGGCATCGACCTCGACTACGAAGTGTTCGCCTTCGACCACCCCAACGAGCCGTGGACACTGATCACGCCGAAGTGGGTGGCGTTCGTCAAAGAGCTCAGCGCAGCGCTGCGTACGAACAACAAGCTGCTCAGCGTGACCGTGCCGCCTGTCTGGAACGACGGAAACTCCGGCTACACGGTGTACGCGCAGGACCAGATAGCGCCCTTCATCGATCGGTTGCGGCTGATGGTGTACGACTGGAGCATCACCAATCCGGGGCCGATCGCCCCGATGAACTGGGTCACCAACGTGATGACGTACAGCGAGAAGTTCGTACCGGTCGCCAAGTTGCAACTGGGCGTGCCGACATACGGACGGCACTGGATCACCAAGAAGGTCACCAGCGAAACCTGCCCTGACGGCGCGCTCTCCCGCAACAGCGTGCTGATGAAGAACATCCCCACCGTGACGGCCGGTCAGACTGGCGTGCGCGACGGTTCCGGAGAGTTGAAGTTCGAATGGACATCTACGGTCAGCGGGCCACGAACCAAGCCACTGACGCCGCCCGTCGTGCCGCCGTCGAGCATCATCATCGCCGAGGTCAACGCTGCCGCCGCAGGGAGCCCGTTGGTACCGGCGCTGCGCCTGTCCACACCGTCGCCGTTCGTCACCTGCACGGTGCAGCACACCGTGTACGTACCCGACGCGTACAGCGTCGACCAGCGGTCCGATGAAGCGCAGCGGCGGGGCTGGCGGGGAATCGTCATGTGGGCGTTCGGATATGAGAGCAGCGACCTGTTCGACGTGCTCGCCTCGTAAGCGTTCGCATTAGAGCCGGACGGGGCCAGGCGCATACGCTGCGGCCATCGTCTGATGGAGGTCAAGTCATGTCTGGTTCGTACATCGTTGCCGGAGCCCGCACCCCAATCGGCAAGATGAGCGGCGTGCTGGCGTCGTTCAGCGCCGCCGAACTCGGAGGGTTCGCCATCAAGGCTGCGCTCGAGCGCGCCGGCGTCTCGCCTGAGGAGGTCGAGCACGTCATCATGGGCCAGGTGCTCACCGCCGGCCAGGGCCAGGTGCCATCGCGCCAGGCTGCCAGCAAGGGCGGCATTCCGATGAATGTGCCCAGCATCAACATCAACAAGGTCTGCCTCAGCGGCCTCAACTCGATCTACCTCGCCAACCAGATGATCATGAGCGGCGACGCCGACATCGTCATCGCCGGCGGGATGGAGAGCATGACGAATGCGCCGTACCTTGCCCAAGGCGCGCGCGGCGGCTTCCGCTACGGCAACACCGAACTGCAGGACGCGATCGTGCGCGACGGTCTGTGGTGCGCGTTCGACGCCTGTCTGATGGGCCTGGGCACCGAGCGTTACGCGGCGGGCAGCATCACTCGCGAGCAGCAGGACGAAATGGCGATGAAGAGCAACCTGCGCGCCGCGGCTGCCATCGCCGAAGGCCGGCTGACCGACGAAATCGTGCCGGTGGTCATTCCGCAGCGCAAGGGTGACCCGACTGTCGTGTCGACCGACGAAGGCGTGCGCGGCAACACGACGATGGAGTCGCTGGGCGGCTTGAAGCCGGCGTTCGACAAGGACGGCACCATCACCGCCGCCAACGCTTCACAGATCAGCGACGCTGGTTCGGCAATCGTGATGATGAGTGAGAAGGCCGTCAACGCCCGCGGCGTCACGCCGCTGGGCCAGTTCGTCTCGTACGGCATGGTCGCCGGGCCGGACAACGCCTCGCTGCTGCACCAGCCCAGCCGCGCCATCCTGCGGGCGCTCGAGCGTGCCGGCAAGACCGTTGCCGATGTCGACCTGTTCGAGATCAATGAAGCGTTCGCTGCCGTTGGTATTGCCTCCATCGCCGAGTTGGGGATCAGCGACGAGATCGTCAACGTCAATGGCGGCGCCATCGCTCTCGGCCACCCGATCGGCATGAGCGGCAACCGTCTGGCCCTGACGATCCTGCACGAACTGCGTCGCCGCGGCGGCGGAGTCGGCGCTGCAGCCCTGTGCGGCGGCGGCGGTCAAGGCGACGCCCTGGTCCTGCGAACCGTCTGAGCCGTCGATTCCAGGTTCCGGGTGTCGACAGTCCCGGATTCCGGGACGGAATTCACCCAGCTCACCCACCCGGGACAAGAGCACCCCATTTGCGCGCGCAAGCACTTTCTGGGCAGCGAATTGTCCCATGGCAGCTTCTGGGTGTCGACAGTTCCGGAAGCCGGGACTGTCGACACCCAGAACGAGAGAAGGCTCGGCGGAATCGACGAAATATGTCGATTCGACAAAGTTTGTGACAGGGGTTGACATATTCAAGGCTTCCCCGTAACATAACCGCAACATACACCACCGTGATTTGCGCAAGCGCAACTCGCAGCGGTGCTCAAGATCTGGGGTACCACCTCTGGAGCTGGCCCGTCCGCCCGCTACCAGGTCCAGGGTTGGTACCCCAGTAATGCTTTGGTACCCAGGTCGGTACCGGCGCAATCAACCGAGCAGTTCGCGCCGGCCCTCGAGGGCACGGCCCAGCGTCAGCTCGTCGGCATACTCCAGGTCGCCGCCCACCGGCAGGCCACTGGCGATGCGGGTGACGCGCACGCCGAACGGCTTCATCATCCGGGCGATGTACATCGCAGTGACTTCGCCCTCTGTGTTGGGGTTGGTGCACAGGATCAGTTCCTGCACGTCCTCGGGCTCGATGCGGGCGAAGAGTTCCTTCATCTTCAACTGCTCGGGGCCAATGCCGTCGAGCGGATTCATCGCCCCCAGCAGCACGTGGTAGCGGCCCTTGAACTCGCCGGTCTTCTCGATCGAGATGATGTCGCGCGACTCCTCGACGACGCAGAGCACGTTCGTGTCGCGGCGATCGTCGAGACAGATGGGACACAGCTCGCCCTCCGCGAAGTTCCAGCAGCGGCTACAGAAACGGACGCGAGCCTTCGCCTCGATGATCGCTTGCGCAAGGCGTGCCACATCGTCGGCGGGAATCTTCAGTAGGTGGAAGGCGATGCGCTGCGCCGACTTCGGGCCGACGCCGGGCATGCGACCCAACTCGTCGATCAGCGTTTGGACCGGCTGTGTGTAGACGGCCACGACTTATTCGTCCACGAACGTGGAGCCGGGGAATGCCAGCGCCACACGCTCGACCTGCGAGACGATGGTCTCAGCCGGCGCATCAATGAGATCGTCGAGGTCGATTGCATCTTCCTCTTCCCGCATCGTCGGCTCGGTTGAGCGTTTCAACGGCACCACGTTGCTGGCGGCGGGATCGTTGCCGTGATCATCATGGTCGTCGTTGCCGGAATGGACGACCAACTGCACCGTCACCTTGCCACCGACAACGGCTGCAATCGCGGCCTCCACGTCGCGGCGGTGCTCTTCGCACTTCGCCTTCTGCGTCTCGTTGGACACGCCGATGGTGAGCGCCCCGTTCCGCTCACCCAACACGGTGGTGCTGGAGTACATCGCCCGCGCAAAGCCCTTCAACGTGGGCTTGATGTCGGCGGACCAACGGGCCACTGCGGCCGCGACCAGATCCGAGGCTGCCGCGGGCAGAACAGCAGGGGCCGGCGCAACAGAGGCGGGCGAGACGGGGGCGGGCGCGACAGGGGTGGGCGCGACCGCAGCCGGCGCAGCAGCCGCCGGGGCTTGCGCCGCAGCGTTGACGACCGGTGTCGCCGCGGGTGCCGTCGAGACAGGGGCTTCGACGACCGGGGTCGGCGCAACAGGAGCCGGAGCTGCGGCCGGCCGGGCGCGGCCGCCGAGCGCGGCGCGACCGGTTGCAGGGTCGACGGGTGCGGAGCGAGCCACCGGAGCTGCCGCCACACCGGACGCAACCTGATGCTCCAGGCGCTCGATGCGCTCCAGTAGCACCGACATGTCGTTGCTGGCCGCCTCGTGCGTCAGCTGCACCAGCGCAACCTCCAGCAGCAGCCGCGGGTCGGGGGCGTGGCGCATTTCCACCAACATCTCGCCCAACCGCTCCATCGCCCGCACCGCCGCGGCCGCGCCCATCCGCTGAGCGAGTGCCGACACCTCCTCGGCACGCTGCACCGGCAGCTGCACCAGCTCGGGTGCCATGAGCGAGAGGAAGCAGTCGCGCAGATGGCGGACGATGTCGTCGGTGAGCGTGCGCGGGTCGCGACCCTGCTGAACGGCCAACGCGACAACCGCCAGCGCACGGCCGGCGTCGTGCTCGATGAACGCCTCGATGAACTCGTCGAGGGGTGTGATGTCCAGCGGCTCGCCGCCACCGGACGCCACCAGCTCGAGCGCGGACACGGTGTCGCGGGCGGACCCACCACCTTGGCGAAGCACGGATTGAATTGCGTCGGTGCTGAGTTCGATTCCCGCGTCGCCGGCCAGCCAGCGAATGTGATCCTCCATCACGTCCATCGCCAGCAGATGGAACTGGAGATGCTGTGTTCGGCTGCGAATGGTCTCGCTGACCTTCTGCGGGTCGGTGGTGGCGAGTACGAACACCACGTGGGGCGGCGGCTCCTCCAGGATCTTCAGCAGCGCGGCCTCGGCACCCTTGGTGAGCATGTGCACTTCGTCGAGGATGTAGACGCGATGGCGGCCGGGCGTTCCCAGGGACGCCTTGTCGATGATGTCGCGGATGGCCTCGACACCGTTGTTGCTGGCGGCATCGAGCTCGTGCACATCAAAGCTGGTGCCCTTCTCGACAGCGATGCAGGAGGCACACTCGCAGCACGGCTCGCCGTCTTGCGGGTTCTCGCAGTTGAGCACCTTGGCGAGAATGCGCGCGGAGGAGGTCTTCCCAGTGCCTCGAGGCCCGGAGAAGAGGTACGCCTGGCCTTCGCGGTGGTTGATGACCGCGTTGCGCAACGAACGGACGACATGCTCCTGCCCCTTCACTTCACTGAAGCGTCGTGGGCGGTAGCGGCGGTAGAGCGACTGCGTGGCCATCGCTGCGACTCTACCCAGGGGGTGCGGCACCGAGGGGCCGAGGTAGGCAGAGCAATTGGACGGCATGCGAGGTGGACCCCTTTGTCGGCCGCTGGTGGCTAGCTTTGTTGCACTTCCATGAACACCTTCCCGCAGTCCGCCCGTCCAGCCCTTGGCTGGTTGCGCACCACCTTCACGAGTGGCACCATCAACGCCCGAATCAACGGCAAGCGCATCGGCTTGGCCGTTGGGTTGATCGTTGCATTGGTCGGTTCGTTCTGGACGCCCACGGCGATGGCTGCCGACAACACACTTGTCAGTTCTGTCCCGGCCGCGGGCGCGACCATCGAGTCGTCACCGGCCTCGATTGTCTTGACTTTCGCGCAGCAACTGGGGCCGACCAACACGATGACGATGACGTGCGGCGGCGCGATCGTGTCGTTGGGGACGCCACTGGTACTTGCCCCCGACAGCCTTCAGCTGTCGGCGTCGCTCATCTCGGCGGCGCCGAAGGGCGAGTGCACCGTTGCGTGGGTGATCACCGACATCAACCTGCAGCCGGCGGGCTCCAGCAGTCTGAAGTTCACTGTCGCCAACGACCCGGTCGTCACGGTCGCCCCCGAGACCACCACCACTCTCCTCGGCGACACCGTCCCGCCGACCAGCGTGGCCACCACCACCACACCCACCACGGGCGGTGGCACCACCGATACGACCACCGACTCATCCAGCAGTAGCGGGCCGCTCGGCCTCTTCCGACTGCTCAGCAACCTCGGCCTGGCGGTGCTGTTCGGCTCGCTCGTGCTGATCGCCATCGCATGGCCGGAGGGCGTGGAGTACATCCTCACCGTTCGCTTCCTGCGCACCACCTGGATCTTCACCATGGTGTCCACCTACCTTTTCGCCGGCGCGCTCGCCGCCAGCCAAACGGGTGCCGGCATTGGCAGCGCTCTGGTACCCACCGGTTGGGGTGACCTGGTGGACACCACGCCCGGCAAGGCGGCGCTGATCCGGCTGGTGTTCGTAGCGGCCAGCGCGTACGCGGTCATGCGGCCCGAACGCGTCATCGACCCCAGCAGCCAACTGCCGGCGCTGGTACCCCCCGGCATCGCGGTGGTCACGATGGCCTTCAGCCGCGCCGAGTACGGCCTGTTGGAGAACGCCGTCGGCGCCGCGCACGTGCTGGCGATGTCGGTGTGGTTGGGCGGTCTGATCCTGCTCACCCGCGTGGTGCTCGCCGGGCCAGGTGAGGAAGACCTGGTGCACGCGGTTCGCGGCTTCGCCCGTATTGCCTCGCCCGCGTTATGGGTCACCGTCGTCACCGGCGCAGTTCAGCTGTTCCAGCTGGATCGGGGCGCGCTCAACACCAGCCATGGCCTGGTGGTCATCGTGAAAACGCTGGCCGTTTCAGTGATGGTGTTCGTCGGTGTGGCTGCACGTCAGTTCATCAGTCAACGCGTGTCGCGAGTCGACGCCATGACCGCGCCACTGGCCACTCGCCTGCGACGAGCGCTGGGCATCGAGGCACTCATCGGCGTGCTCATACTCGCGCTCACCGCGTGGCTACTTGCACTCACGCCGCCAGGGTTGAGCGCCAGTGGCGGCAGTTCACTGCAGCTCGGCGCGGTACATCGCTTCGTCAGCACCACCGGCACCGTCGAGATCGATGTGCAGTTCAGCGAACGCGTCGGCGTCAACGACGTTCGTATCCGGGTCAACACGCCCGAGGCTGGGCTCACCGGGCTGACCGTCGATTTCATTCCGCCGGTCAACTCGTTCGTCAACGGCATGACCATCAACCAGATCCCACTCGCCGGCACCGGCACCGCCGAGCTGGAGAAGAGCGATGGCTTCACGCTCAACGCCACCGGTACCTGGACAGTGATCGTCAGTGCCAACGGAGCCGTCGTCGCCGAACAGGACGTCTTCGTCGGCGGCGAGGAAGCCGCCGCCACAACGACCGCTGGCGCGTAGACCACCGCCTCAGGTGCCGCTGACGACCCTCGCGAAGGGGACGGGGGTGGCTACTTCCAACTGGTCGTATGTGCACGACGCTGTCTCGCGGTCGGTGCGCCAACGGAGGAACTGCGAGCCGTGGCGGAAGCGGCCTTCTTGGAGCTGACCGAACGTCACCTCCGCGACCAACTCGATGCGCAGCGGCACCCAGCTCAGGTCCTTGCCCGCGTTCCATCGGCTGCCAGCGCCGGGCAACCGTTGGCCTGGGTCGGTGGCGGCCTGCTGCCACTCGGCCCACTCGCGCCACGGATGTGCGGCGGTGGCGTCGTGCGTCAACGGCTCAAGTTCGGCCAGCAACTCCGTGCGGCGCTTCGCCGTGAACGAGGCCGCCACGCCCACATGGTGCAGCTTGCCCTCGGCATCGAACAGGCCCAGCAGCAACGAGCCGACGCCCTTGCCATCCTTGTGTACGCGATAACCCGCCACCACACAGTCGGCGGTGCGACGGTGCTTCACCTTCACCAGCGTGCGTTTGTCCGGCGTGTAGGGGTCAGTGACGCGCTTCGCGATGACGCCGTCCAGCCCCGCACCCTCGAACTCGGTGAACCATCGCTGCGCGACCTGTGCGTCGTTGGTGGAAGGGCACAGATAGATC
>Ga0105047_10015683_pt1 | contig 11924 bp, 7 predicted proteins | sample MAT04_FD_78384 | JGI IMG/M metagenome (GOLD analysis project Ga0105047, IMG submission 78384) | Freshwater microbial communities from Lake Fryxell liftoff mats and glacier meltwater in Antarctica - MAT-04 (megahit assembly) | ecosystem: Environmental > Aquatic > Freshwater > Ice > Liftoff... | reverse complement strand
GGCCGAGAGACGCGGGGCCGAGAAGAGGCGAGGCCGAGAAGAGGCGAGGCCGAGAAGTCGAGAGAGGCGGGGCCGAGAAATGGGGCGGAGGTCCCTCCCCCTCGACCCGGACCCGGAGGGGGGGGGCAGCGTGCGAACTCGCACACCGCCCGCCCCCCGCAGACCCCCGCAGACCCCTGCGGACCCCCAGAGATGGGGGACCGGCCCATCTCTAGGCTCCTCGGTGGCAAGGGGTTGCGCTCGCACCGGGGGGGAGAAGGCCGGTTCGGTCTCCTCTTTGCTCCGTGGGCCCCGGGGTCGGCGCTCGGCCGACAAGGACCCCCCAAGTAGCTGCCCCTTGAAGAAGATGCTGCGTGAAGAAGATGCTGCTTGAAGAAACGTCGGTCCGGTTCGTAAGATTCTGCCGTCCCCGTCCGTGGAGGGTTCGTATGCGTCGCCTGAGCCTGCTCTGCTCCATCGCATTCGTTGCGGTGGCTGGTTCTCTCTCCGGTTGCGGTGGTCACGGTCGCGGGTTCCGCACCGCGGCGAACCCCGTGGTGATCACGTCCAACGCCCTCCCGACCACGGTCTCGGGTCAGGTCGTCAACTACTGCCTGCCGTTCACCGGCGGCAGCGGCGGCCCGTACCTGCTCGAGGTGATCGACGGCGCGCTCCCGCCCGGGATCCAGCCCGACAGCGACACCGTGTGCCTCGTCGGCCAGGTCCTCGATGACGGTACGTTCGACTTCACGCTGAAGCTCACGGACACGGGTTCCGACCCGTTCTCGACGTTCGTGATGAACTTCCACTGGGAGATCGCGGTCGGCGCCCTCGTGTTCGCGACCGATGCGAACCTGCCGGCCCTGGTCTTCAACCAGTTCGCCTCGATGTCGCTGGTGGTCGCGGGCGGCGAAGGGCCATACTCCTGCGAGGTCGTCGACGATCCGCTGAACGCGATCGACGAGCCGCTGCCCACGGGCATGATCATCCCGGCGCCGTCGTGCACGATCGTCGGCGCGCCCACGGGCGTGAAGGGGAGCCCCCCGTTCGTCTACAAGGTGAGCGTCAAGGCGACCGACAACACGTTCCCGGTGCCGCTGACGACGATCAAGGAATTCACCCTGACCGTCCTCGTTCCGCCGCTCGTGATCACATCCACGTCGGTGGCCGACGGGAAGTGCGGTACGACGTACACCGACCAGGTGAGCATCTCGGACGGCATCCCGCCGTTCCGACACGAACTGGTCCTTGCGAGCTCGGTCAACTACTACGGCCCGGCCGCCTCCCGCCCTGCGATGTTCGGCGGCCCGGCGCGCCTCCAGGGTCGCGCCCCGTCCCTCAACGCAGTCGCGGATGGCGCCCCGACGGCGGCGTACGCGGCCCTGGTCGGTGCTTCCGGCCCGTCGTACCCCGGCAAGTTCCCGGAAGGCATCACCCTGAAGGACGACTCCGGCGCGATCAGCGGCGTCCCGCGCCGCGCCGGGGCGTTCACCGCGTGGACCTACCACGTGTACAGCACGACCCTCCCGTTGGACTCGACGCAGAACCAGTGGAAGGCCTTCTCCTTCGCCATGGCCGACGGGAACCCCCCGGCCGTCGCGCTCGACAACAACGTCCTCCTGCCGGGCAACACCTGGTCGGGCGTGTCGAACTTCCTCCTCGACGCCGACGCGAACCGCGCCTACTCGAAGCAGATGGCCGGCACCGGTGGCGTCCCGAACGACGGCGTCTCCGACGCACCGCACGACAGCGAGGACGTCATCGACGGCACCGAGGTGGCGGGTCAGTACAACTGGACCGCGGTCCCGTCCGGCGCCGTCGCGAACCTCGCGACCGTCGGCATGACGTTCACGATCGGCGGGGAGTTGAAGGGCACCGGACCGAACAAGGAGGTCGGCTCCGTCCGGACCGGCTACATCATCCTGTCGGTGACGGCAGACGACGCACAACTCCCGGACACCCTGCTCACGGGCCACCAGACGACGCGCACCTGCCGGTTCTCGGTCGGTCCGGACGGGGTGGTGATCTCCGAGGCCACGGCCGCCCACACCGCGAGCTCGTCGCAGCCCTCCCTGGCGCCGGTCGGGTCGTACAACCACGTCTCCTTCGAATACAACGACCAGTCGGTCTTCGTCTACGAGCCGTTCGCGGTGGGCCCGACGGTCCGCGCCCTCGCCTCGACGGACCTGACGACCGGGCACAACGCGCTCCCCGGCGGTGTCTCGCTCGACACCCTGCTCCGCAACGTCGACATGATGCCGGTCACGGTGAACCCCACCTGGTGGGCCTACGACGCCTACAACCTGAACCCGCGCGCGGCGCGCGCGACGCAGCATGCCGACATGCAGCGCCTCAACAACGGCGAGGGCTACAACAGCGACGTGGGTTCGAGCACCAGCATGTCGCACGCCACGTGCGGGACGAACACCTTCGAGCACAACGGCGACGCCTGCATCGAGCTCCCCAACGCGTCCAACGTCCCCGGCGTGGCGAGCGGCACGTTCAACACCGCGACGGGCGTCTACGCGAACGGCGGCCAGCTCCGGGCCTTCGAGGGCACGAACTACTTCGGCTTCTTCATCATCCGGAAGGACAGCAAGTTCTCCGTCCCCTTCGCGATCGACAAGGCGACGTGGAAGGGCTTCGGCGATGCCGTCCTCACGAGCGATCGCACGAAGGAGAGCGTCTTCCGCCGCCTTCAGATCACGGTGAGCCCGGACGGTCGCTTCGCTGCCGCGGTGCTGAAGAACAACATCGACAGCTTCCTCCTGGCCTCGAACGCGACGAACATCAATGTCGTCGTGTTCTCGCTGACCGGCGAAAAGGTGATCAACGGCGCCAACACCTTCCGCCAGTTCTCCTCGGGCGGCACCGGCACGACGAGCGACGGCCTGTACATGTACGGCACGTCGATGGCGCTCACGAACCGGGCGCTCTACTTCGTCAAGGGCAACTACTACGGCTCCGCGAGCCTCGTCGACCCGTCGGTGGTCCACCGCGAGCATTGGGTCTATCGCGTCGACGACGTGACGAACAACGCATCGACGCCCCAGCTCCTGGCTCCGGGCTACGGCGGCGCCGGCGCATGGCTCAACCAGTCCGGCATCGCGAATTCGCTTTCGACGGCTTTCCACCGCTGGGCACCGCCGGGTGCGACCACGCTCGGCTCGTACAACAGCGCTTGGACGCCCTCGCCCGGCGCCGTCATCAACAACTTCCTGACGACCGGGACCCCGACGAAGCAGCCGGGCGACCTCTTCGGCGGCAACTGGGCGAACTTCGCGGAGAACTCCGCGGCCCCGATGCCGTTCCGCGTGAGCGCCGACGGCAAGACCTGCACAATCGTCGCGGGGAACAACACGACGTCGGGCATCTCCGGGTCGGTGACCTTCCTGATGCGCATGGTCTACACGGATTTCTTCGACGCCACGAACTCGCTGTTCCGCTTCAACCAGTTGGCGACCGTGACCCGGCGTTTCTACACCGGGACGCGGTTGTCCGGCGTGATCAACGGCGACTACAACTCCCGGCTGTGGGGTTGGTACAACGGCCCGACGACGCAGTTGGAGATCGCGGACGACGGCAAGGCCGTCGCCGTGGTCTACAACGACGGGTCGGGGACCTGGTTCAACTCCATGTCCAGCAACGTCAATAGCTCGACGGCGCGCGAGGACCTGGCCGTGTTCACGTCGGGCTCGAGCACGACGGATCCGTGGGGTTCGTCCACCACGACGTTGGTGACGCCCTTGCGGTTCACGGGCGGCATGAACTGGAAGTTCGGTGCCCTTGCGTTCACTCGGAACGCGACGCGTGACGCCGGCGCGGTCATCTTCTGGGGCGGAACGTCCCTCGCGGGTTCCACGACGTTCACGTCGGGCTTCTATGCATCCTTCGACGCGGGGACGCTGTTCCAGTGGAACATCGGCACCTCGGTCTGCGAGGGCATCCTGGCGACCGCCTCGGGCGGCGCGGGCGTGGCGACGTACACGGCCGGTTCGCCCAACTCGACGATCCCGGGCGTCTGGTCCGAGACGAGTCGCGGCTCGATCCAGATGTTCTCGTACTTCATCTCCCCGGACGGCAACTTCGTCTACTACGAGTCGCTGAGCCCTCTCGCCAACGGCCAACTCGCCCAGGGCGTGCAGACGAACTCGCCCAACGATGCCACCGCTGGCCGCCTCGTCGGCGTTCCGATCCAGGACACGACCACGACGATCAACGGGAAGACTCCGCTTCGCGGGTTCGCGGTGGGTGGGCCCTGGCCGACCGACCCGACGTCGCGCGGGTTCGGTCCGATCTCCGGTTCGTCGAACAGTTGGAACCCGAACGGTCTGTGGTCGTTCGGCGCGGGCTTCAGCAACCGCCGCGTGGGGACCGCCGTGTCGTCCTTCGGGACCAATGGCTCGATCTACTTCACGACGTACCAGCAGAACAACACCTGGGCCAACACGTCGGACAGCACGACGCAGTTCTCGGGCGGCGGTCCGGTGAACAACGCGACCTGGGCGGACGGGTCGGCGTACTCCGGTGACGTGTACGCGTTCAACGCGAACGTCGGCGGCGGCGTCGTGAACGTCAGCGGCTTCGGCAACAACGGGACCGGGGTCTCCCGGATCATCTCGTACATGCAGCCGAACGTCACGGGCACGAAGTTGGCGGTCGTCATGACGACGTCCACCAGCACGAGCTTCGCGACGCGCATGTCGGACCGCGAGACGATCTACGCCATCACGAACGTGAACTTCGCCGCGACCGGCGCTCTGTCCACGACGCCGACCCGGCTGACCATCGCAGGGACCGGCGGTCGCGCCGGGCCCTCGATGTCCTGGGACTTTTCCGACACCCGGCTCTACTACGCGTTCGGCGCCGCCGCGGGCAACGAGAACGCCATGGAGCTCAAGGAAGCGTCGATCAACTCGGCAGGCACGGTCGTGACCGGGACGCGCACCCAGGCGACCGGCTTCAACGGCACCGCCGCCCGCTTCGCGGTCCTGAACTCCGGCCGCTGATCGGGCGTCCGATCGCCCGTCCAGGGCCGGCCACCGCAAGGTGGCCGGCCCTGTTTCGTTCCGGGGCACGGATCCCGTGGCCCCCCGTTCTCCTGGAGTCCCGATGCCTGGTGCCTCGCGGCTCGCGCTCGGCTTGGCCACGCTTGTGGCCGTCGTCCTCGGTGGCGCGGTCGCGTGGGACGTGCTGCGTTCGGAACCGCCGACGGTGGGGCCGAGCGCCGACGGCACGGAGGGGCGAGCACCCGCGGATCGCGGGGCCCCCGAGGCGACGTCACGGCCGGTGCGGCCCACGTCGGACGCGCCGCCGGAGGAGGGCGCTCCAGCCGAAGCCGAGGCCATCGCCCGAGACGGGGAGCGGCTCCCGGAGATCCGGATCGGGGACCGGGTGCGGACGGCCCGATTCCGGCCCGAGGCCTTCAGGGCCGGTCCCGAGGTATCAGGAGAGGTGCTGCTCGCCGGGATCGTCGAAGGCGGGAACGTCTGGGTCCGTTGGGACGCCGCCGCGACACGGGCCCGATTCCTCGCCGCGCGGTTCCTCCTGCCCGGGATGACTGCCCTCGAGAGCGGGGAGATCCTCGTGTTCCTCGAGCCTCTGCCGGCCCTGTTCCGCCACCTCGGCTTTTCGTGCCGGCTCGAGGGGTCGGTGTTGCGGCTTGGCGCCGAAGGTGTCTACCTGCCCGACGAACCCCCGACGTCCGAACGGCCGCCCGACGTCCCACCGTCGGCGCCCTCCCCCCGGTAGATCACGTAGCAACCCGGGGTCTCGTGGACCCAGATCTCCTTCAGCGGGAGTCCAGACGATGCGATCCGGTCCCAGATCCAGATCGCGATGTTTTCCGCTGACGGGATCGGGATCGTCTCGTTGAGGTAGGTGTGGTCGAGCACGTCGATCACCCGGCCCCGCACGACGCGCTTCAGTTCTGCGAAGTCGATCGCAAGCCCCGTGGAGGGGTTCACCGGGGCCTCGCACAAGACCTTCAGGCGGTAGGTGTGTCCGTGGAGCCGCTCGCACTTCCCCGCGTAGTTCGGCAGGTTGTGCGCGGCGTCGAACTCGTACTCGGTGGCGACGATCATCCGCGGATTCTTCCGGTGGGGAGCCAGCCGCGGGCCCGGGGGAGCCCACCCCCGGGAACCTACGCCGGGGGCGGCCCCAGGTTGGGGGTGAGCCGAGGCCGGGGGTGGGTCCAGGCTGGGGGCGGACCCAGGCTCGCGGTGGACCTAGGTTCGGGGTGAACAGGGTCGCGGTCGGGGTCGGCTGACCCCCGGCGGCAACCGATCCAACGAAGATACGAAGCGTACCCCGCGCCCGCAGGGTCGGTGTAGAACCGACCTTGGGGGCGGTTCGGCGCGAGGCGCCGCGCCGCGTCCGCATCCCCGGAGGTCTCGATGGCTCGGTTGCGACTCGTCTGCGCGGTGCTGGTGTTCGGGGCCCTCGCCCTGCCGACGGTGACGGGCCTCGTCCCCGCCGCGTGGGCGGCCGAGGAACAGCCCACGGTCAAGTGGACCGCGAAGCTCGACCCCGAGCAGGTCGGCCCCGGCGGCGAGGGCACCCTCGTCTTGACGGGCGTCATCCGCGCGCACGTCCACGTCTTCGCCGACGGGAAGAAGTTCAAGGTCCTTCCCACGAAGACGGACGGCGTGACGTGGGGGCGGCCCACCACGACCAAGGCGACGAAGTGGGTCGACCCCCTGTTCCCCGACGACCCGGCGTCCGACGTCTGGTTCGACAAGGTCGTAGTGCGCGTTCCGTTCACGCTCGCGGCGGACGCCAAACTTCCCCTTCACGTGTCCGCGACCGTCAAGTGGAACTGCTGCGACGAGGAGACCTGTTACAACGAACAGACGACGAAGCCGCCGCCCGGCGCCGACGTCGTCGCGCCCGACGCGGCGCCGGAAGGGCCCGGAATGGCGGATGCGCCGGCAGATGCGCCGGCAGATGCGCCCGCTCCGGTCGCCGCGGACCCCGCGCCGGTGCCGGCCCCCGCCGATCCGGCCCCCGCCAATCCGGCCCCCGCCGCGCCCGCGGCCGTCGCGCCCGCCCCGGTCCCGCCTGCGGCGCGGACGACGCTCGCGACCACCGCGATCGAGACGCCCGAGGCGAAGGTGAGCGTGACGGCGACGAACGCGGCGTTCGTGGTCGTCTTCGAGCCCGCCGCGGGCCACCACCTCTACCCGCTCGGCTCCGAGGATGGCGTCCCCGTGAGCGTCGAGGGCAAGTCGACCGCCGGCGTCACCTGGGGCAAGGCGACCGCCCCGCCGCTCGGCGTGCCCGACGTCCACGAGGCCTACACCGTCACGATCCCGTACACCGACGCCAGCGAGGGGAAGGCGGCGCTGGCGGTCGCGGTCTCCTGGCAGGCCTGCCTCGATACGGGCACGTGCCGTCAACCCGAGGCCCCGCACCGATTCGAGTTGCGCCGCGCCGGCGACGGCAAGGCAACGCTCGAGGAGACGATGGACGGCGTGCCCGCCGCGCCCGCGGTCGTGGTCGCGCCGCCGACCGCGGCCGTCTCTGCGGTTCCAGTCGCCGCGTCCGGGCTCCTCTTCGAGGTGTCCGGGCGGGGCGAGGAGGGCTTCATCCAGCGCACCTGGCGCACCCACGGCTACTTGATCCTCGGGATCCTCTTCGCCATCGGCATCGGCCTCGCGTTCACGCCGTGTGTCCTCCCGATCATCCCGATCACCGTCAGCATCGTGGGGGGCGGCAACGCCGCGGTCAGCAAGGCCCGCATGGCGTTCCTCCTCAGTTGCTTCGTCCTCGGGCTCGCGCTCGCCTTCGGCACCATGGGCCTGATCTCGGCCAAGGCCGGTGCGTCGTTCTCGGCGGCGTTCCAGAGCCCCGTGGCGCTGTGGGTCATCGCCGGCGTCTTCACGGTGCTCGCGTTCGGGATGTTCGGCGTGTACGAGCTCCAGCCCCCCGCGTGGGCGCAGCGGATCCAGGGCGGGGCCAAGGGCGGCAACCCGGTCGGCGCCTTCCTCTTCGGCGGCATGTCGGCGCTGATCGCGTCGCCCTGCACCGGTCCGGTGATCGCGGGCCTGATCGTCTTCACGGCGCAGTCGGGGAACGCGCTCCTCGGCTTCCTGATGTTCGTGTCGCTCGGCCTCGGGATGGGCGCGGTGTTCTTCGCGGCGGGCTCGCTGAACCTGCTGATGCGGCCGGGCCCGTGGATGGTCTGGGTGCGCTACTTCTTCGGCGCGCTCCTCGTCGGCGTGGCGCTCTACTACCTCCGCAACGCCGGCAAGATCGACGCGACCGCGCTCCTCGCGGGCGGCGTGGCGATCGCCGTCCTCGCGGCCGTCGGCATCCGGTGGCACCTCGTCACGAAGGAGGCCGAAGACCCGCGCGTCGCCCGGCGTCGAGGCCTGCAGGTGGGGGTGATGACGCTCGCCTGCGTGCTGCTGGCGGGCGTCCTCACGGGCGGCCTGCTCCCCGAGAAGGCCTTCGCGGGCGGGGGCGCGGCGGAGCTCCACTGGGAGAAGCCGAAGAGCCGCGAGGCCCTCGTCGCCGAGGTCGAGCGCGCAAAGCGCGACGGGGTCCCGACGATCGTCGACTTCTGGGCCGAGTGGTGCACCTACTGCAAGGCCTATGACCGCGTGATCGCGGGGAGTCCGGACGTGCTCGCGGCGTTCCGCAAGGTCCACCGCGTGAAGATCGACCTCACCGACGACGACCGTCCTTGGGAGGCCGGGATCCGCGAGGGCCTCGGGGTGCCGCGCGACCAGCAGCCCTTCCTCGTGTTCATCGACGCGCAGGGGCGGATCCGCCGCGACCTCGACCTCACGGAGTGGAAGAAGGCCTCGTCGGCGGACGAACTCCGCAAGCGCCTCGGCGAACTCCTGCCCGCGACGAAGGTCGGCCGCGCCGCGGACTGACCGAGGGGCGGCCGCCCGCGCCCCGCGCGGCCCCTGGGGGCCCGCGCTTCGCGTCTGGGAAGGAGTCTTCGATTCCTTCCCAGACGCTCAGGCGAAGAACGTCTCCGCCGCCCGCGGCAGGATCACGCATCGCGCGACGGGCCGCGCGTCGGGGCCCGCGCCGAGCGCATGGTCCACCGCGGCTTGGGCGTCGTCGAAGACCCACAGGCCCAGGGGCCGCAGCACGTCGCGCGGCAGCACGCTCACCACGTGGACCGGGTGGCGCGCGGCCTTCCACCGCAGCGCGTAGGCCGTGAGCCCGTAGGGGTGGAAGTCGCGGCGCAGCGCGAAGAGATGGCGCTCGAGCCGCCCCGCCTCGAACCACGGCAGGAACCGCGGGTGCCCGGGCCCGTGGGCCGCGTGCGCGAGCCAGACGATCGGCGCGCCGGGCGCCGCCACCTCCGCCGCGACGACGAGCGCCTTGTGCGCCTGCACGAGGTCGCCGTCGCGCCCGGGCCCGCACGCCGCGATCACGAGGTCGGCCGGCGCCGGCCGCGGGCACGCGAACCGGGCGCGGTGCGCGAGGCACGCGGCTTCGTGCGCCGCGCCGATCTCGCCCGCCGCCGCGTGCGCGATGCGTCCGTCCGCGAGGCCGACGTTGACGAGGAACGTCGGCACCGGCAGCGACCGCGCCACGCGCAGCAGCGTCGCGGCGAACGGGTTGCCCTCGAGCCGGCCCAGGCGGGAGCGGAGCGAGCCGTCGAGCGCGACGGTCGCGTCGAGGGTGAGGCGGTGCGCGGCCTCGACGGTCGCCCGGTCGCCGCACCCGATGACGAGGCCCTTGCCGCCGCCGGAGAACCCTGCGAGGTAATGCGGAGCCACGGCGCCGGTGACGACGACCAGGCCGGCCTCGGTCACGGCGCGGTGCAGCCGCGGCGCCTTCAGCGCGCGGTCCGGCGGCACGTCGGCGTAGGCCGCGACGTCGCTCGCGTCGGCGGCGGCACAGCGCACGCGCGCGGCGACGTCCGGGCCCACGATCGCCGCCACGGCGGCGGGCGGCGGCGCGGGGTGGAGGCCGCCCCCAACGAGGACGGTGATCGCGTCGTCGGGCACGCCCGCGCGTGCGAGGCGCTCGAGCACGGCCGCGACGACGACGGGGCCGCGCGCGGGCCGCGTCGCGTCGGGCACCACGATCGTGACGCGAGGCCCGCTCCGGGCGAGGTCCTCGAGGCGCGGGGCGCCGACCGGCGCGTCGAGCGCGACCTCGACGATCGCCCGTTCGGCGGTCTCCTCGCCCTCCGGGTCGCGCGACCGCGGGCCCCCGGGCGGGGGGGCGACGACCTCGACGTTCACGGCCTCGGGCACCCGGACGACGACGCGGCCGGGGCCGTACGGGAGCTCGACGTCCATCGCCCCACGGTACCCCGCGCAGCCCGTCGGGCGACCCGTCGCGCGCCGCAAGGCGTGTCGGCCCGGCGACGTGGGGCCTCTCCGTCCGCGCTACTTCCGCGGGGCGGGCGTCAGCACGAGCGGCGCGCGCTCGAAGAACCGGTGCGGGTTGCGCTCCGGGTGGTCGGCGCGCGCGGGGCCGTGGCAGGCCGCGCACATCGGCGTGCCCGCGACGGCGACGTACGGCGTCGCGAGGTAGTACTTCGCGCGCCCGATGCTCACGTCGAACACCATCAGGCCGTCCACGCGCGTGAACCCGACGTCGGTCGCGGCCGACTTGCCATCGGCGGGCACGACCACGAATCCCGTTTCGTTCCGAGCGGAGGCGTCGGCGCCCGCGTCGGTGCGCCGTAGCACGGCGACGGACGCGCCGTCCTGCTCGCGGCACCCCTCCACCGACACCTCGCCGCTCGTCACGAGCGGGAAGCGGTGGGGGCTCGACGTGCCGTCCTCGCAGGTGCCGCCCGGCAGGGCGTCCACGGGCAACACGCCCACCTTCGCGTCGCGGTAGGCCTCGATCGCCGCGAGTCGCGGGTCGAACGGCACCGCGGTGGACGTCGTCACCCGGCCGCTCGTCGCCCACAGGGCGGTCCCGACGGCGAACGCCGCGAACGTGGCCGCGATCGTGACGAGCCGCGGACGCGTTCGGCGCGCGTCGCCCGCCCCGGTGGACGGGAACCCGGCGGCCCGGTCGGCCGAAAGTGCCCGGCGCACGCGCGCCGCGAGCAACTCGGACGGCGCCGGGGCGACGACGGTCGCCGCACGCCGGACGACCGCGAGGAAGCGGGCGTCGGCGTCGACCCGGGCCCGGGCTGCGGTGTCGCGGAGCAGGTCGGCCGCGCGCACGGCGCGCTCGTCGGGCGCGCCCTCGCCGTCGAGGTAGCGCGCGCGCTCCAGGGGGTTCGTGGTCCAGTCGGTCATGGGCGTCCGGTCGCGGGGCCGCGCGGACGGCCCGTTCGGCCGGCGGCGCGTCGCTCCATGCGTAGAACGAGGGCCTGCTTGAGCGATTCCCGGCCGCGGTGGATCCGGCTCATGACGGTGCCGGGGGGCACCCCCAGGATCCGGCCGATCTCCTGGTACGGGAACCCGTCGATGTCCCGGAGGCGCACGGCGAGCCGGAACGGGTCCGGCACCTCGTCGAGCGCCGCCCGCACGTCCCCCGGCTCGACCCCCGGGGGGAGGTCGGCCGCGGGTTCCTCGGACCGCGCGACCGCGAGGACCTCCATCTCCTCCTCCGGTTGGTACGCCGGCCGCACCTTGGCGCGCCGGTGGCGGTCGATCTGGAGGCGTCGGAGGATCGTGAACAGCCACGCCTTCGCATGGGTGCCCGGCTCGAACTGGTCGAACGACCGCTGGGCCCGGAGGAACGTCTCCTGGACGAGGTCCTCCGCGTCCGTCGCGTTCCGGGTGAGGGACAGCGCGAACGCGTAGCAGTCGGGAAGGAACGGCAGCGTCGTCCGTTCGAACTCGGTGGGTTCCGCTGCGTCCGGCACAGGCGCTCCCGGGGCTCGAAAGGATCCTAACGCGCCGGGACGGCGATCCTTCCGTCGCGAGGCGGCGTCGTGTCCGCACCGAACCGCCGCGGCCCGCGCAGCACGGCGCGGGGTCGCGTGCGTGGCGGCGCGTGCGCGGCGG
>Ga0105047_10015681_pt1 | contig 11926 bp, 9 predicted proteins | sample MAT04_FD_78384 | JGI IMG/M metagenome (GOLD analysis project Ga0105047, IMG submission 78384) | Freshwater microbial communities from Lake Fryxell liftoff mats and glacier meltwater in Antarctica - MAT-04 (megahit assembly) | ecosystem: Environmental > Aquatic > Freshwater > Ice > Liftoff... | reverse complement strand
CTGCGGCAAGACGAGGAGTGAAGAGCGGCAATGGGGAATGGTTGAAGAGCGGCGATAGGAATCGGGCAACAGGCCATGGGCGCGCGCGGTGCCGATGTGCCCACTGGCAGATGTGCCGATGTGCGGACGTGCTTCGCCTCCGCCGGGCCGGTGGACGGCGGCAACAATCGGGCATGAGCTCACTTGCCGCCGCGCTGCCCATCGACATTGACGCCGACCGATTGGCGACCATCACCATCGAGCCGAACCACGGGCCGATGGTGATCCTGGACCACGCGCTGATCCAGCGGCTGGAGGCGACGATCATCGCACTGCGCCCGCAGAACCCCGCGGGACTTGTGCTGGCCAGCGGCTCGCCGCGGGTGTTCATTGCCGGGGCTGATCTTAAGAGCATCGACGCGATGACCACCACCGAGCTTGAACACTATCTGGCGTACGGGCAGCGCGTCTTCGGGCTTTTGTGCACGCTCGCGTGCCCCACCGCGGCAGCGATCAACGGCGCAGCGCTCGGCGGCGGGCTGGAGCTCGCGATGCACTGCGACGGGCTTATCGCGGCGCCGCCAGCACCGGGCAGAGATGGGACCATTAAGCCTTACCCGGTGGGGTTGCCCGAGGCGGGGCTCTCGATCTGCCCGGGTTGGGGCGGGACGAACCTGCTGCCGGCGCGGATGGAGCCGCGCGAGGCGATGGAGCGGACGTGCGAGGGGCGGACGCTGACGTTCGATCAGGCGGTCGTTGCGGGGCTCTTTGATGAGGTCGCACCAGGCCAGGCCGAACTACTCGGCACGGCCAAGGCGTGGCTCAAGCGCCGCGCTGACGTCGTCGGGCGGCGGCGTGACGGGCTGCCCCTGCGGTGGCTCGGGCGTGACGGCCCGCGCAACGCGGCACACGCGGCGCTGGTCGAGCTGTTGCCGACGCGGATGGCCGCCGACCCAGGGCGTGCCTGCCTGCTGGCCGTGCGCGCGGGGCTTGAGCACGGCTGGGGCGCGGCGCTGGTGGTCGAGCGCACCGAACTCAACCGCCTGCGCCATGAGCCAGCGGGCAAAGCGGCGATCAGCGCCTTCCTGAGCAAGAGCAAGGTGTGAGTGGCGCCTATACGAACGGGCGCGCGGACTTCGGGCGCCACGTGCTGACTGACTCTATCTTCGGCTGCAACGCCCGCGACCAATCTCTTCGACGGCTCACCACGGACACGTTTGCCACGGGTGTGTGGTGAGGTCGCGGATCTGTACCCCGTCAGGACCCACCGGTACCAGATTCGGTTGCACCGGATCACCAATGTTGCCAGGGAGTATCCCGGCGACGCAGAAGCCCTCAATCCACGAGACGGCACGACACTGCTCAACATCGGCCGTTAGGCGGTCGACAAGACGACAGCCGGGGTTGTTCGGTGGAAGCGTGCGAACGATCCTGCGTTCGTAGCGGGTGCACAGGCGAAGGTAGCACGAACGCAAGTCACCGACACCGTTGGGCAGTGCCCAAGCGACCACTCTGCTCCACGGGCTACAGACAGGGTTGATCGGCGAAACGGGACGGATGTAGTGTGGATCGACAGGAAGGTGGAACAGGATCTGGCGGAAGCAGGGCGAGACGCCTTCCATCGTGACCGAGCCTTGGAAGAGCATGGGCAGTCCGGGCAGGGTGTTGTCGGGCGTTGACCATCCGTTGCCGGGGTACGGGCTGACGCCGGGAGGCCCTTGGTCGGGCGGGAACGTCACGGGCTCGGGGGAGATCGAGTCGATGATCTCAAGCAAATACTCAAGGCTGTCCTGCGCCTGCGCGGGGGTAAGCGTGCCGTTCTCGTGCAGAAGTGCGACCTGCGAGAGCGTCGCGAGGAACCCGTCGCGGATCGCGGTGGAGCGCCAGTTGAGCGTGTCAAAGTCGGTCACGCCCGCGGGGTAGCCCATGGCTTTGAGGTACTGCACAATCGACTCGGGGTTCTGTGCTGCCGCAACGATCGCCGCGAGCGCGTCGTCGTGCTGGATTCCCATGATCAGCTCAGTCCGCAGCGTCGCCGGGAGGTGGTCTTGCGCAGCGACGTTGACGTCCCAGAGCGCGAAAGCCTCGGGGTTGAGATCGCGGTCAAGAGAGATCTGGCGAAGGCACGCCAGCCAGTCCTCTGGGTTCTTCCAGCTCATGACCGTCCACCCCGCGGTGTTGACATGCGGGACCAGCTCGAGAACGGCATAGTTATCACCTGTAATGCTGCCGCGCGTTGCGACCGCCACCACGCTAGTGGCCACGAGTGGGTTACTTGCGTCGTAGAGGACGTGGTAACGCCACAGCGGCGTCTGCAGCTTCAGCTTGGCGATCCGCCCAGCGCCGCCGCCGGTGATGAGCAGCGAGTCGGCCCGCGCGCCGGGGCCCCAGAGCCCGATGGTGATCAGAAGCAGCACGAGGAGGTTTCTCATGCGGAGAGAGTACCCCCCCCCATCACTCCAAGTGCTTTGGTGTTCCACCGCGCGGAGTTTGTGCGATCTTTAGGAAGCAGCGCCGCCTTGCCCGGCCCCCCCTTGAGAGCTGGTCGTTCAGATCAGCGGGTTTTTCGCGCCGACCGTGTAATCACGCGTCGGGCTGAGATTCGGCTCGATGTTCGCGTACACATCGCTATAAAGCTCGGGCTCAATCTGCGGCGCAGGGCTGGCCTCGGCAAACTCGACCGAGTCCACCGCGATGTCCTTGCACTCGGCCACGATGCGGTCAAAGTCACCCTCGGACAGGCACTTGCGGTCGTGCATCAGGTGCTGCGCGAGGCGCTCGATGCTGTCCTTGCTGCGGTGCCCGTCAACCTCATCCTTCGTGCGGTACTTCTGCGGGTCGCTCATCGAGTGGCCCTGGTAGCGGTACGTCAGCAGGTCAACAAACGCGGGGCGGCTGTTCTCACGGCAGCGGTCAACCAGCGGCTTGAAGTAGTCGTAGAGGTTCAGCACGTCGGTGCCGTCGATCTGGATGCCTTCCATGCCGTAGGCGCGGGCCTTGGCCGTCAGGTCATGGGCCATAGTTGTGCCACGCTCGATGGCGGTGCCCATCGAATAGCGGTTATTCTCAACAACATAAATCACCGGGAGATCCATGAGCCCGGCGAGGTTCATGGCCTCGTGCAACGCGCCCTGGTTCAGCGCGCCGTCACCAAGATATGCGAGCGAGACCTTCTTCTTGGCCGGGATAAACTCGCCATCAGGTGCCGGCGAGCCGTCGGGGCGGTTCACGGCCCGCTGCATCACGTCGTGCTCATACTTGGCGGCGAAGGCAAGGCCCGTGCCCAGCGGGGTTTGCGCGCCGACGATGCCGTGCCCGCCGAAGTTCCAGTTCGGACGGTCGAACATGTGCATGCTGCCGCCCTTGCCCTTGGCGCAGCCGGTCAGCTTGCCGAACATCTCGGCCATGCAGGCGCGGGCCGTCATGCCGCGTGCGAGCGCGTGCCCGTGGTCGCGGTAGGCCGTCACGATCGGGTCGTCGTGGTTCAGGCTGTTGATGGTGCCGACGGCGAGCGCTTCCTGCCCGATGTAAAGGTGGCAGAACCCACCGATCTTGGCCTGCTGATAGCTCTGAGCGCAGCGGTTCTCAAACTCGCGGATCATCACCATGTCACGCAACCACTTCAGCAGCGTCTCGTTGCTCAGCTTGTCGCTGGGCCGCTGCCCAGGCGCAAACCCCGGCAAGGCCTGACCCGCCACAGCGGCACCGGGCGCGATCGTCCCGCCCTCACCAAGTCGGACCTTGCTGGACGTAATGTGGTACAGGCCGGCCGTGCCGGCAGCGGGCGTGGCGCCGGGGCTGGCCCCATTGGCGGCGGCGGCGTTGCTCGAAGTGGCTGATGCGGGGGTGCTCATGGCGGTCACAGATGGGGTCCTCGGTGCAGACGTCCCGATCGGCCCGGCGGCTCGGGCCATGGCAGCCTGGGGCGCTGCGGGCTGAAGCATCGCGGGCGGGCGGGGGAGTAAAGCAGGCGGGTTTTCGAGCGTTTCGACCGGCATGATAGGCGAACGAGCCGGATCACCCGCCAACCCTAACAAGCTTCGTCCAGAAACGGCGACAGAACTCGCCACAGGGCCTGCCCCAGAGCTCACCACGGGGCCGACTCGCGCTTCGTTTTGTAGCTGCCGCACCACGGCTGATTCTGACCCGCCCATGCCGACCGCGGCACGCTGCGCCTCTAGCCACGCTGGCGGCCTCACCAACCCGCGGACCGGCAACCTCTGCCTGAGCACCACCATCGGCGTGAGCTGTTCTGCGTAGTGGGTCGCTGGGTTGGGCAGCGCTGGATTGGGCAGCGCTGGGTTGGGCAGCGCTGGGTTCGGGCGCTGCGCGAGTCTGGTCAGCGTGACGCCGCGGACCACAACCCTCGGCATACCTACACCGTGCGCGGGAGTGGGGGCAATGCCCTGCTTGGTCCCGAGGGCCTGCTTGATCCCGAGGCTTTGTGCGCCGAACAATCGCTGAGCCGGCCCGCGGGCTAGCCCGTACGGCGGACGGCCCAAAGCACGCCGCAGCACGCGTACAAGCCGTCCACGCAGACGACGCCAGATCACCTCTGCTCGGTCCTGCGCGAGCGGGGCCAGTTCCGGGCGGGCCCGTGTAGGGCGTGCCAGAGCGGGGCGTGCGAGTGCGGGGCCTGCCGCGTCGGGACGCGTGTGTTCCTGGCCCGCTTGTTCGGCCGCGCTTGGACTTCGGGATGTCTGGTCTCGATCCACCGGAAGACTTTACTCGCCCCGGGCGTGCCGCGCGAGCGCTGCGCCCGCAGCTGTCGGTTGCGCGGCCTTGCTGTCGCCGCAGGCGTGTTGATTGCTTCGGCGCATGGCTCACCACGCTGGCGCCGTTCGACGGCGCGAACGGTGGCACACCCTCTTCCGAACTGAAACTGCCGCACGAGACCCTGTGTGGGACGACCCGAAACTGCGGCGTTAACGGCCAAGGCACGTTCTTCGCAATTGACCTCACTCGCACCGCGTCCGATGTTGCTGGCCCAAGCCCAAATGTGGGCCCCGACCGCGAGCTGACCGCCGGAAACGAGCTCGTGTTCATCAGCCGGTTCATGGCCGGGTGCTGAAGCGGTTGGCATTCGAAAGTGGGTAAGCTACAGCAGGCGCGGGGCTCAGCGTTCGCCGGTGGGCTTTATTTGAAACATGACGAGGGGTGGCGTGGTTGGTGAGGCCGCTTGCAACCCCATCCCTGCCCTTGCCCTCGGGGACGGCAGTTCAACATACACCCGCTTACAGCCGCGTCGTCGCTTGTGATTCTTCCTTGCGGCGGCGCTTCAGCTCCGCATCAATAAACGGCTGGATGTGCCCGGCCAGCACCTTTCTTACATCGCCAGACTCTTCGCCCGTGCGATGGTCTTTCACGCGCGAGTCGTACTCCACATAGCTGCGGATCTGCGTGCCCCAGCCGCTCTCCATCGCCCCGCCCTTGGCGGCGTTGATCTCGCGCTCGCGCTTCTCTTCGGCAAGCTGCTCGAGCTTGGCCTGGATGATCCGCAAGCACTGGGCCTTGTTCTGCGGCTGGTCGCGGTAGGTGTTGGCCACCACCGTGATGCCCGTGGGCCTGTGCGTCATACGGATGGCGGTCGCAACCTTGTTGACGTTCTGCCCGCCGGGCCCGCTGGCGCGAACGAACGGCACGATGTCCAGGTCGCGATCGGGGATCTCAACCTTGACGTCCTCAAACTCGGGCGTGACCTCGACGCTGGCGAAGCTGGTCTGGCGCTTGCCTTGGGCGTTGAAGGGGCTGACGCGCGCGAGGCGGTGCGTGCCGCGCTCGCACTTGAGGAACCCGAAGGCGTACGGGCCCTTGACGTGCAGTGTGACGCTGTCGATGCCGACCTCGGCACCGAAGCCGCGCTCGACCTCCTCGATCGCGAAGCCGGCCTTCTCAAAATAGTTCAGGTACATGCGGAAGAGCATCTCGGCCCAGTCGTTGGCCTCGGTGCCGCCGTCACCGGCAGAGATAGTGACGAAGCAGTTACGGAGATCGTGCCGCCCGCTCATCAGGCTGCGCATCTCGATGCTCTCGACCTTCTCGCTCAGCTCAAAGAGGATCGCGTCAGCCTCGGCTAGGAACTCTTTTTCGGGCTGGCCCGGCGTGCCAGCCTCGCGGGCCATCTCAAAGGCGGTTTTGGCTTCATCAAGGCGGGCGAGGAAGCCCTCGACAGGCTCAAGTACGGCACCGAGCTGCTTGAGCTCAGAGACGATCTTGTTGGCCTGAGTCTGGTTGGACCAGAACTCGGACGACTCCATCTGGGCCTTCAGCTCGGCCCTGCGCGAGGCCTTTGGCTGCCAGTTAAAGCGAGTCGCGGATCGTCAACATCCGCGCCTCATAGCCGGCGATCAGCGGTGCGTGTGCGTCAAAGTGCATGCGACCAGCGTATGCGCGAGGGAGCCGGGGTGGAAGGCGGGGCCACAGGCAGTTGGCCTAACCACGGGCCCAAGCACGGCCCCAGCAAGGGCCCCAGCACGGGCCCCAGCACGGGCCTAATCGCTGACGCAGATCGTGGCGTTGGTTCGCGCGCCCGGCGCGCTGCCCGCGCCCGCTAACCCAGCAGCTTGACGTCACGCCAGGCGGGGAACTCGGCACGCCACGCGCGGACGCTGGCCGCGTCGATTGTGACGCTCAGCACGCACTCCTCGGGCCCGGCCTCGCCGAGGGTCTCACCCTTGGGGCCGATCGCGAAGCTCTCGCCGGCGTACTTCAGGTGCGGGTCGTTGCCCGCGCGGTTCACGCACAGCACCACGGCCTGGTTCTCAATCGCCCGCGCCACGCACAGCGCCCTGCGGTGCGCGGCCCGCGCCTGTGGCCAGTTCGCAATCACCGTGAAGACCTCCGCGCCGCTGAGCATCCCGTACCTGTACAGCTCAGGGAACCGCAGGTCATAACAGATCGTCGGGCACACTCGCATATACGGCACAAAGGCCAAACTGCTTGCGACCACGCCCTTGCCGCTACCACTGCTACCGCCCGCCGCGCCCGTACCAGCGCGCGCAAGGCCAGCGCGACCAGGGCCGGCGCGTTCAGGTCCGGGTCGCCCAGGGCCAAGGCGTTCAGCGCCGGCGCGCCCAAAGCCAGCGCGCGCTTGCTGGGACGCCGACTGCTGCGCCGCCTCGGTGGGCCCGGTAAACAACCCGGAGCGGACCCGCTCTGCCCACGTCATGCCGCCGCCAGTGCTGCTAGCACCTGCGCCTGCGCCGCCCGCCGCGCTACCAGCTTGGCTCGCCGCAGAGTTTGACACAGAGCCCCCCCCGCCAGCAGGGTCAGGCTGCGCCTCACCGCTGGCCGCAGCCGATGTGCCGGTTGGGTCTTCGACCACCGGCGCTTCCCACTCAAAGAGCATGACCCGCGACCCGCCGGTGAAGTGCTCGCCCTCTTTGCCGAAGGAGAACGGGTGGACCTTGTCGTATTCGCAAATGATCGCGCCGTCCGGACCCGCAACCGTGCAGCGGTTTCGCCCGCGTCCGTCGGGCCCCAGCACCGTGCGCGAGCCAACCAGCGTGATCTGGCGGCGGCCCGCCTCCTCACAAATGAACCGCTGGGTTGACCCGTCGGCGTCGGCCGTCACCGCCAGGTTGAACGAGAACCCGGTATCAAACAGCTCGGGCAGCACCGCGAGGTCGCCCGGTGCCAACCCCTGGGTCTGGGTCGCGCGGTCAAGCAGCGCCTTGGCCCGGCGGCGGTTGGCAGGGCGGTCCTCCCAGGCGGTGTCCATCTGGATCAGGTGCGCACGCATGGGCGCAGTGTAACGCCGACAGACATAGAGTCTGCAGGGCCGAGCGGCATGACGCCCACCGGCCAGACTGGATGAACCAGACCCAGGGGCGGGTAGCTCAGCTGGCTAGAGCGCGTGCTTTACAAGCATGAGGTCCCGGGTTCGAGCCCCGGCCTGCCCACTTTCTCGGCCCTTTTCGGCCTCCAGGCTCCCTACGCCTTCGGACATCGGACCAACCGCACGTGAACGCTCTGGACGTTGGATACACCTTGGCCGCCGCCGCGCTGGCCCCGTTCTGGGCCCGCAAGCCGCGCGCCGGTTGGGCCCAGCGAATGGGCAAGGACTTGGGCGTAGAGCCGCGGAATGAGGCCTTCAAGGGTTCGCGCGTGCTGCTGCACGGGGTCAGCGTCGGCGAGGTCAACGCCCTGCGCGGGCTCGTTGAGCTTCTTCGGGCCCGCGGGACCGAGGTGATCGTCTCGGCCAGCACCGACACCGGCATCGCCCGCGCAATTGACCTTTACGCGCGCGGCGACTTTCCCCGGTCCGTCGTCCGCTACCCGCTGGACTTCTCGTGGGCCGTCAAGCGGTTCCTTGACGCCGTTCGGCCAGACGCCGTCGGGCTCTGCGAGCTTGAGGTCTGGCCCAACTTCGTCAAGGCCTGCGCGCGGCGCAACATCCCGGTGGCGGTGGTCAACGGGCGGCTCAGTGAACGGAGCTTCAAGGGCTACCGGCGCGCGCGCTGGGCCCTGCGCGGCACGTTTGCACGGCTCTCGGCCGCCGCCGTGCAAGACGACCAGTACGCCGCCAGGTTTGTCACCATGGGCGTGCCGCTCGCGCGTGTGAGCGTGAGCGGAAGCATGAAGTGGGACAGCGCTCGGCTGGACCAGTCGCCCGCCGAGGCCGACGCGCTCGCGACGGCTATGGGCATCGACCGCACGCGCCCGCTGATTGTCGCCGGCAGCACCGCCGAGGGTGAAGAGGCCATGCTGCACCAGGCCTGCCCGCCGGGGGTTCAGTTGCTCTGCGCGCCGCGCAAGCCTGAGCGCTTCGAGCAGGCCGCCGCCGACTTGCCCGGGTGCGTCCGCCGGTCGTGGAGCAAGCCGGGCGGCGCGCAGCCGCTGCACGTCCAGGGCTTGGGCACCACGCGACAGCGCTACCTGCTGGACACCATCGGCGAGCTGCGTGCCGCGTACGCGCTCGCGGACGTCTGCATCGTCGGGCGGTCGTTCGGCAAGCTCTTCGGCAGTGACCCCATCGAGCCAGTGAGTCTTGGGAAGGCCACCGTCATCGGCCCCGCGTTTGGCGACTTTGCCACCATCGTCGCGGCCCTCAAGAGCGCCGGGGCTATTGAGGTGACCGCCGCCGGCGACCTGCGCCGCGTGCTGCGCAGCCTGCTAGACGAGCCGGCCCGCCGGACGCGCCTGGCCGCGCGCGGGCGCGCGTGCATCACCGAGCACCAAGGCGCAACGCTCCGGCACGCGACGCTGCTGCTGACGCTGGCGACCCATGGACCAGTCACGTCTCAGGCGTCAGTCACGGCCCAAGACCCGCTTGCCACGCGGCCCCCACTCAACAACCGGCCCCCGCTTTCGACCCGGCCCCCGCTCAACAACCGGCCCCCGCTTGCCAATGGGCTCAACAACCCAGGGCCTGGCGCGGGCACATGGCCCGCACGCACTCCTAAGACCTAGCTCGCTCAGCGGCCCTCACACCCTTAGTGCGTGCGCGGTGCCTCCTCAACGCTCAGGGCCCTGATGCGCGCGACGAAGGCCGGGTCCTCGCCGCGCAGCAGCGTGGGCAGCAGCTCGCGGAACTCCTCGCGTCGGCACCACTCGCGCATGTAGTCCTCCCAGCTGCGCCACAGCCGCGTTGTCTTCGCGTCCATCCCGGGCTTGTACACCATGATGTACGCCCGCTCGAAGAGCGCAACGAGGATGTTGAGCATCGCGTAGCGCCGTTCGAGCTGCTCGGCCGTGAGCTTCAGCTTCTCAAACGGCGCAGGTACCGCCACTTCATCGGGGCTCGTACGCCCGCGCCGCAGCAGGCCGAGGTCCGCGTTCTGCAGCACCAGCTTGATAAAGTCGGTGTACTCATCGCTCAGCCGCTGGTAAATCTCCTCCTGCTGCATCAGGCGTGCCTTGCGACGCTCCCACGCGAAGACTCCGATTGCGAAGGGCAGGCCGACAAACAGAGAGAAGTTCGCCAGCAGACTCCACAAGTCGGGGTCGAAGATCTGGCGCAGCAGGTGCATGCCCACAGTCTAACCGAGCGCCGAGGACTTATGGGAATGGACTTGGTGCGAGAACCTGAGCGAGGACTTGAGGCAAGCCCCATCGGCGACGCCCGCGAGCCTGCTAAGCGCCTCTTACGCGCCGCCCGAGTTCTCACGCTAGACCTGCGCTTGGGCCTGCGCTTGGGCCTGCGCTTGGGCCTGCGCTATGGCGCGAGCCTGCGCATACACACGCTCAAGCTCACTGACCATCCGCTGCGTGCTAAACCGGTCGATGCACATCGCTCGCCCGGTCTGGGCCAGGCGCTTCCGCTGTCCCGCGTCACTGGCCAGGCCCAAGAGCGCCGCGCGCAACTGCTGCACGTTGCCCGCCGGCACCAGCACGCCTGTCTGCCCGGTGATGCACGCCTCGCCCGTCCCGTCCACGTCGTACGCCACCGCGGGCAGCCCTGCCAGCAGCCCCTGCGGCACCGTCCGCGGCAGGCCCTCGCGCGCGCTCGGGTGTACCAGCACATCGCTGGCCCACAAGTGCTCCGCGACCCGCTCGCTGGGCACCAGCCCAGTCAGCACAATCGACGTGGTCCTGCCAGCGGCACCGCCATCGCCACCTCCATCGCCACCTCCATCGCCACCACCATCGCTGGGCGCGTCGGCCTCGCGGACCACAAGTCCCATCGCGCGGGCCCGCTCAATCAGCCGCCCGCGCCACCAGCCGTCGCCAACCCAAAGCAGCTTCCACGTCGGATTGTGCCTGAGCGTGTCGCCCAGCGCCGACAGCAGGTCGTCGTGGCCTTTGTGCTCGCTCAGGCGCGCGACGGTGACAAAGACCAGGTCCTGCCCGTCGATGCCCAGCCGCGCACGCAGAGCCGCGCGGCGCTCGACCACATCGCTCGGCGGCAAGTACCGCTCAACCTCCATCCCGCTGTAAACCGTCTCGTACAGACCGGGCGTCCCGATCCCGCGCGCCAAAAACTGCTCGGTCATCGCTCCGGCCACGCTCAGCACCTTGTGGCACCGCGCGGCGACAAACTTCTCACTCAGCGCGTACGCCCGGTTGATCGCACGGCGTTTGAGCCGCTGGAGCATCCCGCCCTCAACGGGCATGAACGGCGGGCCGTGGATCGTGTGCACCACCGCGGGCCTCGGCGTCGCGTTCCAAGCCGCCGCTCGCCCGATGATCCCGGCCTTTGAGCTGTGGGTGTGGACGACATCAGGCCGCAGCGAGCCGATCAGCCGCGCCATCTGGCGATAGCACCGCGCGTCGCGTCGCGGGTTGATCTGCCGGATGAGATCGGGCACCACGTGCACGCCGACAGGCTGCGCCGCCGCGCCGTTCGCGCAGCGCTCAAGCCCCTGCACGCACCGCGCGTTGAAGGCCTGCATACGCGCTAGCAGTGAGCCCTCGGGCCCGTAGATCGGCCCAAAGGCCAGGTGTACTTCGTGCCCCAGGCGTGCCTGCCCCTCGCACGAGAGCACCGTGTTCTCTTGCGAGCCGCCCAGGATCAGCCGTGTTGAAACGTGGAGGATGCGCACAGGCAAAGTTACGCGCCCTGCGCCCGCGGCGGACCAGCTTCCGAACCCACCCCGCCCGCCTCCGCGTACCAGATCCGCTCCAGGCACAGGCCCGTGGGCGGGGCCGTCGGCCCGGCACTCGCGCGGTCGCGAGCCAGCAAGGCGTCGCTGACCCACCCCGTCGGCCGCTGCCCCAGGCCTACGCGCAGCAGCGTGCCCGCGACGATCCTGACCATGTTCCACAAGAAACCGTTGCCCTCGATGGTCACCACGACGCGCTGAGCGTTGTCTTCTGCGCTGAACAACCCCTGTGCGTCCAACCCCTGTGCGCCCGGTCGCGGCAACAGCTCAACCCCGCACGCAAAGACGGTGCGGACCGTGCTCAGCCGTCCGTGACCCGTCGCCGCAAAGCTCGCAAAGTCGTGCTCGCCAACTAGCGTCTGCGCCGCTTCGTGCATCGCGTGCGCGTCAAGGCTGCCGTGCTT
>Ga0105047_10015678_pt1 | contig 11927 bp, 12 predicted proteins | sample MAT04_FD_78384 | JGI IMG/M metagenome (GOLD analysis project Ga0105047, IMG submission 78384) | Freshwater microbial communities from Lake Fryxell liftoff mats and glacier meltwater in Antarctica - MAT-04 (megahit assembly) | ecosystem: Environmental > Aquatic > Freshwater > Ice > Liftoff... | reverse complement strand
GTGGTTGCGGTGGTGCTTCTTGGCGGCGTGCTGGGCGGACTTCTTGCCAGCGAGGTTTTTGCCGGCCTTGTTCTTGTGGTGCTTTTTGGCGGCGTGCTTCTTGGCTTGGGCTTTCTTGCCGTGCTTGTGGGCCTTGTTTTTCTGGCCCTGCTTGTGTTTGGTGCCGTCTTGCTGCTTGGCGGGGGGTGCGAAGTCGGCGGGTGCAGCGGCGAGGAGAGAGGCGGGGGCGGCGAGTGCGAAGGAGGCGGCGAGGAGGGAGGTGGCAATGGTGCGGAGGAGGGTCATGGGGTTCTCGAAGAGGTTTGAGGAAGGGGTGTTGCTTGCAATCGCGATGAGAGGAGAACGGGCAAACGGGGGCGGTATTGCCGAAGGTTGGGGGAGGGGGGGCGTCGAATTGCGGCTAAAAAACGAAATCGAGGGTGTTGGTTAGTGTATACTAACAGGCAAGTTGGTATGCTGTTGGCGGCAGTGGCGTGGTTGGATGTGAGGACTCTCGCGGAGAAATGGCCATGATGCACGACGAAGCGGATGAGTCGGCGAAGGGGTTGGATGTGCGGCTGGGCGCGCTGGAGATGCGGATGGCAGCGCTGGAGGCTCGGGTGGTCGGGGCGGGTGTGGTCGGGGCGGGGGCCATGGATGTGGGTGGTGCGGCGGTGGAGATGGGGAGCGGTGCGCGCGTGGATGGGGCGGAGAAGCGGCGGGCGGCGCTGGAGCAGTTGATGGGGCGGGCGGCGCGGGTGGAGGGTGATGCGGGGAGTGGCGCGGAGGGTGGGCGGGAATACGCGATGCCGGTGACGGGGTTTGTGACGACGCCGCGGGTGGCGCGGACGATGCTTGATGAGCGCGGGGCGGTGGTTGAGGCAGAGGGCGTGAGCAGCATGGGTGGACGTGGGCACGGGGCGCGCGCGGAGGCGAGTGAGTGGCAGGAAGACTTGACGGGGCCGGGGGGAAGTGGTTCACGCGGCGCGAATGGTCTTGGCGGCGCGAATGCGGGTGGGGGGACGCTGGAGTCGTTTGTGGGTGGGCGACTGGCGGCGATAGGCGGGGCGCTGTTTGTGCTTTTGGCGATCGGGCTGTTTTTGAAGCTGGGGTATGACAACGGGTGGATCGGGCGGTATCTGCCGCTGCCGGTGCGGTGTTTGATGGGCGGGGTGTTTGGGTTGATGCTGCTGGGCGCGGGTGAGGTGGCGCGGCGGAAGATCAGTGCGTGGGGGGCGGTGGGGCTGTTCTCGGCGGGGGTGGCGGCCATCTATGCGAGTGTGTTTGCGGCGTATTCGTACAACGTGATTGATGCGGTGACGGCGTTTGTGCTGCTGATTTTGGCGGTAGCGACGGGGATAGCGATCGGGGCGCGGACAGGGTTGGTGGTGGTGGCGATTGTGTCGCTGGTGGGCGGGTATATGGCGCCGATTCTGTTGCGGACGGATCATCCGTCGCCGTATGTGCTGCCGGTGTATCTGATTGCGCTGCTGGTGGTGGGGCTGGCGCTTTCGGCGTGGCTGCGGGGGATGTTTGTGTGGGTGGGTCGGACGGCGTGGTGGGGGACGGCGGTGCTGGGGAGTTTGTGGGTGTTTACGACGGCGAGCGATGTGCCGGCGGTGGGGCTGGTGTTTCTGGCGCTGGTGTGGGTTCTGGTGCATGGTGCGCATGTGATTGCGGCGCGGGGTGAGGATGCGGTGCTTGAAGAGTTTGGCGAGGGGAGCGCTGCGCAGGTGGAGCGGGCGCTGGCGAAGATGCGGAGGAAGCAGTTACCGGCAGCGGAACTTGTGCCGCAGATCTCGAGCTTTTCGGTCACTTCATGGTCGGTTGGTTTTGCGACGTGGCTGCTGCATTCCACCTTGCTGATGCCGGCGTGGCTGGCGGCGGCGGCGGGGTGCGGGGTGACGCTGGCGCTGGCAATGGTGCTGGCGGGGAACCTGCGGGTGTTTGTGGACAGGCCACGGACGCAGGGGCAGTTGCTGGGAGCGGGGTTGCTCTTGCAGGCGGCGGGGTTGCTGATGGCGGCGATTGCGCTGGGGATCAGCGGTCAGGCGCAGACGGTGGTGTGGCTGGCGGTGGGCGTGGCGGGGCTGAGCGCGGGTCGGTGGACGCGGGCGCGGTCGCTGGAGGTGTATGGGATTGTGCTGCTGGGAGTGGGGACGGCGCGACTGCTGACGCTGGATGTGGTGCGGTTTGGGCCGACGGGGGGCACGCTGGATGCGCGGGTGGCGGGGTTGGTGCCGTCGATGTGGATGGTGCTGTGTGTGGTGGCGGCGCTGGCGTGGCTGGCGGCGGGGATTCTGTGGACGAAGGCGGCGGCGGGTGAGGGGAGTGACGAAGAGGAGCGGGGGGCGGTGCGGGCGGAGGAAGGGGGCGGGTTTGCGTTTGTGGCGGGAGCGATGACGGTGGCGCTATTGGGCGTGAGCGTGCTGCACAGATTTGCGCATCTGGGGACGGTGTCGTTTGTGTGGCTGGTGATCAGCGGGGCGGCGGTGGGAGCGTCATGGATTTTGGGAGGGCGGAAGGAAGTGCGCTCGATGCGGCTGGATGTGAGTGGTCAGATTGGGGCGCTGCTGGCGGCGGGGGCGTGGGTGATGGGGGCGTTCTGGCTGGGGTATGAGTCGCCGTGCACGATTGAGTCGCTGGCGCAGGCGGAGACGCCGGGGGAGCGGTGGTTTGGATCAACGGGTGCGCCGCTGATGCATCCGGCGATGTGGGCGGGGCTTTTGTCGGCGGTGGGGCTTTTGGTGTGCGGGTTGACGGTGAGGCGCGACGCGGTGAACGCTTCGCGGCAGAGCCGGCCGCTGGGTGAGCGGGGCGCGACGTTGATTTTGGCGGCGGCGCTGCTGATGGCGGCGGTTTTGATTGTGTGGGGCGCGACGAGCATGGAGATCGGGCGGATTGCGCAGCAGTGGGCGGCGGAACGAGCGGCGCGGCGGGGCGCGGTGAGCATGTGGTGGGCGGTGTTTGCGGTGGGGATGGTGGTGGCGGGGTTTGCGTGGCGGCTGAAGATTGCGCGGTATGCGGGGCTGGGATTGCTGGCGGTGGCGGCGGGAAAGATTTTGATCTTCGACATGGCGGACGTGGAGCGGGTGCTGCGGATTGTGAGTGTGTTTGTGACGGGGCTGTTGATGCTGGGGGTGCACTTGCTGTATAGCAAGGTGGCGGCGGGGGAGGGCAGCGAGGCGGAAGGGAATAGGCAGTAGGGGGAACTGGCGCGCGGGAGCGCGAGTGGTGAGCGGGGCGGGCGTGTCCGGAGTGGGGCGGGGCGGTGCGGGCATCGCTCGGGATGCGGTTGCCGAGAGGTTGGTGGGTGGAAGCTGAGGGGATGGGGCTGGTTTATGGTGCGGCGGGGGGTTCGATGAGGCGGTGATCAGCGAGGTCCCAGATGACGACGCGGTTAAAGAAGGGAGAGGGGTTACCGCCGCCTTGACAAACCGCCGCGAGCCAACGGCCATCGGGTGATGCCGATGCACGTGAGGCGTAGAGCACCGGTGGGAGCGTCGCACGGAGGTGCCATTTCTTCTGGGCGGTGTCGCGGACGTGAACCTCGCGCATACCGCTGAGCACAACGTATCTTCCATTTGCAGTGGTTACAAAATGGCTCGCGTTGGCGGTGCTTTGCAGAGGACCGATACGCGCACCGGAGTTCAGATCAATGCCCAGCATCGACGTTGTATATTCGCCAGCGAGATAAAGAGTGTTGCCGTCGGCGCTCACCGCCGGGTGCTGTACGGGGTCAGGAATCGGTTGAACATCGATGCTTTGTGGTGTGGGGGAGTCATCGTGGAGCATGATGTTGAATTTTTTCGTCGGGAAGGTCTGCATAAAATTGGGGATTGAGTAGAACCGAGGTGCGCCGTTGATTGCGTTGTGATCGCGGAGGCCGAACAGCCGCGGGTAGTTGCCCGGGTTTCTCGCGAATCCGGCGACTTCGGCGAGTGACGGATCGAGTTTGCCGGTGCGCCAGTTCCAGCGGGCGACGCCGCTCTTGTTGGCGGTTTCGTTCCACCACTGCACGTACGCGGCTGATCCGTCAGGAGTGAAGCCGAGCACCGCTGGTCCCCTCACATCAACGATTGGCGTGCCGGGGAGGATCGTGGAGTGCGTGATGCGACCGGTGGCAACACCGACGGCATCGAGGGCATTGGTGTCGCGGCCTTGGAGAAAGAGCGTACGGCCATCGGTGCTGATGGCCAGTGTAAAGTGAGTCTTCGATTCGCGCCGACCGACAGTGCGAATGACTTTTCCGGTGACCAGATCAACTTCGACAACCTGGTCTGTATCCGAGGGCTTTAGACCCAACCACTTGAGAGCGAACGAGTCGGCGTTGGCGGCGGCCCATGTGGATGAGAGATCGAGCCAGGACATCGCCGCGCAGTTGCGAGGGGTGCGAAGTGCGAACAGGGCGGCGTACGGCAGTACGAAGCAGAGCCAGATGGCCAGCGGTGGGGCGAGGCGCAGGGAGAAGCGGCGGCCGCGGATGGGGTTGGCGCGGTCGAGGGGAGTGCCGCACTCTGGGCAGCGGGCAGCAGTCGGCCAGGTGCAGGATGTTGTTGGCGGGTTCGTGGCAGCGATGACTTGATGGGTCAGGTCATAGTTGCAGCGACGGCAGTAGGGTTTGCCGGCGATGCGTGGGCGGCGCTTCAGGCGAAGGAGAGCGAGCAGGAAGGCCACGGTTGCCAGTGCGACGATGCCGCCAAGTATTTCAGGCCATCGTGCAACGAGGCTTGGCCATGGATTCGCTGAAAGTACGTGGGACAGGACATAGAGGGATGGTTTGTCGGGCGCGAAGGCGATGGACGCGACCGCATCGCTGCCGTTGAACACGGGAACATGGGTTGGCGCGACAGTGGGCATGCCGTTAGCGGGGGGTGTGGTCTGAGCCATGGCGCATGTGATGGCGGTGAGTGTGAGGCAGGCGGCGAGCAGCAGTGCGAAGGGGGACTTGGTGGTGTGAGGTCGGGGCATGACACTCCTTTTAGCTCTGAGGTTTGTGTAGGGGAGGGTATGGAGGAGCAGCGCGATGATGTGCGAGGGAGGCAGAGGTGAACGGGGCGATCGTAAAGGTCGCTTGGGTTGATGGCTTGAGCGCGCAAAGAAACTTGGTGATTTGGTGCTCTGGCGCTTGGTCATCGGGGTCAGCCTGAGCATATCGATCTTCAAATGCTTGCGGGAGGAGCCGGGATAGGCTTGGGATATGAGCACGCGAGGTTTGGCGATGTTGCTTGGGTTGATGGCGCTGGTTGCGAGCGTTGTGGTTGCTGGCGGGTGCACGGCGGATTCGACGAATCCGGATTTTCCGGCGGTGGGGGCGGTGGTGGATGTTGAGTGGGAGAAGATGGGCGAGAAGCCGGTGGGGCTGGCGCGGCCGCTGGTGGTGCTGGGGGGGTATCACGCGCCGGAGGGGTTTGCGGGGGGCGTGGCGGCGAGGCTTGCGCGGTTGACTGGCGCGAAGGAGGATGAGGTGCTGGCGGTGGGGTTTATGTTCTGTGATGACTTTGCGGAGGTGAGCAACGCGGTGGTGGAGGCGGTGGAGGCGCGGTGGCCGAGCGGGAGCACGGAGGGGACGATTGAGGTGGACGTGGTGGGGATCTCGATGGGCGGGCTGGCGGCGCGGGCGGCGGCGATGCGGTGGCCGGTGGGTGATGGAGCGGCGGATGGCGAGAAGGTGCGGCCGGTGAAGCGGCTGCGGATTGCGCGGCTGTTTACGCTGGCGACGCCGCATCGGGGAGCGGCGCTGGCGGATGTGGTGGCGATGGATTCACTGGCGCGGGATATGAAATCGGGGTCGGCGTTTTTGCGGTCGCTGGATGATGGGCTGGCGGGGGGCGGTTATGAGCTGGTGTGTTATGCGCGGACGCGCGACGACATTGTGGGGGCGCGGAACACGGCTCCGCCGGGATGCGAGCCGATCTGGGTGGAGGGGCCGCTGTTGTTCTCGCATCACTTCATTCAGCAGGACCGGCGGATCATGCTGGATATTGCGCGGCGGTTGCGGGGAGAGGCGCCGATAGCGGTGAGGGGGTCGGTGCCGCCAAGGGATTGAGGGGGCGGGAGGTTCAGTAAAAGCTGCGGTTGCGGAGAATGCGGGCGAGGTGAGCGCGGATGCCGTAGAGGAGGCGGAAGTAGAGGATGACGGCGGTGAGAACACAGAGGCCGCCGACAATCATGAGGGCGTAGAAGGTGGTGAAGGAAGTTGGGAACCCCGAGCCGGCGAGGTTGAAGAGCAGAAGCGGGCCGGACATGGCGAGAGCGAAGCCAACGATGCTGATGAGTGGAAGGAGCCACATATAACGAGAGGCGCGGGCGAAGATGACGTCATCGGGGATGCGGCTGGCAAGCCAGCGGGTGTAGCGGAGGCAGGAGAAGAAGAGTGCGACCGTGAAGACGAATGCGAGGACGCTGGTGATGCCGGTGGCGACGGACCGCGCGGTGCCGGGTGGCCCCGCACTGAGGAGCGTAGTGATAAACGCGATGAGCGTGGAGGCGGCTTTGCCGATGACGGAGAAACGGACGATGATGCGCGAGGAGCGGGCGGGTTCGAGCGCGATGAAGTCGGGGTCGGTCTGGGTGTAGAACCAATAGCCCACGAAACTGAGGACCGCCAAGAGGAAGCTCACGGAATCGACGACGATTTTGAAAGCGATGATGAATGACAAAGAACCGCTTGAAGCCAGAGCCGCGCCGAGGGCGAGAGCGGCGATTCCGAGACCGAGTTCACTGACGAAGGCAATGAGGATGAAGTTGACGCCGCGGAGGAGCTTTCGGAGGTAGTCGGGATCGGCTTTTGGGAGGACGGCCTTGGTGAGGGAGAGGGCGATGGATGTGTCGCATTCGGGGCAGTTGCCGGTGTGAGGCAAGCCGCGGAGCGGGTAACCGCAGTTGATGCAGTAGCGTTCGGGTGACGCAGGGGCGAGCGTGTCGGTCGCGTCGGCCGGGGGGGAGAAGGGTGTGTCCATGGAGTGCCGATGATAGCGGAAAGTGGAATTCTTGGGGCTCGCGCGGCGGGTCAGTACGAGTTATGTTTGCGGAGCATCGGCGCGGGGTTGGTGGTCGCGAGGAGTTTGGCGATGTGTGCGCCGGCGCTTGTGATGGTGAAGGGGTGGGGTGGGGGCGTGTCGAAAGAGGTGTCGAGGGCGAACATGACGCGGGAGGGGAGAGAGTCGAGCTCGGTGAGGGCGACGTCGGTGACGAGGGGGTGGCGTTCGCGGCCGGATTGGCGGGGGCCGAGGTTGAGGACGCGGAGGTTGAGGGCGGCGGCTTCGATCATACCGGCGGAGGAGTTGCCGGCGAGGAGGCCGACGCCGGAGTGGGCGGCGTATTTGAGGAGTGCGATGAAGGATGCGCGGGGGAGATGTTCGACGAAGGTGAAGCGGCGGACGAGGCCGCAGGCGGGAGTGGATGATGGGCGCGGGAGGACTGTGAAGGTGGTGCCGCCGCCTTTGGATGGCGGATTGGTTTGGTACTTGATGCGGTGGTTGTCAACTGCGCAGCGGGCGGTGATGGCGCGGAGGATGTAGTCGCGGCCGGGGTCGTGATTGGGGGCGAGGCAGACGACATCGCCAGCGGACATTTCGTCAAGGGCGTGAATGAGCGAGGCGGCGAGGAGAGATTCGCGCTGCGGGGAGAGGCCGGAGGGGTGGAGGAGGAGGATGGTTTTGGGGTCGCCGTATTTGGCGGCCTGGGCGCGGGTGAGGGGTTTGATTTTGGCGAGGCCATCGACGGCGGGTGAGCCGGTAACGTGAACGGAGGATTGCGACTCGCCCATTTTGAGGAGGCGCTGGGCGCTCTGCTCGGTGGCGGCGCAGTGGAGGTGGGCGAGTTTGGAGATGGCGTGGCGGAGGGCTTCGTCGGCGATGCCTTCGGCGCGGTCGCCGCCGTGGATGTGGCAGAGAGGAATTCCGGCGATGCTGGATGCAGCGGCGGCGGCGAAAGCCTCGATGCGATCGCCGAGGACGACGACCCAGTGAGGCTTGAGTTTGGCGAAGGTGGTTGCGAAGCCGGCGATGCCACGGGATGTGGCGAGGGCGTCTTCATGGCGGGTGCGCGGGGCGGCAGCGCGCTGCATGGGGACGCGGGCGGCGATGGGGTAGGCGGACTCGACTTCGCGGATGGTGCGGGCGGGGGGGAGGAAGTGGGCGCCGGCGGCGATAAGGGCGAGTTTGAGACGTGGGTGGGCGCCTATGGCATCGATGACGGGGCGGAGGAGGCCGAACTCAGCGCGGGTGCCGGTGACGATGGCGATGGTGAGTTTGGGTTTGGACTTGCGGGCGGGTTTGGGAGCACGCGCGGCGGGAGACTGCTGGGAGCGTTTAGACAAGGTCGGCCTCCTTGAGGGGGATGTCGGCCTCGACGGCGTGTTTGAGTTTGCGGCCGAGGATGGAGGGGAGGTTGAAGGGGAGGAGGCCGGTGCCGGGGCGTTTGAAGGTGAGGTCGGTGGGTTTGAGGGCGTGGCCGGCGGGGAGGTTGGCGAGAGTGACGATGGATTGGCGGGAGACAGCGCGGACGTCGTGCTCGCAGGGGAGGACGCGCTTGGTGCTGGGGGCGTTGATATCAACGCGGGGGTGGAGGTCGAACCAGTGGGTGTGGGCGACTGGGGTGCCGTCGATGAGGGCCTCGAAACCGGCGGGGCGGGAATCGGGCTCGAGGGCGAGGGTGCGGGCGGCGATGCGGGCGAGGGTGATGTAGTCGGCGAGGGCGGGGGCGTCGAGGGAGGCGGCGTGATCGGGGCCGGGAGCGGCGCGGTTGTAAGTGAAGTGTTTTTCGAGGAGGGCTGCGCCCATGATGACGGACTGCGCGCCGCTGATGGTGCTGGCGAGGTGGTCGCTGTATCCGATGGGGAGTGTGGGGAAGGCGGCGGCGAGGGCGGCGATGCCGTCGAAGGCGGCATCGCACTGGGGGGTTGGGTAACTGCTGACGCACTGGAGGATGGCGAGGCGGTCGTGGGCGCTGGTGAGCCAGTGGACGGCGCGGCGGACTTCGTCAAGCGTGCTGGCGCCGGTGCTGATGATAATGGGCTTGCCGGTGGCGACGAGGGCGCTGAGGAGGGGTTGATGGACGATGTCGGGGCTGGCGGTTTTGTAGGCGTCCCAGGGGAGGCTGAGGGAATCGGGGATGAGGGACGCGGTGAAGACGGTGACGATGGCGTGCAGGCCACGGGCGTGAGCGCGGGCGACGATGGGGGCCATTTGGTCGATCGAGAGTTCGAGGCGGCGGAGCATTTCGACGGGGTCGTGTTCGCCGGCGGCTGTTTGGTAGGCGGCGAGTTTGGCGGCCTTGCTCATGAGCAGGTCGGCGCGGAAGAGCTGGAGTTTGATGGCATCGGCACCGGCGGTGGCGGCGGCATCGACGAGGGCGAGGGCGCGATCGACGGAGCCATCGTGATTGACGCCGAGTTCGGCGATGACGTATGGGGGGGTGTAGCCGCCGGGGCTTGGAGTGATGGAGCGCGAGCCGATGTTCATGGGGAGCCGGGGGAGTGGGGCGAGGAGGCGAGGGGGGGTGGGAAGTGGAGGAGGAGTATCGGCGGATTGGGGGGGAGTTCGGTAGGGGGTGGGGCACCTCCGCCCGTTGCTTTCAAGCCCGCGGTCTCGAGTCGTGACAGAGGAACGCCGAGCAATCCAGCCTTTCGGCAGTTCTATCAGTTGTCGTGCGCGGACCTACCGTTTGGGACGGTTGGCGGCAATGAAGCGGCATCCGTCGTGAAACCAATGAGCACCTGGCCCAGTCTTACCAAAGCGCCGATCGTTGAAAGCCTGATCGATATTCGGGTTGAGCGGTCGGCCGGTGCGACGATTGCCGGGATCAAGGCCGCTTGCGACGAACTAGCGGCGGAGTTTCCTTCGCGACTAGAGATGCACACGGTCGTCGCGCAGTTCCACGTTTCGCCTGATGCGAGTGCGAGCACGCTGACTACCGGCGATGTACCGGGGATCATGCTGCGTTCCATTGACGAGAAATGGGTGGTTCAGTTCCGGCTCGACGGCTTTACGGTGTCGCGGCTTCAGCCCTACGGCAACTGGATTGAGCTGAAAGAAAAGGCGTCGGCACTGTGGGCGAAGTACGCAGCGGCAGCAAGGCCGACCAAGGTCGTTCGCGTTGCCTCTCGGTTTGTCAATCGAGTGCAACTGCCGATCGGTGAGTCGTTCGAGAAGACGTTTTTGACCAACTTCGTGATCGGGCCGAGTCTTCCGCAGTCTGTTGCGGGGTACCTGCTTCGCGTGGTTATCCCGTTTGAAGAGCAGGACGCGATCGCCATCGTCACCCAGGCACTTGAAGGAAACGGCAACGAGTGCATTCTCGATCTCGACACTTTTTCAGAGCAACCGCAAGGTATCGCCGAGAATGAGATGTGGGGCAAACTCGATCAACTTCGAGAAGTGAAGAATCGACTGTTCTTTGGGAGTTTTACCGAGGCGGCATTGGAGCGATTCAAGTGACCACACCGACAGTCGTACGTCGCGCGCCCACGATGCGAAGCAGCCCCGCGATTGGTGTTGCGGCGAACGTTATTTTTGCTATATCGGCCATGGGCGCAAGCCCGCAATCGGACCAGTTGCGAAGCCGTCTTCGGGACGCGAGTGTGCACTTTGCCTTCCCGGCCTCGAACAGGCGGGATTCTCGTCGCGAACGCTTCCGGTCGCTTGCGCAGCAGTGGCGAAGCGAAACCCAGTGGTTCTCCTCTACGAGAGATATCGCCATGCACCCTGCGTATCAGGCGATCATCGGCATGGGTGCGGCCGCACTTCCCATGATTCTGGAAGATCTTCGTCAGAACTCGGGCCATTGGTACTGGGCGCTGAAAGCCATTTCGAATGAGGACCCGGTGGTGCCGGGCGACCGTGGCTCGATCAAGAAGATGAGGAATGCCTGGCTTCAATGGGGCGAGACCAAAGGTCTCGATCGTGCATGAAGTTTGACGACTTGGTGCGCGCGATGCAGCCAAAGTTCCCGCAACTCACGGCGGCGAACAGCCGTCCCACCAGTCCGTACGACGAGGGTTACAACTGCATCGCGTGGGCCGCAGACGATACAGATCGTTGGTGGGAACCAGATCCACTGTTCCAGCAGTACTGGCCGCCAAGTGTGCCGAGAGAATACACTCTCGACGCCTTCGTTCGCGCCTATGGCCTGCAAGGCTACATCGAGCGGTGCAATGCAACCGTGGAGATGGGCAAGCAGAAAGTCGCCATCTACACCGCGAGCAGCGGAAAGCCAACACATGCGGCGCGGCAGCTTCCTGACGGATGGTGGGCGAGCAAGCTTGGGCGAGAGATAGACATCGAGCACGAGTTTGAGGCGCTCGACGGGCCGATGTACGGGACTGTCGCGGTGATTCTTGCGAGACCGGCGAAGCAGCATTCTATGAGTGGGAAGTAGCAGTGCCGGAAGGCCGAGCGAACTTGCCGACTCGCAATGGTGCGGGCAAGGGGCGGGCCTTCGGTACACTCTTGGTCGTCATCATTCACAAGACTGCAAAGGGATCAAATTTTGAGTCATTTCGTGCGGTCTGAGGTGTGGGTGGCGCTGGGGCTGGCGGGGGTGTCGATCGTTGTGCATGCGCTGATGCCGCGGGAGTTGAGCCGGGAGCTTGTTGCGGTGGTGCTGGGGGCACTTAGGGGTGTGTATCTGGGTGGTGCGCTGCGGGGCGGGAGTCGGATGGACATTGTGGTTACGGCGATTGGCGCGCTGGCGTGTGTTGGGCTGGGCACGGCGGGGCTGCGTGGGCCGGTGTGGGTGACGGGGGCGGGGGTTCCTGCTCCACGCGGTGTGGGATTGGATTCATCATGCCATGCGGAGGGGGACGGTGGGGAGGTGGTGGCCGCCGTTCTGCGCGATTTATGATGTGGTGGTGGTGGGGTATTTGTTGGCGGTGAGTTTTGGGGTGGGGGGGAGGTGATGTGGAGTGGGGAGGTGGCTGGGGGAGATCGTGGGTGGTTTGGTGG
>Ga0105047_10015677_pt1 | contig 11927 bp, 15 predicted proteins | sample MAT04_FD_78384 | JGI IMG/M metagenome (GOLD analysis project Ga0105047, IMG submission 78384) | Freshwater microbial communities from Lake Fryxell liftoff mats and glacier meltwater in Antarctica - MAT-04 (megahit assembly) | ecosystem: Environmental > Aquatic > Freshwater > Ice > Liftoff... | reverse complement strand
CCGAATAGAAGTAGCTCTGGAGATCGCGCTCGTAGATCCGCGCCATCTGCTGCGCCATTGTCGGCACCGTTGTGTGCTCGTCGTAGATCCCTTTGCTTTCCGGTCGAGTCCGACGATCCGGTATGAGCCACCCAGCGCCGCATGGAGTGAGCGACCGAGATTCCCGGTCGCGCCGGTGATGAGAACGATGGGCCTGTCGTCTGATGCATTCATTGGATTCTCCTCAGCAATAGCCAATACCCATCACGTCGTCACGCAGCAGCGCATCTTCGATGTGGGTGCTCGAAAGCATTTTTGCGACGTCGGCGAGCAACGGATAGACGCTGACCGTCATCAAGTGCGAAGCTGCCACGGCGGTCGTGGCCCGCATCATCGCAACTGGTACAGCACCACGACGCCGGCGCCGTAGCAGACAAGGGCGGCCAGCGAATCGATGCCCATGCGCAGCACCGTGCGGTTTTGCCGCTCGATCATTCCGATCAGGTACAGCGCGGTCAGCACGCTGGCGAGCAGCGCACTGAAGGCGGCAAAGCGCCCGGCCTCGATCAGCACCGGCTCACCGGGATGCAACGCATCGACAATGACGATGATCACCACGTTGAAGATGTTGGTACCGAGTACGTCGGCCAGCGCCATCTCGTAGCGGCGCAACCGCACGGCCGCAAGCACCGTGCTCAACTCCGGCAGCGAGGTTGAAAAGCCGAGCAGCACCGCGCCGAAGAAGCTCGTGCCCAGCCCGGTCTCTTCAGCGAGCGCCTCGGCACTGCCCGCGAGCATGAAGCCGGCCACGAGGATGACCGCCCCGACGCCGACGGTGTGTAACAGGAGCGTGCGCAGCGAGGCGTCGTCAGGGCCAGTCCCGGTATCGCTCGAAGACTCGGGCGCCGGGCTCTGCTTCGTGGGCAACCAGGCACTGGTCCCCTGCGATTTCCAGATCACCCAGACCGCGCAGAAGAAGGATGTCAACAGCAACCAGCTCCATGCCCCCATGCCCAACACCAGCACGTCGCCGGCGATGCCTGCGCCGACCACGAGCGACAACATGAGGATGCCCAGCGCCCCCTGCAGCATCACTGCCGGTGACGTGGGTGTCGAGGTCAGCGCGTCGCGGCCATAGACCGCGTCGGCCACCGCGAGGATGACGACGTTGATGGCGGCGCTGCCCAGCACATCGTTGACTGACAGGACCGGAGCGCCGGCCATCGTCGCGGAGACGCCGACAGCGAGTTCCGGCAGCGAGGTCACCCCGCCCAACAGCAGGATGCCCAGCAGTTCGCGACCGAGGCCGGTCTTCTCGGCGATCTGGTCGGCGTATCGGGCGAGCCGTGTTCCTGCCACCCAGACGGCGAGTGCCGCGGCTGCGAAAACGGCGGCGTTGGTGGCTAACGAAAGATTCTCGAACATGAACTGGAGTGATGGGAGAAAAGCGTGCCGAGGGACTCGGCATTCAAGGCGCAGTGGGCCAGAGGCGGATTGCATGCGCCGGGATCCGATACGGGCGAACTTCGACGCCGAGCTTGGCCTTCATGGTGGCTCGGATCGATTTCGGTGAGGACACCGAAGCCTTCAGCCTTGAGTGCATCGGTGACGCGAGTAAGGGCTTGGTCGAATCCCATGCCGGTGAACTCGAAGTGGAATCCGTAGGCGCCAGACGCCGAGGCGGATGAGGCGGAGGAAATCATGAAAAACTCGGAGTGACGAAACGAAAATTAGAATGAAGCCTATGTGCTTCTCGCAGCCAGGTCTGTGCGTTGACGAACGCTGGTTCAGGCGACAAACGAATAAGAGGAATAAGAGGCGGCAGTTGACACGCCATGTGTACGCTGCCGCACCGACAGCAGCAGCTTCGTGGCGCAGCATTTGTCTGCTGAGCTTCTTGCTGGTTGATGTGCGTCACGAGACGTGCGTGCCAATGCGGCATGCGCTTCGCACGCTTCGTCCCGTCGTTCAGTATGGGCGTTGACGGACGATAAATCGTTCATGCGATGCCGAAGTAATGTGCGGTGCCGTACATACCACGGCCGCATGAAGTCGTATGCAGCATTGGTGGGAGGCCCGTAGCGCCATGTCGGGCACGCTCAAGTGCGATCAATCTTTGCGTGAACACAACAAGCGAAGCGCCAAAACGCGACGGACAGCATGCAAGATGCGCCCGAGATTGGCCTTAGTTCCGTTCGGTAACGCACGCAGATCACTGGCTTTCCTGCGTTCGTTACCGAACAGATGCAACAGGAATCACACGATACGTTCGTATCCCGTCCGTCTCGCACGGGCCATCCTCAGGAGAAACTACATGAACGAATACTGCCACCACGTATCGGGTTTTTTTGACCACAGCGACGAAGCCGAAAGCACGCTCTCCACGCTGGTCGAGAAAGGCTTTCCGCGCGAACGAATGCAGATCTATACAGCCGAATCCACTTCATCTTCCCCGGCGCAGGAAGTGAAAAGCGACGGCGTGTTGAAGGACGTATTGGTAGACGGTGCAATCGGTACCGCGGTGGGCACTGGCATCGGCGCGCTAAGCAGCGTGGCGCTGGCGGCGGCGAGCGTGACGCTGTTCGTCGCCAGCCCGGTAGTCGCGCCGCTCATGCTGCTCGGCTGGGGCGCGAGCATCGGTGGTTTCTTAGGGGCTGCGGCCGGCGCGACAGCCGGCCCAGGAAACAAGAGCGGCTGGCTTTCCGATCTGGTCGGCGATGCGATCGCAGATGGTCATGTCGTGTTGGTGGCGGAAACCCGCACGGAGCAAGAGACGGCGATTGCACGGGAAGTCATCCAGGCTTCGGTCGGTGCCAGCAAGGATATCGACATGGCATGAACCGAGATTTTCCATTAGACAGTTTTTCCACCCAGAAACCGTTCGTGGTGAGCTTGTCGAACTACAAACAGCCCTTCGACAAGCTCAGGTCGAACGATTTTTTGGCTAACGGAAAATCTCGGATGAACGCGATTGTTCGCTGACCCCATTCAAGGGCTCGATCATCAGGCTGATTGCGATCTGATTTTTTCCCGGGGAGCTCATCCCGGTTCATGTCCACCCCTTCCTTGAGTGCCGAAGCCGCTGTTCAATCAGGATGTGGAGGCCGAGCCGGTCGCACGGGTCATCGAGTTCAGGCAAAAGATTCGCGCGGCGGTCGCCATCGTGTTCGCCACCCCGGAATACAACTATTCCATTCCCGGCGTACTGAAGAACGCCATCGATTGGGCGTCACGCCCGTTCGGCGAGAGCGCTTGGACCGGCAAGCCGGTGGCGGTGATGGGCGCTTCGCCCGGATTGTCCGGCTCCGCCCGAGCGCAGTATCACCTCCGGCAGACGTTCATCACCCTCAACATGTTTCAACTGAAACCTTTTCTGACGAGCGGAAGGTGAAATGTCAGCACCGGATTTCCGCTCAAGTAGCCAATAAACTGTCTGAGTTACTCCGCTACTCATCCCAGCGACCGTCACGCACCTGTAGCCAGTCGTCTGCAACCCTGACCGGCAGCACCGCCACTGCTTCATAGGCAGGCGGGGCGGTCACCGCGCCGGTTTTTAGATTGAAGCGAGCGCCGTGGCGCGGGCAGGTGATTTCGCAGCCAGCCAGCTCCCCACTTGCGAGTTCGCCGCCATCATGGGTGCAGACATCTTCTATCGCGAAGAAACCATCCTCCAGATGGAACACGGCCACACGCACCCCCTCCACTTCGATTACTCGTCGTGTGCCAGTGGGAAAATCGGCCAGCGCAGCCACGCTTACCCAGTCGGACATCAGACCAGCCCCAGTTGCAAGCGCGCCGCCTCGCTCAAGCGGCTTTTGTTCCAAGGCGGTTCCCAGACCAGCACGACATGCGCACGGCTGACGCCGAACACTGCTTCCACAGCGGCTTCCACCTGCGGCGGAAAGGACTCGGCGACCGGGCAGGCGGGGGCGGTCAGCGTCATGCGGATGACGACCTTGCCCATATCGTCGATATCGAGGCCGTAAATCAGGCCCAGGTCGTAGATATTGATCGGTATTTCTGGATCGTGGATCTGGCGCAGGGCTTCAATGACTCGCTCGCGCAGCCCTTCTGCGACGACTTTACGGCCGAGCTTTTGCAGAATGTTCATGATCGCTTCACATCGGTTGTGGACAGGAGGGCGCGGCCTCTTCCGTGCTGACAGTATCGGCACGGTTTTCCAGCGCGGCTTGCAGGGTGTGCCAGGGCAGCGTGGCGCACTTCACCCGCATCGGGAATTCCTTCACGCCGGCGAGTACCTTGAGCTTGCCCACCCCTTCCTCCGGGCCATCCTCGACCAGCATGGCGTGGATTTTGTCGAACAGGCCGCGCACTTCGGTCAGGGTCTTGCCCAGCACGGCCTCGGTCAGCATCGAGGCGGAGGCCATCGAGACGGCACAGCCGGCGCCTTCGAAGCCCACGGCCTGAATCATGTTATCTTCGACCTTGAGATGGACGCTGACTTCGTCATTGCACAAGGGATTGAAGCCGTGCGCGTGATGGTTGCTGCCTGGCGGATTTTCCGGGTAATGGCGTGGGTGGCGGTTGTGCTCCAGGATCACTTGTTAGCAGAGATCGCGCGTTTGGGAATTCATGGCCGGGATTCCTTTGGGTGGCTGCGCGGTATGCAGGCCAGCAGCCGAGGCATCAACCAGTCGCGCAGGCCAGTGTCATCCAGCAGGCCCAACGCCTCACCGATGAAGGCTTGCAGCAGCAGTTGGCGGGCATTGTCACCGTCGATGCCGCGGCTCCGCAGGTAGAACAAGGCGTCTTCGTCCAGGCTGCCGACTGTGGCACCGTGGCTGCACTTGACGTCGTCGGCGTAGATCTCCAGTTGCGGCTTGGCGTCGATCTCGGCATGCGGGGAGAGCAGCAGGTTGCGGCTGGATTGCTGGGCGTCGCTGCCGTCTGCATGCGCGCGCACCTCCACGCGGGCATCGAACACGCCACGGCCGCGTCCGTCGGCCAGGCCGCGGTAGAGGGTGCGACTCTTGCCGTGTGGAGCTTGGTGGACGATACGCAGATGCTGCTCGGTGCTGCATCGGCCATCGGCGATGAATACCCCGTCGAGCCGGGCTTCCGCGCCCGCACCGGTCAGCGTCAGATCGAGTTGGTGGCGGGCCACCAGTCCGCCCAGCGTCAGGTTGAGTGCGCGGTAGCTGCTGTCCTGGTCCAGATTCACGGCGCTGAGGCCGGTGTGGGTGGCAAGGTTGCTGTCTTCGATGATGCGAAGATGGGTCAGCCGAGCGCCGGCTTCCAGGTTGATTTCCGTGACTGGGTTTTGCCAGTATTCGATGCCGGGATCGCCGAGAAAATGTTCCACCAGGATGGCGTCCGAACCTACGGCCATGTTGATGAAGACGCGCGGGTACAGCATCGCATCGGCCTCGGCGGCGGCGAAACGGAGGAACACCGGCTGGCGCAGGCGCTCTCCGGCCGGCACGCGAAGACAGGCGCCTTCGCGCCAGAGCGCGGCGTTGAGCTGGGTGAGGCTGCTACCAACCGAGCCGCTGCCGGCGATCGTGCCGAAGGCGGATGGCGACCAGGTCGCCGCCCCGCCGCCGATTGCATCCGTCAGCGTGCCCAGCACGCTGGCCGGCAAGGTGGTGTCCTGCCAGACCAATCGGTCGTCCTGATAGGCCAGCAATGCGCCCGGGTAGTCCTCCAGCGCCGGCAACACGCCGGATGGCGCCAGTGGTGCATGCAGCGGCATCCGCTCCAGATGTTCCAGCGAGATATAGCGCCAGTCTTCCTGGTGACTGTCGGGCAGACCGGCTTGCAGGAATTTTCTCAACGCGGTCTGGCGCAGCGCGGCAAAGCTGCTCGGCGCGTCGATATGCGACAGCGCTTCCTGGTACGCAATCGGCGTGATCATAGGTGGGTCTCCATGAACTCGGCCTCGTCACCCAACCAGGCATAGCCTTTGTGTTCGAGCACCTCGGCCAGTTCGCTGCCGCCGGAGCGGACGATGCGGCCGCCGGCCAGGACATGCACCTGATCCGGCACGATGAGATTCAGCAGGCGTTGGTAGTGCGTCACCAGGATGATGGCGCGCTCCGGTCTGCGCAGGCTGTTGACGCCCTGGGCAACCACATGCAGGGCGTCGATATCCAAGCCCGAATCGGTTTCGTCCAGGATCGCCAGACGCGGTTCCAGCACCGCCATCTGCAAGATTTCGTTGCGCTTCTTCTCGCCGCCGGAGAAACCCTCGTTGACCGAGCGATACAGGAAGCTGTCGTCCATGCCGAGCAGGACCAGTTTGTCCTTCACGTATTCGAGGAAATCGATGGCGTCCATCTCGGCTTCGCCGCGCGCGCGGCGCTGGCTGTTGAGGGCGGTGCGCAGCAGTTGTACGTTGGCGACTCCGGGAATTTCCAGCGGATACTGGAAGGCCAAGAAGATGCCGGCGCGGGCGCGTTCTTCCGGCGTCAGCGGCAGCAGATCGCGCTCCAGGTATTGCACGCTGCCGGCGCTGATTTGATAGCCTTCGCGTCCGGCCAGCACCTGCGCCAGGGTGCTTTTTCCCGAACCGTTCGGTCCCATGATGGCGTGAACCTCGCCGGCATTTATCGTCAGATCGATGCCTTTGAGAATGGACTTGTCGGCGACAGAGACGTGCAGATTGCGGATTTGCAGCATGACATTTACTCCTTGGATTTACTCCTTGTGCCTTACCCCACGGCGCCTTCGAGACTGACGGCCAGCAATTTCTGCGCCTCTACCGCGAACTCCATGGGCAGTTCCTTGAACACTTCCTTGCAGAAGCCGTTGACGATCAGGTTGACCGCGTCTTCTTCGCTCAGCCCCCGGCTGCGCAGGTAGAACAACTGGTCCTCGCCGATCCTGCTGGTCGACGCCTCGTGTTCGACGCGCGCGCTCGGGTTCTTCACCTCGATGTACGGGAAGGTATGCGCGGCGCAGTCCGGGCTCATCAGCAGCGAATCGCAGCGGGTGTGGTTGCGCGCGTTCTCGGCGCCGGCCAGCACCTTGACCAGGCCGCGATAGGCGTTGCTGCCGTGTCCGGCGGAAATGCCCTTGGAGATGATGGTGCTGTGCGTGTTGCGGCCGATGTGGATCATCTTGCTGCCGGTATCGGCTTGTTGATGATGGTTGGTCAGCGCCACCGAGTAGAACTCGCCGACCGAGTTGTCGCCGCGCAGGATGCAACTAGGGTATTTCCATGTGATTGCCGAGCCGGTCTCCACCTGGGTCCAGGAGATGTGCGCGTTGTCGCCGCGGCACTCGCCACGCTTGGTGACGAAGTTGTAGATACCGCCACGCCCCTCGGCGTCGCCGGGATACCAGTTCTGCACGGTGGAGTATTTTATGCGGGCATCTTTCATCGCGATCAATTCCACCACAGCGGCATGCAACTGGTTCTCGTCGCGGCGGGGCGCGGTGCAGCCTTCCAGATAACTCACGCTGGCGCCCTCGTCGGCGATGATCAGCGTGCGTTCGAACTGGCCGCTGTTGCTGGCGTTGATCCGGAAATAGGTGGACAGCTCCATCGGGCATTTGACGCCTTTCGGCACATAGACGAAGGAGCCATCGGAAAAAACCGCCGAATTGAGGCTGGCAAAGAAGTTGTCGGTGTACGGCACCACCGAGCCGAGATATTGGCGCACCAGTTCCGGGTGCTCGCGCACCGCCTCCGAGAAGGAACAGAACACGATGCCCAACGTCTCCAGCTTGTCCTTGAACGTGGTCGCCACTGACACAGAATCGAATACCGCGTCGACTGCGATGCCGGCCAGCGCCTCGCGTTCCTGTAACGGAATACCCAGTTTCTCGTAGGTCGCCAGCAGTTGCGGGTCAACATCCGCCAGGCTCTTCGGCCGATTCGACCCATTCGCGGTCTTGGGCGCGGCGTAGAAATAAATGTCCTGATAGCGGATTGGCGGGTGTTTCACCGTGGCCCAAGTCGGCTCGCGCAGTGTCAGCCAGTGTTGGTAGGCCCGCAGCCGCCATTCCAGCATGAACGCCGGTTCGCCCTTGGTCGCCGAGATGCGTCGGATCACCGCCTCGTCAAGCCCTTTCGGGAACGACTCCTGTTCGATGTCGGTGACAAAACCCCAGCGATATTTGCTGTCGATCTGCCGTTGCAAGTCGGAGTTGCCCATGATCGCTCCTATCTGGATGCCGTTTGATTCGGCCATCTCTGTATCTGCACACCTGCACGCGCAGTCTTGTCCATATTGGTCGCCATATCGGTCAGGCTGACCGCCTCCAGTACCACCTGTACCGCGTGGCTGATCAAGCGCCAGTTGTCACGCGTAGCGCAATCCGCTTCCAGACTGCAAACATCCGCACGCAAGGCGCATTCGGTCAGTGCCACCGGCCCCTCAATGGCGGCGATGATCTCGGCTACCGAGATGGTCTTCGGCGCCCGCGCCAGGCGGTAGCCGCCGTCAACGCCGCGCATACTGGAAACCAGTCCGGCACGCGACAGCTTTTTCAGCAGCGTGGCCACCGTCGGTATCGGCAACCGGAGCTCGCCGGCCAACTGCTGGGCGCTGACCTGGCGCTCCGGCGAACGCGCTAACTGAGTCATCAGTCCGGCGGCGTAATCGGTCAACTTGGCGATGCGCAACATAACCTCTCCTTTTTTATATGGGACTAATACAGTCCACTATAGTTCAACAAAATAGCCATCTACATCAATCTTTCTCTGACGTGTCACGCAGAAAAGACTAAAGAAAATTCTAATATCAATTCTTGACTTAATTACTAAACTAATAATCAGATTTTGGTCGTGACGGCCAATCAAGCGTCTGTTGCGCCCATCCGCGAAAAGTTGTCTTAATTCCGTATCAAGGAGGAAGACTGATGAACACATTGCCAGACACCCCACTACTTGACGAACTGGAATCTGGCCCGTGGCCGTCATTCGTCACAGGTCTAAAGCGCCTCGCCGCGGAAAACACGATGATGGCCGGCCTCCTCGGCCAACTGGAAACCTCATACCGGACCAAGGTTGGCTACTGGAAAGGCGGCACCGTCGGCGTTGTCGGTTATGGCGGCGGCATCATTCCGCGCTTTACCGAACTGAAGGACGAAAACGGCAAGCCGCTATTCCCCGAGGCGGCGGAATTCCATACCCTGCGTGTGCAGCCGCCAGCCGGCATGCACTACACCTCCGACCTGCTGCGCAAGCTGGCGGATGTCTGGGTCGAATCCGGCGGCTCCGGGCTGATCGCCTTCCACGGCCAGTCAGGCGACATCATGTTTCAGGGCATCAAGAGCGAGAACGTGCAGCAGGCTTTCGACGTTCTCAACGGGCTCGGTTTCGACCTGGGCGGAGCCGGGCCGGCGCTGCGTACTTCGATGTCCTGCGTCGGCGCCGCGCGTTGCGAGATGTCCAACTACGATGAGGCGCGCGCCCTGCGCACCGTCATCAACAACAACATCGACGACATGCACCGGCCATCGCTGCCGTACAAGTTCAAATTCAAGTTTTCCGGCTGTCCGAACGACTGCGTCAACGCCATTCAGCGTTCCGACATGGCCACCATCGGCACCTGGCGAGACAACATACGCAGCGACGAGAAACTATCCCGGGAATGGTTCGCCGCCCACGGCATCGAGGACGCCATGAACATGGTGGTCAACCTGTGCCCGACCCACGCCATCCAGTTGAGAAAGCCGAATGCCGCCGCGCCGGGTGCAGGCATCACCCATGTGGCGCTGTCAGATGAACACAGCCTGGAAATCGACAACCACAACTGCGTGCGCTGCATGCACTGCCTGAACGTGATGCCGGGCGCACTGCTGCCGGGCAAAGATAAGGGTGTCACCATCCTGATCGGCGGCAAGGGGGTGCTGAAGATTGGCGCGACGATGGGCACGGTGATCATCCCGTTCATGAAACTGGAATCCGACGAGGACTTCGCAAAGCTCAACGATCTGGCGCGCGGCGTACTCGATTTCTTTGCCGAGAACGCGCTGGAGCACGAGCGTACCGGCGAGATGATCGAGCGCATTGGCTTGGTCAACTTCCTGGAAGGTATCGGCGTGGAGATCGACCCGAACATGATCATTCACCCGCGCACCAACCCTTACATCCGCATGGATGGCTGGGATGAGGAGGCCGCGAAATGGTTTGCGCGCAAAGCTGAGGAACACCCATCCTGCGGCAACATGAAGCAGGCGGCGTAAGGGAATTTCCCATAACTAAAGGAGTGTATCGCCATGCGCAAGCAATCTATTTCACTACCGTCATTCGACGCGGACGGATTCATGTGGGAGTTGAATGACTGGGACGAGGCGACAGCAAGACATATCGCCCACATGGACGGAGTCGGCGATCTGAATGAACAGCAGATCACGCTGGTACGCCATCTTCGTGCCAGTTATATGCGTCTGGGCGCGCTGCCCGCCTGGTCTCATGTCTGCCACTTGGGCGGCTTCGGCCCGGACTGCATGACCCGGCTATTCCCCGATGCACGCGAAGCCTGGCGTATTGCTGGCCTGCCCAACCCGGGGGAAGAAGCCAAGGCTTACCTGTGAATCTGTACGCCGCTGCCCCGCAACATCGTCATTACCAGTCCCAAATTACACAACAACCAAAGGAAACATCATGAAAAATCTCTATATCGACTATCAAGGTGACACCCTCAATTTCCAGAGTGCGAGTCTTCTCGCCAAAGGTATTGCCAGATCAAATCAGATGCAGGAGCCCACCATAATGGCTTGGCATCAGAACGGCGATCAGACCATGCTGCCCATCTATGACGGTGCCGATCCGGATACCTGGTGGGCGAAATACGGCACGGGTAATGGCGGCAGGTTGGAGGTCTGCGTGGGGGATGACTTCCAGTTCATCATGATGGATACGCGTGGTTACGAAACCCTGGGTGAAATGCCCCTGCGTAACCTGTCGGACGCGCAGGGCAATCAATTCCTCTGCTACACCCCCATGCTGGGCAAAACCACCAACAGACCCACTCAGGAAGCCTGCATACCACTGGACGGTTGGTTGGCCGATCAGTACTGAGCCTTCGGCCCATAAAACGCTCGCGCCTCTGTGCGCGGGCGCTTTCAATTTCAGCCTGGGACAGCGTTCTGGCGCATGTGCCGCAGCACTCCATGACCGAACCTGCGTATTTATTGGCTGAGCTTGCCAGCCCGGAAAATGATCGGAGCAACACATGCCCTCGACAGCATGTTCGGCTATTCGTCTGGAGAGTTGCTTGATACCTCAGTGGATACATTGGTGCCTACAACCAGCCAGGCCGATCACATCAAGCTGCGCGCGCAGTACTTGGAACATCCCGTCATCAGAACGATGGGGGGCGGGCCTTGATCTAACCGGACTTCGCAAGGACGGCAGCAGTTTCCCGATAGAAGTGAGTCTGGCGAGTTTTGACGAGGATGGCCGGACATTCGTGCAAGCCACGGTCGTGGACATTTCCGGGCGCCCGGCGGCATAGGCCGCCATATTTCTTGGGCATTGAAGGAGGCATGATGGATAGAGCTTATGTTTCGGAATTCGTAACTACTCAGGTAGGCGAAAGAATAATGTTTATTCATGGTGTTAAAAATAGTTGTTAAAGTGAATAATGTCGTTCATGGACGTCCTTCCTGACCTTGACCGACTCAGCGTTGCCGAAAAAGACGACCTGATCCGTGCGCTTTTTGCACAGGTAGAGGCGCTGCTGTCCAAGGTGGACGTCCTGACCGCCAAGGTGGCCGAACTGGAAGGGCGATTGGCGCAGAACAGCCGCAACTCCAGCAAACCGCCCTCTACGGATGGGTTCAGGCCGAAGCCGAAATCGCAACGCAAAGCGGGCCAGAAGCCCACGGGCGGCCAGAAGGGGCACACCGGTCACACGCTGAAGAAGGTCGCGGCAGCGGATCACATTGAAACCCATGCGCCGCCGGGCCACTGCGATGTCTGCCATCGTCGGCTGACCGACATGGCGATCGTCGAGACCCGCCAAGTGTTCGAT
>Ga0105047_10015676_pt1 | contig 11927 bp, 12 predicted proteins | sample MAT04_FD_78384 | JGI IMG/M metagenome (GOLD analysis project Ga0105047, IMG submission 78384) | Freshwater microbial communities from Lake Fryxell liftoff mats and glacier meltwater in Antarctica - MAT-04 (megahit assembly) | ecosystem: Environmental > Aquatic > Freshwater > Ice > Liftoff... | reverse complement strand
CTCGTACTATTGACCTCGGCGAACGCCAACCGGGAAGAGACCAAACGCCTTCTGGCCCGCGGCTTTTCCGACGTATTGCAAAAGCCCATTGTCCGTTCCGGACAACTCCTGGCCGCCCTCGAACGAGCCGTCCCACGGGATCGGCGTGTTCAACCCGACCTACCTGCCATCCAACCCCTCAATGCCGCTTTGCCGCCCGCTCCCTCCGGCTATCGCGTTCTGCTCGCTGAAGACAATCCGGTCAACCAGCGTCTGGCGATCCGCCTGCTCGAAAAAAACGGCTGCCGGGTGGACTTGGCCGTCGACGGCCTCGCCGCCGTGGAAATGGCACGCACCGGCGCTTACGACCTCATTTTCATGGATTGTCAAATGCCCAAACTCGATGGCTTCGAAGCCACTTCGGCCATCCGCCGGACTCACTCTCATCCCCCGATCATCGCCCTAACGGCGAACGCCATCCTCGGAGACCGGGAACGTTGTTTAGCCGCCGGCATGGACGACTACCTCAGCAAGCCAATTCGCCAGGACCAGCTCCAAGCGGCCATCGTCAACTGGATCTCGACCGCCAAGTCTGGCACCAATTCTGGCACCAAGTCACCCATCCAATTGTGAGCTCCTCGCCGGTATGCGCCATCGCGACCTCCTGACATCTCCCTCTCCGACTGAATCCTATCTGAAACATACTCACACCGACATGTTTCCGTTCGGACTGAGTCCGACTGGATATTAACTTCTTTATATCGTTAGGTTTACCAGTAAGTGGGATCGGCATGCGCGCCGTTTCGGCTGCCACGGGACCCAACTAACATGGCATAGTGAAAAGACCTCGCCATGAAATCCCTCCTGCTCCTCCTCGCCACCGCTGCCCTCGCCCAGACCACCCACCGCCTCGCCGCAACGCCCGAGACCGTCGTCGTCGGCTACTATGACTCTGCAACCCCGCCCGTCCTCAAAGTCGCTTCCGGCGATACCGTCGTCATCGAAACCCTGGGCGTTGGCTCCGCCGAAATGCTTGAAGCCGCTGGGGTGCCCAAAGCCAAGATCGAGCCCGCTAAATACGCGATCGCCCAAAAGAGCCCCAAAGCCCGCGGCCACTTCCTCACCGGGCCCATCTTTATCGAAGGTGCCGAGCCCGGCGACGTGCTCGAAGTCGACATCCTCGACGTTAAAATGACCCTCGATTATAGTTACAACGGTATGGGTCAAAACGGTGTCCTCGCTGACCTCTTCGCCAATCATCCCCCCGACCAAAAGCGCCGCATCATTCCCCTCGACCGCCAACGCATGGTGGCTCCGTTCGCCCCCGGCGTCGAGGTCCCCTTGCGCCCCTTCTTTGGCAGCATGGGCATCGCCCCGCCCAGCGGCGCCGGCCGGATCAGCAGTTCGCCGCCCAACATGCACGCCGGCAACCTCGACAACCGTGAATTGATCGCCGGCACCAAGCTCTTCATCCCCGTCCACGAAGCGGGCGCCCTCTTCCAGGTGGGCGACGGCCACGCCGCCCAGGGCGATGGCGAGGCCGACCAGACGGGCCTTGAGACCTCGCTCACCGGCACCTTCCGCTTCGTCGTTCGCAAGGACATGAAACTCAAGTGGCCCCGCGGCGAAACCCCCACCCACTGGATCGCCATGGGCTTGAACCCCGACATCGGTGTCGCGATTCGCATGGCCACCGAAGAAGCCTTGGGTTTCCTTACCAAGGAAAAGAAGCTCTCCGAGGCCGATGCCTACATGCTGATCAGCGTCGGCGTCGACCTGCGCATTACTCAGTTAGTGAATGGCACCAAGGGCGCGCACGCCATGATTCCTAGGTCGCTATTTAAGGGGAGATAGCTCACTCCGGGCGAATGGCCAAGAACGCAAGTCCTGGAAGCGGCAATCTGAAAGGACTTAGTACTGCTGGGTCTATGGGTACTGTTGTTTGTCGAATGAATCGATCAGAATCGACCTCATGCGATCTTTGTTCTTTACTATCTTCATGGCCGCCACTTGCAGCCAAATCTCTTCCGCCGCGACGTTAACCGGAGCTAACTTGTTTTCTGCCAACAGCCAAGGAGCGGCTACTGGCGAAATGTGGAATACGCTCGGTAACGACGTGCTATTCAACCTATACCTGCTCAACGGATCCACGCCGCTGAACTCTGGCAACGGTTCCGGCGCGAGTATCAATATCCCGCTCAATACCGCGGGCACTTATAGTTACATCTTTCGCGCCCAGCCCGGTCTGTTGACGCCAACCTACTTTGGCCTAAACCTGTTCTTCAATGGCAATCAGACTACGCCCGCGATTTCGGCCTTAGTCGGCGCAAACGGCAATACCTTCACGGTGAACTCCTCATCCTCGACTCCCTCGCTCACGGGTTTGCCCGTCGTGGCGGCCGCTAATTCACTCATCTTCCTGGATGGCGTCAGGATCACTTTAACCGCGCTTTCGGAGTCACGATCCGGCGGCAATTCGGTGAGCGCTTATTCGAATACACCGGGCATCGTCCCAGGAAACGACTATACGGGGGGCTTTACTCTCAGCGTCGCCACTCCCGAACCCTCCACCTACTTGATGTTAGGCTCCGCCCTGACCCTCGTTGGACTCGTCCGGCGAAAGTCGTCTCGTTAAAGACTCGTCCGCGGTCTGCCGATCTCTCCCCTTGGGTATGCCGGAAGATCTCAACCATTGCTACAACGTACTCGACCTAGCCCCTGGCGCCGCCGCCGAGGACATCAAAGCCGCCTATGTGGACCTCGTCAAAGTCTGGCATCCCGATCGCTTTCAACACGAAAACGACCGTCTTCGTCAGCGCGCCGAACGGCAACTGAAGCGCATCAACGAAGCCTACGGCCGTTTGCGCCAAAGCGGCGCGGTTACCATGGGCAAGCCTTTGTTCCTCACTCCTCTCGACTTCGGCGGCAATTGGGGCTACGTCGACGAAACCGGCGCCCCCGCCATCTACCCCGGTTTCGCAGCCGCTCGGCTCTTTGTCGAAGGCCTGGCCGCCGCGAAGCTGGTGGAGAAATGGGGCTTCATCAACTCCGATGGCGACTTCGTCATGAACCCCGTCTACGACGAGTGCGGCGACTTCAGCGAAGGCGTGGCGAGCGTCAAGTGGTACGGCCGCTGGGGCTATGTCGATCGCCAGGGGTGCTTCGTGATTCAGCCGCGCTATCAAGCGGCGCGGGCGTTCCGGGATGGTTGGGCCGAGGTCCAGTTGGGCTTACGCTGGGGTCGCGTGAATCTCGCTGGCGAGGCGGTGTTTACGGAACAGGCCTCGGGCCGGCAATTATCGGCGGAAAGCCTGAGCTAGAATACCGGCATGATGTTCCTCTGGCTAATGTTGTTGTTGGCTGACGAGAATCCGTGGGACAAAGTCCGCGCCGTTGAGTCCGGCACGGAGTTACGTGTCTACAAGCGCAACGTCAAGCAACCCGTCATCGCCAAGATGGACGAAGCCACCGATGACCATCTCATCGTCCTTCTGGTGGACTCGCAAATCGCCATTCGCCGAGCCGAGATCGACCGTATCGACCTTCGCCCGCGCGCGAGCCGGGTCACGCGCGTGTCCAAACACGCGAAGCGCATGGGCGGGAATCCGTCCGAGCAGGGTCAGCCGATTGTCCAGGGCACATCGGCCTCCTCCGCCGTCGCCACGGCGGCGCGCACCGATACTTTGTCCATTCGCAGCAAAGCTCCGTTTGAGTTTCTTTACCGGCGTACCCTGGCGCATTAACCGGCGCGGGCGGTTTGGGATTGGACCGCTATTGGCGCCATTCTGGTGGGGATGGGGAGATGTTTGCCTAAGACGCTGGCGTAGTCTTTGTGGCGGGTGGGTTGGTGGTTGGAGTCGAGCCAGGCGGGCCAGTTGATGGGCTCGTCATTTTCGGCGAAGGCTTTCTGCCAGCGGACGAGGTAGAGCTTGATGGTGGCTTTGAATTTCTTGTGGGTGACGGTAAGTAGGGGCTGGTTGGCGGTATGGGCTTTGGCACTCGAAAAGTCGTAGAGGTGGGCTTTTTTCTCGAGTTTGGCCGCGGTGGGGTTGCGTTCGATATAGAGGAGCGTCTCGCGATATTGAGTCTCGGAGCGGATCAGCTTGGCGTGAAAGTGATGATGCCAGAGGTGTCCTTGGGTGTTGAGGCGGCGGTGGACGTGGCGGGCATATTGGCTCTGTAAGTGCTGCATCAGCTTAGAGATAGCGCCTTTTCTTAGCGGCTCGAGCATGAAGTGGACATGATTGGACATCAAGCAGAAGCAGTGGATGCGGACTTTGTAGCGGCGGGCAAAGACGTCGAGCTTGTCGAGGTAGAGGACGGAGTCAGCGGGGTTTAAGAAGGTGTTTTGGCGGCGGGATCCGCGTTGGTAGACGTGATAGACCTGGCGGCACTTCCAGTTGCGAAGGCGGGGTGGATCGGGTTGTTTGTGCACACTGATAAGTGTATTTTCGAGGGGAAAAATCTCATTTATTTTCGATATTTTTCTGCCGAAAACCTCAATTCCCTCCTAACTGATTGATAATATTATCCTTAGGATCGAGCCCGACTCAATCCTAAGGTGATTAGAATGCTGGGCCTCGTCCGAATTCATGTCGGTTTGGCCTTTGATTTGCTACACGGCGACGGAAACCTTGGATAAAACCATTCGATCTTGATGCTGAGTGAAGCCCCAATCGGCATCCTGAACTGGCGAAAGCCGAACGGGTGATGGGTTATCTATTGAGGTCCCACCAGCGCGGTGCCGAAACTGTCTGCGGAAGCTCTTGCAGACTGTATCAAAATCAAGTACGAGAGGCGATACCGCTTGGCCGGAAGCGATCGTTCGAGAAGTTTTTCGCCGTCTATTTTTGAAAGCGCCGAGAAACCGGGCACCTGCGCGGATTGAGCGATGCGGTACTCGGTGTATCGAGCCCGGCCGCCGCCTCATTCTGGCAATGGGAGCGGAAGTTAGAACCTGTGGCCCGACGGCCGTCGGACTGGTGGGGGAGCTTGTCTTATGAATGGACTCAATCCGTTGTTTCGCGCCCACGTTACTCCTTAGGGCCGAATCAACTCGATCCAAGGTTAAACGACAACTTCAATGCAACTCATTGATTACAAGTACTTTAAGATTCAGTCGGACTCAATTCTAAAGGCTTTAGAATCTTCTCCCTCCCCGTATTTACAACTTCGCCGTCCGGCGGCGGTAAACTATGCCCATGCTGCCCCAAATTCTCTGCCTTATCCTCACCTTCGCCGCCGATGACCCCTGGGACAAAGTCCGCGCCGCAAAAAAGACCGGTGTCGAAATGCGCATCTACAAGAAAGATGCCCAGCCGCCGCCCATTCAAGCCAAGTTGGACGAAGCCACCGCCGACAGCCTCATCGTCGTCGTCAAAGACGCCCAAGTCGCCATCCCCAAGGACGAAATCGAACGCATCGACTATCGCCCGCCCCCAACCAACAGTCGCGTCACTCGCGAGACCAAGACCACCAAAGGCGTCTATCACTCTGCCGCCGACTCGCAGGGCCAACCCATGGCCAAAGGCAAAACCGCCCCGCCGGCCGCCGCCACCTCGTCGTCCTCCCGCGCCGTCTCCATCGCCGGCAAGCCCGGCTTCGAGTTACTCTATCGCGCTAAGGGAGCGTCGAAGTGAAATCATATACTCTCCTCCTGATCGCGGCAATGGCCAGCGCCCAGACCTACGACATCGTCATCGCGAACGGCCGCGTCATGGACCCCGAAAGCGGCCTCGACGCCATCCGCAACATCGGCATTCGCGGCTCGCGCATCGCAGTCATCAGCGCCGCGGCACTTACTGGAAAAACATCAATTGACGCCAAAGGCAAAGTTGTCGCGCCGGGATTTATTGACTTACACGCCCACGGCCAAACCAACAAAGCCAATGAGTATCAACTGCACGATGGAGTTACTACAGCGCTTGAGTTAGAAGTCGGCGTCGCCAGCGTCGAAGCTTACTTAAACGCTAGAAAAAATAATGCGCTCATCAATTACGGAGCTACTGCCTCACATGGCATTACGCGCACCACCGTCATGCCTAAGTTCGCCAACCTCGAAGCCGAAGCGAGAAAAACCGTCCTCGGTTGGAACGAACTGATGAGCCCCGGCCGCTATGAGCCCATCACCAATCCGGAAGAAATGACGAAGTTGGCCGCGGGCCTCGAACGCGGACTCCGCGAAGGCGGACTCGGCATCGGCATGGCCCACCAATACTACCCCGCCGCCTCGCGCGAAGAGATCTTCCGCGTCTTCGAAATGGCAGCCCGCTGGAAGGTGCCCATCTTCACTCACGTCCGTTCGATGGAAGTGGAAGCGATGCAGGAAGTGATCGCCAACGCCGCTGCCACCGGCGCTTCGCTCCACATTGTCCACGTCAACAGCATGAGCCTGAGCGCCCTGCCCCTCGTGCTCGAGATGATCGGTGCGGCACGCAAACGCGGCCTCGACATTACCACCGAAGCTTACCCTTACACCGCCGCATCCACACATCTCGAGAGCACCATCTTCGACGACGGCTGGCAGAAGCGACTCGGCATCAGCTACGGCGACGTCCAGTGGGAAAAAACGGGCGAACGCCTCACCGCCGAAACCTTTGGCCCTTACCGGAAACAAGGCGGCACCGTCATCATGCACTTGATGAAGCCCGAATGGATCGCCCGCGCCATGGCCTCGCCCTTTGTGATGGTGGCTTCCGACGGCATGCACTACGCACCCGGCGCACACCCCCGCAGCGCCGGTACTTTCTCCCGAGTCTTAGGCCGTTACGTGCGCGAGCAGAGAGTACTCACGCTGATGGAGGGGCTGAAAAAGATGACCATCGACCCTGCGCGCCGCTTGGAACCCATCGCGCCGGCCATGAAACAGAAAGGGCGCCTGAAAGTAGGCGCCGACGCGGATATTACGGTATTCGATCCGAACGAAGTTTATGACATGGCCACCTTCGAGAAACTGATTTTCTCCAAAGGCATCGACCATGTCTTAGTAAATGGCATTCACCTCATCAAAGCCGGCCAGACCGTCACCGGAGTGATGCCTGGCCAGCCCATTCTCGGAAACTACTCTAGTGCGCCATCGGTTCGTCGCCGCTAGGCCCGTAAATCGATGGCACCTTGGCACCCATCGGACGTAAGTAAGCCGATAATTGGCCGCGGTGATGAGTCGTGTGATTCAGCGCGAAAGTGACAAAGCTCACCGTCGGCAAAGTAAATGCGCCACCCCATACGGTGACGACTTTGGCTAAGTGATCGCCGGACAAAGCCCGCACCTTAGCCAAGGTCAACGGCTGATGCTCGCCATACCAGGCGGCAATCCCTTCAATCGTATCCGCGCTCGCCGGCCGCTCCGGCATTGGCGCATCGCCGCCGGCGATCGCCATTTCGAGCAACATCACTTCGGAACCGGCGACGTGCCAAGCCAGGTCCATCGCCTTCATGCTCTTGGCATCCGGCGCGTAATCGCCCCCGGTGGCCGGCACGGCGGCGATTACCCGCTGCGTGGTCTTCCCTTCTGACTCGAGCGTGGTAAGCAAATATTCACTAATAGCTTTTGCGTGTTCAGGATTCATGCCCTTTACTCTATCTCGCGGCGCTCTGTTTCGCCACCGGTTTCTGACTCGTCCGCGCCAATTTCATCCGCCCGTAACGAGTAGCGACGCAGCACCCGAATCGAATTCGAAGAGCCATAACCCGCATGCCGCAATTTGCGATATGCCGCCGCCAAATGCTTTTCTTCTTTCAGGTACGCCCTCAGATCCGTATTTTTGAACTTCCGCGCCAGATACTGCTCGATCATGGCGACTTCATCCACCGCCGAGAATGCCGCCGTTACCGCTTGCTGGGCCAACGGCGCGTCCACCTTGCGCTGCCGCAGGTCCCGCAGGACGCGTGCCTGGCCATGCCCGTCACCCTCCAGACGCAAGCGGGTATAGTGCTGGGCGAAGCGCGAATCATCCAAAAACTTCAACTCGCGCAGGTATTCGACAATCGGCTCCACATCGGCCGCCGCTACCGCTCGCGCCGCCAATTTGGTCCGCAGTTCGCCCACGGATAGAGCGCGCCCTGCCAAAAGCCGTAGCGCATACTGCTTCAATTCCGAGGCGTCGAGTGGTCTGGGCTGCTTCCGCATCGCTCTCCATAGTAGACTAAAGTTGAAGTGAGTTTAGGAGGAGTGCCCCTGATGGAAGATAACAATAAGATTTCCTATTTTTTCCTTGGCTTGGGCCTGGGTGTGGCCGCCGGGATGCTGTTCGCCCCGCAAAGCGGCGAAGAGACCCGGGTGCTGTTGAAGAGTAAGGCCGACGAAGGCCGCGACCTGCTGAAGCAGCGCGCCGATGCCCTGTGCGACCAAGCCACCGATGCCGTCCAGCGCGGCAAAGAAACGGTCAGCCGCCACCGCGAAAACCTCACGTCCGCCATGGACGCTGGCAAGCAGGCCTACCGCGACGCTTTGAATACTGACTTGGCCGGCGAAGGCATCTAGCCGCTGAAGGAGTTTATGGAAAACCAAACACTACTTTGGGTGATCACGGCCTCCGTAGCCATGGCCGGCCTGTCGATGTTCTTTCAGATGGTGGCCATGTTTGGTCTGTACCGCCAAGTGAAGGCGATGCAGGAAAAAGTACTGCCGCTCATCCCCCGCGCCGAAAGCCTTCTTGAGCACGCCCGCGCCACGGTGGAGACCACCCACGCTGAGATCAAGCAGATCAGCGCCAAAACGCACCAGATTCTCGATTCCACCAGGGACCAACTGTCGCGGGTCGAAGAGGTCGTGAGCGACGCCTCCTCCCGCGCTAAGATCCAGCTCGAAAAGGCTGAATTCGTCCTCGACGACACCATGTCCCGCGTTCACGAAACCGTCGCCGTTCTCCAGAGCGGCGTGCTCAAGCCCTTGAAGGAAATCAATGGCTTGGTAACGGGTGTCCGCGCCGGTTTCGGCACCTTGTTTAGCGGTTCCAAGCGTCCCAGCGTGGTGAATGCCACCCAGGACGAAGAGATGTTTATCTAGCCCCCCCACCTCTTTGATCGACATACATTCGCATATCCTTCCGAGTGTGGACGATGGAGCGGACACATTCGAGACCAGCGTCAGTATGCTGCGCGCCGCCGCCGCTGCCGGAACGACGGACATCGTCGCCACTCCTCACGCCAATCTCCAATTCAAATTCGACCCCGCGTTGAATCGCCAACTGGCCGATTCTCTCGCCGTTGAGCTGAAAGGGCAGATCCGCATCCATTTGGGCTGCGACTTCCACCTCACCTTCGACAACATCCGCAACCTGATGGAGGTCCCATCCAGTTTCACTATCGATGGCGGCCCGTATCTGCTGGTCGAATTCTCCGACCTCATCATTTTCAAGAACACAGGGGAGATCTTCCAACAACTCCTCGATGCCGGCATCGTCCCCATCATCACCCATCCCGAACGCAATTCGCTCTTGCAACAACGCCTGCCAGAGCTCCGCACCTGGGCCGAACAAGGCTGTCTGATGCAGGTGACCACGCAGTCGCTCACTGGCTATTGGGGCAGTCGCGCGCGCAAATTCTCTGAAACGCTGATGGCCGAAAACCTCGTCCACGTCTTCGCCAGCGATGGTCACGACCTCGAAAACCGCCCCGCCCGGATGGATCAAGCCTATGCATTGGTAAAAAGTGACTGGGGCGAAGCTCGTGCCAATCGCCTCTTTATCGAAAATCCCCAAGCCATCATCGACGGCGCTGCCCTGCCCGAAGCCTTTGAGGTCCAGCCGCGCCGTAAGCCCTGGTATCGCATCTGGTAGCTACTTCGATGAGTCTCACTCAGGCAACGGCTAAACTGTAAGCGTGCGCGCCCTCCTTGTCCTCTTGCTGATTTCGCTTCCCGCCTGGCCAGTCGAGTCCTCTCGCATCACGGCGCTCGCGGCCGAACTAAAGGAACTCTCGCTCGACCCGGAACGCTGCTACCGTGTCCGCGATCTCCGGCTCGATCGCGAAGATGCCAAACTCTACTTCACCGAAGGCCTGATCATCTTCTCGAAGCCCATCGCCGGTGCACCCCTCGCTGCCATCTTCAGCGCCCAAGTCGACAGCGGCGAAGCCGAAGTGCTCCTGATGCCGCCCACCCGCGGCGAGCGCGGCGCCCTCGCCCGCTTTACCAATTCGCCCAACCTCGCCAGCCGCTTCGAAAGCATGCTGATGCTCTTCACCGATGCCACGGCCGCTGACCTCATGCGCCAAATCGAAGCCAGCCCTGGCGGCATCAAGCCCGCCCTCGAGATGGGCCTCGTGCTCCGCCAGCGCTACGAATCCGCCATCCGCAATGTCGCCGAAAGCATGGAACTACGCCTCGTGCAGGACCTCCTCGCGGGCCGCCCCCCCGACCGGGCCCTCTTCTACGCCATCCTCGCCGGCTCGCCGCACGGCAACTTCGACCTGCTGGTGGACGGACGTGACCAAGCCCGGGTTGTCGTCGGCCAATTCGTCACCCGCGACACCGGCCGCTTCTTCGACGTCTGGTGCAGCTTCACCGGAAAAAGCCGCCGCCAACTCCAAGGCCCCGCCAAGCCCACCGGTCTCCGCATTGAAGCCGTCAAGCTCGATGTCCGCGTTGCCGCAGACCTCAAAACCCGGGTCACCACCCGCCTCACCGTCATTCCCCGCGAAGTCGAGCCCGCCATCCCCCTCGACATCTCGCCCCGCATGCGCATCCGCAACGTCCTCATCAACGGCCAGCCCGCCGAGTTCTTCCAACGCGAAAGCCTCCGCTCGGGTTTGTTTCGTTCCGAGCAAAACGAAACCTTTCTCGTGATCCCCGCCAAACCGCTCGAAGCCGGCCAGATTTACCGGATCGACTTCGAGCATGATGGCGAAGTCATCCGCGAAGCCGGCAATGGCGTCTACTTCATGGCCGCCCGCACCAACTGGTACCCCCAACGCGGACTCCAATTTGCCCGCCACGAAGCCACTTTCCGCTATCCCGCCGCCCTCACCCTCGTTTCCGCCGGCGACCTCGTCGAATCGAAGGTCGAAGGCGAAGAGCGCATCGACTCCTGGAAGACCGCCGCCCCCGTTCGCCTGCTCGGCTTCAACCTCGGCAAGTTCACCCGCAACCGCCAAACCCGTGGCGGCTATCGCCTCGATGTCTACGCGAACCAGAAGCTCGAGGCCGGCCTCGGCCCGCCCGCCCCGATGATGATGCCCGCCGCTGCGCCCATCTTCGGCCGCACCCCCCGCCGTCCCCCGGACCTGCCCATTGCCATCCCTCCACCCAGCCCTCTCGATAAGCTCAATGCCCTCAGCGACGACCTCATGGAGGCCCTCGAATTCCTGGCCGCGCGCTTCGGCCCGCCCCCGCTCAATAACCTCAACGTCACCCCCATCCCCGGCCGCTTTGGCCAAGGCTTCCCCGGCCTCATCTACCTCTCCACGCTCAACTACGTCGATGACCGCCGCCTCGCCGATGCCGGACCCTTCTTCAGCGAACTCCTCCAATCTCACGAAATCGCCCACCAGTGGTGGGGCAACTCCGTCACCGCCGCCTACCCCGAGGACGAGTGGCTCATGGAAGCCCTCTCCAACTACTCGGCGCTGCTGTTCCTCGAGAAGAAGCGCGGCACCAAGGCCGTCGACCAAGTCCTTGATACCTTCCGCGAACGCCTGCTCAAGACTAACGAGAAGGGCGATACGGTTGAGTCCACCGGGCCGATTGTTTGGGGCTTCCGCCTGCAAAATTCCCAGGCCCCCGGTGCTTGGCAGTCCATCACCTACGAGAAAGGCGCCTGGATCCTCCACATGCTCCGCCGCCGCATGGGCGATCCGGCTTTCCTCAAACTCCTCTCCGAACTCGAACGCCGGTATCATTTGATTCCGGTTTCCACGGAAGACATCGAGCGTTTGGCCATTGAGCTGATGGGCGAGGGCGGTAAGAAGGCCCTCGGCCCATTTTTCGAAAGCTGGGTCTATGGCACCGG
>Ga0105047_10015674_pt1 | contig 11928 bp, 11 predicted proteins | sample MAT04_FD_78384 | JGI IMG/M metagenome (GOLD analysis project Ga0105047, IMG submission 78384) | Freshwater microbial communities from Lake Fryxell liftoff mats and glacier meltwater in Antarctica - MAT-04 (megahit assembly) | ecosystem: Environmental > Aquatic > Freshwater > Ice > Liftoff... | reverse complement strand
CAGCGAGCGGCAGACTGGCCACCGCCTTCGGGGATTGCCTTCGGCGACCAAGCGTGCCGGAAAGGGGCACAACTCTCACTGGACGACGCCTCACCCGAACAGATCCATCAGTGGCTCACCCGTTGATAGCGGGCGGGTGAATCCGTCTTTGCCCAAGCGCGTATCGAGCGGGACGCCGAGCGAGTGGAAGATCGTGGCTCCGAGGTCTTGCGGGAGCACAGGGCGGTCTTTGACATAGGCGGCGTGCTTGTCGGATTCGCCGTAGACCGCTCCGCCGCGGATGCCGCCGCCGGCCAGAATTGCGGAGAAGCAGGTCGGCCAGTGCTGGCGACCGGGGTTGGTCGTGGCGGCGTTGATGTTCGGCGTGCGACCGAACTCGCCCATGCAGACGACCATCGTATTCTCCAGCATGCCGCGGTCTTTGAGGTCGCGAATCAGCGCTGACAGACCTTGGTCGAGACGCGGCAAACACCACCCGATACCGTACGACCCGTTGCCGAAGGCGCTGCCCATCCCCATCTCGCCGCCATGCATATCCCAGCTGGAACTGGGAGCCCCGCCGCCCCCTTCCGGAGCAGTTCCGGCCCAACCGTTGACGGTCACAAAGCCGACCCCCGCCTCGACCAGCCGCCGGGCGAGAAGCAGGTTCTGTCCAATCGGGTGCATGCCGTAGCGCTCGCGGACCGCTACCGGTTCGAGGTCGAGTTGGAACGGGAGCCGCGCTTCCGTGCCGCTGGTGAGATCGAAGGCCCGGTGATGGATGTCCTGCCAGTTCTTCGTGGAGCGGGCGGCTTCGCTGTCGCTGATCGTGGGGCTGAGAGTGTCGAGCAGATGCCGTCGATTCGAAAGTCGGATCGCTTCGACAGCGGACTGCAACTCGTCGGGGGCCTGGAACGTCGGCATCGCGGGATGATTGGCGGCCGAGCCGACGAACAGCGGACTGTTGGCCGCCCCGAGATGCCCTCCCGTGCCGATATTCGGAGCACAAAAGACCGGGTCACCCACGCACTTAATCAGCCACACATAGTTCGCAATCGTCCGCTCGCTCGGCTTGACCTTGGACAGGATCGAACCGATATACGGGGCATCCGACGGGGCTCCGGCTTGACCGCTTAAACAGTGGTGCATCGCGTCGAAATGGTTGCTGATATTCCCGACATGGGTCATCGACCGAATCAAGCTGAACTCATCGGTCAGCTGGGCCAGCTCCGTATGCAGTTCGTTGAGCTGCATGCCGGGGACCTTGGTCGCGATCGGCTTGTACGGCCCGCGAATCGTGTCGGGAGCCTCGGGCTTGAGGTCCCAGGTATCGAGCTGGCTCGGGCCGCCGCAGAGCAAAATAAAGATGCACGACTTGGGAGCCGCCCCCTTCCCGAGCGACCCCTCGCCACCCATCCCAGCCGCCACCATGCCCGGCAGTGCCATCGGCAAGGCCCCGAGCCCCGCAGCTTGGAGCAAGCTGCGACGGGAGATGGCTTCGGAAAAGTGGCGAGTGAGCTGGGAAGGAAGGCTCATGGAGATTCACTTTCGAACCGTTGAAACTTTGCGGGAGTCGCAACACCACGGAGAATGTTGATGTGTCGAAGTGTATCATGGATTCGTGGCCGCGTCACAGGGGAAAGCCCCGGCGGGGGAAAATATGGTCGAGTCAGTCGGCTGTCGCGGAGCGAACGGCAACTGTCCACGTCGGTCGTAATACGCAAACTCATTCAGATTCAGCACAGCGCGGCACAGGTCGACGATGGCCTTCTCGGCGGTGGCATCCGTCTGGCCACTGGTTCGATGCTGCTGCTCTTGGGATTTGAGGAACTCCAACGCGAGGCGTTGTTCCTCGGCATCGGGAGACCGGCACAGAGCCAGGCGGAATAGCCGCTGGATGATCTGCGGGCCGTCCACATTGAGAGACCGCGGCTCGCTCGACTCCTCTCGCAGTCGCCCCGCCAAGACCCGCGCGTTTCGCACGCTCTCTTCGCTGTTGAGCAGCATCAACGCCTGGGGAGCGACGACCGTCGTATCGCGACGGGCACACGAGACCGTGGGGTCCGACAGATCGAATGCCTGCAAGAACGGAATCGGCAGGCAGCGTTTCCTCACGAGATACAGGCTGCGCACATCGGTTACCTCGGCGGGGTCGGTGAACCACCCCTGCATGCGGCCACCGTCTTCACCTTTGATCGCTTCCTGAATTCCGGGCTGGGCGTAGAGCAGCTCCTCCGGCACGTTCGGCCATTTCGCCCGGCCGCCGCCCTCTCGCTTGAGCACCCCCGAGACGGCCAGCAGGCGATCTCGCCGCGTCTCCGCAGCAAGTCGCTGAATGTTCTGCTGCCACAACAGGTGGTTTTCCGGATCGATCTTCCGGGCCTCATCCCGGTCCCGTGAGCTTTGCCGATAGGTCGCCGAAGTCACGACCAACCGGTGCAGCTGCTTCACCGACCAGCCGCGCTGAATGAACGCGATCGCCAGCCAATCGAGCAGTTCCGGAGGCGTCGGTTTCACTCCGCTGCACCCGTAATCGTTGGGCGTTGTGACGAGGCCGATCCCGGAGTGTTGTTGCCAGACGCGGTTCACAAAGACCCGCACGGTCCACGGGTTGTCGGGCGAGACAATCCAGTTCCCCAGCGCCAACCGCCGCCCGGTCGTCTCCGGTCGAGGCGGCTCAATCGCAGCTGGTCCGGGCCGGATCAGCGTTCGCCGGTCGGTCTCGGGCGAGTGAGCCATCCCCGATTCGACCAGCTTCTCTGAAATGAAGGCGTCGATCGGGTTGGCCCAAGTAACGCCATCGAGGGTCGGCACTGTTTCGTTCACCGGCGGCTTCAGTGACCGGAGATCGAGTCGCTGTCCGCGCCAGATCTTGCGAATCGGATTGTTCGCGTCGGTAAAGGCATCGCCGACTGGCCCATCACTGGGCATCGCGACTTCCGAAGTCTCGACGGGCCACACCGCCCCTTGCTCGACCCGCTGGACCAGCGCACCAGCGCTGCGATCTGGACATCACTCAAACGGTCCTGCGGCGGCATCTGAAAATCGGGAGCGTCGAACCGGATCGCCTTGATCAGCAGGCTCTGATCTGGCTTCCCCTCGACCAGTGCGGGACCATTCTCACCGCCAGCCAGCGCCGCCTCGCGCGAATCGAGTCGCAGCCCTCCCTCTTGCTTCTCGGCACCGCGACAGGCGATGCACTTGATTTGCAGAAGTGGCCAGACCGTCTCGCGAAAGTGCGAATCGCCCGCGGGTTGCTCCAACTCATCCGCCCATCCAGCTGAGGTGGCTGATAGCACGAACAGGACGAGTGCGAACCAGCGCGTGCGGGATGCCTTCGGGGAGTCTCACCGGGCAGAATGTCATCCATTAATGATCGCCGATTCTACCCTACTCCACGCGGCTTCAGCGATCGCGTTCAATCGTGGAGGGAGAGCAGGGGCATCCGCCAGATGATGGTCACCAAGGAGGGAAACTACCATCTGGCGGAGATGCCTGAGCGGGCAAGGACTCTCCATTTGCCGAATCTGCCCACGTTTCGGGCTCTTCGTTCGTAATGATGGCGACGAGGCAGTCCGCGCGGTACTCTATTTGGAGTGACCCGTTCGGTGTCTCCTCTCAGGTCGTTTCCATGTTCCGATGGTCAATTCGACACTCGTTGGCCCTCATCGGATGTCTTTCCGTACTGGCCACGGTTGCGGGTCTCGGGCAGGACAAATCGATACCCGCCGAGAATGCAGCGAGCTCAGTCCAGTGGAATTTGCTCTTCATCGGCCCCGAGCGGGCCGCTGCGATTTCTGTCACCGTCACAGCCGACGAAGGCCCGCTGGTCAAACGCCGCAAACTGGCGGGGATGCTGTTGCAGCGGTTCGACTCCGACCAGGATGGAAAGCTGTCAGCCACGGAAGCGGCGCTGTTACCCAGTGGTGCCAAGGCTTCGGGGCAAGCCCTTGGTGAGCAGTGGAAGACGCTCGATCGATCACCCACAGACGACTGTTTGTCACTCGACGAGTTGACCAGCTATGTGAACGAGCAGCTCGGTCCGGCGTTCCAGATGTCGACAAAGCCTCCGCGTTTGGCTCAGAGCGTCGAGTTGGCTGAACGGATGGACCTGGACCATGACGCTGCGATTTCTGCGGCAGAGCTGCTCTCCGGAATTTCAGTGTTGCGGCGATCGGACTTGGATGACGATGAGGCGGTTTCGGTGGGCGAGCTTCAGCCCAAGCCTCGCAGAGCAGGGCTGGTGCGTCCGACAACAGCCGAGGCGATCCAGGCTCCGATCATCCCTGTCGACCGAGAGGAAGATGTCCGGGTTGCTGTGGAGCGAGTCCTGAAAACACATGGCCAAGATGGCCGAGAGCAGTCCGTTGCTTTAACGCGGATACAGACACCCGATGGGAAACCCGAGACGTACGATGTTGACGGAGATGGCCGGTTGAACGCTGCGGAGCTCACGAACTGGGTCCAGGCGAAGAAACCCGTCGTAACCATCGTCGCCACACTCGGCCAAGGGCGGCCCTCGGCGGTTCAGGTCCAGCAAGGGGCCAATTCGCAGACCGGTCCCAAGGTCTCGCTCACGGTTGGCGGCGCGGCGGTCGATGTGACCGCGATGAACAATCGAACGGAGCAGACCGATTCCGCCAAGCTCTATCGCCTCCGTTTCCTGATGTCTGACCGCGATAAGAACGGTTACGTTGATGAAATGGAGTACGGGTCGCTCCAGCTTCCGGCTCCGTTCAAGGATGTCGATGCCAATGGAGATGGCATGCTGTTTCGAGAGGAGCTGACCCCGTTCGTCGATTTTGATGCCATCGCGGTGCAGGCTCGGATCGAGATGATGGTCGCGGACGAAGGGAAGACGCTGTTTGAATTGCTCGATGGAAATACTGACCGCCGCCTGACCTCGCGCGAGATCCGCGAGGGATTCACCCGTCTGGCGAGTGTCGACCGGAATCACGACGAACGCGTTGCTCAGTCCGAGTTGGAGAGCCGGTTCAAGCTAACGTTTTCTTTCGGGCGAAATCAGATGTTTACGCCGAACGCCAACCCACAGAACACCCCCGTGACGCCTCGGCTACGGAGCCAAAGCTCCGGGCCCATCTGGTATCGCCGCATGGACCGCAATCTGGACGGCGATATCACCTGGCGCGAATTCCTGGGCAGTCGCCAGCAGTTTACGAAGCTCGATCAGAACGGCGATCAGATGATCGACCTGATCGAGGCGTCGACCATGACCGAGAAGACCGGCGGTCCCTAGCTCTCGTCGTCGGACTCTCCGAGTCCGGTGGATTGCGTGGTCCACAACTCGCAGTGCTCAACGAGAATTCAGCGTCAGTGGAATGAAATGGTGATTGTTCGACCCCCTCGAGATGGGGAACGTACACTGGCGATACACCGGACTCAGAGAATCCGGCGACGATTGACGCAGAATCTCGATCGGCTTCTTGCTCACAACCCCAAGCCCCCCAGGATTGATCGATGTCAGACAGCGGATTAACCCCATTGCGTCACCAAGAAATTGTAATCGATCTTACCAGTCCATTTGTGGTGCTGGGCACCCTCGTCGGCGACGAAGGGCCCTATCTGGTGCTGGAGGATGCGGACGTGCATGACCTGCGGGACAGCACAACGACCCGCGAACAATACGTGGTCCAGGCCCGCCGCCACGGCATCCAGGCCAATCGAAAATGCACACGACTCCGCAAAGAGGAAGTCGTGTGCATCGCGAAACTCGAAGATGTGATCGCCTGAGTTGGGCGATCGTCTATCCACTATTCCTACTTCTTCTCTTCCGCCTTCGGCACTTCGAATCCAGCCTTCTCGAACGCAGCGTCCGAGAAGACCATTTCGACCTGGGCATCGCCCTCGGCCTTGGCCACAGCACCCTGGCACTTCTCACAGCAGAACTGAACTTCGACGCCGCCGACATTGACGGTCTTCTCGGCGTTCAGCTTGCCGCCAGAGATTGGGCACTTGGCCTGCTTCGCCTGGCCGGTCGCGGCCAACTGATGATTGGCCTTGGTGGCGTACTTCGCGACGTCCTTCTCGAACGCCTTGGGGCAATTCCCACAGCAGAAATAGACCTTGCCGCCCTTGTAGTCCACGGTCTTGTCTTCCTTGGCGGGAGCGCCAGAGACAACACACTTCTGCTCAAACTTCTTCGCTTCTTCGGCGACCACAAACCCGGCCACCACCAACAAACACATCGCAGCTGCAAAACGCTTCATCGAGGTTTCTCCTTCACTTGGCAAGTCCACAATCAAGCCGTCGCCCCCCACCGACCCCCCGTATGAGGGAGGGCTTTGTACAATGGGGGCGAAAGTTTACGCCCTTGTTTTAGCAGGCCCAGAGTGGTTTCGCTAGATGGAGTGGCATTCAAGAGATTTTCGCGGACGGAAGTCACGTCACAAAGTCACCCGACTCTCCGAGTCCGGTGTCCTCGCACGTCGACCGCAATCCAAAGCCATGGGACGCCCAATTGACCGTTGTTGTTTACCAGCAACCGTGATCTGCGGTCCCTCAGGAGACACCGGATTCGGAGAATCCGGCGACTCTCTCGAAGTGCGTCTCGCACTCGAAGTACTCTCAGTCACCCGACCGCTGATGTTGGCTCTCCCCTCTGCTATTCTCCAGAGGAGGACTTCCCGTCTCCGAGACATAGACACTTCGAGCCTTCCCTGACTTTACGGAGCCACGCATGCCATTCATTGATCTCGACAGTCTCACCCCGATCGAACCAGTCCCCGGGTGCCGCATGCGAACTCCGTTTGGTCAGCATCTGATGCTGTCCTATCTGCAGATGGATGACGGAGCGGAAGTCCCGCTGCATCATCATCCGCACGAACAAGGCGGGGTTCTGCTCCAGGGCACTTTGCAATTGACCATCGGCGAGGAGACGCGTGTCGTCCAGGCGGGATCGCTGTTCTTGATTCCCCCGAACGTGCCTCATCGGGCGGTGGCCATCGCTGGTCCAGCCACCGTGCTGGATGTCTTCAGTCCGATCCGCGAGGACTACGCCGCACAGATGAACACGTATATCCCGCCGTTGTAGTACAGAGTAAGAATTCGTCTCACTTCGGTTCGCGAGGCGCTGCACTCCCACTCGCCCGGAGCATCAGCAAGTGAGGGGGAGACTTACGTCCGCTCATTCAGTCCAGTCAGGACTTTAGTTCAATCGGCGGGGCGCTGTGACTCAAGCCCTCGCTGACGCGGCGGGTGAGTCAACAGAGTGACGATCATTTCTGAAACTGCTCTCGTTACTTGGCGGGCAGAGCGAAATCACCGCGGATGTCACGCCAATAACAGTGAATATGGTTCGCGATATTCCCCGCAGCATCCGGCTGGGTGTTCACGAACTCGACCAAGCAGGTCGGCCCCTGGACCCGATAGTAGTGGCCAATCCCCGCTTCGGTCGCTCCGGCCCAGGCAAAATGCAGCGTGTCAAACCCGGCTGCGTCGAGCTCTTGGAGCCGAGCTTGGGCCACATGATCGGGCATCGCAGCGCAATACTCCTCCAGTAGACTTCGCAGCAATTTCTGTTGCTCAACGTCGAGCTTCCCCGCCGAAATGCCGATCGGAGCATCGGTGGGAGGCTGAGCCAGTCCCGCGTTGCGGACTTCCTTCGGAGCCGTCTTATCGAAGATCGCAGCGGCTTTCTGCTCCGCATTGAGCGACAACACGAGGTCAAATGCCAGCTGCTCTTCGCGACCCAAAATGCGAGCTCCCAACTCGAACCCGGAGGCGTTCTTGTTCTTGATGGTCGCTGGATTCGCGGCAAAGACTTGTGGCGTTGAGGAGATCACCTGATCTCCTTGCAGTACGAAATTTAAGGACATATGGTGCCCTTCAATCGACAAGCCCCACGGATCGGCTCCCGCTGGATTGCCGAAGACGGTGAAGAAGTACCGCTCGGAATCGCGGATGTTGGCCCCTTGGCCCCCCTCCAATTCGTAGAGTAACTTTTCCATCGACATGATCGTCGTGGCTTTCTTGTAGCCTAGTTGCGAGACCACACTGCGGAGCAATAAGAACGACGCTTCCCGCTGGGCGGGGTTCATGAATTTGACCTGCATTCCCTTTCGGGCTGGCTTGGGAATGAAGTGCCAGTCGACTCGCTCGGGAGCGGCGTACGGAAGTTGGGCGACTTTCACCTGCTCCGGAGAAAGCTGTTTGAGGAATGTCTGAGCCGCCCGCGCCGTCTCGTCCCCCCCTTCCCGTCGGAAGTTCGTATAGGCCACAGCGGAACAGAGAGCGAATACAACAGTCAGAGAGGCGATTCGAAAGCGGGTATCGGTCATCAGTGGCTCCAGCAAGACGTGTCGTTCCATTCCGCGTCCCCATGGTAGCCCTCTCCCCGCCACATCAGCAAGCCGTCCGGCTCTCCCTGGATGGACACAATCTGCTTTCACCGATTCTCGCCCCACCACCCCCACAAAGATCCAGACCCCAAAAACTCAGGGCTGGGACGCCGTGAAGCGAACCAGCCCTGAAGCGTGAGAACGACCTGTCAACCGGTGTTAGAATTCACCGATGACATTGCCATCGTCTGGAGTGTGCAAACGTTCGTAGGTGGTGATGTTGATGTTCTCGGAAATGAATCTGACCGAACCATCGCCCATCGTGACTTGCATCCCACCCGTGTGACAGCCCTTTGCCGCCCAGCTAGGTCCCCAAGCTGCAACCAATCTGCCGAGGCCGAGATCGAGGTATCCACCACCGGTGTTGGTCACATCCATGATGTACACGCTAGAATGCCAGCCATCGGAATTATTGGCAAAGCGGGGACCAATCCAAATGCCGCCTGGCCAATTGCATCGCGCTCCGCCGCAGTTGAGTACCGCGGCATTGTCTGCTTGGGTGGTGCGTTCCGAGATGAACAAGGTATTACTCGTCCCATCGGTGACATCGCGGAACTTCTTGTTCGAGTTTGCAAAGAACATCCCAGTCCGCTCCACCGGCTGTCTGCCGCCATTGGCCAAGTAGTTTGACTTGCCGACACCAGCAATCGCCGCATTGATCCCGCCCGATGGATCGGAGGGGCAGACGTAGGCTCCTAAAATCGTCGATGCCGCAGCGATCGAATCTCCACCCGCTCCGTCGTTGTTCGCGTCCTGCCAGTTGTAGGCGAAGTTGCCGGTTTGGGTTCCGATGAGGTTGTACAGCGGAGCCTGGTCAATCATCGGCAGAATGAAAGTGGCCCAACCCAGACCGTTTTGATTGCTGGCCACAGCTGCGGGTGAGGCCCACTCAGGGTTGGTGTCCACGCAGCCCGGTGGGAAGGCACCGTAAATTTCGGCGTAGTTGTGTAGCGCCAATCCAATTTGCTTGAGATTGTTTTTGCATTGAGACCGGCGAGCGGCCTCACGAGCTTGCTGCACAGCAGGTAACAGCAGAGCGATCAGCACGGCGATGATGGCAATCACCACCAGCAGCTCGATCAGCGTGAAGCCGGAAAGCTTGCTTTTGATTGAACGAGACGAGAATTTCACGAGCATGATCCTTCGAACGAGAACGAGAACAAGAAGCCCTGATGGTTTTCCAACCATCAGTCGGGAAAGTGAATGGGGCTGTGTTTTAAGAACCTAATTGGACGAAAGGGCAAGGTCGACCACGTTTTCGCCGGCCTGCACTTCTTCCTTCAATTCGGTCTTCGAATTGTATTTCTTGGGGATCGGATCCTTGAATTTAGGATCGGGAGCGGTTGTTGGTGTGGTCACGGTCACTTTATGGCTCCCGACCACTGCCCCCTTTGTCGTGGTGCTGTAGGTCAGTTCATAGTGACCGTCCTCATCGGTTTTACCCATGGAGGCCTGCCCCAGTTTCCCGTCTTCTGGCTGGAACATGACTAAAACGTCGCTGAGGGGCTCTCCGTCCAATGTGACTGTCCCCGTAACGGCTCCCGTTTCCGGACCTGCGGGCGCTGCTCCGCCACAACCAGCAATCAAAAGGCCGATTGCGATGAGGACGGCGACGCGCGGAGTCAAGGGAATGCTGGTCATAAGGCGGGCTGGAACCTTGATCGGATGGGATTGCGAGAAGTTCGCCATGGTTTGGCGAACTGTATAGTATATGTCGGGAAAAGGGGCGGCAAGTCGGAATTCCTTCGACTTTAGCCGGTTCTTCGTCGAGTTTTTCTCGGGCAATACCCCGATTTTTAGGGCGATTTCGTGACGAACTCTAGGCTGATTCGGCTGTTGGTGCTGATCCTTTTGGCGGTCAGCATTCCCTGGTTCGGGCTGTGGATGATTCCCCGCTTGCCCTCGCTCCGCACGTCCCCGCAGCCATTTGCGGGAGGGCGGTCATACCCCGCAACAGAGCTTCAGTTTGCGGCACTGCCACTCGAAGAGAAGACACTTGGCCTCCCCCAGATCACCAACGTACAAATCCGAGACATGGACGCGGACGGCCGGAATGACGTACTCGTCTGCGATTCTCAGCACGGGAGCGTCTCCTATTTCACAGCTGCCGGGGGCTCATGGACTGAAGTTCCACTGGTCGTTGATCTCGCTGCCCCCGCACACGTGACGCCCGTTGACATTGACCAAGATGGGGATCTCGATCTGGCAGTATCGGTTCTGGGGAATATCCTGCCCGATGACAATGTGGTGGGGCGCGTGGAACTGTTTGAAAAGACGAGTACTGGATACCAAAGGCACGTCATCCTCGACGATGTGCGACGAATCGCTGATGTTCAACCCGCCGACTTTGACGGAGACGGCGACATCGACCTGGCAGTCGCCGTGTTCGGATATTCACGGGGGGCCGTGCTTTGGTTGGAGAATCTCGGTGGGTTGAAATTCCGCGACCGCGAGTTGCTCAACTCGCCGGGAACGATTCACGTTCCGGTCGGTGATTTCGATGGGGATGGAGACATCGATATCACTGCAATTGTGACTCAGGACGAAGAAGAACTTTGGGGATTTGAGAACCTGGGCCAGGGAAAGTTCCGCCCGAGACGCTTGTGGATGACTTCAAATTTCGACTTAGGCAGCGCAGGCTTGGTGAAGTCCGATCTGGACGGCGACGGCGATTTGGACCTGATTCTCCCAGCGGGAGACAATCTCGAGGATCTCGACGCTTACCCGCAGCCCTATCACGGCTGTTATTGGTTTGAAAATCGCGGCAACTGGGATTTTCAAATCGCAAGAGTCTCCGATCTGGGTGGGACGTATTCCGCTGACGTGGGCGACCTGGATGGCGATGGAGATCAGGATATCGTGCTGGTCAGCATGACCAATAATTGGAACCGGACTGATACCGCAAGCGTCGTCTGGCTGGAAAACGATGGCCAGCAGCATTTCAAAACTTGGCAGATTGCCAGCCAACCGATTCATCTCGTGACGGTCGCCTTGGGTGATCTCAACGGAGACGAGACGCTCGATATCGTGGCGGGTGGATTGAACCTGCGAAAGCCGTTTCAGCGGATCGGCCGAGTGACCGCTTGGACGAATCCGGGGAAGAAATAGCCATGCACAGACTCCAGCGTCTCTTACTTTTCATCATTGCCGGTGAGCTCCTCGTCTGCGGCTTTTACGCCTTACAGCGTCTCTCGCAGCATCAGCCAGTACTTCCCGTCATGGCGTTCGATGATCCGTTCCTGAAAGCCGACTTCGCGGCTTTGGCGGAGTCCGCACGTCGCGGAGACAGCAGCGACTGGCAACTGTTCGGTGAGGGGCTGTTGGGGCAGGGCTTTTATGGAGAGGCGGAGCTCGCTTTTCTTCGTGCTCTGGAACTCGATCCAAGAAATGGGACTGCCCAGTTTGGCTTGGCGTTCTGCGTTGATCGCACAGGCCGCGTGGAGGAAAGCACCCGAGAATACCTGCGGGCTGCCGAGATGACCCAGTCCTTGCCCGCGCCGATCGGCTCTCGCGAACATTGCCTCTATCAAGTCGGTCGAAACTCGCTGAGACGGGAACAGCTCCAGCCGGCCGAAAAGATCTTTCAGGGAAT
>Ga0105047_10015673_pt1 | contig 11928 bp, 8 predicted proteins | sample MAT04_FD_78384 | JGI IMG/M metagenome (GOLD analysis project Ga0105047, IMG submission 78384) | Freshwater microbial communities from Lake Fryxell liftoff mats and glacier meltwater in Antarctica - MAT-04 (megahit assembly) | ecosystem: Environmental > Aquatic > Freshwater > Ice > Liftoff... | reverse complement strand
TTCTGCTATTTCAGCAGCAAGCATTAAAAGTAACGGTTTGGTTACAGTTAACGGAACAACTAATTATACTGCTTCTGTTAATGGTTTAGTATGGACATTGACAATGGATGCACCATTAGCAGAGAATGTAACTTATGCAGTTGTGGTAAAACAGACTTTGGTAAAAGATGCTGGTGGAAAATCACAGGCAGCAGATTACAATTGGTCGTTTACAACAGAAGATAGAACAATTAATAAACCTACTGCATTTATTGTTACTGAAAATACAAAAGGAAACGAAGTTAAGTTTACTGTAATTTTTGACGAAAAAGGTAAGGTTTATTATAAAGTGCAACCTGCCGCTGATGCTGCTCCTAATGCTGCAGATATAATTTCGGTAGGTAAAGTGATTGAATTTGCAGCCGCTGGAACAAGTGCACCTCAAACGGTTGTACCACTTTTATCAAGTGCTGCTTACAAAGCCTATTTTGTAGCAGTTGATGCATCAGTGAATGCAAATCAAAGTACAATTTTTGATGCTCAATTTACAACTGTTGATATAATTGCACCAGTTGTTACTGCAATGGCTCCAGTGAATGGTGCTACTGATGTTACAGCGGGCGCGGTTCTTAAACTGTGGTTTAATGAAACTGTGGTTATTGGTGCGGGTAAAGTTGTAATTCGTGAGGTTGCAACCGATATAATCGTTGAAACTTTGGATGTAACTGCTGTTAATTCTGCATTAGTTACTACAGATGGAAAAACAACAGTTACAATAACTAGAGTAGCTCTACTTGCAAGCAAAACAAAATACTACGTTGAAGTTGACGGCGGTACTTTTAATGATGCTGCAGGAAACAAGATGGCTGCTATTACTGGCGTTGATACATGGGCTTTCACTACTAAAGATACTGTTGCTCCGATGTTAGTAAAAACTACTCCGGACTATGCTGCAACAACTCCTATGATTATTAAAGGGTCAACGCTTTCAATAGAATTCAATGAAGGCATGAAGGTTCCTACAGGAGTTCTTTATGTGAGATATGCTAACGTTATCGGAAACCCTGTATTTGAAGTAGTTAATGGTAGTGCTTTAACAATAAGTACTGACATGAAAACTATTAGTTTTGCAATGTCAAATGTACCTGTAGAGCAAACTGGTTTTTATGTTGATTTGACAGATTTAGTGTTGAAAGACGCTGCTGATAATGCTTGGACTAACACGCTTGGAACTTCTTGGGATTTCATTATTAAAGATCAAACAGCTCCAGCACTTGCAAGCATAGTTCCTGCTAAAGATGCAACTGGTATAGTCATAGGTACTAATGTGGTTATTACATTCTCCGAAGGAATATTTAAAGCTCCTGATGCAACTGTTTTCACTGCTACGACTATTAAAGATGTGATTTCACTGAAAGATGCAGCGGGTACTTCGGTAGCTTATGCAGCAACTTTAACTACTGTTGATGCTAGTAATGGTGTGGTTACAGTTACGCTTGATCCAACTAACGATTTAAAGAGCGAAACAAAATACACAGTTAGTATTGCACCGGTTGTTGATGTACTGAAAAATGTTAGCAGCACTATTACCAGTTCATTTACTACAAAGGATATGACTGCTCCTTATGTAACAATGTGGAATCCTGTATTTGATACAAAAGCAAATCCAAAAACCGGTGTTGTGACGGTAACTTTCAGTGAAGCAATTTATGACGATGTAACCTATACATCGGAAGGAAATGCAGTTTTGGTGGATGTTAAACCTGCCAATATTCCTGATTTCTTTACTTACAACAGCGGAACTGTTGGTCGTGATGCTAATGGTAAAATCAATGCTTGGACATCTGGTGCTGCCGTTGGATTTACTGGAACTATTTCTGAAGATAAAAAGGTTATCACTCTTACTCCAGTTGCAACTGCTGTACCTTTAGCTTCTGAAACATGGTATGCTGTTTTCCTTAAACTAGGTGTGATTGAAGATATAGCTGAAAATGTAAATGTTCAGGATACAACAATATTTGGTATTGAAGACGCTGTTAAACCTTGGGTTGCTGCTTATGGTTATGCTCCTGTTGGTGCAACTGCATCTGATGCTGCGATGACTATTACTTTCAACGAAAAAATAAAAGTTGGAACTGGTAATATCTATGTTCGTAACTATAAAAATGGCGAAATTGTTGAAACAATCGCAATTAATGGTACAACTGCTACTATTGATGCTGCAACTGGAAAGACTGCTACAATTAAACATGCTGCCTTCCCAGAAGCAATGAACTTTTATGTAACTACCGGAGCTGGTGTATTTACTGATGCTTCAACAAACATGAATCCATGGGATGGTATCGCGAATGATGCTATTGATACTTGGAAATTTAGTACTGCCGATGCGGTTCCACCAGTAGTTTTAGGAAGTGGATTGTATCCAACTCCAGGTATGACTCAGGTTGCGTTGAATACAAAAATCGAAATTACATTCGATAAACAAATTCAGTTAAATACTGATGCTGTAACTCGTTGGGTGATAATTTATAATGAAGACTGGACACCAAATCAAGTGATTGAGGTTAACAACACAAATATTGATTTGAAACCAGTGACCTCTCCTGTGTATGAAACTAATAGAGTTTTCTCTATTAAACATACCAATCTTGAGCCAAACATGAAATACTATATTAGGGTTTCAGAAGGTTCAGTTACTGATGTGGCAGGCAATAAATTTGCTGGGATCATGGACGATTCATGGCACTTCACTACTGAAGATAGCGGAGCTCCATTACTTGTAAGTTTGAATCCTGCGGATGGTGCTACAGCGGTTGATAACAAAGCAAATCTTGTTATGACATTCAATCGTAATGTATTACCAAATGCTGCTGGGAAAATTAAATTGTACAAAGAGCAACTGCCAAGTGGTCTTGGTCAATTAATTGAAACAATTGATCCTACTTCTGCATCTGTAACTATTAATGAAAAAGTAGCCACCATTGTTTTGGCTGATGCTTTACTTTATGAAACTGGATACTATGTGATTGTTGAGGCAGGTGCATTTACAAATACTGCTGCGGAGAAACTACCATTTGCTGGTATCACTACCACTCAAGGGTGGAATTTCAAAGTTAAAAAGTTAGTATGCGACCCAATTGTAATTAAAGTAACTCAGAGTAATGTAATGGAATGTTCTGCTCTTGTGAAAATTGATGTTCAAACTGTAGGAGATTTTGTACTTACTTTGAATGGAGATACTATCATGGCGGGTGACACGACTTTGCTTTCAGGAAGTTATACTGTAGTAGCCTATAGTGCTGATGGAGATTGTAAAGAAACCAATATGTTTGATGTAGGTGGCGATGCAGTTGTTAGGGATACAACAATCCTAACCAGTGTTGGCTTCCCAGCTAATTTTATGGATGAAGAAGCAGGTATTGATACCATGTTGAATATTGGAGTACATACATTCACTTATGATTATATGGAATGTGAACGGACTTTTATAGTAACTGTGGTTGAAGGATACCAAATGGTGAAAATTGCTGAAGTACAAGGTGCAGGAGACCAATCTCCTATGGTAGGACAAATGGTTAGTATTAAAGCAACTGTAACAGCCGTTGCTCCAGGTGAAGGGTTCTTTATGCAAGATGCAAATGCTGCATGGAGTGGTATTTGGGTTGAATTCAGTGGTGCTACTGTTGAAGGAATTCAAATTGGAAATGGTGTTATGGTAACTGGTGAAGTTGCTGAGGTTGCAAACGTTACGTCAATTGTTGATGCAACAATGGAGTTTGTTCCACCAATGGTTACTATTGCAGAAATGCTATTAACAAGTCCTTCTGATTTGGAAGCTGAGAAATATGAAAGTGTTCTTGTAAAAGTTAAAGGTGCTGCCGCTACTGCTCCAGCCGTTGGAACTGGCGAATGGACTATTTTCTATGCTGAAAATGATAATGCAATGGTGAACGACTGGTTGTACGATGCAATGGTTATAGCAGGTCATTATTATGATGTAACAGGTATAGTAAACGGTAGACTTGATAACTTTAAATTGGAACCAAGGATTGAAATGGATGTTAAAGATTTAACCTTAACAGATGTTAAGCCTGAATTAGAAATTTCATTCAGTGTATATCCAAATCCATTCAATGATAAAATTACAATTGAAAATAGCGATAAAGTTAGCAGGGTTGTTATTAGCAACATTGCAGGACAGAGAGTTATTGATATTGAATATCCAACCCGTGAAATCCGTACTGCTAATCTGGTAAGCGGCATCTACATAATCAGTCTTTATACTGAAAATGGAGTTGCTAAAACAGAAAGGATGATTAAGAGGTAATACCGAATTGATTGATTAAAAAGGGAAGCATTTAGCTTCCCTTTTTTTTGCATATTTTTAAAAAAACGAATGTGCGTAAATTCCTAAAATCAGAAAATACTAAACTGTAATTATTCAGCTAAGAAATTTTTAATATGAGTCATAAAATCTTGCCGGTAAATGTTTCCAATGGGTAATTTAATTTCGTTTATTTTAACAGTATTCCCTTCTATTGATTCAATTTTTGAAACTGATATTATGAAGGATTTATGGATGCGATAAAACGATTCTGTAGGAAGCAAGGATTCTATCTTTTTCATTGAGAGGTTTGTAACAAATTTTTTAGTGCGAGTGTAAAGTTTTATATAATCGCCTAATCCTTCGATATAGTATATTTCGTTGAGGTCAACTTTAATCGTTTTTTTATCTGATTTAATGAAAATGAAATCTTTTGCACGTTCAAAGGTCTCTGTTTTACTGGCAGATTCTTTTAAAATGAGTAATTCTTCAGCCCTAAAATATGCTTTGCAAAAACGTTCAAAGGAGAAGGGTTTTTTCAGATAGTCTATTACATTCAATTCATATCCGTCTAAAGCGTATTCTGAGTATGCAGTTGTAAAGATTACGAGTGGAGGATTCTTCAAGGTTTTTAAAAACTGAATCCCGCTTAATTTTGGCATGTTTATGTCAAGAAAAAATAGATCAATAGCAGATTGTTGCATCAATTGATGCGCGCAAATGGCATCCTCGCACTCGCCAATTATATTCAACGACGGTAATTTCTTTGCATATTCTCTGATAACGTTGCGGGCCAAAGGTTCATCGTCGATAATTATTGCTTTTATTTCCATGTTCATTTCAGTTTTATTACCAGCTTAACCGAGTGGATATTGTCTTTATTGTGAATGCTTAGTTCAAAGTCTTTAGATAGGTATAGCAGCTTTAGTCGCTGTTTGACGTTTGCCAATCCAATTCCTGAATTTTTTTTGTTTTTTTCACTGAAATGATCAAAGTTGTTTTCTATAGTAAAAAGGAGTAAATCATTCTTTGAGAAGTTAAAGCAAATATGAATAAAGTCTGAGTTTTTTGTGCCAGGCAAGCCATGTTTAAATGCATTGTCGATGAAGGGTTCAAAAAGCAGTGGTGCTATTTTGGCAGATGGAATCTCTCCGATTATTTCGTATTTGATTTTAGTTTCATCAGAAGTTCTTATCCTTTGCAACGCTATAAAATTATTGACAAACTCCAACTCTTTCTCCAACGAGATATACTTTTCCTTTGACTCGTAAATGATGTGACGCATTAAATCAGAAAGCTTTAAAATCAGTTCTGGTACTTTGTCCGATTTAATTATGGACAGTGAATATATATTATTGAGTGAGTTAAATAGGAAATGTGGATTTAACTGCCCTTTTAAAGTTTTTAGCTCGGCTTCCAATTTTTGTTGTTCTATCTTAACCAATTTCAAATTAACATCCTGTAATGACAACCAATCTTTTGTCAATTTTAGGAACGACGTAATTCCGACGTATAGCAGAGTAGAAAAGAAGTAGGCGGAGTGTAAGTTTGTGCTAAATTCTGATAGTCCGTCAAAGCCTGTTAATTTTCTTAACGGGTAAATAAATAGAAACTGAATGCTTAAGCTTGCGATGGTGAGTAAAACTATTAGCCAAAAGATATAGAATATGTAGCTTTTAGCTTTCAAAAATCTGGGGATCAGTACAATCAAATTGATGTAAACAGCCGCTGCAAAAACCAAATTGGTAATAACTGATTTTTCTACATGATGAAAACGGAATTGTTTATCGTAAAAGGAAAATAAGAGAGTAAATAACGTAATACTGAGCAGCCATAAGAAAACATGGCCTGCGATTTTAAAACGTTGATATAATTTGCTTTTCGACATTAAATTCGATCTCGCTTGTAGAATAGCTTATTAAAATAATAGCGAAGAGGCCTTGTATATTTCAGGTGTTTCCACGGGCGGCTGGAATGTGGTAAATGAACCACTTCAAGTCCTTTAGCCAGATAATTATTAAATCCTAATTTTTTCGATTGACGACTGATGTAAACATCAAACCAGTCTTTATTTTGAGAAAGTATGTTGAAATCAAATTTCTGTAAAAATTCTAAAGAAATAAGTGTGCAGCAAAAACTGAGGCTGTGAGATGTATCCACAATTTCCTCGCTTTTTACTTTTTCAAAAGTGTAGGGGAAATTGTAATCCCCGGATGAATCAACTGTTATGGCACCAATTAACCCAGCTTTTGGTTTCGATGTAAGGATTTTAATCAGTTCGGTTATCGTATTTTGTTTTATTACTACATCCGACTCAACAATTATTAAAGGGCATTTTTCTTCAAGTGCAATTTTTTGTGCAATTTCAAGAACAAGTTTGTAATTGGGGGAAGCATTGTTTGTAATATCTTCGATATGGGTAAGTTTGAATCTAAATTCATTTTTTGCTTTTTCAAGGAAGTGTTTCGTTTCAGGTTGACTAAAGTCGTTAAACACATAATATTCAAAATCTCCCGCTGCCTCCGAAATAGCTTTAATTGTTAGATTGGTGGTTTGCAGCGAATCTTTGACTGGTGTAATAATAATTGCTTCAGGCATTCTAATTTGATATGAAGTACAAATCTATTAAAATCAATCGATTTCTCTACGGTTAAAATCACGAGAGTAAGCTTGGTCGGTTGGCATAATTAACACATCGTCGATATTGACGTGTTTTGGGCGGGTAACAATAAAAAGAATGGTATCTGCAATGTCTTGTGCATTAAGCGGCGTAAAACCTTTGTAAACTTGTGTGGCCTTGTTGTCGTCGCCATTAAAGCGTACAAGCGAAAATTCGGTTTCCACTGCGCCCGGGCTAACTGAACTTACTTTAATCCCATGTTTCAGCAAATCGATTCTCATTCCTTTGGTGAGCGATTGAACGGCATGTTTGGAGGCACAATACACATTTCCAAACGGATAAGTTTCCTTGCCTGCAATTGATGAAATGTTGACAATGTGTCCCGTCCCTCTTTCTATCATTTTTGGGGCAATCAGCCGGGTGATATACAGCAACCCTTTGATATTTGTATCAATCATCCTTTCCCAATCATCAACAACTCCCTCTTGGAATGAATTGAACCCGGCCGCTAATCCTGCATTATTTATCAAAACATCAATTGCTTGCCATTCTTCGGGCAAACTTTTAATTGCGGCTTTGTTTTCACTTAAACTTCTTATATCAAAATTTAAAATATAAACATCTGAGTTTGTTTCCGATTGTATTTTTTCTTTTAATGAAATAAGTCTTTCGTTTCGGCGTCCGGTAATGACAATGTTGTAGTTGTTTTTTGAGAGTAACAACGCAGTTGCTTCTCCAATGCCCGAAGTAGCCCCAGTAATCAATGCAATTGGTTTCATTTATTTATTTTTGGAATTATTGCCGAAATTAAAAAAAACATCAAAAAATATGGAATAATGGCCTACTTAATTACCTTTGCTACCGGATAATTTACAAATATTAAATCATTATGAGTGATGTTGTTCAAGCTGAAAAAATCTATTCAATAGATTTAATTCCCGAACCGGAAAATGTTGAAGATATTATCTTTTCATTGATGGTTAACCCAAATTTGTCTAGCATTAATTATTTCAATGATTTTGGCGAATTAACAATATCTCCTGACTCAATAGGCGACACGGAAACTGATGAAACCGGGTTACTTGATGTTGATGCCAATGGGAATAGAATTGCAATGAGCACACACGCATTCCACCACCATTTACAAAACAATCCACAAATTGCTACCGAGATTTTAATATCGAGAGCAGCCCGCAAAATGATGTGTTCGGGTGTTAAACCAACAGCCATTAGCGCTTTTTTATATCATATCAATTTTGCCGATCCCAAAGGTCAGTTTATTGCCGCCGGTGCTAAAAAAGGATTGGAAAATGCAGCAGTTAAATTTGGATTGAAAATTACCGACAAAAAAATCAGGTTCGATCATTTCTCTCAACATGGACCAGTGCCCCCAACTATCATTATTAGCATGATCGGTCAAATAAAGGATAGTGAGAATATTACAACACATTCATTTAAAAATAAAGGGAATAATATTTTTCTGATTGGTCGGACTACCGATGATATTGGTTCTTCAGAGTATCTTGAATTTTTTCATGAGATTCCCGACTCGCCATTACCCGAATTCAATATTGAAGATGAAATTAAAATCCAGGGGGCAATCAATTTGTTGAACTCGTTGAAGTTGGTTGAAAGTGCAAGTCCTGTCGGAAAAGGTGGGCTGTTTTTCACGCTTTTGCGAGCCTCGATTCCTAATGAATTGGGATTTGATGTAACAACAGCCGCCGAAACCCGTATTGATTCATTCCTGTTTGGAGAGGCAATGGGACGCATTATTGTTGAGATAAAACCTGAGAATGAAGATGAATTTGTTGATCGGTTAACCGAATTTAAAGTCCCATTTTTTACGCTTGGTCACATAACCAAAGGCGAAATCAGGATTGATGATCAATCGATGGGTTACATCGATAAAATGACGGCAGGCGTTTAATGACAGCACTCCCCAATAAAAATTCAGAACAATCTAAAAAAAGTCAAGTTGAGGAGATGTTCAACAAAATCTCCCCAAAATATGATTTGTTGAACCATTTACTTTCAGCGAATATTGATAAGCTGTGGAGGAAAAGGGCTGTCAATATGCTTAAAAAATATCAGCCACAACTTATTTTGGATATTGCTACCGGAACCGGTGATTTTGCGGTTGCTGCTACCCAAATTAAAGGGGCAAAAGTAATTGGGATTGATATTTCAGCAGGAATGCTCGAAGTGGGGCGCAAGAAAATAAAAAAAAGGAATCTTACTGATACAATTCAATTATTACAAGCCGATTCCGAAAATCTACCGTTTGAGGATGGTAAATTCGATGCGGCAATTGTTGGTTTTGGGGTAAGAAACTTTGAATCATTAAAAACAGGGTTAGGCGAAATCAGGAGAGTTTTAAAACCGGGCGGTGTGTTGTATGTTTTGGAGTTTTCGAAGCCCAGAAAATCACCTTATAAACAAGTTTACCAGTTCTATTTTACAAAGATATTGCCGTCAATTGGGCGAATGGTTTCAAAAGATAGCAACGCCTATACCTATTTGCCCGAATCAGTAAATGAGTTCCCAGATGGTGATAATTTTTTGACTATTTTAGCAGACGTAGGATTTGTAAATACTAATTGTTTCGCACAAACTTTTGGTATTGCATCCATTTACGAAGCGCATAAACCAGAATATTAACTAATTAAAACAATAAACTGTTGAAATCAATGTTTTTCAAAGACAGTATAATTTTTTTGAAGTGAAAAGGATTTTTACAGCCATATTTTTTGTCCTCATCGTTATAAACGCTTCTGCTCAGAAGCAAAAGGTGAATTACCTTACTACTTTTGATGATAAACTCATCCATTTTGGATTTACATTGGGGTACAATGTCCTCGATTTCAATGTGGTAAACTATAATCCCATAGGCGAAAATCCTAAATTCGAGGAGGTTTATTGGCAAAATGATCCCAAGCAAATTACGGGGACAGATTATATAATAAGCGATTTAGGATCGTTGGTGCCAGGTTTTACCGTTGGAATTGTCTCAAGCTTAAAATTACACCGGGACGTGGATCTTAGGTTTCTGCCCGGTATGTCGTTCGGTGAAAGGAAATTAACCTACAATATTCCGGTTTACGATATTAATTCTGGGATAGAGCCGTTTAAGTTTTATTCCATTAAATCTACATTTATCGATTTTCCCCTTCTTTTGAAATACAAAGCAAGACGGATAAATAACGATAGACCATTCGTCATTTTTGGTGGGGCTTATAGACAGGATATTTCAAAATCGGCACAAGAAGATTTGGTGAAACTGAAAAGCGGCGGTTTTTATGCCGAAGTTGGTGGAGGTTGGGATCATTATTTTCCATTTTTCCGTTTTTCGGTTGAAGGGAAGTTCAGTTTTGGATTAAATAATCAATTGGGGGCAATGCCTCAGCATCAAAGGCTTTATTATTCGCAATCCATTAAAAGCCTCAGATCGAACATCTTCACTCTATCTTTTCATTTCGAATAAGAAGGAAAGTTACTCTGCCTTTTAAATTCCGAACAAATTATTGCCATTGCTACCGATACATTTAATGATTCGGCAGAAGCTGGATTTGGGTTGAATTCAGGGATTTTAATTCTCTGTTCAATCCCCATTTCAATTTCTGGGCTAATTCCATTGCCTTCGTTTCCCATAACGAGCAAGGCTTTTGACGGGAATTCTTGCTCATAAATATTCTTTCCGTCGAGAAAAGCACCTAAAATGGGCATTTCCAATTTTGAAGCAAGCTTTATCAAAGGCTCGAACGGTGTATAACAAACATGTACCCGGCAAAATGAACCCATACTTGCTTGAATAACTTTCGGGTTAAACAAATCGGCGGTTTGTGGGGAACAAAATAGATGATTGATGCCAAACCAGTCACAAATACGGATTATTGTGCCAAGGTTTCCTGGATCTTGAATATCATCCAAATAGATCCAAAGACCCGGCTCAATTGGTTCGGATAGTATTTTTGTTTTGGGCAATGAACATATTGCAATACTGTTTTGAGGATTAGTCAATAAACTCACTTGATTTATTTCTTGTTGAGTAACTTCTGTCACCAGTTTTGCATTTTTTATAAGTGGTTTGTATTTATCAAGGAATTTGTTTGTGGCGATTAATTTTTCGACTTCAAATCCTGAAGCTAACACCTCTGATACATTTTTATCGCCTTCTACCAAAAACAAGTTTTCTTTTATCCTGTTTTTTTTAAGCGACAGTGATTTTATAAGTTTTATAGTATTTTTACTCACCATTTGGAAAACAAATTTTCAAAAATAAAATTGAGTTAAAGTTACTGTTTCTTGACAAAAACGGTTAACTAATTTTGTTATTTAAAACTATTGCCTTGAGCGGAAAAATTAGTAACAAACAAATTGTTTTAAAACTGATTGCATTTGTAAGTGTAGTGTTTTTGATTTCGTGTTCACAGGTAAAATTTGTGCCCGAGGACAAATATCTTATTGGTAAAGTTCAGATTGTTGTTAATAATCAGGATATTAATAAAGAAAGTGCAAAGGCTTTAATTAAACAGAAAGAGAATTATAAAATTTTGGGATTTTTGAAGTTTCATTTATTTCTTTATAATCTTTCTTCGACAAAAAAAAACGATGACTGGTTAAAACGGATAGGTGAACCGCCCCAGGTATTTGACAAAGATTTATTAAAGCGGGATGAAGATCAGCTAAAACAATACGCATACAGTAAAGGATACTTCAGGGCTTCGGTAAACAGCGAGGTCGATATAAAGGAAAACAAAAGGAAGGTGGTTTTAAATTACAATCTAATTCCCGGTGAACGCTATTTAATAAAAAAGATAAACTACCAGATAAAGGATTCCTTACTCCAACAATTGTATTTCGACAGTAAAATAAAAACTGAAATAAAAGAGGGCGATCCATTCGATATTGACCAACTCGAAAAGCACCAACTTAACATTGTTGGGTTGTTCAGGAACAATGGATACTATTTCTTTTCAAAAGATGATGTGAAATTTATAGCTGA
>Ga0105047_10015672_pt1 | contig 11928 bp, 8 predicted proteins | sample MAT04_FD_78384 | JGI IMG/M metagenome (GOLD analysis project Ga0105047, IMG submission 78384) | Freshwater microbial communities from Lake Fryxell liftoff mats and glacier meltwater in Antarctica - MAT-04 (megahit assembly) | ecosystem: Environmental > Aquatic > Freshwater > Ice > Liftoff... | reverse complement strand
TTCTTCAGAAGGTCCTTAATCACCTGCTCTTCGTGCGCGCCCGACGGGGTGTTCACCCAGTTGTCGCCGTTCTCGAGCTCATAACCCTTGTGGATCAGTAGCGTAACATCGCCACCGTCGTCGATCACCATCTGGGGGCCCAAGCCACCCTCATGGGACATCGCGCGGTAGGTGCACTCCCAATACTCTTCCAAGGTCTCGCCCTTCCAGGCAAAAACCGGTACGCCAGCGGCGGCAATGGCGGCCGCGGCATGGTCCTGCGTCGAAAAGATGTTGCAGCTCGCCCAGCGCACTTCGGCGCCCAGGTCCACCATCGTCTCAATCAGCACGGCGGTCTGGATCGTCATGTGCAGCGAGCCCGTAATCCGGACCCCCTGCAGCGGCTTCCCAGCGGCGTACTTGTTCCGGATCGACATCAAACCGGGCATCTCATGCTCGGCGACGTTGATCTCTTTACGTCCCCAGTCGGCGAGATTCATGTCGGCGACTTTGAATTCTGTGGCAACTTTGGTTAGTGTGTTCGTGCTCATGTTTTTTTGATATTATCTACAAATCAAGATATGTTGATAGGATACGGTGAGGGCTGCTGAAAGTCAATGGGTTCAATTGTCAAATCTCTTCGCGCTTTGTCTGATCCGCTGCGATTAAGACTCGTACTCCTTTTAAGGCGCGAAGAGCTATCCGTCGCCGAAATCCAGGAAGCCCTCGGCATGGGCCAAAGCCGCATTTCCACCCATCTGGCCCAACTGAAGCAAGCCGGACTCGTCGAAGACCGCCGCTCCGGCAAGAACATCCTCTACCGCCTGGAGCCCGACGTCCACCCGCAACTCGTTCAATTGCTTGAGGAATCCGCCGTCGAAATCCCCGAAACCGAGCAGGACGCCCAAGCCCTCGCCCTTATCCTCCGCAACCGCCTCGACAAAACCCGCGCCTACTTCGACGAACTCGCCGGCCGCTTCGGGCGTCAATACGTCCCCGGCCGCAGTTGGAAAGCCCTCGCCGAAAGCCTCCTCATGCTCGTCCCCCCCATGGTCATCGCCGACTTGGGCGCCGGCGAAGGCACTTTCACCCAACTCCTGGCCCGCCGCGCCAAACAAGTCATCGCCGTCGACAGCTCGCCCAAGATGGTCGAGTTCGCCAGCGACCTAGCCCGCAAAAACGGCCTCACCAATGTCGAGTTCCGCCTCGGCGACCTCGAATCGCCCCCCATCGCCCCGCGCTCCTGCGATCTCGCCTTCCTGAGCCAAAGCCTCCACCACGCTCTCCACCCTGCCAAGGCCGTCGCCGCCGCCCACGATTTGCTCAAGCCCGGAGGTCGCCTCGTCATCCTCGATCTCAAGCGCCACGCCTTCGAAGAAGCCCGCGAACTCTACGCCGACGTCTGGCTCGGTTTCGCCGAAGTCGAGCTCGACGGTTTTCTCCGCGAAGCCGGCTTCGGCAACATCCAAGTCTTCTCCGTCCACCGCGAAACCGAGCCCCCCCACTTCGAGACCCTCCTCGCCATCGCCGAGAAGGCGACCTAACCCGGTCTCCCTCTATTTACCGCCAAAGCCATTTCGAAAACACGCCTGCACGGAATCCCAATCGGTGTCTGACAAGCGCCCAATGGGTCGGACGTTCCTCTGGGGAAGCGTAACAAGGTACAACCGGAAATAAGACGGGGCGCGCAGTCCCGCGCTCTTCCAATTCAGCAAAAGGCAATCCGTGGGCGCTGGAGGGTTCGGAATTTGCGTCGTGATGAGGCCGATAATGATATCAGGCCGATGCCGATGGTAGTCCTCGTCCGTTAGAACCACAGCGGGACGCGCTTTCGTTGACTCCGCACCAGGAAAAGCGCACACCACCACATCGCCTGACCTCAAAGATTATCTCGTTCGCCGTCTTCAAAGCCTCGGACGGATGCCTTTGTCACATCGGCTAGATCTTCTGAGGACCAGGAATCCGACCACTGTATGTTCTGATTTTCGGCTAAATCCGTCAGATGGCGTGCCCAATTGAGGACCTTTCCAGCCTCGCCAGGCGGGAGCGCCCGGATCACGCTGATCAACGACTCTTCTTGTGAACTGAGCACCACGAATACATTGTACCCTGGCTCAGGGAAAATTCTCCTAACGAGCGATGTTTGGCATCAACCGCCAAAGACCATTAGCCCTAACTGATCGCCCAAACGCTTTGCGGCCTCCGGGTCGGTTTCATTGCGGAATCGCTCGGCGAGGTCGAAGAGCACCTGCGAAGCTAGTTTTGCCGGCAGGCTCACGCTTGGACGCACTGTTTTCGCTTCGGCTCTCATTACACCGGTATGCACCGCTTTGATGCCAGTTAGCCAGATGGGATGAGACACAGCTAACACCCAAAAAACGGCGCAGGGTAAAGCGATCGTCTCACGATCGCCCCAAAGTCTTCCGGCCCTCGAAGTCGATCACGGCCACTTTCCCTTTTACTTTGAATCACTTAGTTCAAATCGCTTCCTCGTCCTTGCTATCCTGATCCTGAGCCCGACTTTCTTGCCGAATTCGTGAAGAATTTCAGTGTCAGCTCCGTCGACCGTCGCCGTCGACTCAATAGAATCAACAACTCCCCGGTTCGTTTCGTCACCTAGGCCGCGCACTCCGGATAACCGGCCTAGCGGTGCGTGAGTAGAAAAGCTAAAATACCCGAATGCGCTTTATTACGCTTCTGTTTCTCTCGCTCTCTCTTTTACTCGGCCAAGGGACCACATCACGCGTCGTCGGCACCGTGCAGGACCCCACCGGTTCCGCTCTCGTGGGCGCCAAGGTCAAACTCACCAATGAGGCCACCGGCCTCACCTTCGAAAGCCAAACGTCAGACTCCGGCAGCTACCAGTTTGAAGCCGTCCAGATCGGCCTCTATACCCTTGACGTGGAATCGGCCGGCTTCAAGAAGTTTGTAACGCGCAATAACCAGCTCACCGTCGGCTCGCCGATGACCGTTAAGGTCACCATGGTCTTGGGTGCCGTGGCCGAGTCGGTGGAGGTCTCCTCGGCCGCGGAACTCGTGCAGACCAGCCAGAGCGGCAACCTCGGCCCGGTCATCAACGAGCGCACCATGAAAGAGATGCCCATCGTCGCCACCCGTCGGCGTGACCCCACCAGCATCCTGAACGTCGTCCCCGGCATGAGTACCGGCCCCAACGGCAGCGGTGGCCATATGAACGGCGCGCGCGATCGGGCCTGGAATTTCACGCTTGATGGTATCGACATGAACGAAGTCAGCGCCGGCGGTGGCATCGGCAATAATCCGATTCGTGTGAACCCCGATTCCGTCGCCGAAATGAAGATCGTTACTTCCAATGCCTCGGCCGAAAGTGGCCGCAACAGCGGTGGCCAAGTATCGTTAGTCACTCGCTCCGGGGGCAATGACTTACACGGCAACGCCTTCTGGTTCTATCGCACCCCGCGCCTCAACGCCAACCCCTGGCAGAATAACTTCAACCGCATCGGTAAAGAGCAGTTTGTCCAGAATATCTTCGGCGGCAGCATCGGCGGACCCATCAAGAAGAATCGCACCTTCTACTTTGCCAATTGGCAGGAACTGCGCGCGATTCGCAACGTAACCTCGCAGGCCACCGTACTCACCGCCGCAGCACGCGCCGGTAATTTCCGCTTCGTGCCCGGCGGTCGTAATTTCCCGGCAGGCGTCACGGGCGCCAGCGTTGACCAAAGCGGCAATCCGCTCGTGCCGCTCTCCACTTACAACATTGTCGCGAATGACCCGCAACGCGCCGGGATTGATCCTACCGTGAAAGCCCTCATTGACCAGACGCCCCTGCCCAATCGCTTTGACGCTGGCGACGGCTTGAATACCGCGGGCTTCGTCTTCCGTCCTACCGAGACCGAAAAGCAGCGCGACCTCACTTTGAAAGTCGATCATCTGATCAATAACAAGAATACGGTCTTCGGCCGGGTTTACTACGGCTTTCAGAATACGTTCTGCGACGGCGTAAACGGCGGCCTTCCGCGTGTTCCGGGCGCCCCTTGCCTGACAGATACTTTGCGTCTGCCCCGCAACTACGCCATCAATTGGCGGAGTAACATATCTACCAACGTCACTAACGAGTTCGTCAGCGGCTGGAGCGAATACAACTTCGAATTCCCGAACCCCGTCCAGGACTTGAATCGGCCCACCTTTGAGTCCGGTTACACCATTCCCGTGGCTTATACCTTCAATAACGCTCGTAAGTTGAACACGCTGCAATTTGTCGATAATTTGAGTTGGTTCAAAGGTAAGCACTCTTTCAAAACCGGCATCAACTTCCGCCTGACGCAACATCTCGATACCCGCTCCAGCATCGGTGGCCAGAACTCGGGCTTAGTCGTGAATTTCGACCGCAACGTGAACGTCGTCGATCCCAACTCCTTCGGACTCCCCCCCGCCATCAACCAGGCCTTTGACCGTCCGGCTCTTGAAACCATGGTCAACACCCTGCTCGGTCGAGTCGGGCAAGCACGCCAGGGCTTTGTGGCCCAGGGCAATGAATTCGTCAGGGGCACTTTCAAATTCGACGCCCGTTACTACGAATACGACTTCTACTTCCAGGACACCTGGAAGGTCCGCAAGAATTTGACCATCGATTACGGCCTACGTCTCGACGCCCGCCAAGCGCCAAAGTCCGGTAACTCGTCGCCGATCCTGGTGCCGAACTCGGTCCCTGTCGCCGGCGCCGCGCCTGCGAATAACCTCACTTGGCAGCCGGGACAATTGTGGAAGAGCGATTGGAATAACTTCGGCCCTTCGGTCGGAATTGCCTGGGATCCCTTCGGCAATGGTAAGACCAGTGTGCGCGCGAATTACCGCATGGCTTATGACCGCGTACCCACCTTCCTGGTTTCGAGCTTCATCCTGCCCAACATGCCGGGTAGCACGCTCGGCATTACCGACATCGCTTACGGCGCCGGCGGCGGACGCTTGCGCGGGCTGCAACCGCTTTCCACCACCCGCACTCCCAACGACCTCCGCACGCCGATTCCGTTTAGCGCCAATAACAACACCGTCTTCGATCCCAATTTCGAAACGCCACAAACTAATATGTGGAGCTTCGGCATCCAGCGCGAAGTGGCCAAGCGCACCATGGTGGAGGTAAATTATATTGGCCGCCGCGCGCATAACTTACTCGGCGGTTACAACGCCAATCAGGCCTTCCTGCGGAGCAACGGTTTCCTCGATGCCTTCCGCGCCGTGCAAGCGGGCGGTGAAAGCCCTCTCTTCGATAGCATCTTTCGGGCCGATAGCCGTCGCGGCGCGGCAGAAACCGGCGCGACTTTCGCGCGCCGCATTTATGCCACCAACTTCCCGATCAGCAATGTCGGCGGTTTAGCGAACACGATCGCTGCGCAACCGCAGAGCGGTACCAACCTTCCGAATGCCTCCGGCTTGGGACCGTTCTTGCTGAGTCCCTATCCGCAATTCCAAGGTGGGATGTTTGTTGTCGATTCGAACGACTTCTCTACTTACCATTCCGTGCAAGCTACCTTCACCCGCCAGTTCGCCCGCGGCGCGAGTATGACCGCCAATTACATCCTGGCTAAGTCGCTCGACACCCGCAGCTTCGATCCTACGTTCACTCTGGCCAGTGCCGGCAACGCTCAATCGGCCGGCAGCACGCCGTTCGATATCAACAACCGCCGCCTGAACTACGCCCTCTCCGACTTTGACCGGCGTCATTCCTTGTTCGCTAACTTTGTTTATGAACTGCCTTTCGGCAAAGGTAAGTTGATGGGCGGTAACTCCGGCCCATGGCTCAATCGCCTCATCGGCGGCTGGCAGGCCTCCGGGCTCTTCCGCTGGACTAGCGGTCGTCCCTTCACCATTTACTCCGGCGCGACTACCTTTAACAGCGTCGTACAATCCTTCGCCAATTGCACCGGCTGCGACCGCAAAATCGGCGAAGTCCGCGATGAGAATGGCTTCAATTGGTTCTTCAACCCCTCCGAGCGGGGTAACTTCACCGCACCCGCGGCGGGCGAATTGGGCAATACGGGACGTAACTCGGTCCGCGGCCCCAGGTTTATCAACCTCGACGCCAGCTTCGCCAAGAAGGTGGCGATCACCGAGCGCTTCAATCTTGAGATCCGCGCCGACATGAGTAACTTAACCAATACTCCGTCCTTCAACGAACCCACCGCTACCATCACCAGCACCCTGTTCGGCCGCATCGGTGCCAACGTAGCCAGCGGTGCGCGCCAGATTATGCTCGGGACCAAGATCAACTTCTAATGCTCAATCGGCGCGACTTGCTGGGCGCTCTGGCCTGGGCGCCCGCGCGCCGTCCGAATGTCCCCTTGTTAGTGCGTTACCCGGCCCGCTTCCGTCCCGGCACGCAGCCTCGGCAGAGCGTGCTCAGTGTCGACGTAGCCGCCACGCTGTTGTCCCTAGCCGGTGTCACTCCTACAACTCCTTTTCGCGGACGCCCCCTGTGGTCCACCACCCATCGCGATGCCGTATTTCCTCGCATGCGGCAGATGGGTTATCAGGCCGTACGCACGGAGCGCTGGAAGTATATTCACTACGTGGATCGTCAGAACTCGGACGAAGTGTATGATCTGCGGAACGACCCCTACGAGTTGAATAACTTGATCCAGGACCGCCGCGTCCCGCTCGCCAAGCTAAAGGCTCGACTGAGTGAACTACTCGTCGTGGTGTGAAAAGTGGTAACACCAAAAGTATGAAGACTGCAATCCATCACGCCTTGCGCCTCGAGGTGCGCGATCCGCCCCTTGCGCGCCACCAGCGTGACGCTGCCAGCGATCTCGCCATTATCGATATAGCGCTTCATCAGGGCGCTCACCCGGGTTAAGCGATCGGCCGAAATACCCACCTCTTCCGGCGCGGCCTTGGGCAGGGTCGCGCCGGTCAGGGGCAGAGTGAAGAGAAAAGCAGCGTAAATGCCTGGCATCGTACCCGATTTCCCGCGAGCTGTCCTGTCGAATATTGCCACGAACGAAAAATAATTAAAAAATAATGGAGAATTTTCGCCGCTTCATCACACTATCTAGTATGAAATACTCGCTCTGGTTTCCCACCCACGGCGTTGAGGCTGGCTCGTTCCGCGGCTGGCTCGACAAGTTCTTTTATCAGCCGGCGTATCGGCTGGATGCTGAGCGCCAAGCCATCGTCGCGCGCGCGATCCGCGAGCTTTGCCTGGAACGCGGCTGGCGCCTGATTGAGGTGCAGCCCAGGGAATGGGAGGTGGTGGCGATCGTCGAAAGCGACTTGAAGCCGGAGCGGGTGATCCACGACTTTAAGATCGCCGCCACGCGCGCCCTCGCCTCGCTCGATGGCGAGGGGCCCCATCGCAAGCGCTTCAACCGCCGCGCCCGCGTGCAGCATCTTACCCAGCCTGAGCAAGCGTCGGCTGCCTCCGCCTAGTTCCACCGCGCGAAAAGATAGAAACCACACGGTCCGGGCACTGAGTTGTCGGGCACTAAGTCCTGGTACTGAAACCCATTTGTGATAAAGTATAGGGTCTTTGGCGCGTCCTCTAACGGGGACCATGTTTTACTTGTCTCAACCCACGGAGGTTATGTCCATGCAGACACGTCTGTTTGTTATTGTTTCCACACTTCTCATCCTGGCGAGCACACTGGCCGCCCAAACCCTTGGCGATGTTTCCGGCGAAGTTCGCGATTCCACTGGCGCTTCCATTCCGGGCGTAAAAGTGGTGATCACCAACGCCGCCACGGGCGCGGCCCGCGATACCGTTTCGAACGATTCCGGCATTTACGCCTTTCCCGCTTTGAGTCCCGGCTCCTATAAGCTCCGCGCCGAAAAGCAAGGCTTTAAGGCCGCCAGCAGCACGTCGTTTGACTTGCAGGTGCAACAGAGCGCGCGTCTCGATCTGACGCTCGAAGTCGGCGCGGTGAGTGACTCGGTGGAGGTGAACGCCTCGGGCGCGATTCTGCAGACCGAGAATGCCACCGTCGGCACGGTGGTGGAGCAGAAGCGCATTGTCGAACTGCCTTTGAATGGCCGTAATTACTTGGCTCTTACCGCCCTGGCCCCCAACGTCAGCTTCGGTTTCCCGTCGGCTGGACAGGCCGATGGCCGCCAAGGCGGCGATCGCGCCAATCAGAACATCTCGGTTGCCGGTCAGCGCAACAACTTCAACCGCTTCACCCTCGATGGCGTCGAAAATACTGACCCTAACTTCAATACCTACGTCATCTTCCCCTCGGTCGAAGCGCTGCAGGAGTTCAAGGTGCAGAGCGGCGTTTACCCGGCTGAGTTCGGCCGCGGCGCCACGCAGATCAACGTGTCGACGAAGGGCGGCGGTAACGCATACCACGGCGCGCTCTATGAGTTCCTCCGCAACGACAAGCTGGATGCCAAGAATTACGCCTTCACCACCAACCGGCCCAGGAGGGATCCCTTCAAGTGGAATCAATTCGGCTTTGTGCTGAGCGGTCCGGTGACGATTCCCAAGTTATTCGATGGCAAGAATCGCCTTTTCTTCATGACTAACTATGAGTGGTTCCGCCAACGCCGGCAGGTGCAAGGTGTCTATAACCTTCCGTCGGTCGCCATGCGTGGCGGTAACTTCAACGAAGTCCCCGCCGGAATCTTCGATCCTCTAACGCGGGCTCCCTCCACGCAAAACGGCGTTAACTTGACGACCGCGATGCCTTTCCCCAACAACACGATTCCCACCTCCCGTTTCAACCCCGTCTCCCAGCGCTTGCTCGCCTTCTATCCTTCGCCGAACCTGCCGGGTTTGTTGAACAACTACACCACGGCTTTGGGCCGTCCGGTGAATAAGGACCAGTTCATCCAACGCTTCGACTTTGTAGAATCCTCGAAGTCGAACTGGTTTGGCCGGTATAGCCGCAGCGAAGAGAATCAGATTAACGAAAACCTCTTCCAGAATGGCGAAGCGATCATCACGAAAGCGACCCAGTGGATGTTCTCGAATACCCGCGTGCTCACCAATGCACTGGTGAACGAATTCCGTTTCGGCCGCACCAATTTCTACAATACGACCGGCCCGGAGTTGGCGTTTAAAACTGACGTCGTTGGCGCCTTGGCCATCCCTGGCCTGGCGAGCGGACCGCCCGTCCAATGGGGCATCCCCAGTGTCAGCATCGATACTTTCTCTGGTTTCGGCAACAGCTCCGAAGGCCCCTATGAGAACAACAACTCCGCGATGCAGTTTATCAACAACGTTAGCTGGATTCGCGGCAAACACAATATCAAGTTCGGTGGCGAGGTCCGGCGCGACGCTTACAACCAGGTGGGCAATCAGTTCGCGCGCGGCCAGTTTAGCTTTATCACCACTTCCACCAACAGCTTCCGGGTGGAGAACAATGCCCAAGGCCAGCCTGTCGCGCGCGCTTTCGGGGGCAATGCCTTTGCCGACTATCACCTGGGCCAGATCAACCAATCGGAAGCTGCGGTGGCCATTGGCCGCGCGCAGTTCCGGGCCACCGGTTTTGCTTTCTTCATCGACGATACCTGGCGCGTCAGTTCCAAGCTCACCTTGAGCATGGGCTTGCGCTACGAGAATACGCCGCCTTGGGAAGACCAGACCGGCACGCTGTTCAACGCGATTGTGCCGAACGATATTCGCCCCACGGACTTCCGCAATGCACCGGTCACCGACCTCTCCCTGCACCCTTATTTCATGCGCCAAGGTCCGGCACGGCAGAATTGTTATGAAGGCATCAACATTCGTTGGATCGCCAACCCGAATGCTGCTTTCGCCGCTCCGTTTGGCGCTCCGCGGACGCGTTGTGACGGTTCACTCGGCAATCGCCTGGTCGCCCGCGACAACAACGACTTCGCTCCCCGCTTTGGTGCCAGCTACCAGCTCAACGACAAGACCGTCATCCGCACGGGTATTGGTTTGTTCTACTCGCAGGACACCGGCAATCCGCGCTTCGACATGGCGCGCAACATCGCCGGCCGCCTCCGCGATAACGCCAACACGCTCACGCCGAACCTCACTTGGCAGAATTCGCTCGCCAGCATCGCCGGTGGCGTCGCCGGCGTCTTCACGCCGTATTCGTTCGCCAATCCCTATGACCGGCGGACGCCTTACTCCATGCAGTACATCTTCAATGTGCAGCGCGAGATTTCAAGGGACCTGGTGGCCGAAGTCGGCTACATCGGCAGCATCAGCCATCGTCTCGAAGGTCTCCGGGCCGTCAACGAGTCCTTGCCCGCCCCGCGGGTGCTCGGCATCCCCGAACGGCAACGCGCTCCGTTCCCCGAATTCGGTCGCATCCAGTTAGTGGACAACGGCGGTAACGGCAACTACAACTCGCTCGGTGCCAAGCTCACCAAGCGCTACTCGGCGGGGCTCACCTTCCTGATGAGCTACACCTACGCCCGGGCCATCGATACCTCGTCGGCCATCCGCAACCAGGGCGGCGATACGCTCTTCCCGCAGAACAGCTACTGCCGCGCCTGCGAACGCGCGCGGTCGAGCTTCGATACCAACCAGCGCTTTGTCACGTCGTTCCAGTGGGAACTGCCGTTTGGCAAGGGCAAGCGGTTTGACATCTCAAACAAAGCGCTGAACGCCATCGCCGGTGGTTGGGAAGTCGGCAGCATCATTACCCTGCAGTCGGGCTTCCCCATGACTGTGTCGCAGTCGGGCGACCCGTCGAACACGGGCGGCCAGTTCGATCGCCCCAACGCCTCCGGCGACAAGCCGGAATTGCCGCGCGGCCAGCAGGACCCGCAGCGATTCTTCAACACCGCGGCTTTCCTCCGCACTCCGGACGGCAGCTTCGGCAACGTGGGGCGCAATACGCTCGACTCGCCCGGCATCATCGGCTGGGATTCGAGTCTGTTGAAGAACTTCACCATGCCGTTCAGCGAGAATCACCGTCTGCAATTCCGGTTCGAAGGCTTCAACATGGGCAACCATCCGAATTGGGGTAATCCGAATACCAACTTCAACGCAGGCGTTAATTTCGGCACCATCACCGGTACCCGCACCAACATGCGCCAGCTCCAGTTGGCTCTTCGCTACACGTTCTAAGGCCTTTCCGGCCTTCTGTTCCCCAAAGGCGGCACTGCGGTGCCGCCTTTTCCTATTAGCGGATCGTTAAGGTGCCACCATCCACCGGCATCCCGAGGCCCGTAATAAACGAGGCTTCGTCGGAGCATAGAAACAGGGCGGCATGCGCGATCTCCTCCGGCTCCGCCATCCGCCCGATCGGTTGCGCCAGCGACAGCTTCTCGAACATCTCCGCTTCCCGCCCCGGATAGTTCTTCGCAATAAAGCCATCCACAAAGGGCGTGTGCACCCGGCCGGGCAACAAGGCATTGCACCGGATCTTGGCAGCTAGAAAGTCCTTCGCCACCGCGTAGGTCATCGAGAGCACCGCGCCCTTGCTGGTGGCATAGGCGAAGCGATCGGGAATCGCCATCACCGAAACGCAGGACGCCATGTTCAGGATCACGCCGCCACCGTCGGCCACCATATGCTTGAGCGTGGACCGCAGACAATTGGCCGGCCCGAAGACGTTCACCCGCTGCACGCGCTCAAAGTCTTCGGGCGTGGTGGTGAGCGCATTGCCCACATGCGCGATGCCGGCGTTGTTGATGAGAATGTGCACCCGCCCGCGGCGCGTGTGAATCGCCGCAATCACTTGCTCTACGGCCGAGGCGTCGGTGACGTCGCACTCCGTGGCCACCGCGTCGCCGCCGGCCGCGTGGATGGCGGCGACGGCGCGCTCCATCTCCACCGGGTTGCGGTCCAGAATCTCGACGCATGCCCCTTCCTGGGCGAACTGCCTGGAAATCGCGAGGCCGATTCCGGAGGCCCCTCCCGTAACGATCGCGACGCGCGCGGCAAATCTGTGCGGCATATGGTTCGTAGGATGACACTCCCCGGCCGCGCTTGGCTAGCTGCTTACACAAGCGCGCTTAAATTTTGATAACATTCACGTTAAGATTTAGTCTCTC
>Ga0105047_10015669_pt1 | contig 11929 bp, 10 predicted proteins | sample MAT04_FD_78384 | JGI IMG/M metagenome (GOLD analysis project Ga0105047, IMG submission 78384) | Freshwater microbial communities from Lake Fryxell liftoff mats and glacier meltwater in Antarctica - MAT-04 (megahit assembly) | ecosystem: Environmental > Aquatic > Freshwater > Ice > Liftoff... | reverse complement strand
CGCCACCGGCACCGGAAGCTCAGCAGCACGTCCTTCATCACCACCGTCACCGGCGGTCTCGGGCTCCTTCAACTCTTCGAACATATGTACAGTCTATCGCCCGAAACCGACACCACAACCCAAAACCCGACTTACCCACAGTCCAGTTTCAAGATTCTTTCTTGTGTCGTGTTGTGAGTTGTGAAGCGGCACCCACCGATGGGTGCGAGCACCACAATTTGGGTGTATCTGGTGCCAGCATTGGCTCGTTCACGGGGCGACACATCGGTTTGATCACTCAGACTCACTGTTGTTACGGACTAGACGATTCGGCGATGGAGGCATTAGATGCGCAAGGTTCCCCTGCGAGCGCTCACGGCCGTTGCGGTGGCAACGTGTGTAGGTGCAGGCTCGGTCGTGGTCGCGCAGTCTGCCACAGCCGATCAGATTCCCCCAGCAAGGAGCGTGCCGGTGAATGGCGATGTTGGCGACAGTCCTCAGGACCTGGCCGGCGGTGACTGGTTAGCGCCACCGCAAAAAGGCACAGCGGGACGTGCAAACCTGGCTGTAGATCCCTGGCCATCAGCCGCCAGCGAGATTCAACGTCTCAAGTTCTACGGCCTGAACCCGATCTTGGAAACTGGCTACAACGATCCGATCTACGAAGCCAACGCCAACTACGTCGGTTCCACCAGCACGGTTCAAGCTGTAATGATGCACGACACGGGGACGAGCGTTCCTGCTTCCCGACTCAAGGTCGAGCACTCACTGCCCTGGATCCTTACAGGGGTGAAGAGTTCGGCAGGCAAAACCGTGCGGGCTTGCCACTTCTACGTTGACAGGCTCGGTCGACCTCACGTGGTCTATCTCGGGAGGACTTGGCATGCCGGTGCCGGCGACGTGATGTTCGGTGTCGCAGAGGACCGGATGAACTCGTATTCGATGGGTATCGAGATTGAGTCTGAGGGCGGGGGAGTTCAAGACCTTACAGGTGCGCAGATCGACACAGCCAGCCGCATCGCGGCAGCCGCACTTGACGTCGCTAACTTGCCGACGAGTAGGGCGATCAACCACAAGGACTACGCCGGTCGCAAACAGGGAAAGGTTGACAGCGCTTACAACATCAGCTGGTGGCGAGCCAAGATCGACGCGATCCGGTTAGTTTCGTTGCCAATTCCGACTCCGACTCCGACTGCGATTTCCAAGCCGACCCCAAACCCGACAGCCACCCCGACAGCCAAGCCGAGCCCAACAGTCACTCCCATCACACCGAAGCCGATGAACCCACGGTGGGTCAGTCTGTCAGCGATGCGTCTTGGCAAGAAGAGTATTTATGTGGCGCGGTACCAAAAGGCATTGCGAGCATTCGGCAAGGCCCGCGGCGTTGCCGTGGCTCGCTACAACCCGGCCGGCGCGACCGGGCTCTACCGAAGTCAGACCCGCGCGTTGACTCGAGCGGTACTGATCAAGTTGAAGTCAAAGAGCTCTACGTGGAAGCGCTATTGGGCCACGCACTCACACAACTACCCGGCGACGCCGCTGATCAAAAAGCTAAAGCTGATCCCGATTAGGTAGTTAGGTTCGCGTCACGCAGGCTGAAACCGTTAGAGAGTTCTCACGCCCATGACTTCAGGTTCGGTCGCAAGGGCGGCGTCCACTCGCTTGCACACGACGTCGACAGCAGCATCGGTCGAATGAAGAGTGCTTGTGACGGCGATAGCCCCGGCATCGCGGGCCTCACTGGCGATGCGATGGCTCAGGACCCCTGGGGCAATCACGAAAGGTGCGACCACGATCTTGGAGACCTGGGATTCTCGCAGGGTGGCGATGGCATCGCCGACTCGCGGGCCAGGCCCAGATACGAAGGCGACAGCCGAGCCGCCCCATCCATGCGAACGCCATTCCAGTGCCAGCGCGGCGTGGCGGGCACGGGCTGACTCGTAAGCCGAGCCCGCCGATGCAAGCACTACACCTGTGTCTTGGGCCGGACGGAATCCAGAGGCCTTAAGCACTGCGTCGAGACCCTTGAGGAGCGTCCCGTCTGCACCCACCGGGCGAGCCACCCGGAGCTTGACGCCCGGGTAGCTGACCTTCACACGGCTCGTTGCTTCTGGAACATCCGAGGTTGCGTGATAAGCAACGTTGAGCAGGAGGGGGACGACAATGATGTCGTTGATGTCTCGGCTTTGCAGGTGAGCGACAGCGCCATCAAGGCGGGCACGATCATGATCGAGAGACGCCAATGAGACAACCGCGTTGAGGCGGTGTCCGACTCGGCGCGCGAGCAGATCGTTAGCTAGCCGAGACCGTGGGTCCGAGCTGCCGTGAGATAGCAGGACGACTCCGTACGTCGCCCGTGCCGTCGGTAGAACAACGAGATCGCTTTTCCTGGTGCGTGCCACGACATCCTCCTAGTGATGATCCGTCGCCAGACTACGACTTCTTGGTTGAACGAGACACCAACTCGCTGGTATTGATCCGACGAGTACCCGATTGGGGGCCAAAAGTTGCAGGCAAATCGGACTTAAGCCATGATCTCCGGCATTAGGAGTGGCCAGCTGCATCCGATACCCGACCGAGGTCACCGATGCTCGCTCGAACTGTGACGACTTCGCCGATCACAACCACCGCCGGCGGATGTGCTGTGACATTCGCTGCGGCGGCGTCACCGAGGGTCGACACAGTGGTCCGTTGGCGGTTTGTCCAGCCGCTTTCGATCACGGCCAGCGGGATGTTGGGGTTACGTCCCGCGGAGATTAACGCGGTGGCGATCTCCGCTAGCTTGCCGGCACCCATAAGCAGAACGAGTGTGGTTTCAGGCGCCGCGCCGGAGGTCGCCGCAAGCACGCCTGCGGCTCCCTCGTGGGCTGAGGCGACGATGAATGAGCTCGTTATCGATCGGTGAGTTACCGGAATTCCAGCGGCTGCAGGTACTGATATTGCGCTCGTGATTCCGGGAACTATTTCGACCGGCACTCCGGCTTCGACGCATGCTTGGGCTTCTTCGCCACCGCGGCCGAGCACGAACGAATCACCGCCTTTGATGCGGACGACATTGCGCCCCGCTAACGCATGCCTGACGAGCGTGGCATTGATGTCATCCTGCGATGCGGCATGGCGACCCGGCGCCTTGCCCACATCGATCACTTCAACTCCGGGTGCGGGGTTGGCCCACAGTGCTGCCGGAGCGAGACGGTCGACGACTAGGACGTCAGCACCGGCGATTGCCTGGCGCCCGCGAACTGTGACCAAGTCAGGATCACCGGGGCCCCCGCCGACCAAGGTCACTCGCCCAACTCCGCTCGCGGGTCGACGAGTTGCCCTCAGCGGCAATGCTCCGCTATTCATGAGGGCTGTGATTGCATCGCGCAATGCGATGCTCCGCCCCGGGTCGCCCCCGCCATTGATGGCGATGGCAATGCCATCGGGGCCTAAGACTGTGGTCGGCGTTGTCGCAGTCCCCAGTTCAGCCTCGGCTGCGTTGACACACCAGATGCGTTGGTGTTCAGCAATGCTGCTGACATGGGCATCGATTGATCCAGTAGCTGTGACTACAAACCACGCATCGCTGAGATCGGCATCGTCGAACTGACGCTGGTCCCATGTGATGGTGCCTCCGGATGCCCACTTCTGGATCTCCGGCGTAGCAATCGGCGCGATGACGTGCACGCGTGCACCAGCGGCGAGCAAGGTGGCCACTCGCCGAGTTGCGACCTTTCCACCCCCAACAACAACCCCCAACCTCCCTTCCATAGAAAGGAACGCCCCCATCCTGCCGAGTGCGGGATTGTGGCTCGAAAATTCCGACATTTCGGTCAAGCTTTCGACCACAATCCCGCACTCGGCATGCGATTCGAGCTCACAGCTTGTCGCCTAGGAGGCCGCGCTGGCGTAGGACTCGTCGTTCTAGGGGGGCGAAGAAGCACAGCTCCACGAGGATTCCGACCAGCAGGATCGCGATGATCGTCGCCATCACTGCCGGCATATCGGCCAGCGTGCGGTTCTGCTCTAGGAGTTGGCCAAGGCCGAAGCCCAGTGCGGGGGAGAACACTATGAGTTCAGCGGCCATAAGTGAACGCCACGCGAATGCCCAGCCCTGGCGTAGACCCGCCAGGTAGCCGGGTAGGGCGGCGGGCAGGACCACGTAGCGGATCGCTTCCAACCCATTGGCGCCGAGCATCTTCCCGACTTGCGGATAGATGCTCGGAATCTGGTCAACACCGCTCTTGAGCCCATTGGCGATAGATGGCGTCGCCCCCATGATCACTACAAACAACATTGCGCCGTTGCTCAGACCAAACCAGATGATCGCCGCGGGTACCCACGCAACAGAGGGGAGAATCTGCAGTCCGGTGATCAGCGGGCCGAAAGCGCGCCGAAAAAGTGTGAACTTGGCCAAAGCCAGACCGATGATTGTGCCGAATACGACCGAGATCGCGAATCCCACGAATGCTCGCTTGAGGCTGTTGAAGATGGCCTGCTGGGTGGCTCCCGTGGCTAGCCCATCTGTAAATGCATTCCACGCACTTGCCGGGCTAGGCAGAACGAACGGTGGTTTGACCTTCAGTGCGTAGGCGAGCCACCATGCGCCGATGAGGAAGGCGACAGCCAGCAAGGGTGGCCAGAGCGAGCCCAAAACTCTTCGAGCTGCCGCGGGTTTGTCGGTTGTGGCGATCGGAGAGTCGAGGGCATCGAGGCCCGCTTCCAGACTAGCGACATCGTCGACAACAGGTGAATCAACGGCCATGGCGACGGATCTCCCTTCTTAGGTCTTGTGTGATCTCGCTCGCGAGTGCCGAGACCGCAGGAGACTCAATGCGCCGTTCGCCGCTGACCTCAACGTCCCATTGGCGAACGAACATCCCTGGGCGTGAACTCATCAGCAGCACACGTTGGCCAAGCCTTACGGCTTCGCGCACGTTGTGCGTAACGAAGATGACTGTCAGGCCGGTCTCTTGCCAGATGCGGTGGAGCTCTTCATGGAGCACATCGCGGGTGATCGCATCCAGAGCGGCGAACGGCTCATCCATCAGCAGGATCCGAGCCCGTTGTGCCAATGCGCGGGCCAGGGCGACTCGTTGGCGCATACCGCCGGACAACTCATGGACACGCTTGTCTGCCTGGCCACGCAGATGGACGAGATCGAGTAACCGCTCGACCTCGTCGGACCATTCGGACTTCGGAACTTTCGCTAGTCGAAGAGCCAACTCGATATTCTTCCCGGCCGTGAGCCACGGGAACAGCGCAGATTCCTGGAACATCAGTGCTGTTCGGCCGGCGGGTACCTCGATAGAGCCGGAGGTGGGTTGGTCGAGGCCAGCGATCAGAGACAACAGTGTGGACTTGCCGCAACCTGATGCCCCAAGCAGGCAAACGAACTCGCCATCATCGACCCGCAAAGACAAGTCAGCCATGACTGGCGGCGTTCCAGGAGAGTCGTTGAATCGCTTGGTGACCCTGGTGAGCACCACAGCCGCGTCGCGGGTCGAGGTGGGGAGATCTGCCACGGCGCTAAGCGTCTCAGGCGTACTGATGATTTGGGTGGACATTCGAGCTACTCCGTCCCAAGTCCGGCTGCAGACACAGGCGGCTTGTTCTGTGCTTTGAGCAAGGAGTTCAGGATCGACAAGTCGTAGATCCCGTTGAGATCGGCGGGCTTGGAGATTCCCACAGCAACCGCGTTGTCGAGGTCGGTCTTCAGCGAGCTTGCGATCGGGTCGAGGGTGATTGTCAATCCATCCCATGCTCGTGCCAAGACCGTCTCGTCGAGCGCCTTGCCTGAGAGGGCCTTGAGTGCTGCATTGATATCGGACCGAGACTGCACCGGATTCGCCTTGATGGTTGCCTGGGTGCTCAGCATGCCTTGAAGGAGCGACTTGACTTGGTCGGGATTGGACGCCAAGTACTTCTGGGCCACAATCAACTGAGTTGTCACGAATTCCTCCTTGGGCCACAGTGTCTTCTCATTGACCAACACAATTCCCTGGCCTTCCTGGACGAGGCGCGATGCCCATGGCTCTGGCACCCACGCGCCGTCGATCTTGCCCTGCTTGAACAGGTCGAGGGTTTGGGCGTTGTCTTGGGGCACTACGTTGACATCGCCGCTGCCCTCCTTAGGGGCGGAGAGCCCCTTGCCCTTGAGCCAGAAGCGCAATGCGACGTCTTGGGTGTTGCCAAGCTGCGGGCTGGCGAAGGTCTTGCCCTTCAGGCTCGCTGCGTCAGCAGTGATGCCGGGCTTAACGATGAATTCAGCACCACCCGAGGTGGCGCCGGAGACGATTCTGATTGATGTGCCTTCGCTCTGAGTCCAAGCGTTAATGGCTGGGTTGGGCCCAACGAAGGCGGCATCGAGGGACCCAGCATTGATCGCCTCGATCGCGGCAGGGCCGGCATTGAAGGTTTGAGTCTCGAGCTTGGTTGAGCCGAGCGCAGTCTGGAATTGGCCGCTTGATACCCCGAGAACGGGCAGTGCATGGGTCACGTTGGCGAAGTAGCCCAAGCGCAGGGTGTTTGAGTTGGCGGCATCGCTGCCGGAACTGCAGGCGGTGAGTGCTCCAGCGCTCAGTGCGACCACCGCTGTGCCGGCAAGAATTCTGCGCAAGCGACTCGCTCCAATCGGGCGGTTCGAGGTGGCGACCTTCACAGACTCTCCTTTATTGACCAATTTAGTAGGGATTGACGTCAGAGACTACGCGCAGCGGGACAAAGGGCAGGTGGAGGGGACGGTTAGCTAGATCAACACTTGGCCATACCGCCGGCCAAGGTCGAACCGTCTTGGTCATCCACCAGGACGAACGCGCCGGTTGTTCGATTGTCCGTATACGAATCCAGGGCGACTGGGTCGGCGAGGCGCAAAGTGATAGTGCCCAAATCATTGACTGTCAGTGGGCCTGTGTGCGGCAGGTGCTCCAGGGTCTCTAGGTCGAGGCGGTCGCTGACGGAACCCACGAGGGCGCGAACCGTCTTAGGCCCTACCCGAACCAAGAGTCGTTGACCGGAACTGATTGAGACATCTCCGACCACGCAGATCGTGCCGGTGATCTCTCGGGTATCTGACATGGGTGCGGCAACGGTGACCAGCACATCACCGCGGTCAATATCGACATCGTCAGCAAGCAGGATCGTTACCGACTGGGGAGCGAAGGCGTATTCGACAGGTTGGCCGAGCACCTCGATGCCAGTGACCTTGGAGGTTCGACCCGAGGGTGCGATGCTCAGTTCGTCTCCGACCAGCACGACACCGCCAGCGATGCGACCTGAATAGCCGCGGTAGTCGGGAAGATCGGAAGTACGCGGACGATTGATGTACTGCACTGGCATCCGGAATGCCGATTCGCTCGGGTCAGAACCCACGGATACGGATTCCAGATGCTCGAGCATCGTTGGGCCCTCGTACCACCGGGTGTCTTCGAGTCTGTCGACCACGTTGTTGCCCACAAGGGCCGATACCGGAATCGCTACTACATCCTCGATTCCCAGGTCCTTGGCAATAGCCAGGAATTGGTCGCGGACCGACTCGAACTCGGTCTGCGAATAGTCGACGAGATCCATCTTGTTAACGGCCAAGGCGACGTGGCGAATGCCGAGCAGGGCGGCGATCGCAGCGTGGCGACGGGTCTGTTCAACGACTCCATGACGAACATCCACGAGTACCAATGCGAGCTCGGCAGTTGAAGCGCCGGTGACCATGTTGCGCGTGTACTGCACATGGCCGGGCGTGTCAGCGAGGATGAATGAGCGTTTGGGCGTGGAGAAGTAGCGATAGGCAACGTCGATGGTGATGCCCTGCTCGCGTTCGGCGCGCAGACCATCGGTCAGCAGAGCGAGGTCTGCTGACTCCATGCCCCGATCGGAGCTGACCCGCTCAATGGCAGCGAGCTGGTCGACAAGCACCGATTTGGTGTCGTGTAGCAACCGACCGACCAACGTGGACTTGCCGTCATCGACGCTGCCGGCCGTAGCGAATCGTAGAAGCTCGTGTGTCATTTAGAAGTACCCCTCGCGCTTACGGTCTTCCATGGCTGCCTCGGACATGCGGTCATCGGCGCGGGTCGCGCCGCGCTCGGTCAGTCGGCTTGCGGCGACTTCGAGGATCACGGCCGAGACTTCGGTTGCGTACGACTCGACGGCGCCGGTGCAGGACATGTCCCCGACCGTGCGATAGCGGACAGTTCTGATTTCGAGTGCTTCGCCGTCCTTGGGTCCACCCCATCCACCAGGTGCTAGCCACATGCCGTCGCGCGAGAAGACCTCGCGCTCATGCGAGAAGTAGAGCTGCGGCAAAGCTATGTTCTCCCGCTCGATGTAACGCCAGACGTCGAGCTCGGTCCAATTGGACAGTGGGAAGACGCGGACATGCTCACCGGGGCGGTGGCGGCCGTTGTAGACGTCCCACAGTTCGGGTCGTTGGCGACGCGGATCCCACTGGCCAAACTCGTCGCGCAGACTGAAGACGCGCTCTTTCGCTCGTGCCTTCTCCTCATCGCGACGCCCGCCGCCGAACACTGAATCGAACTTGCCATCCACGATGGATTCAAGAAGTGGAATGGTCTGTAGCGGATTTCGAGTTCCATCGGGGCGTTCGCGCAACTTGCCAGAGTCGATCCAGTCCTGGACATCAGCCACGATTAGCCGCACGCCCACACGCGCAACTGTCTCATCGCGGTATTTGATGACCTCGGGGAAGTTGTGACCGGTGTCGACGTGCAGCACGGGGAACGGAATCGGCGATGGCGCGAATGCCTTCTGCGCGAGGTGGAGCATCACGATCGAGTCCTTGCCGCCGGAGAAGAGCAGCACCGGCCGATCAAACTCTCCGACAACCTCACGGAAGATGTGCACGGCCTCGCTCTCGAGCACGTCAAGGTGGTCTAGTACGTAATCGCTTGAACCGTTCGCATCTGCGCTGTTAACGGTCACGTGCGTGTCTCCCTGGATCTCAGCAACACTCATGTGTGAAGCCCACATTCTGTCTTATCCGAACCAGCCCAGCGCCCAGCACGTGGATCTTGGCCTGGTTCAACGATCTTGGTGCAGGGTTCGCAGCCGATTGATACGTAACCGAGTTGACGCAGAGGATTCATCAGCACCGAATTGGCCGCAGCGTAGGCGTCGACGTCGGTTTGGGCCCACATGGCTAACGGGTTGAGCTTGACCTTGGTGCGCTTGCTATCGAGTTCGACTAAGCCGATGTCGGCGCGTGTTGGCGCATCCTCGCGGCGCATTCCCGAAACCCAAGCATCGAATGGTTCCAGCGAACGATTCAAGGGTTCGACCTTGCGCATCGCGCAGCACTGGTTGGGGTCTCGATCGTGTAGTTTCACGCCGTATCGGCGGTCTTGCTCGGCGACTGTCTGCAGGGGTGTGATGTTAATCAGGTTGATGGGTCGGGTCGCGGCATAGGCGTCGCGAGTGCCGATGGTCTCAGCGAAGTGGTAGCCGGTGTCGAGGAAGACGACGTTAATGCCTGGGATGACATCGGATGCCAAGTGGACCAAGACTTCGTCGCCCATGCTGGAGAGCAGGGTGAGTTTGTCTCCGAAGGTCTCGCTTGCCCATGCGAGGACGGCACTGGAAACGTCGACCTTGCTGACCCCGGCTGCGATTGCCCGAGCTGCGACAGCTTCACCGGTGGCTGCCAAGTCGACAGGTGATCTGACGCTCATGTGGTGGCCTCCGTTCGGGGCTCGTTGGATTCTGGTTTGACCTTGGTGACAACGAAAGCTCTCGTGCAACTGCGACAACGCCAGGCACCCTTGGGTTCTTCCTGTGGCCACAAGTCCTCGTCCCCGCAGTAGGGGCAGTACTGCAAGACGTTCATCGCAGGTCAGCTTCTTGTGCGCGAACAGCCCACTGAGCGAATGTCTCGTTACCGTCGCGCTGCTCAATGAAGTTCTCAGTCACGCGCTCGACGAAGTCGGGCATCTCATCGGCTGTCACCTTGTGGGCGCGAAGTTTCCGACCGAGGTTGTGACCTAGGGAGCCGCCAAGGTGGACTTGGAAACCCTCAACGGTGTGGCCTTCGTCGTCGTTGACTAGCGACCCCTTGAATCCGATGTCGGCCGTTTGGAACCGAGCGCAGGAGTTTGGGCAACCATTGACATGCAGGGTCAGTGGGTGGTCGAAGGTCGGCAGGCGATCTTCTAGCTCGGCAACCAAAGTAGCGGTGCGAGCCTTGGTCTCGACGATCGCGAGCTTGCAGTATTCGATCCCCGTGCAGGCCATCGCTCCGCGTCGGAATTCGCTGGGGTTGACCTTTAGGCCGAGGTCCTCGAGGCCAGTCACTGTGGCATCGACCTTGTCGGAGGGGATGTCGAGAATGACCAACTTCTGCTCAACTGTGAGTCGAATGCGATCGCTGCCGGCGGCCTCAATGAGGTCGGCAATGCGGAGCAGAGTCTCGCCACTGACGCGGCCGACTGTCGGAGCGGCCCCGATGTAGAACTTGCCGTCGTTCTGCGGGTGAACGCCAACATGATCGCGGTGACCCAACGGCGGATCGCTTGGAGCTGGTCCGTCGATGAGCTTTCCCTTGAGGTACTCATCTTCGAGGACCTGGCGGAACTTCTCGGTGCCCCAATCGGCAACGAGGAACTTCAGGCGGGCTCGTGTGCGCATCCGGCGGTAGCCGTAGTCGCGGAAGATCGAGATGACCCCTTCCCACACGTCGGGAACTTCATCGAGCGGGATCCAAGTACCGAGGCGTTGGGCGAACATTGGGTTGGTCGACAACCCACCGCCAACCCAAAGGTCGAAGCCGGGTCCGAACTCAGGGTGCACAACCCCGATGAACGAGACGCAATTGATTTCGTGCGCGACGTCTTGGTGTGGGGAGCCAGAGATGGCGGACTTGAATTTGCGAGGAAGGTTTGAGTAGCGCTTGTCGCCGATGTAGCGCTTGATGATCTCGTCCATCGCAGGGGTGCCGTCGATGATCTCGTCAGCGGCAACGCCAGCGACGGGGGAGCCCAAGATGACACGAGGGGTGTCGCCGCAAGCCTCAGTGGTGCCAAGTCCCACTGCTTCTAGTCGCTTCCAGATTTCGGGGACGTTCTCGATCTCGATCCAGTGGAGTTGAATGTTCTGGCGATCGGTGATGTCAGCGGTGCCACGGGCGAAGTCCTGCGAGATCCCAGCGATCGTCCGTAATTGCTCGAGGTTCAGTCGCCCGCCATCGCTGCGGATACGCAACATGAAGTACTCGTCATCAAGCTCTTCAGGTTCCAGGGTTGCGGTGCGGCCGCCATCGATGCCAGGGGCGCGCTGGGTGTACAGGCCCCACCAACGCATCCGTCCGCGCAGGTCGCCGGGGTCGATACTGGCGAAACCAGCCTTGGAGTAGATGTTCTCGATCCGCGCGCGAACGTTGAGTCCGTCGTCGTCCTTCTTGGTTCGCTCATTGGGATTCAGAGGTTCGCTGAACCCCAACGCCCACTGGCCTTGGCCTTTGGGGCGGGCCGGACGCTTAGTGCGGGTCGATGCTGGCTGAACAGGTTCGGTTGGTGGCGCCACAGCGGGCGTCTCCTTACATGGATTTGCGGAGCGTGCAGCGGCCAAACCCACGAATATGTGGTCGTGCTGCGCGCGTCCTACTGACAGGTGGCAGGTGGGGACGAGGAATTAAGCGCAGCAACACATGGCACTGGCAAGGCGACCAAGATCGACATGGCGACGTGTCACCAGGATCTGAGTCGTTGCAGGCATGGGGTAATGGTGACACAAGGTGCACTCCGTCGGGACATCAAGGGTTCATTAGTGTGAAGTGGTACCTGCTTACGTCTCCAGATGGAACACCCAGACAGAAGTGTGGACTCCTCAACAGAAGTCGAAAGATCTTGAGATTGGGTTGTGGGTAAGTCGGGTTTTGGGGCTGTTTGTTGGTCGTGGCCGATAGACTGTACATATGTTCGAAGAGTTGATGAGGTCTCAGGTGGGGCTCGGCGCTGGCGAT
>Ga0105047_10015664_pt1 | contig 11931 bp, 12 predicted proteins | sample MAT04_FD_78384 | JGI IMG/M metagenome (GOLD analysis project Ga0105047, IMG submission 78384) | Freshwater microbial communities from Lake Fryxell liftoff mats and glacier meltwater in Antarctica - MAT-04 (megahit assembly) | ecosystem: Environmental > Aquatic > Freshwater > Ice > Liftoff... | reverse complement strand
TTTCCCCAGACGCCCGCCTAAGCGCGCGCTTCGGGGTTCAACCGCCAGACGGAAAAGTTCAGCGCCCCGGCAATCGTCACCCAGACCGCATAGGGCACGAACAAAAGCCCAGCCCAGACGTTGTGATCAAAGAACGCGAACATGGTCAGCATGACCGCCAGCCACAGCCCGATCATCACCACCATCGCGGCCCCCATGCGGCGCAGTCCAAAGAACACCGGGCTCCACAGCGTGTTCAGCGCAATCTGCAATGCCCAGAAGGCCATCGCCTGCGCGTTGCCAAGCATCACGGCAATCCACGAGGCCGACAGCGCCATGCACACATAAAGCACGGTCCAGGTGACCGGAAACACCCAACTCGGCGGAGTCCACGTCGGCTTTGTCAGGTTGTCATACCACGCGCCGGGCTTGAACATTGCACCGGTGGCCCCAGCCGCCATGCAGGCGGCCAGAAAAGTCAGAAACAGGCCCCAGTCCATCGTGATCCTCCGCGACAATACCGTCACATAGGTCAGGCGCGGGCGTTATCCAAGGCCCGGGTCGCACCGCGGGCCATGCCCTTGCGTGCGCGGTCCTGGGCTTCCAGATGGGCAAAGACCGATAGCAGCGCTTCGGACCGGTCGCTGCGGGCGGCGGCGCGGGCGGCGGCCTGCACCAGAAAGGCCACTTCGGGGGCGGGGTCGGCGTGCAGGGTTGCAGGCACCGGCAACACCACTGACGCCCCCGACCGCAGGATCGACAGCCCAAGCCAGCCCAGCTTTTGTCGGGCGGACGTGCGGGCGCGCCGTGTCACGCTGTCATGCCCGCCCTGCGCCACGGCGCCGCCGATGCCGGCATAGACGTGGCGGGCGGCATAGATGCCGGGGCGGCAGGCCATCGGCAGGGCAGGAACCCCGGATTCAGATCGCTGATACAGCGCGTCAGCCTCGGACAGCAGGCGCTGCGTCAACCGCCGGATGCGGGCATCGGCAACCGGAGCCGCCAGAAACGCGGCCGGATCGATACCTTCCTCGGCCAGCCACTGCCGTGGCAGATACAGCCGCCCGGCGCGCGCATCTTCGCCGATGTCGCGCGCGATGTTGGTCAGCTGCATCGCCAGCCCCAGATCGCAGGCCCGCGCCAGCGCATCGGCGTTGCGCACGCGCATCAGCACGCACATCATCGCCCCGACCGCCGCCGCCACCCGCGCTGCATAATCCAGCAGCCCCGACAGCGAGTCATACTGCCGCCCGACCGCATCCCATGCCAACCCCTCCAGCAGGGCGTCGGGCAGGGCGCGGGGCATCTCGAAATCCTGCACCACGGCGGCAAAGGCCCGGTCGGCGGGGGCATTGCGGGGGCGACCCGCATAGACCAGATCAAGCCTGTCCCGCAGCGCCAGAACGGCGGGGGCCTTGTCGTCGCTGTCATCGACGGCGTCATCCGCCAGACGACAGAACGCATACAGTGCCAGCGCCGGGTCGCGCACACGGGCCGGCAGCAGCCGCGAGGCGGCATGAAACGACAGCGATCCGGTCCGTATCGCGTCGCGGCAATGCGCCATGTCGGCGGGGGCGATCATTCGGCGGCCATGCGCAGCATCGGGCGCGACGGCGCATCGGGAACCAGCGTTCCCAACACCTCGGCGCTGGCGATCACACCGGGAAGCCCCGCCCCCGGATGGGTGCCCGCGCCGACCAGATACAGACCCCCCGCTTCTTCGCTGACGTTGTGCGGCCGGAAATAGGCCGATTGCAGGATGCGCGGCTCGATCGAAAAGCCAGAGCCATAGGGCGACAGATAGCGCGACTGGAACGTGTCTGGCGTGAACACAAGCTGTTCGGTCAGATGGTCCGACAGGCCGGGCAACAGCCGGTCTTCCAGCAGCTTCAGCATCTTGAGCCGGTAAGGCTCGGCGTGTTCGGCCCAATTCACCCCGTTGTCGAACCCCAGATGCGGCACCGGAGACAGGGCATAGAACGTGTCATCGCCCTTTGGCGCGCAGCCCGGATCGGTGACCGACGGGCGATGCACATACAGGCTCATGTCGTCGGCCAACCGGCCTTTGACAAAGATGTCGGCGATATGGTCGCGGTAGCGGGGCCCGACCAGTATCGTGTGATGCCCCACATCGGACCATTTCAGCGCGGTGCCCCTGGTGCCGAAATACCAGACGAACAGCCCCATCGACCAGCGGCTGCGTTTCAGCCGCGGCGGCGTCCAGCGTTTGCGGGGATGATTGCGCATCAGCCGGTCATAGGTATGCCCCGCGTCGGCGTTCGACACCACGATGTCGGCCGACAGAACCTGCCCGTCCGCCAGACGCACGCCCGTGGCCCGCCCGTCGGTCAGCACAATCTCGTCGACCTCGGCGTTCAGCCGCAACTGCCCGCCCTGCCGCCCGATGACCCCGGCCATGGCCAGTGCAATCGCCCCGACGCCGCCCATGGCGTAGTGAACGCCGAACTCTTTCTCGAGATGGCTGACGAGGATATACATCGAGGTGACGTGAAACGGATCGCCGCCGATGAACAGCGGGTGGAACGACAGCGCGAACCGCAGCCGTTCATCCTTTACCCGCGCCGCCGCATGGGCATAGACCGACCTGTCGGCGCGGTAACGCACAAAGCGGGGCAGCGCCTTGACCAGATCGGCCAGCCGGTGCATCGACCGCCGCCCCAAATCCTCGAACCCAAACCAGTAGCGGGCCTCGCTGTCGCGCAGAAACCGGTCATAGCCGGGCAGATCGTCGGGCGACAGACGGGCCACCTCGGCCCGCATGGCATCGGTGTCCTGCAGCGCCTTGAAGCTTGACCCGTCCTGCCACCGGATCTCGTAGAACGGGTCCAACGCCCGCAGATCGACATCGCGGTCAAAATCCTGCCCGCAGGCCGCCCACAGATCGCGCAGCCCCTGCGGCACCGTCACGATTGTCGGGCCCAGATCAAACCGGTGGCCGCCCTGGGTGATCGACGACCCCCGCCCGCCCGGCATGTCCAGCCGGTCGACCACGGTGACGCGGTATCCCTTGGCCGCCAACCGCATCGCAGCCGCCAGCCCGCCAAGACCGGCGCCGATCACGATAGCCTCGGCACCAGGGAAATTCGAACGGGGTTTGTCAGGTTTTGCTGTCATAGACTCACGATATACTGTCTAGTTGGATTTACAATACACCGCTTTCGGTTGCAGAAAACCCTTGTTTCGGGGCTTCTCTGCAGCAGACCCAAAAGACCGCAGGACATGCAGACCGTCAGCCTATCGCTCTACCGTTTCCCGTCGATTGCCGCCCGGCTGTGGGTTCTGGGTCAAATGGCCCTGGCCCGCATCGCCCTGTCGCAAATGCCTGAAGCGGCGTTCTGGAAGCTGTGCGGGTCGGGCACGGGGCAGGGCTTCACCCCCCGGCCGAACACGCAGGTCTGGGCGATTCTGACGGTCTGGCCGGATGAGGCGACCGCCCGCCGGATGCTGCAGACAGCCCCGGTGTTTGCGCGGTGGCGGGCAAACGCCGCTGAAAGCTGGACGATCCTGCTGGCCCCCACCTCGGCGCGCGGACGGTGGAGCGGCGGGCAACCCTTTACCCCCCACGCCACGCCACAGGGCCGGGTCGTTGCTTTGACCCGCGCCACCATGCGCGCCCGCAGTTTCCTGCGGTTCTGGAAACGGGTGCCCGACATCTCGGCCACCATTGGCGCCGATCCCAACGTGATCTTCAAGATCGGCATCGGAGAGATTCCGCTGCTGCATCAGGTCACCTTCTCGATCTGGCCCGATGCGGACAGCATGGCGCGGTTTGCGCGTGGCGATGGCGCGCATGGCCGCGCCATTGCCGCCGTGCGCGCCGAAGACTGGTTCGCCGAAGAGCTTTACGCCCGCTTCGTCATCATCGAAGACTGGGGCACATGGGGCGGCATCCGGCCGCTTGACCTGACCAAGGACGCTGCATGACTCACCCGTTTCCCTTCTCGGCCATCGTCGGCCAATCGGCCATGAAGCAGGCCATGGTGCTGACCGCCATCGACCCCGGCATCGGCGGCGTGCTGGTGTTCGGTGACCGGGGCACCGGCAAATCCACCGCCGTCCGCGCATTGGCCGCGCTGTTGCCGCCGATCACCGTGGTCGAAGACTGCCCCGTCAACTCGGCCCGGGTCGAGGATTGCCCGGTCTGGGCCGGTCCGCGCAGCGGCGTGATGGTCAGCCGGCCGACCCCCGTCATCGACCTGCCCCTGGGCGCGACCGAAGACCGCGTGGTGGGTGCGCTTGACATCGAACGCGCGCTGACGCGGGGTGAAAAGGCGTTTGAACCTGGCCTGCTGGCCCGCGCCAACCGGGGGTATCTTTACATCGACGAGGTGAACCTGCTGGAGGATCACATTGTCGATCTGCTGCTCGACGTGGCGCAGTCGGGCGAAAACGTGGTCGAACGCGAGGGGCTGTCGATCCGCCATGCGGCGCGGTTCGTGCTGGTCGGGTCGGGCAACCCCGAAGAGGGAGAGTTGCGGCCGCAGCTGCTGGACCGGTTCGGGCTGTCGGTCGAGGTGGCGTCACCGCGCGACATCGAAACCCGGGTCGAGGTGATGCGCCGCCGTGACGACTATGAACATGCGAACGCGCGGTTCATGACCCTGTGGCAGGCCGAGGATGCGCGGTTGCGCGATGCGATCCTGGCGGCGCGGGCGCTTTTGCCAGAGCTGAAAACCCCCGGATCGGTGCTGCATGACTGTGCGGCGCTGTGCATCGCCCTGGGGTCCGACGGGTTGCGCGGAGAGTTGACGCTGCTGCGCGCGGCGCGGGCGCAGGCGGCATGGCTGGGCGACAAGAGCGTGACCCGCACGCATCTGAAATCGGTCGCGGTGTCGGCGCTGTCGCACCGCTTGCGGCGCGATCCGCTGGACGAGGCGGGGTCGGGCACCCGCGTGGCCCGGATGGTGGAAGAAACCCTGCCGTGACCGAGGCGCTGCTGCCATGGGACCGGGCGGTGCTGGCGCTGACGGTGCTGGCGGTCGACCCTGCCGGGCTGCGCGGGCTGTGGCTGCGGGCGCGGGCCAGCGGGGTGCGCGACCGGGTGACGGCGGCCTTGCGGTCACTGCCGCTGCCGCTGCGCCGTCTGCATCCCGGCGTTGACGATACCGCACTTTACGGCGGGCTCGATCTGGCGGCGACGCTGGCGGCGGGGCGGTTCATCGGGTCGGCCGGGGTGCTGGCCCAACCGGCCGCGCTGGTGCTGGCGATGGCCGAGCGTTGCCCACCCGGCCTGTCGGCCCGGCTGGCGCGCTGTCTGGATGACCCCGGCTTTTGCCTGATCGCGCTGGACGAGGGGGCCGAGCCCGAGGAAACCCTGGCCACGGCCCTGACCGACAGGCTTGGCCTGTTCCTCGATCTGTCCGATATCGGCTGGTCCGACAGCACGGATATTCTGATCGACCCCGACCGTCTGTCCGACGCCCGTCAGCGCCTGCCGTCGGTGCAGACACCGCACGATGCGATTGACACCGTGACCAAGGTCGCCGCCGCCCTTGGCATTGCGTCGATGCGTGCGCCGCTGCTGGCACTGGCCTGCGCAAGGGCGCATGCGGCGTGGTCCGGGCGGGATGTGACGGACGCGGACCTGCAACTGGCTTGTGCCTTGACGCTTGCCCATCGCGGTGACGTGCCGCAACCGGCACCGGACCAGGATGAGGCACCCGCGCCGCCGCCGCCGCCGCCCGATCCGGGCGAGTCCGATCAGACCCGGCAGGATCAGGACGACCGCCCACCCGAGGACATTCTGCTGGAGGCCGTCATCGCCGCGCTGCCGCCCGACCTGCTGGCCAAACTCGCGGCTGGCCGTGCGGCGCGGATGGCCCGGGGCAGCGGCACGGGGGCGGTGCGCAAGGGCAACCACCGCGGCCGCCCCCTGCCGTCGCGCCCCGGCAAGCCCGGCGCGGGGATGCGGATTGATCTGGTGGCCAGCCTGCGCGCCGCCGCGCCCTGGCAAAAGCTGCGGGCGGCGTCGGTTGACCGCAAAGGCCTGCACATTCGCGCCAGCGATCTGCGGATCAAGCGGTATCAGCAAAGCTCGGACCGGGTTCTGATCTTTGCCGTCGATGCCTCGGGGTCATCGGCGCTGGCGCGGCTGGCCGAGGCCAAGGGCGCGGTGGAACTGCTGCTGGCGCAGGCCTATGCCCGGCGCGATCATGTGGCGCTGGTGGCGTTTCGTGGCACGACGGCAGACCTGCTGCTGCCCGCGACACGATCGCTGGTCCAGACCAAACGCCGGCTGGCGGGGTTGCCGGGCGGCGGCGGCACGCCCCTGCCCGCGGGGTTGAAGCTGGCCTTCGAGGTGGCGCAGCAGACCCGGGCGCGCGGCATGACACCCACGGTGGCGCTGCTGACCGACGGGCGTGGCAACATCGCGCTGGACGGGTCCGCCAACCGCGCGCAGGCCGAGGCCGATACGATGGCCCTTGCCCGCGCCCTGCGAAACGCGGGCATACCCGCGCTGGTCATCGACACCGCCAACCGGCCGCAACCCGCGCTGCGCGCGTTGGCCGGCGTGCTTGATGCGGCCTATGTGCCCCTGCCGCGCGCCGATTCGCGCCGGTTGCAGGCCGTGCTGTCCGCCGCGCTGGAGAGCTAGATGCACCCGCTGTCGCCCCCGAAGGATTGGCCGCACCGCGACGCCTCGCAGCAGATCGCCTGCCGTCCGCATCTGTGGCATGTGCAGGTGATGGGGCAGGGGCCGGACCTGCTGCTGATCCATGGCGCAGGCGGGGCGACGCACAGCTTTCGCCACCTGATGCCGCTGCTGGCCGTGCATTATCGCTGCATCGCCGTCGATCTGCCGGGGCAGGGGTTTACCCGGCTGGGGGCGCGGGGGCGCTGCGGGCTTGATCCGACGGCCGAAGATCTGGCCAGCCTCTGCGCGCAACAGGGGTGGGCTCCATTCGCCGTCGTCGGTCATTCGGCGGGGGCGGCACTGGCGCTGCGGCTGGCCGAGATCATGCCGGTGCGCGCCGTGGCGGGGATCAACGCAGCCATCGGCAGCTTTGACGGGGCGGCGGGCTGGCTGTTTCCGATGATGGCCAAGCTGCTGGCGCTGACGCCGTTCGTTTCGCAGGTATTTTCCCGCCTGTCGGGGACCGAGGCCCGGGTGCGGTCATTGCTGGCCTCGACCGGGTCGCAGATCGAACCGGCGGGCGTCGCGCAATATCTGACCTTGCTGCGCAGTTCGGGCCATGTCGATGCGACGCTGGCGATGATGTCGCAATGGAAGCTGGACGGGCTGCTGACCCGGCTGCCCGGCTTTGACACCCCCTGTTTGCTGATCACCGCCGCACAGGACCACGCCGTGCCGCCGTCGGTGTCGCATCGCGCCGCCGCCCTGATGCCGGCGGCGACCCTGATCGACCTGCCCGACCATGGCCATCTGGTGCATGAAGAGGCCGCCGCCGAGGTTGCGACGGTGATCCTGGACTATCTGGCTAGGCTGCCAGCCCGGTAGTCGCGTCTGCGCAGGTGCCGGTCACGACCCAATCGGCATCCAGCACGATCAGATCGGCCAGATCACGCCCCATCACCCCCGCCTGCAATCCGGCGCCGATCAGCGTCGCAGGCACCGTCACCGCCATCCGCAACGCCAGTTCGGGCGCAATCCCGACAACCCTGATCAACCGCGCCACGGACAAGGCCATCGTCACATGCGCCCCCGCCAGCGACCCCTCGGCATTGACCAGCCGACCGTCAACCAGCCGCACCTCTTCGCCATAGAGCGTGAAGCGGTCTGATCCGCCAACGGTCGACATCGCGTCCGACACCAGAAACATCCTGTCCGGCACGGGCCGTGCGCGGATCGCCAGACCGACCATCTCATCGGCCACATGATGCCCGTCGCAGATGATGCCGGCATAGGCCTGCGAGTTGATGCAGGCCCCCGTCACACCCGGGCTGCGGCTCAGCATCGGCGACATGGCGTTGAACAGATGGGTAAAGCAGGTGGCCCCTTCATCCAGCGCCGCGCGGACCGACTCTGCCGTCGTGTCGCTGTGGCCAAGCGACACAACCGCCCCCATCGCCGCCAGCGCCGCGATCTGCCCCGGCTGCACGCCCTCGGGTGCGACGGTGATCATCACCGCAATCCCCGCATCGCGCAGGCGGCGCACCTGCGCCACTGTCACCGCGTCCATGGGCCGCACGAACCGGGCGGCATGGGTGCCGCGCCGGGCCAGCGACAGATGCGGACCTTCGATGTGGAGACCCAGAATGCCGGGCAATCCGACAGCCTCCAGCGCCGCCGCCACAGCGGCATCCAGCACCTCTGGCGCATCGGTGATCACGGTCGGCAACAGCGCCACGGTGCCGAAACGCCGATGCGCCGCCGCAATCGCCGCCATGCCCGCGGACGTCGGCGTGGTGTTCATCAGGACATCGCCGCCGCCATTCACCTGCAGGTCGACGAAGCCGGGGCTGATGGTGCCGGCCACCGCCCGCCCGCCGGCAAGTCCTGCGGCGGGAACCACCGTCGCCACCCGCCCGCCGCTCAGCCCAAGCGCCATGCCGCTGCGCAGGGTCTGGCCGTCGAACAGCCGCTCGGGGCAAAGCCAGTCTGTGATGGCTTGGGTCATCCCACGGGCTCCTGTCGTGCTGCGGCTTGGGTATCAAGGAAATACGGGTCCAGCGCAAGCTGAACCGCCGCTTCGATCAGCGCCGGTGCCGGATCGCCACCCAGTTCCGCTGCCCGCCGGATGACCGGGGCGCTGAACACCTGCGCCAGCAACGGTTCGGGCAGATCGCGCCCGGCAAGGTCCGCCAGCACCGCCGCCACCGCCGCCTGCGCCTCGGGGCGGGGCCAGTAATACCAAATGCGGTCGGCCAGGCCGAAATGCCGCTGCACCCGCAGATCGGTGCCCTGATAATGCCGCTGCCAGTGCCGGGGATCGGCCAGCATCAATGCCTCCATCCCCTCGGCGAGCCGGGGCGGCCCCCACCCCGCCAGCCCCCGCAGTGCGTCCAGCCCAAAGATCGCCTGCCGAGAGGCAAAGGTCAGTGCCGCCCCGGTTGCGGGCGATGATACTGCGCAGCAGATCAGCCATGCCCCGCCCCCTGCCATGCCGCATAAGCGGCCCCGCGCGCGCCGCTGGCATCGCCGCCTTGGGCAAGCAAGACCTCGGGCACCGCGAACCCCGGCAGTTGCGCGCGCGCCATCGCCACCGCCAGATCATCCGCCAGACCCTCGGCCCGGCTGAGCCCGCCGCCCAACACGATGCAGGCCGGGTCGATCGTCAGGCTCAGCGTGATCAGCACTTCGGCCACCACCTCGACCCACACGGCCCAGACCCGCGCCGCATCAGCGTCGCTCGCCCGCGCGGCCGCCACCGTCTCTGCCGTCCAGTCGTGCCCGGTCAGATGCCGGGCGATGCGTGACAGCCCGGTGCCCGAGATCAGCGTCTCGGAACAGCCCATCCGCCCGCAGCCGCAGGCCACCACCGGCAATCCATGCGCCACCACCGGCCCGGCGGGGGCGGCGAAATGGCCGAACTCACCCCCGACAGCAGCGGGCGAGGCCATCAGCCGCCCGTCCACCGCCACACCGCCGCCGACTCCGGTGCCCAAAATCAGCCCCACGGCCGGCGAGCGGCCCCGAGCCGCGCCGAACACCGCCTCGGACAGCGTGAAGCAGCGGCAATCGTTCAGATACAGCACCCCGCGCCCGCAGGCGGCGGCGATGTCTGCCGGAAACGGCCGCCCTGTCGCCGCCAGATTGGCGGTCAACGCCAGCCCCGTGACGGGATTGACCAACCCCGCCGCCGAAATCCCCACCGGCACGCCCACACCAGCCTGCGCCTCGCACCAGCGCACCAGATCGGCCGTAGCCGCCACCAGCGCCGGATAGTCTTTCGGCGTCTCTACCCGCCGCCGCGCCACCTGCGCCCATGCGCCGTCGAACACCTGCGCCTCGATCTTGGTGCCGCCAAGGTCGATTCCCGCCGCGATCATCGCGGCACCTGATGCAGGGCGACGCCCGACACCACGCGGGTCAGCGTGCCCTGTCCGGCAAAGGGATCGTCCACCGGCAGACCCATCCTGTCGGACCAGACCACCGCCAGCACCTGCGCCATGGCGACGGCCAGCACGGCGCCCCAGCCATCGAACCCCGGCGCATAGACCGCAACCCCCGACCCCGGAAACTGGCTGCGCAACTCGCGCAAAAGGTCGGCGTCGTAAAGCCCCGCATGCCCGCCCGAGGCAAAGACCCAGATATCGGTCGCCCCCACGACAAACGATTTCGGCCCGTGCCGGAACCCCAGCGTGCTGTCCCACAGCACCGCCACCCGGCCCGCCGACAACTCCATCACCTTCAGCGCCGCCTCGCGCGCTGCCGGGGCCAGCGGCCCTGCGCCCAGAAACACCGCGCGTTCCGGCACCCGCGCCGCATTGGCCCCCGCCAGAAACCACGGCATCGCCCGCTCCAGCGCCTCGGCAAGGTCATCCATCCGGGTGGGCACATCGGCAATCGTGTGGTCAAACACCGCCAGCGCCGTCAGCAACATGGTTGTGAAACTCGACGTCATGGCAAAGCCTGCGTCGTGGGTTGCGGGCGGCAGCACCACCACCCGTTGCCGCGCCGCCAGTCGCGTCGCCAGCGACGACCCGCCGTTGCAGGTGATGTTCAGGCGCGGCGCATCGGGGGCCAGCGCATCGAGCGCATCCAGAACGCCGATGCTTTCGCTGGAATTTCCCGACCGGCCAAAGCTGACGATCAGCGGTCTGCGCCCGGCCAGATAGGCCGCAGGACGGCTGACGAGGTCGGTCGTGGCCACCGCACGGAACCGGCCCTGCCCCTCAAGTGCTGCCACCACGACATCACCGACAAACGCCGATGACCCCGCGCCGCAGAACCACACTTCGTCCACCCCCAACCCGTCGACCCACGCGCGCAGGTCGGCCACCGGCAGGGCCCGGCCCCAGTCACGCCAGATGGCGGGCTGCTGCGCGATCTCGGCCCAGGTCTGATGATCGGTATGGGTCATGTCGTCTGCGTCACTTTCGACAGGGTGGCGGGGTGGTCGGGATCATGACCCAAGGCGCGGGCAAGGGCCAGCACCAGCGGATAGGTCAGATACAGCAGCACCGCCGCCGCGGCAGCGGGCGTCAGGCCCACCGCACCCGCATCCGACGGCCGGATGCGGTGCACATCGCCGCCCGCGTCGCGAAACCACCCCCGCGCGATGGTATAGACCGCGCGGAACCTGCCGGGCACCTGCACAGATTGCGCAACGGCGCGTGCGAAAACGCCCGGAGCCTCGGCAATCTCGGCCTCCATATGCCGGCCAGGATCGGTCATTTCCGCAACCCATGGGCATCCAGTTGCGCCCAGATGTCGGTCAGATCCACGATGCGCCCCTCTGCCCGCGCCTGATCCAGCGCGAGCGCCGCAATTCCCGCCTCCATCGCGTCGAGGATCGACACCGGCAGCGCCGCCGACTGACCGCGAAGATAGCTGGCGATATCGGCGCACATCAACGCATCGGCCCCGTAATGCGCACCCTTGGCCGCGCCCTGCGTATAGTCGTGGTCGGCCAGCCGCGTGCCATCGCGCGCCGTGACCTTCAGGAACCCGCGCACGAAATCGCCCTCGGCCATGCCATGCGTGCCCATCACGCAAAAGCGGCGGTGTTCGTCGGGGACGTTCAGGTTGGTGTGGAACGCCAGCGACGCCCCGGTTTCATAGCTGAGGATCGCCGTCTGATAGTCGATGATATCGCCGTCGGAATGGAACGGATCGGCGACGCTTTCCCAAACCGATTTTTTCACATGAAAGATCTCGGCCTCGGCGTTGTTCATCGGCGCGTTGTCGGGAAGATAGGATTTCCGCCCGCCGAAACTGGCCACCCGCAGTGGCCGCGACCCGGTGACCATGTTGTAGATGTCCAGATCGTGGCAGCATTTCTCGAGCATGAAACCGCCGGAATAGCC
>Ga0105047_10015662_pt1 | contig 11932 bp, 8 predicted proteins | sample MAT04_FD_78384 | JGI IMG/M metagenome (GOLD analysis project Ga0105047, IMG submission 78384) | Freshwater microbial communities from Lake Fryxell liftoff mats and glacier meltwater in Antarctica - MAT-04 (megahit assembly) | ecosystem: Environmental > Aquatic > Freshwater > Ice > Liftoff... | reverse complement strand
TGAGCCCCAGCATGGACATCCAGGTGTCGAGCAACTTCGAGCGGCTGCTGTTCGAGATGAACGGTCGCGATGGCGGCCTCACCGCTGAGCAACTGCAACGCTTCCGCAGCAGCGGCCAGTTGTCGGTGGAGGCCGATCAGCGTGCCGAGTTCATCGAGGGCCGCTTCCAGGCAGCGCGGCTCGACGACGACGAGACGCTGGCCGTCATCGCCAGCACTTACGCCGGCACCGGAATGCTGCTCGACCCGCACACCGCGGTGGGCGTGGGCGCGGTGGCCAAGCTGCGCGCGGCCGGCACCCTGCACGGCACCACGGTCACCCTGGCCACCGCTCACCCGGCAAAGTTCCCCGATGCCGTCGAGCGCGCCACCGGCGTGCGCCCGCCGCTGCCGCCGCACCTGGCCGACCTGTTCGACCTGCCCGAGCACGTCACGCTGCTGCCCCACGACCTGGCCGCAGTGAAGCGCTTCGTCGCCACCACGTTCCTCTGAGAGGCCGGATGGTGCGCAACGCAGAACTCGCCTCGGCAAGGCTGCGCCGCAGCCCGAGACGTTGCTGCCGACTCCGCTCACGTCGTCCGGGCACGGTGAACAGCCGCCTGCCACTATGGCCCCGACGCGTTCGCGTTCACCGGGGCCTGTCTGTGGCTGCTAGCCCAAGCCGACCCTCGACGCGAAGCCCCCGCCAGGCTCATTGGACTGCCGGAACATCCACAGTTCGGAGCGCAGTTCACGGATCGCTGGGGAGCAGAGTCCAGAACACGTAGAGCACCAGCACGCACGAGGCAACAGCAAGCACGCCGAGAACAACTGCGAGCAGCAAACTCCTCGTCACCGTTCCCTGCGGTGGGACCCAATCGGCAGTGTCGATCACCCACCACGTTGCGAATGCAGGTACGACACAATCGGCCCCAAACAGCACAAAACCGAGGACCAGAAAGTCGCCTGCAAGTCCCCCGACGAACAGCACGAAGAGGCCGCCCGCGAGATGGAGCCAGATGCTTGTTGCGCTACGCGCTGGTCGGCTTCCGAGGTACTGCCGCAGTGCCCAACCGCGGGCAACAACCCATATCGAAACGGCCGTGAAGTAACTCACGAACATGAAGAACACGACCTGCCCGAAGATTTCGGCGCTCGACACGGCCAGCGCAAGTCCGCCGCCTGCGAGCAAGGAGTGCAACACCCCACACCCCACGGCGAACTCGATGGCTGACACGCGACAGATCAGCGGCTCGCGCTCCACCACGTCGGTTCCGACGCTGCGTATCGTGCCCGAAGTGAGCGGCCGCGTCCAGCGCCTACGGGGCCCTACGGGTCGATGGGTGAGGTCCCTTGGAACATCTGCCAACACGTCACCGCACCGGTTTCCTCCAGGTGCGAAAGCCATCGCAGGTCGTTCGGTGCGTCGCGAGACTCCGTTTCGGTAATGGCCGCAACCAGTCCGTCGACAGCCGGGCGTGCCGTTGCATCGGCACCGGGAACGGCCTGCAACTCGCCGACCAGCGTCCTCAACTCGACAAGCGTCGGTCCTCGGACAAGGTCAGCCGGCTTCGAGGTGACGTCCAGCGTCCAGCGTTCGGTAAAGGCAGCGCAAAGAGCGTTGGCCTTCGCGGCCCAGCTGGAATCGCGAGAGTCCGAGCAGGCTGCGCCAGCAACTACGACGCCGATAGCTACCGCGATCGATCGCACTATCCTGCCGCCAACCGCGCAGCGCATAGAGCTCGAAGTGGGCATCCCCTGTCCAGCGGCAGAGCGGCGGATCTGCGTCGGTGTCACTGATTACTTGGACGGTCGACGCGCGACTTCGACCGAAGTCGTGCGTGTCGGATGACGTTGACAGCGACGTAGACCACCGCGAAGGCGACGAACGCCAAGAACACCCAGAGAGGAGCCGATCTCGTGATGCAAGAACAACACTAAGGTCGGGCGGATGGGCGACTTCGGTGCAGACACCGAACTGCAGCGACACCCCGACGGTTCGTTCTCGCGGGTGTTGCACCGCGATTGGGAGATCTGGGGGCCGAACGGCGGCTACCTCGGCGCGCTGGCCCTGCGCGCGGCTGGCGCGCACTGTGGCCGCGCTCGGCCGGCGAACGCGACCGTGCACTTCCTCGGAGTCGCCAACTTCGACGAACCGGTAGAACTCGTTCCCACCACGCTGCGGGCCAGCAAGGTGGCCACCAGCGTGAGGGTGCGGATGGAGCAGGCCGGTCGCCCGGTGCTCGAAGCCTTGGTATGGGGCATCGACGCAGGGCTCGCCGGTCTGGAGCACGCCTACGGTGAGCCTCCCGCAGTGGCGCACTGGGCCGACCTGCCCACCATCCAGGACCGGGCGGCGGCGGAGGGCGTCGACAGCACCAGCCCCTACCTCTTCTGGGGCAACTTCGAGCAGCGGCCCACCGAGTGGGTCTCCGATTGGGCCAACCGCGGCGCCCAGCCGCCGGTCTACGAGAACTGGCTGCGGTTCATCCCCACTCCCCACCACAGCGACCCTTGGCTGGAAGCCGGCCGATTGCTGTTGCTCACCGACCTGGGCGCGTGGCCCGCGGTTTCGCGGGCGCACGTGGACAGCCCGTACGTCGCTCCGAGCATTGATGTGTCGTGCGAGTTCCATCGCCTCCCGGACGAGCCTGGCTGGTATCTACTGCGCGGTGAGTCACCGGCGTCGGCAGATGGACTGGTGGGTAGCCATCAGCAGGTGTGGAACGACCGAGGCGAGCTGCTGGCTAGCGGCATCAGCCACCTGTTGTGCCGTCCGGTGCGATAGGCGCCGTCAGCGACGCGACCCGTCGTGACTCCGGTAGCCGAAGTAGCCCGCACCCCCACGCAGAGCAGCGGTAGAGGTACTGCGAGCCTTCTGCCTCGAACCCGCAGCGGGGAACCGCCTGCTGAATGATGGTCGTTCATCGTTGGCAGCGAACGCTCCCGCGTTGCGGTGGGCGCGAACCCATCGCTACAGTACGGATGTTCGGGTTCCCGAACGCCCCCGTTGCACTCGCTCGTCGTTTTCGGTGTGCGCAGAGCGCGGCAGGGTTTCTCTCACCAGGCGGTGGGGCCGCCGGCGGTATCAGCACCATGCTGCTCGTCCTCCGAGCCCCACGCCGCTCAGAAAGCAGGTGGCCAGTGGCCGCGGAAGCACTCGAGCAATCCATGCTCGAATCAAAGGACAAGGATCAGCTCCTTGCCATCGCCCAGGCACTGGGCATCAAGACCACGGCGCGCGCCGCCAAGGCGACGCTGATCAGCAAGATCCTCGAGACCACCGGCGTCGGGAATGCCACGCCGGAGCCCACCGAGGAGCGCGGCGAGCCGGCAGCAGCGGCCGGCACTGCGGTGGCCACCGCAGTGGCTGCGCCGAAGGACGCACCTGCGGGCGACCACGACGCCGACCACGACGCCGCTGGCGAAGATGACGACGCCGATGACGACGACAGCGACAACGACAACGACAACGACAACGACAACGACAACGACAGCACCGCTGACGGGCAGGGCGACGGCGAGAGCCGCAACGCCCGCCGTCGTCGCCGCCGCCGGAACAAGAACCGTACGGGCGAGGCCGGTGCCGCCGGCGACACCGTGCCCGCCGAGCGACCCGACAGAGCTGAGCCGAGCCGCAACGACCGCAACGAGCCGCGCAACGAGCCGCGCAACGACCGCAATGAGTCGCGCAATGACCGCGGCGAGCAGGGCGGCGAACACTTCAGTCTCGACCCGGTGGAGGTGGGGGGTTACCTCGACCTGCGCGACGAGGGCTACGGGTTCCTGCGGGTCAACGGCTACCTGCCCAGCCGCGACGACGCGTACATCCCGGTGAAGCTCACCCGCCAGTTCGGCCTGCGCAAGGGCGACCACGTCACCGGGCTCAGCCGGCCCGCCGGTCGCAACGAGAAGAACCCGGCGCTGCTGGAGATCCACACCATCAACGGTGGCGAGCCCGAGGCGGCCCGCGATCGTCGACGGTTCGAAGACCTCACCGCGCTGTTCCCCGACAAGAAGCTGGTGCTCGCCACGGCGAACGACCCGCACAACATGACGGTGCGCATCCTCGACCTGGTGTCGCCCATCGGCAAGGGTCAGCGCGGCATCATCGTGTCGCCGCCCAAGGCCGGCAAGACCACGGTCATGAAGGAGATCGCGACTGCGATCGAGCGTCACAACCCAGAGGTCACCCTGATGGTGTTGCTCATCGACGAGCGGCCCGAAGAGGTCACCGACATGCGGCGCACGGTGAAGGGCGAGGTCATCGCCAGCACGTTCGACCGGCCCAGCGAAGAGCACACCCAGGTGGCCGAGCTGGCGCTCGAGAAGGCCAAGCGCCTGGTCGAGATGGGCAACGACGTGGTCATCATCCTCGACGGCATCACCCGCCTCAGCCGCGCGTACAACCTGGCAGCACCGCCCAGTGGGCGCATCCTGTCGGGTGGCATCGATGCCGGCGCTCTGTACCCGCCGAAGAAGTTCTTCGGCGCCGCGCGCAACTGCGAGGAGGGCGGCTCGCTGACCATCTTGGCCACGGCCCTCGTCGAGACCAACAGCCGCATGGACGAAGCGATCTTCGAAGAGTTCAAGGGCACCGGCAACATGGAACTGCGGCTCGACCGTCGGTTGGCGGAACGCCGCATCTACCCGGCCATCGACGTCGACTCCAGCAGCACCCGTCATGAGGAGCTGCTGTTCGATCGCAAGCAGTTGCAGCAGGTCTGGAAGCTGCGCCGTGTGCTCAGCGGCCTCGCCGACGGCGGCAGTGCGGCCCCTGGCCTCGAACTGTTGATGGACCGCCTGAAGACCTTCAAGACCAACGAAGAGTTCCTCAACGAGATCGGCAAACAGCCCGGCTGAGCACAGCCCTCACGCCCGCAACGCGGGCGCGAAGCCGAGTACCACTTGATAGCGAGTTCGGCCGGGGCCATCGCCGCCCCGGCCGAGTCGCGTCTGTAACTCGGCCAACGTGCGCCGGACCTCGGCGGCTTCCTCGTCGGTGAGCGAACAGTGGCCCCACCACTCGACGCTGAGGGACGTGCGACCGTCGGTGGGTTCGATGAAGTTCAGTTCGACGCCGTGCTCCTCATGGGCGGCGATGCTCAGCCCCGCGTCGAAGTAGGCCTCGGCGGCGTGGTTCGACGCAGCGATGAACTGCTCGAACGCGGACTTCCGGCCACGCAGAAGGAACTCGTCGCGCGTACCAGCGGGCATCGCGGCGAACGGCACGTGGAACCTACTGCTGATCGCCCGGTAGTGGGGGATCGGTTTACCGGCCCGCGGCTGCACGCGGGTGATCTCGAGCAGCCCTGTCGTGAGAAATCGCTGCACCCAGTACGCCAGCGAGCTGGCAGGCACGTTGGCGCTCTTGGCCGCCGAGCCGAGCGTGTGCTCCGCGTGCATGAACGGTGCCAGCCGACGGATCGCGCCCAGGTTCATCAGCAGGTCAACGCTGGCGTGATCGCTCACTGCCACCGGCTCATTCGAAAGATGATCTAGCATTCGAATGAGACTACCCGCACTGTGCTCCACATGCTTCAACACAAGAACTTCCTTCGTCTCTGGGCCGGTCAGGCGGTGTCGAGTGTGGGTGACGGTGTCCATCGCATCGCCGTGCTGTGGTGGGCTCGTCAGGCCACCGGTTCCGATGCTGTGGTGGTGGTGGTGGCGCTGGCCACCGTGCTGCCAACACTCGCTGCCGCCCCCCTCGCTGGTTGGCTCGTCGACCGGTACTCGCGACGTGGCCTGATGCTCGCCGCCGACGTGGTGCGCATCGGCACGAGCCTGGCACTGGCATTCGCGATGTGGGCCGGTTCGCTGTCCACCGGGATGGTGATCGGGGTCAGCATCGTCGCCGCGGCTGCGGCGGCGGTGTTCGACCCCGCGCTGATGTCGTCGGTGACGCTGCTGGTCTCGCCCCAACATCGTCTGCAGGCCAACTCGATGCTGGGTGTCAGCGGAGCGCTGGCGGGCATCGTCGGGCCAGCGCTGGGCGGTCTGCTGATCGGATTCGCCGGTACGGGCGCCGCACTGTGGTTCGATGCCGGCACGTTCATGCTGTCGTTCCTGCTGGTCGTGGTCAGTCGCATTCCTATGCCGGAGGCCGACGCCAACGCTCCCTGCGATGGTGGCATCGGTGGTGGTTTGCGGCTGGTCCTTGACCACCGCGAGGTCCGCGACCTGGTCGTCGTCGCGGCCGGTCTCAACCTTTGCGTGGCCCCCGTGGGAGTGCTCATCGTCGGTCTCGCTGCCGGGCCGCTCGGCCTCGGTGGCAGCGGTTTCGGGTTGCTGGAAGCAGCAGTGCCCGCCGGGCTGGTGTGCGGTTTGGTGCTCGCCCCTCGGCTGGTCGGTAGATCGACCACCGCGCTGATGGCACTGCTCCTCACCGCCGCTGGCATCGCCTTCGCAGGCGTGCTGCCCATTGCCTGGTGGGCCGGCCTGTCGTTCGTGGTCGCAGGAGTTGGCGTCGGCGTCGTCAACGCCATCCTTCCCACCCGGTTGCAGGAGAGCGTCGACCCAACTTTGCAGGGCAGGGTGTTCGCACTCATCGGCGCCCTGTCGCAGGCCGGTCGGCCGATCGGACTGCTGCTCGCGGCGCCCATGGTCGCGGCCGTGGGGGTGCGCGCCAGCTTTGCGGTGTGCGGGCTCGGACTCGCCATCGTCGCGCTGGCGGGCCGTCGAGGCCTTGCTCCGGCGGTGGAATCGCTGGTCACCGACGTCGCCGAATTCGACGAGTGCCTCGGCTGAACCGCCGATACACTCTGCCGCCTACTTCTTTCGGAGACTGCCATGAAGACCGAGATCCACCCCAAGTACACCGACGTCACCGTGCGCTGCTCGTGCGGCAACACGTTCACCACCCGCTCCACGCGTGGTACCGACCTCACCCTCGAGCTCTGCAACGAGTGCCATCCGTTCTTCACCGGCAAGCAGAAGCTGGTCGACACCGGTGGCCGCGTCGAGCGCTTCAACAAGCGCTACGGCGAGCGCAAGGGCAAGTGACCACGGCGCCATCCGGCGCACGCTCACGTCAACAAGATCAGCTCGACACCCGGCCGCGCGGCCGGGTGTCGTCGCGTCACGGGTCATCACGAAGCGGTAGTGAGGGAGTTGACGCAATCCAGAACGTTGCGTGTCGAAAGTGTTACGGTCCAATCGTTCCTTGGCGCTTCAGTTGCACCACGGAGCGGGCGATAACCGAATCGGACATCTGAACGCTTCTGAGGAGTCGCCCCTGTGGATCCCGTGCAACTCGCGCACCTGTTGCGTCGTACGGAGTACGTCGCCAAGCCCGCCCGTCTCGCTGCGTTGTCCGCTCCAGCGGTCACACGTGCGATGGCCGTCGACGACATCCTGGATGTCACCACACCGGTGGCCATCCCCAGCTACATCGACCACGACATCGAGGGCGAGGGCTACCAGCAGTGGGTGTATGCGGTGCAGTGGTGGCTGAACCGGATGATCGATTCGCCCAAGCCGATGCAGGAGAAGATGACCTGGTTCTGGCACGGGCACTTCTGCAGCAGCTGGGACAAGGTGAACAGTGCCTGGGCGATGCTCAACCAGAACCGCTTGTTCCGCGACAGCGCGTTCGAAAACTTTCGCACGATGACCCAGACCATGTCGATCCAGCCGGCGATGCTGTTCTACCTCGACAACCTCGACAACGTGAAGACCTCGCCGAACCAGAACTTCGCACGCGAGCTGATGGAGCTGTTCACCATTGGTGTGGTCGACCTGAACGGGGTGCCCACGTACACCGAGGACGATGTCACCGCCGCAGCGCGAGCGTGGACCGGGCACGGCGTCGACTGGAACACGTACCAGTACAAGTTCTGGAGCGGCGACCACGACTACGGCTCGAAGACGTTCATGGGTGTCAGCCGCAACTGGAACGGCCCCGACATCGTCAACTTCCTGCTGCAGGAGAACGCGACCAACAAGCTGCAGGCGTGCCAGTTCCTCTCCAAGAAGCTGTGGGAGAACTTCGCCTACCAGGCCCCTTCGAACGTCCTGGTGAACGAGTTGGCCAACGTGCTGCTCGCCAACGACTTCGCGATCAAGCCCTGGGTGCGTGCGATGTTGATGCACGACGAGTTCTACAGCCAGACCGCGATGCAGGGCCTGGTGAAGTCCCCCGTCGACTACATCGTCTCGTTGTTCCACCACACCGGGTACCGCGGGGCGCAGCTGAACCCGCAGTGGTACATGGAGAGCATGGGGCAGCAGCCCTTCGCCCCCCCCAACGTGGCCGGCTGGAAGACCAACGCCTACTGGGTGAACACCAGCGTGTTCAGCGCCCGCGCCGAGTTCGCCCGCGGAGTCACCTGGCGCCTGCGTCAGAACAACAACAACTCGGTGGGCACAGGGCGCACACCTGCCCAGGCGGTCGACTTCACCGCAGCGATGTTCGGGCTGAACCTCGGCACGGTCACCCGCGACGCGCTGATCAACTATGTCACCACCCAACGGGTGGAAGAACCCTGGTCGGGCTGGTGGGAGAGCACGAACCTGCTCACCATGACCATGATGACCCCCGAATTCCACGTGGCCTGAAGGACGACGAACCATGCTCGACCCCGACATCTCCACACAGGACGCACTGCGGCTGCTGACCGACCCCGACAACGACCCGGCGGGCCTCGACCGTCGCCGCTTCCTCCAGCTGATGGGCTGGGGTGTCGGCGCCGGCGCCATGATGGGCGGCCTCGGCGAGGTACTCGCCCCCGATCTGCTGCCGGGCCGCTTGCGTGAGGCGAGTGCCGCAGCACCCATCGGCCCTACCGACGGCATCCTGGTGCTCGTCGGCCACTTCGGTGGCAGCGACGGCCTGAACTCCGTCGTGCCGTACACCAACAGCACCTACTACGCGCAGCACGGCAACCTGGCGGTACCGGCCAACCAGGTGCTGCAGCTGAACTCCACGGTCGGCCTCAACCCCAACCTGTCGTTCCTGAAGACGCTGTACGACCGCAACGAGGTGGCCGTGGTGCAGGGTGTCGGGTACCCCAACCCTGACCTCAGCCACTTCACGTCCATGGCGCTGTGGATGTACGGCCGCGCCGGGAGTGGCTACCCCACCAGCGGGTGGATAGGTCGCTGGCTCGACGGCCTGGGCGGCGGCGACCAACTGCTGCGTGCTGCCACTGTGGGTCAAGGGTTGCCTCTGCACCTCATCGGCGAGACGCGCCGCGGCACGTCCATCCCGTACTGGGGCGTGGGCTTCGGCGGCGGTGACGACGAACACGACATGTTCATGTACAACGCAATGCGCTCGTTCGCCGCCTCGCCCTCCGGGCGCGGGCCGTGGCACGACGCCATCGCCACCACCGTCAAGGGCGTCATCGACGTAGGGCAGGAGGTGGGCCCGGTGTTCTCGCGCCCACTCCCCGAGAGCGACATGGTGAAGAAGCTCACCGTCGTGGCTCGCCTGATCAACGCCGACCTCGGCCTGCGGGTCATCGACACTGCCCAGGACGGCTACGACACGCACTCCAGCCAGCCGGGGATGTTCACCGACCTGCTCAGCGACTTCGATGCCGGGCTGCGCGCGTTCTACACCACGCTCGATGATCGCTTCCGCTCGCGGGTCACCATCATGACCTACAGCGAATTCGGTCGTACCAGCTTCTCCAACGACTCCGACGGCACCGACCACGGCACCTCCAACAACCACTTCGTCATCGGCCAAGGGGTGAAGGGTGGCCTCTACGGCCAGCAACCCAGCCTGGCCGGTCTGCAGCGCTGGGACCGCATGCCGCACCACGTCGACTTCCGCTCCATGTACGGCTCGGTCATCGACGGCTGGATGGGCGGCGGGGCATCCACCGTGCTCGGGGGTAGCTTCCCCAACCTTGGCCTGTTCAAGGCCGCGCCCGGCGTGGGTGTGGGCACCGGTTCGGTGCCGATCACGGTGCTCGGCGACTTCGTGGGCGTCACCCCCGCCCGCCTGTACGACTCGCGCTCGCTGGGCCGCAAGCTGCCCCTGGGTGCAGGCACAACCGCCGAGGTGCAGGTGCTCGGCGCTGGCGGAGTGCCCGCCAGTGGGGTCACCGCAGTGGCGCTCAACGTCACTGCCACCGGTGCCACGGCGACGAGCAGCTTCACCGTCTGGCCGACGGGCGACAGCAAGCCCGCCGACGCCAACCTGCTGATGCCGCTGACGCGCTCCGTGCCGAACCTCACCATCGTCAAGGTGGGTGCTGCCGGACGAGTGAACATCGCCAACGATCTCGGCGAGGTGCACTGCGTGGTCGACGTGGTCGGCTATTTCCGCACCGCCGCCGGCAACCGGCTCGCTCCCGTGTCACCGCACCGTGCGCTCGACACTCGCAACGGCACGGGCGGTCGCACCGGCGTGATCGGTGCCAACAGCAGCTACGACGTCACGGTGCGCGGCATCGGAGGGGTGCCGGCCAACGCCGACTCGGTGGTGGTCAACGTGACGGCCGTGGACCCCTCGGCCAACAGTTGGGCCACGGTCTGGCCGACCGGCGAAGCGCGCCCCAATGCGTCCAGCCTGAACTACGTGGCCAACCAGACCGTGCCCAACCTGGTCATCGCCAAGGTGGGCTCCAACGGCAAGATCAGCATCTACAACTTCCTCGGTGCCGCCCATTTCGTGGTCGACATCCTCGGCTACATGTCGTCCGCGGCGCCCGGTCGCCACTTCGCGTTGCCCGCCGCGAAACTGCTCGACACGCGCCCCAGTTTCGGCGGTGGTGGTCCGGTCGGGGCCAACTCCACGCGCACGCTCACGGTCACCGGTGTCGGCGGCGTGCCGGCATCGGGAGTCTCGGCCGTGGCGCTGAACATCGCGGCGTTCAACCCCACCGCGTCCACGTTCATCACGGCCTGGCCCAACGGCGAGGCGCGACCGAACGCGTCGAGCCTGAACCCGCGGGCGGGCATCGACGTGGCCAACCTGGCCATCTTGAAGGTTGGCGCCGGCGGTCAGGTGCAGCTGTACAACTACCTCGGGTCGGTCAACCTGGTGATCGATGTGGTGGGCTACTTCACCAACTGATCGAACGCAGCTGCGTCGGTAGTCTGCACGTCATGATCGACGAGTCGAGGCGCGCCCAACTGCTGTCGGTGAAGCTCGCCACCTTGGTGCGCGAGCACCTCGGCGGCCAGCCAGAGCTGACCCTCGGCGAGTTCGGACGCGGCGCCGCGCTCGTTGCCGACGGCGCCGCGTGGGTGCTGCTCGACGGCAGGCCCGAGCGCGGGCTGGGGCCTGCGATCGCATGGGCGTTGCGCCGCGAGGCCACCGAACTGAACGTGCTCGCCGAGCGCGCCACTGGGCTGCTGGCCCGACGTGCCGCCCACTTCCGGTTCCCGATCAGCGTATGGCACGTGGAAGGGCGCAGGCTGCTGTCGGCAGTGGCCGAGCCGTTGCCGGTCGCACCGCCGGTGCCCGCGGCACACGATGAACTGCGGGCAACCATCCTCGAGGCGGGCGCCACCCCAATGGTCGAGCACGGTGTGCTCGGTGGCGAGGTGGAAGGCCTCGAGGTGTGCCGAGTGGTCACCGACGAGTACACCGACGAGGTGCGGCTGGAGGTGGGGGTCGGTGCCCACGACCGCGAGGCGTTCATGATGCTGCACGGCAACAAGCCCACCGCGGTTGCGCTCGCCGAAGTGGTGCAGGCGGTTCGTGAGCACCGCCGTCCGGGTGCGCCGCGCCACCCGCTCAACATGCTGGCGCAGGAGCGGTCGCTGCGGGCCCAGCTGATGGCGCAGCCCAGCCTCGTCGGCGCCACATCCGTCGTGGCGGTCGAGCCCCCGCTACCACGCCCCAACCTCAAGGATGCAGTGCCGTGCGTCGCGATCGCGGTCATCGACGGTGAGCCGGTGGTGGTTGTGTGCAGCAGCGGGGTCGACCTCGACCTGTTGCCATACGCCGTCGACGCTCGCGCCGCGTCGGCTGCCGAGCAGGCGGTGGTGGTGCT
>Ga0105047_10015660_pt1 | contig 11934 bp, 11 predicted proteins | sample MAT04_FD_78384 | JGI IMG/M metagenome (GOLD analysis project Ga0105047, IMG submission 78384) | Freshwater microbial communities from Lake Fryxell liftoff mats and glacier meltwater in Antarctica - MAT-04 (megahit assembly) | ecosystem: Environmental > Aquatic > Freshwater > Ice > Liftoff... | reverse complement strand
TGTTTTCCAGGCGGCTTGGAATCGGTCCACGCCCTTCGTTCGACATAAGTTTCAGCGTCGAATCTGGTATGGAGCTCAGCTTGGAAACTTCGTTCGTCAAAAAGTATCTCAATGCCTTCTCGGACTTCGGTGGGTACATCCGAGCACGCAATTGCTGCAACTGATTTGAAAGCATGCCGGCATGACGGACGATCTTGCTCGCTGCGTCTTCCTCCACCACGTTTTCTCCTGCTTCTCTTGCTAGCGCCATGGAACCCTCTTGGCGACCGATACTCGTTCTATCGGCCCTCGCCCGCTAACATTGCGCACGATTCTGTCTTGGCGTCCACAAAAATAGGGTTAACAAATCCTTAACTCAGTAGGCAGGCCCGCCGCTCCGGCGATGTTGCACGGATCAAAACAGCGGCGATATAATGCTACCCACGGCATTATACCAAGGATCACTGATCAGGACTCATAGCGTGGGATCGGAAACGGCCCTCCGGCAGGAGCACACCGGAGAGCGTAACCGAAGTTACGGTCGAGGATTGCGACGAACCCGGCGGCTGGAATCCGACCCATCCGGAGGACCGGGCGCTTTCGGCGATGTGGTGACCGCGAACCGATGGGGCCCGTGCCGATTGAGGGCTTTGAACCGCAGTCCTGGGAGGCCGGATAATGACCTCCACGATCTCGCCAAGGCGTTCTGCAAGAAGATAACGGGCAGGCGGCTCCATTATATGCGCCATCGGTGATAAACTGGGCGCCGGGGTGTTCAAAGTGGTTCAGAAGGTCTGGCAACAGTGAAGGGCCGCCAACATCATCGGTGATCAGATCGCAGCGAACGATCTCTCCGCTGACAAGATCGAGACCAAGGTGCAGCTTGCTCCATCTTTTGCGCCCAGTTCGTCCCACAACCGAAAGTGGGAGGGAGATCTCAATAAAAATCGCCCCCCAATAGCGTCACTCTGACTTGGCTAAAAGTATGCAACACGCCCATTTGCGCACCTCGCTTATTTGTCCCACGTCAATGTCAAAATGCACGTTGTGTGATTGACGCATTTAGTGCATCCGGTCCGTAATCATCAGCACCACTTACCATGAGGAGTTCCTCCAGCTTGTTGCGGGCGCGATTGACACGGCTCTTGATGGTGCCGACGGGACAATTGCAAATTTCCGCAGCCTCTTCATAGGTCATGCCGGAAGCGCCAACCAAAATAATGGCCTCTCGCTGATCCTCCGGAAGTGTGTTCAACGCTTTCCGGAAATCCTGAAGGTCGAGATTGGCATTCTGCGAGGGTGGAACAGAAAGCCGTTCGGAAAATACTCCGTCCGTGTCCTGCACCTCTCGGTCGCGCTTGCGCATGCGGCTGTAGAAAAGGTTGCGCACGATGGTGAATAGCCAGGCCTTGATATTGGTACCGGCTTGAAAGCTCTCTTGTTTGGCCCAAGCATTCATCAGCGCATCCTGCACCAAATCATCGGCGAGATCCACGCGGCCGCACAATGACATCGCAAACGCGCGCATCGGCGGTACATGCGCCAACAGTTCCTTTTTGAACGAAAACCCTTCTCCCATGATGCTTTCCCTTAAGACGCATGCTTGCTGGATTGAGCGTGTTCGGCGGCGTCGAGTTTCTCAAGCAGGTCGAGGAACCGCTCTGGAATTGGTTCCTTCTCAACCGCGCCATACATTGCCTGCAACAAACCATTGATTTGCCGGCCCACGTTCGGGCGTTTGTCCAGAGAGCCAGAACTCTCTTTGGGTGGCTGCTTGATCATGAGAAAATCCTTTCAGGAGCCTACAAAACGTCTCGGCAGCCAAAAGGTTCCGGTGGGAAAAAAGCATGGAACCAATTATCGCAAGGGGCGTTATGTAAGTTATAACAAAGTGCCAGACGGGTCACTGCGCATCAAGAGGGAGATCATACATGCAGCTTTCACTACGCATCGCAGGGCATTTGCCTTATCTGCGTCGATACGCGCGCGCGCTGACCGGGTCGCAGGTGTCAGGAGATGCATATGTTGCTTTTGTTCTCGAGGCGCTGATTGCGGACATTTCGGTATTCCCGTCAGCGTCTAACGATCGGGTTTCGCTCTACAAACTATTAATAAATCTGCTTGGGTCCGCTTCCCTTGACGTGAAAGAAATACAGTCTCCGTTTGTATGGGAACGCAATGCCGGCCTCTATTTGGCGTCGATTCCGGCCAAAGCCCGGCAAGCAATACTGCTCGTAGCTGTCGAAGGTTTTTCCACACGCGAAACGGCCGAAATTCTGGAAATGGACGAAGTGTCGCTTGGCGAGTTGTTGTCATCTGCGACGTCCGAAATTTCTGGCCAGATTGCCAGTGACATCATGATCATTGAAGACGAGCCTCTGATCGCCATGGATATTGAGGATATGGTCACCTCGTTCGGCCACCGGGTGACCGGTATTGCGCGAACGCACCGCGAGGCCATCGCGCTTTTCGAAAAATGCACGCCATCCATGATCCTTGCCGATATTCAGCTTGCCGATGGGTCGTCCGGCATTGATGCCGTCAATGACATCCTGGAAACATCGAATGTGCCGGTGATTTTCATCACCGCTTTTCCAGAACGTCTTTTGACAGGCGACCGTCCGGAACCGGCATTCCTTGTCACAAAGCCGTTCAATCCGGAGATGGTCAAAGCACTGATCAGTCAAGCCTTGTTCTTTCGCGGCATCGCCGAGGGGAAGGCGTAAAATGGCCACTGCGGGAACCTGTGTCGCGCTCATGCATTGTTTGGTCTGCTAGCAACCAACTGCCAAGGAGTTATCAAAGTGCTGTATTATTCTCTCATCTTTCTCGTGATTGCGCTTGTGGCAGGTGCCCTCGGATTTGGCGGGATCGCGGGTACCTCTGCCGGCATTGCGCAGATCCTGTTCTATGTTTTCCTGGTATTGTTTGCGCTTTCCCTTCTGGCAAAGCTGTTTCGCAAAGTATGACAGTCCCAATAGGGGGCCGAGACAGGTTCGGCTTTGTCTGTAGTAGAGTGGCTGGGAGTTTAGGACGTGAGGGACGGGGCCGGACAACAAATGCCACAGTCTACCGACAATCGCGAGATCATCGGTGCGCTTGCACTTACGCTTGATGTAACAGGCTTCGGCATCACCATTCAGGACCATTCTCTGTCATATCTCTACGTTGACAATCTTCCGTTGGGATGGAGAAAATCTGAAGGTAGCGCGGACGACGACGTTTCGATTTACGGTGCAATGCTCGGTGAAAAGCTGGCACTAGCCAAAATGGCGCTCCTGGCGTCTGGTGATCAGCAGCGTCTGACAATGCTGGTAGGTAACCGCGCGATCTCGTTTTCCATCAACATGCTCAAAAATCCTGACCAGGAACTCCGCGTTGTAACCGTGGTTCAAGACATCACCAAGGTGAGCCGCCGCGAGGCGACAATAAGCACGCTACTGCTGGAACTGAGCCACCGCTCGAAGAATATGCTCGCCATCATACAGGGACTGGCGTCCCAGTCAGCCAAGCATGCACGTACGCTGGAAGATTTTCTGCCTGCGTTCACTGGTCGCCTTCACGCCGTAGCAGGTGCTCAGGATGTCATTGTTGATGCAAACTGGCAGGGTGCCAGCCTGCATGAAATGGCAAAACGGCAGCTTGCACTGGTCTCGTCCGACAGTGACATAGACATCAGCTACCAAGGGCCCGATCTTGAGCTGGACTCCAATCAATCCCTGCACATCGGCTTGGCATTGCATGAACTGGCGATGATGACGGCGATGTTGCAGGTCTCGCAACGACGACGGATAACCTTCGAATCCGGCGGGAGCAAAAATGTCTTTGTCTCTTGGAAGAGCGAGCCTGGTCCGGTAGATCCTGCGCTGAACACCGGATTTGGCCCGGTCCTATTGGAGCGCGTCGTACCAATGGCTCTGTCGGGAACCGTCCTCTACCAGGCCAGCAGCGAGGCGGTTGAGTGGAGGATAGATTTCCCGCTCAAAGTCGCGACAATACGCAAGCCGAAGAAACTGCGCCGCCGTGGTGAATGACGCCTTCTCTTACTAAATACAGGTTCCATTAAATCCAGGGCTGGGATGCCAAATGACGTGCTCCCGCCAAAACGGACCGTTTGAAGCCGGAGTGTTCCAAATTGTGATCCCTCGATCGGGGAAGGGGAGTTCCATGGAAGCTTCGAAGTTTTTGCTTCGCTGTCCTGCGGTTCCGAGGCACAGATTTCGCTTGTTTTGAGCAGGCTGAGGACGGCACGACAATCGGCAAGGTTTGTCGCAAGGCGGGGATTTCGGAAGCGACGTTCTACAATCGGCGCAAACGATATGCCGGCTTGATGCCCGCCGAGGTCAAGGGTTTGCTTCAATTGCAAGGAGTGTACGCGAAGCGGAAGCGTCTGGTTCAAGCGTCTTCAGCCGGTGCATCGCATCAGGCAAAAGAGACCCGCATTTTCTTGCACCAATTGAAACAAGTCGCTTGGCTGTTGCCCGCCTTGCGGCAGATCTCCGCCACTGGCACGCCATCATCAGCCTGCTTCAGAATGAACGCCTTTTAAACGACCGAGAGCTTCCATGCCTTCACCGCTTACGCTCCTTCTCCTAGCCGGGAAAACCACGGCGGATAAATTCAACTATGAAAGATCCAGTTTTCGCGGATCCGAGCTATTCCAACATTTCTCGATAAAACTGCGACTTAGCTTCCGATACATGCTAGAACTGTAACTTCATTCGTCAAGGAAGACTTCCATGCATCCAGAAAAATCACTGATTGGGCAGATGTGAGCGGCGGCACCTGGGACATTGATCGCTTGCGCTTTGCGACAGACGCGGCGGGCGTGGCGCTTTGGTCGTGGAACGTCGATACTGACAGAATTACTTTAGATGACCGTGCATTGGAACTTTGGGGGATTTCCACAGGAAAATCTATTACCTTCGAAGAGTTGTCTGCACGAATTCACCCTGAGGATTTGGATAAGGTCCGGGCGGCTTTCGCGGCTACGCGTGAACGTTTTGGTCCTTATGAAACAGATTTTCGTGTTCTTCTCGGCAACGAAGTTCGTTGGGTTTCCGCTCGAGGCCGGGGCGACGATGAAGGGATTGTCGGAAGAATAATGTATGGTGTCTTCATCGACGTCAGCGTTCGGAAGCGTGCAGAAGAGGCTCGCGAGCTTATTACCGGAGAAATGCATCACCGCATAAAGAATCTGTTTGCAATGGCTTCCGCACTTGCCGGTATTGCGTCGCGCACGACAACTTCAAAAGAAGAAATGACCCGCGATCTGATGCAGAGATTGATTGCGCTCTCTGAGGCGCATGAACTGATCCGTCCCGATTCGACCGGTCAGTCACGCGCAGGCAAACTCAGTGATCTGTTGGATGTGCTCCTGAGGCCTTATTTGGACGGGGACTCAAACGAAACTCGTGTAACCATTTCCGTTCCGGAAATACTTGTTGGCGAACATTCGGCCACGGCGATCGCTCTCATCGTGCATGAACTGGCAACAAATTCTATGAAATATGGCGCACTTTCGTCGCCGACGGGCAATCTGGCTATAACGGGACGCGATACCGGTGAGGGCGTCGAAATAAACTGGCAGGAAAAGTGCGATTCTCCCGTTATTTTCACTCCCCAATCAGCTGGCTTTGGAAGTAGGCTTGTGGTGGCAAGTGTAGAAGATCAATTGGGCGGAACTATAGCGATCGATTGGGCGGCAAATGGAATCTCAGTGACCCTCAAGCTTAATAAGGCTAGACTCGGTGCGTAAGCAAAAACGCACAATTATCTAATGATTTCAGCGAAAATCCGGGCCTGTCGCAAATTGCTGCGCTTCACGGTATTTTGACCATCGGAAGAGAAATCGCTGCTCCGAAAGTTGCGGAGCGAGCCGATGGTACTGATTGCCGTGGCCGAAAAGCTGAAGCGCCAATCGAAAGATGATTTCACGGACGGTATTTCGAGGCATGGCTGATCGTGCAGGCGGTCGCCTGGTCCTTGCGACATCCGCTGAGCTATCAAGATCTGGAAGAAATGTTCGCAGAGCGCGGCTTCGAGGTCGATCACCGCACGATCAACCGCTGGGTATTCCCTGCGGCGGTGGCGGCGTCGATCATCGGCTTGACGCTCTCTATTGCGCCACCACCGTCGCAGGGAATAATCGCTCCCGAAATGAACGAGGCAGCATCGCTGGCGAGAAACATCGCGAGATGGCCGATATCCGCGGCCTGGCCAAGACGGCCTACGGGTATCATGGCGGCCACCTCATCGCTGCCGCCCTCCGGCGACAGCCGCTTCATGCCCTCGGTGCCGTCGATCGGGCCGGGGGAAATGGCATTGACGCGGACGCCGAGCGGCCCCCATTCCAGTGCGGCGATCCGGGTCAACTGGTCGATGCCGGCCTTGGCAGCGCCAACATGCGATTGCTGGCGGATCGGAATGACAGATTGGGGTGCGGTGATGTTGATGACCGATGCCCCCGGTCTCGCAAGATGGTCAAAAGCCTGGCGCATGACATGGAACGTGCCGATGAGATCGATGTCGATCACTACCTTGAAGCCATTGGGCGACAGCGAATTGATCGGCGCGAGGAAATTGCCGGCCGCCCCCGAGATCAGCACATCGATCGGCCCGAACCGCTCGTGCGCTGCCGTGAATGCCCGGCCCACGGCCTCGAAATCACGGACATCGGCGGTCACCCCAAACACCTCGCTACCCAGTTCGGCAAGCGTGGCGGCGGCATGATCGACATTTTCCTGGCTGCGGCTGGCAACGCTGACCCAGGCGCCGGCCAGCGCAAAACAGCGTGCGACGCCGAAATTGATGCCTGTCGTGCCGCCGAAGACGAAAACATGCTTGCCGACATAATCGAAGGTGACACTCATGACTTGCTTTCCGGCTCTTCGGCCCATTTCGGCTTGCGCTTTTCGGCGAAGGCGGCGCGGCCCTCGATCGCATCGGCGCTGGCGCCCAGTTTGCCGATCATCAGTTCGGCAAAGGCCAGCATTTCCGGGGCAGCCATGTCCTGCATTTGCTGGACCGCCTTCTTGCCGGAAGACAGGGACATCGGCGAATTGGTCAGCAACTTGGCAAGCACCGCATCGAGAACCGCATCGAGTTCCGCCGCCGGCACTGCGCGATTGATCAGGTCATAGCGCTCGGCCTCGGCTGCATTCAACGCCTCGCCGAGATAAGCCATTTCATAGAAGCGGCGGCGCGGCAGCTGGCGGATGAGATGGGTGGTGACCATCATCGGAAAGAGACCTGCCTTGACTTCCGGCAGGGCGAATTTCGCGTGATCGGCAGCATAGACGAGGTCGCAGGCGGACACCAGGCCGAGCCCGCCGGCCAGCGCAGAACCATTCAATCGACCGATCACCAGCTTGGAACAGGCCGTCATGGCGCGCAGCACGTCGGCGATCGGATTGGTGCCGGTCGGCGAGGCGAACATGCCGCCATTGTTCTCCTTGAGATCGGCGCCCGAGCAGAAGGTGCGCTCGCCGGCCCCGGTGAGCACGATGGCGCGCGCAGTCTCATCGGCAGATGCGGATTGAAAGGCGGACAGCAGGCCGGCGCAAAGCACGCTGTTCAGCGCATTGTGGGCGGCGGGCCGATTGAGCGTCAGCCATAGCACGCTGCCGCGCCGCTCGGTCAACAAGGGTTCGTCCATCATCATCTCCTTCTAGGCGCCTTGCGCGGCCTGTGCTTTCGCCAGCATCGCCTTGCCGGCCCGGGCGGCGTTGGGCCGACCAAGCTCGCGGCTGATCCAGTCGCCGATTAACGCCACTTCGCTGAGATTGACTCCGGTCTCGATACCGAGACCGTCGAGCAGATAGAGCACATCTTCGGTGGCGACATTGCCGCTGGCGCCCGGCGCATAGGGGCAGCCGCCGAGCCCTGCGACCGAGGCGTCGAACACGGAAATCCCCGCCTCGAGGCTTGCCAGCACATTGGCGACGCCCTGCCCATAGGTATCATGGAAATGCATGGCGATCCTGTCCCGCGCAATGTCCCTGGCGACCACATCGATCACATGTCGCACCTTGCGGGCCGTGCCGACGCCGATCGTGTCGCCGAGCGAAATCTCGTAGCAGCCCATATCCACGAGCGACTGGCTCATCGCCAATACCTCGGCCTCATCAACCTCGCCGTCATAGGGGCAGCCGGCGATGCAGGAGACATAGCCACGCACCTTGAGACCACGTTTGAGCGCTTCCTCAAGCACCGGCTCCAGACGCTCGAGGCTTTCGGCCCGTGAACAGGCGATGTTCTTCTGGCTGAAACCTTCGGACGCCGAGACGAAGACGGCGATTTCCTTGACATTGACGGCGAGCGCTGCTTCCAGCCCCTTGAGATTGGGCACCAGCGCCGGATAGGCCGTTCCCTTCCGCCGCTGGATCGCGCGAAAGATCTCAGCGGAATCCGCCATCTGCGGCACCCAGCGCGGCGAGACGAACGAGCCCGCCTCGACCACCGGTAGTCCGGCTGAGGCCAGCCTTTCCACAAGTTCGATCTTCGTTGCTGCCGACACCGGCTGCGGCTCGTTCTGCAATCCGTCGCGGGGACCGACTTCGACCAGTTTCACCCGTGATGGCATAGTGGTTGCTGTGCTCATCGCCTATGCCTCATGCCGTCTGGTTGAAAAGTTCGCGACCGATCAACATGCGGCGGATCTCGCTAGTGCCGGCGCCGATCTCGTAGAGCTTGGCGTCACGCAACAGCCTTCCGGCCGAACTGTCGTTGACATAGCCCGAGCCGCCGAGAAGCTGGATCGCATCGAGCGCCACCGATGTCGCCCGCTCCGCGGCAAACAGGATCGAACCTGCCGCATCCTGCCTGGTGATACGGCCCTGATCACAGGCACGCGCCACCGCATAGACATAGGCGCGGGAGGCATTCATGGCGGTGTACATGTCGGCGACCTTGCCCTGCACCAGCTGGAACTCTCCGATCGGCCGGCCGAACTGCTGGCGCTCGTGGACGTATGGCAGCACCAGCTCGAGCGCTGCATGCATGATACCGAGCGGGCCGGCCGCCAGCACCGCGCGCTCAAAATCTAGCCCGCTCATCAGCACCTTGACGCCCTCATTGACGGTGCCAAGCACGTTTTCTTCCGGCACTTCGCAATCCTCGAAAAGAAGTTCCGAAGTCGGCGAGCCGCGCATGCCGAGCTTGTCGAGTTTTTGCGCCGGCTTGAAGCCCGTGAAATCCTTTTCGATCAGGAAGGCGGTGATGCCGCGTGGGCCGGCCTTGGGATCGGTCTTGGCATAGACCACCAGCGTATCGGCCTCATGGCCGTTGGTGATCCACATTTTCGCACCGTTGAGCACATAACGATTGCCCTTGCGCTCGGCCTTCAGCCGCATCGACACCACGTCCGATCCGGCACCGACCTCGCTCATCGCAAGCGAACCGACATGCTCTCCGCTGATCAAGCCGGGCAGGTAGCGGGCCTTTTGCGCATCCGTGCCCCAGCGATGGATCTGGTTGACGCAGAGATTGGAATGCGCGCCGTAGGACAGTCCCACCGAGGCCGAGGCGCGGCTGATCTCTTCCATTGCCACGCAATGGGCGAGATAGCCCATGGCGACGCCGCCATGCTTTTCGGCCACCGTGATGCCGTGCAGCCCGAGCGCGCCCATTTCCGGCCAGAGATGGCGGGGAAACCGGTCGTCGCGATCGATTTCCGCGGCAATAGGGGCGATCCTGTCATCGGCGAATTTGCGGATACTGCGTCGGAGGAGGGCGATATCCTCGCCGAGATCGGCATCGAAAATGGCAGAGAGATCGGATGTCATTGGGCGGCTCCTCCCGCAAAATCAAAGTCTGGCATGAACCTGCCGCTCCCGGCAAGCTCCGGAGGGCGCGTCAGCCCTCGGCTTCCGCCAACCGAATGAGAGCGGCGCCGGACTGCACCTGTTCGTTCCTGGCGACCATCACTTCGGCAACCGTGCCAGTGCGAGTGGCCGACAGGGTGTGTTCCATTTTCATGGCTTCGAGCACGATCAGCCGGTCGCCGATCTCGACTATGTCGCCGACTGCAACATGCACATCCTTGACCAGTCCGGGCATCGGGGCAATGGTCAACCCGCTGCCCTCGCTCGCCTCGGCGGCCTGGTCGAGCGGATCGTGGCGGGCAAAATGATAGGCATGGCCGGCAAAGACGCTTGTACCGGCATCATGGCAAAGCGCATGACCCGCCGGCGTGCCATTGACCCGCCAGCTTCCATTCGAATGGCGGCAATCCTGTCGGCCGAGCGCCGTTTCCACGGAAAAGCGGCCGGCGCCGAGCGGCGAAATCAGCGCCGACTGGTCGCCGAAGCGCTGCTGCCGACTGAGCGGCGCCCAGAGTGAGAAGCCGGCATCAGGCTTTCCGCCATCCATCAGTCCTGCGGCGGCCAGCGCCGCCATGGCGAGAACCGGACCATCGGGCTTGGAAACGGCGCTGAGTGCCTCAAGATCGCGGCCGATCAGACCGGTATCGACATCGCCCTCGGAAAAGCCCTGATGCTGCGAAAGAGCCGAGAGGAAGGCGAGATTGGTCACTGTACCGGCGACTTCGGTCTCGGCCAGTGCCCTTCTCAGCTTCTGCAGGGCAATCGCCCGCGTCGGGCCATGGGTGATGATCTTGGCAATCATCGGGTCGTACCACGGGCTGATCTCGTCGCCTGCGCGCACCCCGGTCTCGGCGCGGGCATTGTCGGGAAAGGAGAGATGGGTGAGGCGGCCGGTGGCCGGCAGGAAGCCGGCCGGCACGTCCTCGGCATAGAGCCGCGCTTCGAAGGCATGACCGTCGAGCCTGATTTTCTCCTGGGCGAGCGGCAGCGGCTCGCCCGAGGCGACGCGCAATTGCCATTCGACGAGATCGACGCCGGTGATCGCCTCGGTGACGGGATGTTCGACCTGCAGACGGGTGTTCATTTCCATGAACCAGAACCGGTCGGCCCTGAGCCCGTCCGAGGCATCGACGATGAATTCGATCGTTCCGGCACCGGAATAGCCGATCGCCTCGGCAGCCCGGACGGCAGCGTGGCCCATCGCCGCGCGCATTTCGGCGGTCATGCCGGGCGCCGGCGCCTCCTCGATGACCTTCTGGTGGCGGCGCTGCAGCGAACAGTCGCGCTCGTAAAGGTGGACGGCCTTCGTGCCGTCGCCGAACACCTGGATTTCGATATGCCTGGGCTTCTCGACATACTTCTCGATCAGCACGGCGGGATTGCCGAAGGCGGCTTTCGCCTCGCCCTGCGCGGAGGCGAGCGCCGCGCCAAAGCCGGCGGGATCTTCCACCCGGCGCATGCCCTTGCCGCCGCCGCCCGCCACTGCCTTGATCAGCACCGGATAACCGATCGCATCGGCAGCACCCAAGAGATGTTCGGGGTCCTGGCTCTTGCCGTGATAACCGGGAACCACGGGGACGCCCGCCTTTTCCATCAGCTGCTTGGCGGCGTCCTTCAGCCCCATCGCCCGGATGGCGGCCGATGAGGGGCCAATGAAGACAAGCCCGGCCGCATTGACCTGATCGACGAATTCGGGGTTTTCCGACAGGAAACCGTAGCCGGGATGGATGGCCTCGGCGCCAGTCGAAAGTGCGGCCGCAATGATCAGGTCGGCGCGGAGATAACTGTCGGCCGAGGCAAGCCCACCGATCGCCACTGCCTCGTCGGCCATGGCGACATGACGGGAATCGCGATCGGCATCGGAATAGACCACGACGGTGGCGACCCCCATCCGCTTTGCGGTATCGATGACGCGGGCTGCGATTTCGCCCCTATTGGCAATCAGGATCTTGCGAAACATGTCTCGTTCCTTTGTCGCGCCCGGCTGATCTCGCCGGCATCGTCAGGGGACAGTGTGAATGGGCGGCGCTACATGCGGAACAGGCCGAACCGCGTCGGCTCGATCGGCGCGCAGAGTGAGGCCGACAGCGACAGCGCCAGAACATCGCGGCTCTTGCGCGGATCGATGATG
>Ga0105047_10015659_pt1 | contig 11934 bp, 12 predicted proteins | sample MAT04_FD_78384 | JGI IMG/M metagenome (GOLD analysis project Ga0105047, IMG submission 78384) | Freshwater microbial communities from Lake Fryxell liftoff mats and glacier meltwater in Antarctica - MAT-04 (megahit assembly) | ecosystem: Environmental > Aquatic > Freshwater > Ice > Liftoff... | reverse complement strand
GGCGGCGCACTGGGACTCGACCCAATTACTGTCGCTCCCCGACTCGGGGCGCAGCTGATGGTCGACATGTCCGCAGGTGATTTCGCTGCCGTAGTGCTGGGAGTGGAGCAGCGCCGCCCGGAGCAGGGCCATGCTGTCGGGCCCTCCGGAGACTGCGACGAGCCAGCGATCCCCGACTTCGGGATGTCGGGATCGTGAGGCGTGGAGCGACTCGACGAGCGGACTGACGGAAAGCAGCGGGGGAGTCATGTCGACATCTCAGCGAGTGGGTGGTCTCGCGGTCACTACCGAACTCCCGCCGCAGAATTCGCGAGAATTCTGAGGGCCATTTCACACGCCTCGCTCGTCAAAATTCTGACGAATTCCGCGAGGGTTGGGGCGAGGTTTTCGGCTGCTCAAGCGGCGCGAGTGGCGGCGGCTGCGGCGCGAGGGAGTCTGACGCGGAAGGTGCTGCCTTGGCCGACGCCGGGGCTGCTGGCGGAGATGGAGCCGCTGTGCGATTCGATGATCTTGCGGGTCAATGAAAGCCCCAGCCCCGTCCCTTGCCCGGCGTCCTTGGTGGTGAAGAACGGCTCGAACAGCTGTTGTAACGTCTCTTGAGTCATGCCGCAGCCGTCGTCTTGAAAGGCGAGGTCGAGTTGGTCCGCAGTCTCGTGAAGGCTGATCCGGAGGACGCCGCCCGGAGTCATCGCTTGGAGGGCGTTCGCGACCAGATTGAGGACCACCTGCCGAATCTCCTGGCCGCAGACCCACGCCTCGCAGGGGGTGGAGTTATCGAACACGATCTTGCGGTCGTTGTATTTTCCGAGATGGCCCACAAGTCCGACGACCTCGCGGACGATGGCAGTCACGTCGTAGCAGTTCTTCTCCCCATTCGATCCGTGGGCAAAATCGAGCATTCGATGGGTGATATTCTGGCAACGCATGGTCTCGTTGCAGATCATCTGGCTGTATTCACGCCCCTCGGCAAAGTCGGACGGCAGCCACTTTTCGGCGGGAACCGTGAACTGCCGGGCGATGGCATCGCCGCACATGGAGATCACCCCCAGCGGGTTGTTGATCTCGTGAGCCACACCGGTCGCCAAAAAGCCAATGCCAGCGACTCGCTCCGATTGAAGCAGTTTTTGAGCCTGCATCTGAATCTGGTCGGACTGGTTACGAACGACATCCTGAAACTTGGTGGTCATCACGTTGAAGGCCGTCGCGAGGCTCTGGATCTCATCGCGAGTACAGACATTGGCACGATGGGAGTAGTCGCCGCTGGCCACGCGGTCGAAGTCCTCGTGCAGCTCACGGAGTGGTCTCAGAATCCAGAAGTAGCCACCCGCTGCGAGCAAGACGACTAAACTGACGGCTGCCAATCCGAGCCCCAGAGCCAGCCATGTAAAAAACTGATGGTCGGCCTGTGCATCATCGAGCAGCGCCGAAAGGTGTGGGGCGGGATCGGGCATCAGCGTCGCGCGATTGATCAGACTCGATGTGAACTGCAGAATCCATTGGGCCTGTGTGGCTCGCGTGACGAGATTGGAATCAGCCAGACTAGGAGAGGCGTCTTTCAGCTGGACGAAATCCTCATCGATCCCCTGAAATACGATCTCCATCGCGCGATTGTGGCCGCTTGAACCGAAGGTCAAGACACCCGATTTTACGAGCTGGCGATGGAATTCGTTCTTTCGACTCTCTGCGGCCTTCAGGCGTTCAGAGAACTCCCTCTGTTGACGTTCAGCCCAGTCCATCTGCTTCGTTTGATCAGTGTCTTCAGGTTTTGAAGCGACGATGGGCTCGATCAGCGTGCCGAAGGCCTCGATGAGATCTCCGCGATGAGGAGCTTCGTCGATGCTCACTTCCAAATTACGAATCATCTTGGAGTGATCCCGCAGGCTCAGGACGGTCGTCGCCCCAAAGAGGATCAGCAACGCAAAGAGCGAAACCAGCCCGCACGTCAGCTTGCCGCCTATCGATCGTGTTGACAGCACTCGCCACCTCCCTGTGACTGATTCGCTTGACGAGAATGTCCGAACCGATCTCGTGCACCCTGGATTCAAGCGTCGAGAGTGTAGTCTGGCAGGGATCGCTGGCTCAAGGGGGCTTCGAGTGGTGGGACGCTCATCGCTCCGAGATGACGTTTCGCTACGCTCAGCAGGCCGTGCGTTTAAGAGGCATTCACCCAGCGGCAGTCGGCCAGGAGCAATCGGATTGTCGAGTCCTGCCATGGGCGATCCCGTCAGAGCACTGCGTCTCCCCCCGTCGCATTGCGTCATGCATTGATTGCCGGGCGCGCGTGTGCTCACTCTGGTTGGCTAGTGAGATTTGAACCGAAAGTAGAGCCGTTGAATCTCCGTCAGGCAGCATTGGCCATCGGGGGAGAGTTGAGAGCAGCGGGCTTCGGGGGTTTGCGACTGGGCATAGAGTTCGCGAATCCGCCGAGGGACTGGCTCGCGGGCATCAGCTTCGATCTCTTCGATTGAGAATGGAAAACAGCTGCACAGCGGAGCGTCGGGAGACTTGGGGTAAACTGGCCCACGCAGCTGGGTGACCAACGCCTGCCCGGCCCAGTTATTAAAGTAGGCGACAGGGCACCCGGCATACCGACAGAACCACGCTTGGTCCCCGAGAGCGGCGCGAAACTCGGGCCGAATGTGGTGGTTCAGTGTGGCGTTCCCCACCGCGACCCCCACCGATTCGCAGCCGGGGCAGCGGATTTCTTCGAGTCCATCCGACTCTTTGATGAAGGCTTTGTTCATATCAGAAGAATAGCGTATTCACGAAAGCAGTTGGCACTGCGGAGGCGTCTCCTTCGCGGGCAAGCTTAGGCAGAATTCTTACGAAGCCTGCTACGAGCGTACGCCGTTCTGTTCGATACCCGTCAGGACGCGGGTCGCTCGGGCATCGGGAGCTTGTCGAGCAGCGTGTCCCAGGCGGCATGGGCATCGCGGCGAAGCGGTTCGAGTTTGCGTTGCCAGTTGGCGTCCCAGTGGTTGTCGGGCATCCAGTGGGCCCCCTTTTCGGGAATGCTCACAATGGTCGTGGCCATCAGGGTGCTGGCTTTTTGAGCCCACTCGACCGATTGAGCGGCGACGTTCCGGGGCGGTAAGGTCCGAGACGCCCACTGGTCGCGGGGCGGCACCAGCGCCGGGTTATTTCTCTGGCGGACGGCCAGTTCCGCATCAGGAGAATGCGGGACAGAGACGATCAGGGTGCCGATCAACAGCATCACTCCGGCGACCGACAACGCGATCGACCACCGTCGCTGTTCCGGTGACCGGAAGTCTCGCCAGCTTTGCTCGACATAAGCTTGGGCAGTCGGGACGCTTCTGGAGGGGGAGATAGAATCGGCCAGCGGCTGCGAGGGGCAGAGTTCAGCCAGCACACGTGCGGTGAGGTCGACTTGCGGCAATTGCCCCTGCCACAGCGGGATCACACGGGCCAGCAGAGCGTGCTCGGTCCAAGCCTCAACACACGCGGCTTGCGAGCAGGTCGCGGCGTGGGTCCGCACTTCGGGCGAGATCGAATCGGCATGCGATTCAACGGCTTGGTCGAGCAACGATTGAAACAGGGAACACTGCATGGTGGGATCCGCCAATGGGCTGTGTTGGCCGCTGAGCGCTGAGTAGTTTCGGGGGGAGTCGATTTAGGCTGCGGTCGTCGGTCATTGCTCGCCCACGTTCTGGCGAACGTCGCGACGGGGCGAAACCGGCTATCCCGTCACTCCCCGCCGCTGCAACTCATCCGCGAGGATTTTCCTTGCCCGATGTAGCCAGGTCTTCACCGTGCCCGCTGGAACGTGCATCAGGTCGGAAATCTCCTGCACCGACAGCTGTTGCACATGGAAGAGCGTGAAGCATTGGCGGTAGTCGTCGCGGAGAGTGTCGACCGCCCGCTGGACCTCTTCTCCGATGCCGCCCGGAGTGGGGTGGGCGTTCGTTGAGGGTTCGGGCAAGGTCTCCATGACCACGGGCCGACGATTGCGACGTTCCAGAGCCGTGCGGCAGCGGTTCGCGGCAATCCCCATCAGCCACGGCTCGATCGGGCGAGATTGATCCCACGTCGCCAGATGCCTGACGGCCCGCACGATCGATTCCTGCGCCACATCCTCCGCATCCTGGCGATGACGCATCATTTGCAGGCAGAGCGAAAAGACGAGTTGCTGGAACCGACCGACAAAGGCCCGTAGGCTTTCGGCGTCCCCCGTCAGACACTGACGGGCCAGTTCGTGGAGATCATCCGACCCAGTCAAGGTCACTCCTTTAGAGATCTACCCGTCCAAACGAAGTGCGGTTTCACGCGATTGAAACCAAAAACGCCAACCCAAAGAAGCTTACGTACAGACAGGTCACCCAGGCTTTGGTGAGCGTCGCCTGCCTTACCGCTGAATCTGTTCGCGAACCAGGGTCCGGGCTGCCTTAAATGCGTGCCGCACCGCAAATAGACGTGTTTCGATCTGCTCTTCTGAGTAATACCGACCAGGCTCGCTATGCGGCAGCCCCGCCAGAGCCAGCGTGAGCGGCATCAGATCAAGGAATTCCTTGTAGCGGCGCTGAAGATCGGATTGAGCATTCGCTGACTGTGCCGGAACATCGGACATGGCAACAACTCCTCGGCAGAGGGGAGGGAATCCAGAGAGGCAAACGGGGGATCATCCTAGAATACCGGCTCGATCGAGTTCGAACCAGTGGTCGACTGTTGGGGGGGCTTCTCATCCGTCGGTTGATCGCACGCTTGGGGATTCACCATGGAGACGCGGAGGCACGGAGGGGGAAAAGTGAGAATTCGGGTTTTGCCTAAAAATCCTGCAACGGGCATTCCGGCGTGAGCGTCATACTGCTGTGGTGCCCCTGGGCGTGATCGACGACGAGGGCAGTCGTCCAAACTGGATCTTTAGGCGGGGATTATGATGCAACGACTATTGGCGGTTTGTCTGGGGCTGGCGCTACTCGCGAACTCCCCATCTGCGTGGGCGCAGGGGCTGCTCATCAGCTCGGACCACTCCCACCGACTTCCCCGCCCGTGGCCGCTGCCGACACCCGACCCGTTGGTAATGACGTGCCAGGTGAAGGAGCTGAGCGTGCAAGCTCGGCTGAAGGACCAGGTCGCCCAGGTCCAGGTGTCGCAGACGTTTCTCAACACCGGGTCGCGACAAATCGAGGCCCAATTCGTCTTTCCACTTCCGTATGACGGGGCGGTCGACAAGCTCACTCTGATGATCGATGGGCAAGAGTACCCGGCCCAGCTGCTCTCTAAGGAGGACGCCCGCGCCCGGTATGAGGCGATCGTGCGGTCTTCGAAAGATCCCGCATTGCTCGAATGGATGGGTCACGGGCTGTTTCAGACGAGCGTTTTCCCGGTCCCTGCTGGTCAGACCCGCACAGTCACGCTGCACTACAACCAGCTGCTGAGAAAGGACGGGGGGGCGACCGACTTTTTATTCCCTCTCAGTACAGCGCGTTATACCTCGAAGCCGCTGGAGAAACTTGAGATCCAGGTCTCGATCGATTCCACCGTCTCCATCCGCAACGTCTATAGCCCTTCGCACGGCATTACCATCGAGCGGCCCGACGAGGACCATGCCGTCGTCAAGTTCTCGGGCACCAACGTCGTGCCGAGTGCGGACTTCCGGCTCTTCTTCGACGTGAACCCCGAGAAGCTCGGGACCAGCCTGCTCAGCTACCGGCCCAGCGACCAGGAGGACGGGTTCTTCCTGCTGCTCACCACTCCGCAAGTGCCGAAGCAGAACGAACAACTGCCGAAGACGGTGCTGTTCGTCGTCGACAAATCGGGCAGTATGCAGGGGGAAAAGATCGAGCAGGCGAAGTCGGCGATCAAGTTCGTGCTCAACAATCTTAAGGAGGGAGACACGTTCAACATCGTCGCTTACGACACTGCGATTGAGACGTTCAAGCCGGAACTGGAACGCTTCAATGACGAGACCCGCAAGCAGGCCGTCGGGTATGTGAGCGGGCTCTATGCGGGAGGCGGGACGAACATTCACGATGCTCTGAAGACTGCGCTCGATCAGATCAAGGACAAATCGCGACCAACGTTCGTCTTGTTCCTGACTGATGGACTCCCCACGGTGGGCGAACGCAGCGAGCCGAAGATCGCGCTCGCGGCCCGCGCGGCCAACAAGGTCGGCGCCCGCATCTTGAACTTCGGTGTCGGGTACGATGTCAACAGCCGCTTGCTCGATCGTCTCGCTCGCGAGCATTCCGGAGCCAGCGAGTACGTGAAGCCCGATGAAGACATTGAGGTCCACGTCAGCAAGGTCTACAGCAAGATTTCATCACCGGTCCTGTCCGATGTCAATGTCCAGTTTGAGTTCGACAAGGTCGCTACCGAAGACGGCAAACCGATCAACCGCGTCTACCCCTCGGGCAAGTTCGACCTCTTTGCGGGCGAGCAAGTGGTGCTCATCGGACGATACAAGCACTCGGGCTTGGCCAAGGTGGTGGTCACCGGACAAGTCGGCGAGAAGACCGAGAGATTCGACTTCCCCGCCCAGTTCGCAGTGGTGTCCTCGAACTCGACGAATGGGTTCGTCGAGAAGCTGTGGGCCATGCGGCGGATCGGGGAGATCATTGATGACCTCGACCTCAATGGAAAGAATGAAGAGCTGGTCAAGGAACTGGTCTCGCTCTCGACCAAGCATGGGATCCTGACTCCGTACACGTCGTTCCTGGCCGATGAAACTTCGCGGCCCACGCTGGCTCGCGATTCGGACGCATTTCATTCGAACTCGATTTCGTCCGGTCGTCGTCTGCAAGATTTGGAACAGGTCGAAGGGCGGGGAGGTGTCGCTCAGCGAGCCTCCAAGCAGATGTTCTTGAACCAATCGAGCCTGGCAGCCCCCACTTCCGGTTCGTATGGTGGATCCGGAAAGCCAGCGGGCCCAGCACCCGCCGCAGGATCGGCGACCTATATCGACTCGAAGTCCGGCGAACAGATCGTCACCTCCTCCGTCCGCTCCGCAGGCAACCAGACCGCCTACAAACGCGGCAAACGAGTCGTGACTCCCGACACAGCTGACCTCGATGTGGAGAAAGACAAAGCGATGATCATCACGATCCAACGGTACTCAAAAGAGTACTTCGACCTCGTGGAGCAGAACTCTGTCGACGACAATCAGATCATCAGCCAGCAGTTGGCCGATGAGGAGTTGCTGGTGAACTTCCGCGGTCAGGCGTACCTGATTCAGTAAGCCAGCCCGAGATGTGGGGCACGTTTCCTACGTGCCCGAGGGCGATAGGCATCAGTCTGCCGAGGCGTGTCGAGTTCACCCCGCTTGGCACGCGGGCGAAGCGGAGCTTCGAGGAGAGGCGGTCGCAAACCGGAGTTCGGGAGCGAGAGGAATTGAGGGAAAACTTGCAACGCTCATGTAACTCTGATCGCAGTCCAAACGGTCCATCACCGTTTCACATCCAGGTGCCCACATGCTGAGCAAGCACCGTCTGCTATTCACCATCGCGATTCAGCGTTGGCTGAGTTGCGGGGTGAGCGTCCTGACAGCCGAGGACTACCTTTCCACACCATCGCTCACGATCGGTTCGAAGGCTCCCGAGCTGAATGTCGAACATTAGATCAGCGACGGTGACGGCAAGTTTCAGCCGGTCCAGACGTGCGGAGCGGGTCGCGTCGATGTCGGCGAGTTTTGGGCCACATGGTGCGGGCCGTGCATCGGCGGCCTGCCCCACCTCGCAGAGTTGCGGAAGAACTTCCGCGACCAAGGTGTGCAAATCATCAGTATCAGTGATGAGGATCTGGAGACGGTTCACGAGTTCCTGAAAGGTGAAGTGCCCAGCCAAGAGGGGGCTGAAGTGCTGACATATGCTCAGTTGACGAGCAGCTACAGCCTGACGACCGATCCAGACAAATCCGAGTATTACAACTCCATGGAGGGTTCCAGTAACCTCGGTCTCCCCCGTGCATTTCTTGTCGAAAAAACAGGCGAGATTGCATGGATCGGCCATCCGCTCAATGGTCCCGATGCCACTCTTGAAAAAGTCGTTGCCGGGACATGGGACCGCGCGGCGTACCGCTTGGATTACCAGACTCAGCAGGCGCGGGGTTGGTTCCAGACGCGGGTCAACAAACTCCTGGAGCAAGGGGAGTACGACTCCGCGCGAGCGTTGCTCGCCCCAGAACAAGAGCGATGAAAGTGACGTTTCAGAATGAGCCGATTATGCGGGAGCAGCTCGAAGGCTACGGGCTGGAATTGGAGGAGAAGATTCTGCTGGCTCCCGCTTTTAAGAAATACAAAGCCGACGAGTTCGAAGCCGATGCTGACGCGCTGAAAGTGATATCCACTCCAGCGACAGAACAGCAGCGCCCCGATGTCGAGGGTCTGCGATTTCGGGCCAACTTGAAGGTCAAACGTTATTCCGTCGCAACCAGTCTCCTCAAGGCTGTGGTCGAGGCCCATGCGTCCAGTGCCAATGATCTCAACAACATGTGCTGGCCTGTCTACGAGGAGGCGACAAAGGCCGATTCCAGTGTCCCCTACCCCTCACAGCTGCTGCTCTGGCAGGTGCGGAGCGTGCGGTGAAACTCGAACCGAAAGAGAGTTTTATCCTCGATACGCTGGCTCATCTCGTCTCGTTGACTGCCGAATTCGACCGTGCGATGGCAATCGAGACCCAGGCGGGCGAGAACATGTCCGACGAAGAGTCGCAGGGTCCATTCCGCAAGTCACTCAAAGCCCTTGAAGGAAAACGGGCAGCAGCCAGCCCGAAAGACAAGTAGGTGCCGAGTCGGCGAGTATCCGACAAGTGATTGTAAGCGTTTTCGGGGTGATCGCCGGCGACTCAGACACTCCGGCTACTCCGGCAGCGGCTGGCCCTTCGTCTCGGGGGCGAACCAGATCGCGACGAAGCCGACGAGGTAGACGAGACTCAGCCACGAGCAGGCGTCGGGGTATTCACCATCGAACTTCACTTTGATCAGAAAGCTGATGTAGAGCGATCCCGCACCGGCCAGAATACGACCAAAGTTGAACGCGAATCCTTGTCCCACTGCCCGCACTTTTGTGGGAAACAGCTCTGGGAGATAGAGCGGTAGCCAGCCGTAGAACGAGGCCGTCATGCCTCCCGCCAGCATGGCTGTCACCAAGAACATCGAATTGAATCTGACGTTCCCCTGGAAGAACAACAATACCGATGCGAGAGACCCCGCACACATGATCACATAGGTTCGCCGGCGTCCGACCTTATCCCCAATCACAGCCGCGACGATCGTGCCGATGATCGCCCCGATTCCAGTGCAGATCTGAGTTTGAGCGCGAGCGTAGGCCAGTGGAGGAGCCATCTCGGCCTCTGTGATCGCCGGGTTGGCGGCCTTGAGTTCTGCCTGGCGAACATCATTGGCCCACGAAGGAGCCCTTTGAACGGCTCCCCAAGTCGCGACCAATGCGACTCCGGCGAGCAGCGAGCCCACGTACATTCTTCGCATGACTTCTGGTCCAGCTATCTGACTCGTGGCGCCCTCTTCCGATCGGCTCAGATACTTCCGTACGGGATAGGTATAACCGATGAATGCCGCAATCAAACCGAGTCCGATTGCGACCATCTGGACCGCAAATGGATAATCGAGGGCATACACGACCACCATCCCCAACGGCCCCAAACATCCGATGGCCACGCCCCACAAGTCCTTGACCGCCCAGTGACTCGTTGCTCCATGGGACTGAGCGTCTTCCCACTTCTTGGACTCGGGCACAAAGATCCGAATGAAGAAAGTCAATAAGGCGGGAAAAGCTCCGGCCAGCATCAGCAATCGCCAACCGGAACTCCGCGTTAGCTGTTCCACGAACGACTCACTCAGCCCGGAACTGAGTAACACGTCACCAATCGATTTCACCATCGGGGTCATTGCCACGCTGACCAGGGCAATCAAAATGAACCCCACATTTGATGCGGCACCGATGAGCCCAGCGAGCCAGGCCCGCGAACGCCCGGGCCACAGCTCCATCACCAGTGAAACGCCAAGCGACCACTCGCCTCCCATTCCCAGCGATGCGATAAATCGAAAGAACAGCACCATTCCGGCCGAGTTTCCGAGGCCACAAAGCGCACTGAACAGGGCAAACGTCAGGATGCTGAGCGACATCGCGCGCACTCGCCCCAGCCGGTCGCCCAGCCAACCGAACAGCACGCCGCCAGTCGCGGCTCCAATCAGGAACCCGGCGTGCATGATCCCTTCCCACTTCCCGACGAGTGCTTCGAGTTCGGAGAGTTTTTGGGGGTCCAGCGAACCGATGTCCATGCCACCCGACAACAGATCACGGAGTGCGGGCTTCATCACCAGCGGGAACAAACCCATCTCAAACCCATCGAACAGCCAACCCAGAATGGCGGCCACCAAAGCCATCCACTGACCACGCGAGATCGTCTGGTTCTCGGAATTCATGAGCGGGCTTTCTGGAAGATCGTTTGGCGCAGCGAGAACACAGGGAATGGCTGAATGGCAACCGATAAACGGTACGCGATGTGATGAGGGACAACAACCCAGCCGCAGAATCGATCGGTCAGTCTTCGCTTGAGTCCTGTCGATATCATTGAGGAAAGGAGAACAGCAGGGCGATCATGTTCCGAGACTATTGACGGAATGGAGATGTCCCAGCACAATTCACAAGAACTATAGATGGCTCGTGCAGCGAGTTGACGCGATGACCACACCACCCCACCCGCCTATCAAATGGGTTGGGCTGCGATGTTTCTCACCATTTTTCGCAATTGCCCTTACGCTGGCGATCGTGAATGTGTTGTATTTTGGCGCAATATGGATGTATCCGGTCGTTTCGATTTCAGCGTCCCCTGCCGAAATGGATGTTGGTGATGTGACTCAAAAGCCGTTTGCCAAATCGTTTCAGATTCAGAATTCTGGCAATCGGGTCGTTTGGTTACAGGAACCTGTTCCGACGTGTTCTTGCACTCAAATGGAATTGCCCAATCGAAAACTTTGGCCAAGGCAAAAGGTCGGCTTAATTGCCCACTTTCGATCCGGTCCAACAGATGGGCCAATCAGCACTCTCGTGTACGTTCCCTACTCATCGAGTGGCCAGCAGGGTGAGTTGCAGCTCCGAATGGTGGGGCGAGTGACAGCCCATGTGGGTATTGAGCCTGCTTCTGGAGCTTTGGATTTAGCATCTGGGAATGCTCTAGAGTTTAACTGCCAGGCTCGTTGTTCGCCCAGCATTAAAATCAAGCCAGCTTATTGCACGCATCTGAATGTCGACGTGACCTTCAAGCAGATCAGCGACAAGTCGGTCTCTATCTCGGTCACTCCCACTCCGACCAAGCCTGAGAAAACCTCAGAAATCGATCGCCCGGCACAACTCGTTGTGGTGACGAACAGTGAGTGGACCCCGATCATCCGAATTCCGCTCCGAGTCAGTCTTTAAGGCGCACTCTCGAAGCAATGAATGGCCTGCGCCCGTGTCTCGTGTCAGAAAGTGATGTCATGATCAACAAAGCAAATTCGTTTCTGTGTATAGTTTGGGCTGCAACGGCGATGACGGCGCTGTCCAGCGCAGCGCTGTTAGCGCTGGACTGCAATTCTACAATCTGGACGACCGCTGGCGGACAATGTGGGACCGCGACTCCCTGTCTAACATACTCGGGCGCAGGATCGTGTGGAACGCAAACGGTCACCATTGTGCAACAGCTACGTCAAGCTTATTGTGGCACTGGAACTACCAGCACATACTGCGAAGAAACCGGGACTCAACACGACTGCACGAAGGCATAGGTTTGTAAATATGAAGCCGTTGTGAATCCAGTTTGGACACCAACGTCTCCACCAAGTGTTCCACATTATATTGATTCTTGCGTCAAAGGAGCATTTACGATGGTGAGCAGCGCTGCCAAAGCGGCGTTAGCAGCGACGTGTTCGCAACCTGCTGGATGAATACGGCTTCAGATTCGCTGCTTTCTTGAGTGTCCT
>Ga0105047_10015657_pt1 | contig 11935 bp, 10 predicted proteins | sample MAT04_FD_78384 | JGI IMG/M metagenome (GOLD analysis project Ga0105047, IMG submission 78384) | Freshwater microbial communities from Lake Fryxell liftoff mats and glacier meltwater in Antarctica - MAT-04 (megahit assembly) | ecosystem: Environmental > Aquatic > Freshwater > Ice > Liftoff... | reverse complement strand
TTGTATGCAAAAGATTCAACCCATAAAAGCACTTTAATTAACACACAAAAAATAAGTATTTACCCTAATTGGACACTGATCGAATCTGGGAAGTCATTCTTTTTTACGCTCATTTTTTCGGGACTTCCACGCTCTTGTAAATCGTTTGACCTGATTGAAAATATTCCAGAACCCGGTGGTTTTTTTGTGGGAAATATAAGCAGAAACAATACAGATGTTTATAATATTGATATTTAATAAGCCTTTAAATAATTTACGACATTTAGTGCGAATGAAATATAACAGGAACAAAAATGCCGGCTATTAACCGGCATTTTTACTATGATTCTTTTTGAAAATCTGCCCCTACAGTTGTTTCTTCCCAGGCATCAAAATCTTTTTTTAATTCTTCTAATTTTGCTCTTGCGCCTTTGAGGGCTGCTTCTCCAAGTAGTAATCTCAATGGCGGGTTTGGAGAATCTACCACTTTAATAATAGCCAAAGCGGCTTTTACAGGATCGCCGGGTTGGTTACCACTATAACTTCGAATACTGGCTTTGTTTTGCCCGGCAGTATCATTGTAATCCTCAATTTTTATTGGACTGTCTTCTGCAGAACGACCTGCCCAATCTGTACGAAAACCACTAGGGGCAATAATGGTAACTTTTATACCGAGGTGAGCGGTTTCTTTTGCTAATGCTTCTGACAAACCATCTACCGCATATTTTGTAGCGTTGTAAAAACCTACAGCCGGGAACGAACGCAAACCGCCGATAGAGGCGATATTAATGATATGACCACTTTTTTGTGCCCGCATGGTTGGCAATACTTCCTGCGTCATTTTTGCAAGCCCGAATACATTTATTTCAAACATTTTTCTAACCGCCTCATCTTCACTTTCTTCAATAGCACCAAAATAACCAATGCCAGCATTGTTTACCAATACATCAATTCTGCCAAATCTTTCCACTGCCGCTTTTACCGCTGCAGTAATTTCTGCCGGTTTTGTTACATCTAATTTCACAGCAATGGCATTATCTTCATTTCCTTCAATAATGTCTTTAATATCATCTGTATTCCTTGCTGTTACTACTGCTTTATTGCCAGATGATAAAACGTTTTTAGCAAGTTCTCTTCCAAACCCTGTAGAACATCCTGTTATTAACCAAACTTTACTCATAATAATATTTTTTATAAATGTATCAACTTTTACACCAAAAAAATTAGTGATAAAATGTCACAAATGCATTGCATTTATTTAGAAAGAAAAATGTAAGTTTAAATAAAAATGAAAAAAATATTTACTTTCTGTTCGTTCATCTTTTTTTTGTGTATACTATTTGCTTTTAAGAGTGATAAAAGGATTTCCGGTAAAAAAATTTTGAAAAAATGTATAAGAGATATCACAATAAGTGGAATAAAAATTTCACATTCGATCAAACAACAGAAAATCATGTAAAAGACAGTTTGGAGAAAACAGCTACATGGCACGAAACAATTGTGTATCCGGATTATTTTAGAATATCGTTTGGAGATGTTTCTAATGGTAGCGCAGTGATTTATAATAAAGATTCTTCTTTTAATTTTTCTAAAGGAATACTAGCCCGAAGAGGTTTAAGAGGGGAGGATCTTACCTTTTTACCTAGGGGTATGCATTTCATTCCTTTTGATAGTGTAAAAACCAAAATGGTAAAAGAAGGCTTTGATATTACTGCATCATGCCAAACAAACTGGCAGGGAAAAGATACTTACGTATTAGGCGCAAACAGAATTGAAGATAAAATGAACCAACTGGATAGATAAACAAAACTAATTGTTATGAAATTTATTAAATATAATGGCCAAAACAAAGAAGAAGCAGTTTTTGGTGCCCACGTAAAACTTTGCAAAGCATGGTCAGAAACTTCCTGTGTATTTTACATTAACGATAAAGTGTTACAAAAAGAAAAATATTATATTGTAAAGCAAATACAGAGGTGGATATGAAGATTTTTGACCCTTATAATTTTAGAAATTAATACAAATTTTCTCTTGTAATTTTAATATCACATTTAGTTACGAAACCAATTATAATTTTGAAGTTATCAACCCTATACAAAGAATTCTTTAACAGCGAAAAAGCTGGTGGACTTATTTTGCTTGCAGTTACAATTTTGTCTTTGCTACTGGCAAACTCGAATATTAAAGAAAGTTACCAATCCATTTTACATTTTTCTATTGCAGGCAACACATTTACCCATTGGATAAATGATGGGCTTATGGCAATATTTTTTTTATTAATTGGCTTAGAGTTAGAACGGGAAGTGTATGAGGGCGAATTATCTACTCTGCAAAATGCATTACTACCCATGGCTGGAGCATTAGGCGGAATGATAGCGCCAGCCGCCATTTTTTTAGCTTTTAATTATGGTACCTCTACACAAAGTGGAGCAGGAATTCCGATGGCTACTGATATCGCTTTTGCTTTAGGAATTTTATCTTTATTGGGGAACAAAGTTCCTGCATCGTTAAAAATATTTCTTACAGCTCTTGCGGTAATTGATGATCTTGCAGCTATTATAATTATTGCTGTTTTTTATACAAAAACTATTGTGTGGGTTTATTTAATGATAGCGTTAGGTATTTGGGCTTTTTTATTTTTGTTGAACAGATTAAAAGTTTATAATCTTATTCCATACATTATTGGGGGTATTGCTTTGTGGTATTGTATGCTCAACTCAGGTGTGCATGCAACCATTGCAGGAGTGATACTTGCATTTGTAATTCCATTTGGTAATGGAGGTAATAAATCTCCGTCTTATATTTTACAGCATTTTTTACACAAGCCTGTTGCATTTATTATATTACCATTGTTTGCGTTGGCCAATACTGCTATTAGCGTGGGCGGAAATGTAAATACAATTTTTTATGAATCGTACAGCCTTGGTATAATGCTTGGATTGGTAATTGGTAAGGGATTCGGGATATTTTTATTTTGTGTGTTTGCTGTTGCAGTTGGTATTTGCACCCTACCATCAGAAATAAAGAAAATACATATTCTTGGTACCGCTTTCCTCGGTGGCATAGGTTTTACAATGTCTATTTTTATAGCGATGTTGGCTTTTGATGATGCTACAATTATAAATAATGCCAAATTAGTCATTCTTGTTTCATCATTTATTGCAGGACTTACCGGATATTTAATTTTAAAGAAAACTTTAAAGGTTGAATTGAATGAAGAGGATGAAGATGCTTAACGGGAATAATTACAAAGCTAAACTCCATAATTTTTCCTTATAGAATTTTGATTGAAACTTTAATTAGGGTAAATAAACTCGTTGCAATAACCAGCAACCCAACTCCTATATATACTTTTTTTACTGGTAATTTACCAACAAGCCTTGCTGCAATTGGTGCAGCTATTACACCACCAATTATTAACCCTAATATTTCAATAATTGGCAAATGTTTTAATAAAATAAAAAAAGTAATGGCACTTGATAGAATGACAAAAAACTTTGCAAGGCATACAGAGCCTATAACGTAGCGTGGAATTTTTCTTTTAGTTATAAGTGTACTGGTTACCAATGCACCCCAGCCGCCTCCTGCAAAGGCATCCATAAATCCGCCGACAGATGCGAGCCAATCCACTTGTTTTACTTTTTCATTTGATTGATGTTTCTTAAACGCTTTTTTTCAACTAAATTATTTATAAGTTCGTTTTGCAAAGGGGGTGTAAATATTTTATTATTGGCGAAAATTAGGGTTATTCTACTAAAATGAAAGACTTTAGTAATTTTTGCAAAGACATTTTTAAAAAGTGAATAGTTTTATAACAGGATAATTAGTAAGAACTTTACGATGAATAAATTCGTTCATTATGTATGAAGAAGAAAATAACAATATTATTTGTAAGTATTTGCTTCGCTACAATTTTGTTTGCGCAACAATCTTCGTTGAATAACTACAATAAAGAGAGAGAGAAAATCAGTAAAAAAGGAATTGAAGTACTGGCATGTTATTCCGTTGCTAATATTATTTATGGCAGCATTGCCGCTTCTCAGGCCAGTGGTAGCAATAAATATTTTAATGAAATGAATGCCATCTGGAATGGAATAACCTTGGGTATTGTAGGGCTTGGCTACTTCACTGCAAAAAAGGAAGGAGTGCTTTCTTACAATGAATCAATAAAAAAGCAACATGGTGTTGAAAAGCTGTTCCTCTTTAATGCAGGGTTGGATTTAGCCTATATTGCTGGTGGTGCCTATTTAAAAGAGCGCTCAAAAACAAATGATAAAAATCAAATTCGTTTAAAAGGTTATGGCGAAAGTGTAATGCTGCAGGGCGGCGTGTTATTATTGTTTGATGCCATCATGTATGCCATTCATGACAAACACGGAGAGGCTTTGTACAAATTGGGAGACAATTTCAAATTGGCTGCGACAGAAAATGGGGTAGGAGTTATTGTGAAATTGTAGTAATACTTAATATTTATAATACTGCTCATCATGTAAAACTACTAAGTTCCTGCTTTATCACAACAGCGTACATTTTTTTATGACTGCTAGTTCGCCATGTTTGCCTTCCTCTTGAAAAATAATTATTTATCTTCAACGAAAATTTTTAAAAATGCAAAAACGCCTTTTGTTCGCAAGCTTGGTTTTTATATTTATAAGTAATGTTTCTGGTCAAAAAAATCCCGTGTACGATCCTCATGTTTTATTTGCTCCAATGTTTTATCCGGATGGTGGAAGTATAACCCGTTCATCAGACGGTTCACCAAATGTTGGCTACTGGCAAAACCGTGCAGACTATCAAATAAATGTTTCGCTAAATGAAACTACCAATGAAATTGCAGGCTCAGTAATTATCACCTATAAAAATAACAGTCCGCATTTTTTACCTTTTTTATGGTTGCAGTTAGATCAGAATCTGTTCGCAAAAAACAGTCGTGGCCAGGCTCGTATGCCAGTTGGTAGTCGTAGCCGCTATGGCAGTGCAGAAAGTACTTTTGATGGTGGATATAAAATTTCTTCGGTAAAAATTATAACAGATAATAGCAATGCAGATTATTTGGTTACCGATACCAGAATGCAAATTCGCTTACCAAAACAAATGAAACCCGGTGGCGATTTAATTAAAATAAAAATTGATTATTCGTTTGCATTGCCTGAAGAAGGTGCAGACCGTTGCGGTATTTTAAAAACAAAAAATGGAAATATTTTTTCGGTAGCGCAATGGTATCCACGTATGTGTGTATATGATGATGTAGAAGGATGGAACACCCTTCCTTACCTTGGCCCAAGTGAGTTTTATCTGGAATATGGCGATTATGATTTTAGCATTACGGCACCGGCCTCGCATATTGTAGTAGCAAGTGGCGATTTACAAAATGCTGCTGAAGTACTTACTGCTACTCAGTTAAAAAGAATGGCAGATGCAAAAAGCAGCGATGCTACTGTTATGATTCGCACAGGAGCAGAAGTGACGGAACCTTCTTCCCGACCAAAAACAACCGGCACATTAACATGGAAATATAAAATGCTGAATGCAAGAGATGTTTCATGGGCTTCCTCCAGATCATTTATATGGGATGCTGCAAAAATAAATTTGCCTGATGGTAAAAAAGCACTGGCTCAAAGTGCTTACCCGGCAGAAAGTAATGGTACAAAAAAATGGGGAAGATCCACAGAATATACAAAAGCAAGTATAGAAAATTACAGTAAAAGATGGTTTCAATATCCATACACTTCTGCCGTAAATGTGGCAAGTAACGTGGGTGGCATGGAATATCCGGGTATTGTTTTTTGTGGCGCATCCTCAGAAGGCGCTGATCTTTTTGGTGTAACAGATCATGAATTTGGACACACATGGTTTCCAATGATTGTGGGTAGCAATGAAAGAAAATATGGCTGGATGGATGAAGGATTTAATACGTTTGTAAATACTCTGGCATTAAAAGATTTTAATAATGGAGAATATGATGGTGCTATGCCCGCCCCATCTTCTCTTGCCGGTTACATGTTCGGCCCTTTAAGCGAAAGTATTTTAAATACGCCCGATGCAATGAAGGAAGCAAACATAGGCGCTACGCTTTATTACAAACCGGCTTATGGTTTAACCTTGCTTAGAAACAATATTCTTGGCCCTGATAGATTTGATTATGCTTTTAAAGAATACATAAAAAGATGGGCTTACAAACATCCTACACCGTGGGATTTTTTCCGCACAATGGATAATGTTTCCGGCGAAGATTTATCATGGTTCTGGCGTGGATGGTTTTTACAAAATTATAAATTGGATCAATCAATTAAAGAAGTAACAAATGATGCAGCAAAAGGTACCATCGTTACTTTAGAAAACTTAGATATGCTGGCCATGCCTGTTATCATTGGTTATGAAACAGTATCGGGTACAAAAGGTATTATGAATTTGCCTGTGGAAATTTGGAACAACACCGGCATATTTAAAGTAAAATTACCAGTAACAGAAGCGGTAAAGAATGTAACAATAGATCCCGATAAGGCTTTCCCTGATATGAACTATGGGAATAATAAATGGGTAGAAGGGAAATGATAAAGTGAATTGGGAATAGTGAATTGTGAATAGTGAATTGTGAAAATGTCGTCAGTAATGTGACGGCATTTTTTAATTATGTTTTTAGCTATTATAAAACATTGCCTGCTCCTTATCCTTTGCCAGTTGGGTTGTAAGTTCGTTGAGGCCATTAAACTTTATTTCGCTGCGGAGATGTTTTTTTAAAGTAATTTTTAAATTTTCCCCATATATGTCTTCATCAAAATTGAAAATATTTACTTCAATAGTTCTTTTTTTACCGTCCACCGTAGGGCGCATGCCAATATTCATCATTCCCTTTAGCTTTCTATTGTGTAGCTGAACATCTACTGCATACACGCCATCTGCAGGTATTAATTTATTTTCCTTTTCTATCAATAAATTAGCAGTAGGGTAACCAATGGTTCGCCCAAGTTTATTACCCTCTATCACTTTGCCGCTAAAAAAATAATCATACCCTAAATATGCCGCAGCGGTTGCTATATCGCCTGTATGCATAGCATTTCTTATTTTGGTAGAACTTATGGTTATGTCTTTTAAAATATGCTCAGGTATTTCTTTTACTTCAAAGCCAAAATTTGTTTCTGCATCTTTAAGTAAATTAAAATCTCCTTCACGGTTATTCCCAAAACGATGATCATAACCTACAACAATTACTGCGGGATTAAATTTTTGCACTAAAAACTTTTCTATATAATCCTGTGCAGATAATTCAGAAAAAGATTTATCAAACGGCACTACCACAATATTTTTGATACCTAATTCTTGTAACAGTTCGTATTTTTCTTCCGGAGTGTTTAAAATAAAAAGTGGTTTATCTTTTATTTGAACAATTTGTTTGGGATGGGGATAAAACGTAATAAGAACTGGTGTTCCATCAATATTTTCTGCTTCTTTCAATAGTTGCGAAATAATGAGTGCATGCCCTGTATGCACACCGTCAAAACTTCCTGTAGTTATAACTGCTTTGGGAAAAACCGGCAGCAAATTTATGTCTGTATACACTTTCATATTAGCGGTGCAAAAGTAGTTGAGAAAACAATATTGAAAATCGGTTGCAGAACATTTATTTTGCATAAAATATTATCTGTTGAAAATGAAATTCCGAATGGAAGAATCAATAATCAACTACTCAACCAATTAACCAAAAACATGTCTCTATACGCAAAACGTGGTGTGTCAGCTCAAAAAGAAGAAGTACATGCTGCAGTAAAAAATTTAGACCAAGGATTATTTGCAAATGCTTTTTGTAAAATTTATCCGGATTTTTTGGGTGGTGATGATGATTTCGTAAATGTAATGCACGCAGATGGCGCAGGTACAAAAAGTATTTTAGCCTATTTATATTGGAAAGAAACTGGTGATATTACTGTTTGGAAAGGAATAGCACAGGATGCCGTTGTTATGAATTTAGATGATTTATTGTGCGTAGGCATTCATGATAATATAGTTTTTAACTCCACTATTGACAGAAATAAAAACCTTATATCTGGCGAAATATTGGAGCAGATTATAAATGGAACACAAACTGTTTTTGATATGCTTGCTACCCATGGCATACACATACATTACCTTGGCGGCGAAACGGCGGATGTGGGTGATGTGGTGCGTACAGTAGCTGTAAATGGAACTATGACAAGCAGATGGGCAAAAAATAAACTGATAACAAACGATAAAATACAAGCAGGCGATGTAATTGTTGGGCTTGCCTCTTACGGGCAAGCACACTATGAAAGCGAGTACAACAGCGGCCTAGGCAGCAATGGGCTTACAAGTGCCAGGCATGATGTACTTGGTAAATTTTATGCAGAAAATTATAAAGAAAGTTTTGATAATAATTTAAACGAAGAGGTCGTTTACATTGGCTCTCATAAATTGACCGATGAAATGGTGAGAAACGATGGTGAAACAACTACAATAGGAAAACTATTGCTAAGCTCCACACGAACTTATGCACCTGTTCTAAAAGAATTACTTACCAATCATTTTGAAAAAATACATGGACTTATACATTGCAGTGGTGGTGGGCAAACTAAATGTTTAAAATACCTGCCCGATAACTTTAAAATTATTAAGGATAATTTATTTACAGCACCGGAAATATTTCAGATTATTGCGAAAAGCAGTGGCAGCAGTTTAAAAGAAATGTATGAAGTTTTTAACATGGGTTGCAGGCTCGAAATTTATTGCGCAGCAAATGATGCACAGGCAATGATTGATGCCGCTAATGCTTTTGGAATAGCCGCCCAAATTATTGGAAGGGTAGAGGAGAGTACTAAAAAAGAATTGCTCATAAAAATAGGTAATGAAGATATTCATTACACACATTAAAAAGGATAGTTTATACCAAAAGTAAAATTAAAATTTTCGTAGCGCCATTGCCGTTCATTTTTAGAGAATATTTTTTGAAATGCATCTTTAAAACCAATGGGCGGTGCTTTCCATCCATTATTTACATCACTACTTTCGGGGCGTTTAAAGCGAAAACTAAAATCGGTCCTCAAAATAAGGTAAGAAAAATCGAACCTAAAACCATAGCCTGCAGAAAGTCCAATTTGTTTGTAGAGATTTTTAAATTCAAACTTTGTGATCTCAGTTACACTACCCGGCGTAGGATCTTTGGTATTCCAGATGTTGCCAATATCTATAAATGCTGCTCCCTTTAATGTAATGAGATCAGGTACTATCCGGGCAATATCGTGACGAAATTCAATATTTGTTTCCAGCAGTATATCGCCTGTTCTATCATTAAAAAAGTTTTGAGAATTGGCTGAATAAGGAATTAATTTTTGTGCACCTCTACCTATTCCTCTTATAGGCCATCCACGCATACTGTTGCTTCCGCCACCAAAAAACTGTTTAAAAAAGGGCAATGCGGTGTCTTTAAATAAAGGAATACCAACTCCCGCAAAAGCCCTGTAGGCAATGGCATTCTTACGTTTTGTGACCGTATATTTATATTCAACATCTAACTTTACAAAACGTCTTTTAAATTGTTTTAAAACAGGCAGCAGTCCCCATGTAAGACCGGATTCTTCTATATTAAACCTAAAACCTCTTTCTTTTGATAAACTTAATGCATGCTTGGGGTTGCGATATATACTCGCATAACTGAAGGCAGTACCTAATGTAAAAGACGTATTGTAAGAATACCTTAAAAAAGGATTTTGATTTAGCAGATCTGTAAATGTTGGCGACTGGTTATATAGATAACTAAAATCTGCATTGAGTAGGCGAAATGTATATCTGTGATTTTTTTTATCTGTTCCGGTAAAACCGGCATTTAAGTTGCCAGATTGTAAACTAAATAAATTTAACCTGTTATTATAGCCAACACCTGAGTTAATAAATGATTCACCGTTTTTAAATCTAAAAAACTTAATTATTTTAGGAGATAAATTCGGGATAAGTACATTGTTAGTATAACTCAACTCGTTTGAAAAAATTAAGTTGTTAGAATTGGTACGGCTACTATTGTTAAGTTCTACTCCTGCACGCAAATTGTGTGTCATGCTTATAGCCTGCTTTCCAATGTTTTTATTTTTTAGGGAAAAGTTAGCAGATAATCCAAATAAATTTCCGCCTAAAGCTGCGCTTGTATTAATGGTAGATGAATAACTGGCTTCCAAAGAATTTTCAAAAATAAATTTTTTGCCGGGTAACAATTCTATAATAAGATCAATCTTATTTAACTCATCCAGGTTTTCTACAATCCTGATATTTATGCTTTGCCAAACTCCAAGCCTTGTAAGGTTATTAATAGTTTTAAAATATTCATCCTGCCTATATACATCGCCACTACGCATAGTTATGTTTCTTGCGAATAAGGTGTTTCTAAATAATCTTTCGTGGTAACGAAAAATAAAATTATTGGTTGTTCGCTGTTTTATAAAACTGGTATCTATAAACTCATCATCGGGCCGGTAATCTGATAAAATATAAATTTTGTTGATGGTGTATTTATTAAGCTTCGTACTATCTTCCGGTTTAATAATATCAAGAGCTAATTTAATGGTAGGAGAATCTTTTTTCTGTTGTGCTTCATTTAATAAACGCAACTGCTCAAAAGGATCATCACTTATAGTTGTTAGGGCAGCAATTGTACTATCTCCCCTCATTCTTAATTCTGCAGCTGTAAACTTGTAATAGCCATTGTTCCTAAAACTATCTACCAGCCTGTTTATTTCAGCCAAAATAGCCACTTTTGTAACGGGAGTATTCTGTACAATGAAACTTTCTTTTTTAGACGATACAGCTATCTGTTGTAATTCTTCTTTTTTTAAACGATAACGGAAAGTATCAATTAAGGTAGGCTTGCCTGCAATTACGGTGTATTTTACTGTGACTTTTCTGCCAGATGTATCTTGTGTGTAAGTTGCTTTGGCATTGTAGTAACCTAAGTGATACATTGACGACTGCATATTTAAAGCAGACTTTGAAGAGTAAGAGGTGTCGTAAACAATTGGTTTTTTTATAATGTGTAAAATAAAAAAAGCATCTTTTACATACACCTTGCTACTGTCATCTAAATAATTATTAAGTCTTACCAATACAGCCTGGCGCTCTACTTTATTAAATTCTCCGCCAACAAGTTCTATTTTGTTACTAATTAAATAGGGGCTGTTTAGGGGCACCTTTCTAATTATGGTGCAAGATGATATTAAGAGTAGAAGAAAAATTATATTTTTAAGGCGGATAAAATTCATTTTATAATTACAAGGCAGCTAATCCTGCATAAAATTTCATGATGATCAATAAATCAGTTGTCAAATATATTCAAAGTTTACACCACAAAAAATTTAGGGATGAACACGGTGCTTTCATTGCCGAAGGTCCAAAGGTTGTAGAGGAGCTTCTACAGAATAATATTTTTGAATGTGAACATGTGTATTGTACTGAAAATGGTTTAAGGTTTTTAAATGTTAATTTAAAGAATAAACTTGCAGATAGAATAATTGTAATACAGGATTTTGAATTGGAAAAATTATCTGCATTGGCCACTGCTAATAATTTGCTGGCAGTTTTTAAAAAGAAGCCGATGGCAAACCGGCTAAATATCAGTAACAGAATCACCCTTTTTTTAGACGACATACAGGACCCCGGCAACCTTGGCACTATAATAAGAACGGCTGACTGGTTTGGCATAGAAACAATTTTTTGCTCCAATGCAACGGCTGATTGTTATAACACAAAAGTGGTACAAAGTACTATGGCAAGCCTTGGCAGAGTAAATATTATTTATGGAAATATAAAAGAGGAGCTAGCTAAACATGATAATATAAAAAAATATGCTGCCGTGCTTGGTGGAAAAAATATTAACACTGTTGGTAAAATAAAAGAGGGGATTATAATTATTGGCAATGAATCTAAAGGGATTTCTACAGAAGTGCTGGTATTGGTA
>Ga0105047_10015655_pt1 | contig 11938 bp, 10 predicted proteins | sample MAT04_FD_78384 | JGI IMG/M metagenome (GOLD analysis project Ga0105047, IMG submission 78384) | Freshwater microbial communities from Lake Fryxell liftoff mats and glacier meltwater in Antarctica - MAT-04 (megahit assembly) | ecosystem: Environmental > Aquatic > Freshwater > Ice > Liftoff... | reverse complement strand
GACCGGCGGCGTCACTTGGTTCTCAGTTGACAACCAAGTTGACGGCACCGATCCCAACGCATTTATCGACATGTGGACGGTGACCCCCGGTATTGATACCGAGATTGCCGTCTATGACTCGCTCGGCAACCTCGTCATTAGTGATGATGATGGCGGCGTGGGCCTGCTCAGCCAACTCAGCTTCGGTCTGACCGAGGTGCCCCCCGGACGGTTGCACAACGGCATGCTCGCTACCGAGAACCAGGGCGGTCGGGGTGAAGACGGCTCCCTCGCCGTTGGTACTTACTTCATCGCCATGGGTCGCTTCAATGTCATCTTTGGTGCGACCAACTTCGGTATCGGCACCACGGCCGCCGGAGCTGCTGGCTCAAACACTTTGACGATCCTTGCCGGAACGTCGTTCGTCAATGCCCCCACCAACCCGTCCCAGTTCAACGGCCTCGCCCCCGCCACGTGGACACGCACCACCGGTGGACCGGGTGGGCCGACAGTCTCGGGCATCTCGGTGCTCACCGCCACGGCTAACCCAGGCGCATTCCCTCCATCGATCAGCTACATCGTAACGGCCGACCTTTCCGCGTTCGGTGGCTCGGCGACGGAGCCGATGATCGATAACGGAACCAATGTCTTCACCCTCCCGATCGATACTGCTGCGATCGCTGCTGGTGTCTATACGCTGAGCACCTCAGTGACTGATGACATCGGCCGCGTGGCCGCGATTGACTTCATCAACCTCACCATCAATGAGACCACCGTGATTGTTGATGATCTCGGCACGCTCGTCTTCAACGGCACGCCGGTCAACCGCTCGTTCGAGGTGGTTGGCAACTCAGTAAACTGGATCAAGTTCACGGTCAACGCCCCAGGGGTGGACAGCACTCGCTTCTTGGATATTGACACCAACGGCTCGGCCCGTGACACGCACCTCGGCCTCTTCGACAACGATGGCACCTTCCTGGCCATCAGCGACGATGATGACGGTGTTGGTTTGGACTCCGCCCTGACATTCGGCAGCACCGATCCGACCGGCCGCGATACCAATGTGGGGGGCGTTATCAATAACGGCCGCGATGGCGAGCTTGCTGCTGGCACATACTACATGGCCTTGAACTTCTTCCCCGCAACTTACGGCACGCCATTCATCGCCACGACTACTTCTGGTGGCTTTGACGGCACGTATGTGGTCAACGTCTACCCCGGCACGTCGGGCGTCGTTGCTCCTACGTGCCTCGCAGACATCGTCGGTGGTGATGGCAACCCGCCAGGTGGTGACGGTGTTGATGGCAACGACTTCCAGGCCTTCCTCAACGCCTTCGGTGCCGGGTCCGCCTTGGCCGACATCGTCGGTGGTGATGGCAACCCGCCCGGCGGTGACGGTGCCGACGGCAACGACTTCCAGGCCTTCCTCAACGCCTTCGGCGCTGGTTGCTAAGAACTGGGTCTCGCTTATGCCGTGGCCGCGTTCCCCGGCAGCGGTCTAAGCGTCGAATGTGAAAGAGTCATCAAGATGGGGCGGTCCGAAAGGATCGCCCCGTTTTTTCTGCCCACTTTGAAGAGATTCTTGCTATCTTTGCTTTGCTGTTTACACCGACCACCGCAGCTTACCAGCCCACTATTCATGGTCTCCTCTCAGACCTCACAGAAAGACGACCATGCCCCTCCAAAGCCCCTCTTCTGCCACTGCCCGCTCCCTTGCACTGATCGCCGCGGCGTTCTGCCTCGCGGCTCCGTGCGCTGCACAAAGCTACAACTTTGTCTCCACACCTGCGGCCACTTTCACCGGCAACTTCGGCGTCACGGCCAACCTTGGTGGCTCACTCATCGGTGATTACGACGCAACCACAAATGCTGGTGGCACCCGCACCATCACGGGAACGTTCGGTATGGTGCCGGCGGCACCCGCCAATCAGCGCATCTCGCCAATCTCCGTGGTCGCATCGTCGAGCGGATCGCTGGTAACAAGCCCCATCGGCAACTATGTGCTTGTGCTGAATCAATCCGCACTGACGGTCACGCTCGCAGGGCTGTCGATCAACTTGCTCGCCGCACAGCAGCCGCAGTTCCCGGTCAACGCACAGTTCTCTTACCCCTGCTTCCGCACGCGTACCCCAAACTACACCTACTTCTTCGTCGTCCCAATTCCCATCGCGATCGGTAATGCCACTATTACGTCGCTCTCGGCGGCCCAGGACTCCTCGGTCACCACTGCGGTTACACCCAGCGGCAACTCATTTAACTTTTCGACCACCGTGCCGATGACCTTTGCTGTCATAGCGGATGTTCAGGGCGCGCCAAGCGCGGCATTACTTCCGCAGCAAGTGACCGTGACTGGTTCAGTCAATCCGTCGGCTGGCACGGCCACACTCAGCTTTTCGCAATCCGGCACCGAGCCAATCCCCGCTCAGCCGGCGGAGCCCGCGCCGGCACCAGTGCCCTTCGCGCTCCCTCCCGCACCGTTTTCTGGCGGCACCCTAAACGCCAATGTTCTGCTTTCGCTGCTGCTGACTGGTGGCAGCACGACGCTGAATGGCACCACCACCCTTCCTTCAACGGGAGTCCTGAACTCACTCGCTGACATTGTCGGCGGCGATGGAAACCCGCCAGCTGATGGCAGTGTCGATGGCAATGACTTCCAGGCCTTTTTGAATGCCTTTTCCGCCTCATCGGCGCTTGCTGATCTTGTCGGTGGTGATGGCAACCCGCCAACTGATGGCAGTGTCGATGGCAATGACTTTCAGGCCTTCCTTAACGCCTTCGCCGCGGGCTGAGCGAGACAGTTCTCAAAGAGCGGGTTGAACGCAGAACACGGTGACAGGGTGATGAGCCAATACTGCTTCATCGCGCCTGTCTCGCCAGCAGCGTTAGCCACCTGTGGAGAGCTTGAGCACGGGCTCGGAGGGTTTGCCAAGCGTCCCGTTGGCAGCCGTCACACGGCGGCGGCTGCCGCCGCGGCTAGTCAGTTTCAGTTCCACTGCACCCTCGTTCGCCTTGCCCGAGAGCTTGGACCTCGGCTGCACCTTGCGCTTGGTAAGGGTGTGCAGATCGGCGGTGGGGTTCATCACCGCTGCTTTCATGAGCCGGCCTGCCTTGAAGCGAACGGTCCGCCGCGGGCCAACCTCCTGCACCGTCTTGGTGCGCGGGTTCTGGCTCTTGCGCGCGCCGCGCTGCTTGCTTTCAAAGACGCCGAAGTCGCGAAACTCGATTCGATGCCCCTTGCCAAGCGTCTCCACGATCGCGTCCAGCGTTGCCTGCATCACGAGCTTCACCGTGTCGCGCGGGCATTTTGTGCAGTCTGCGATTGTGCAAACCAGGTCGCGTTTGGTGATTGTCGGCATCGCTGGCTCCAAATCCAATATCCACTCAGTTGTTCCCAAATCCAGTCCCGAGAGTCCAGCACCTGCAGTGCTCGATGACAAAGTAGGCACCCTCGGCCCTTCACGCACCCGCAAGCCCACGCTATGGCCCGCAAGCATTTCGCCTCGGAAGATTGCCGCCGTGCACTCGTGATCGCGCGAGCGCAGGACATGATCTCCCGAGCCATCTCACAGGGGTTCAGTATCTCACTACATTGCGACAAGGTCAATGAACAGGGGCAAGAAATGCCATGATTCTCCAGCTTGCCAAGCCCGCATATCCGTAATAGATTCCAAGCGGCTGTGAATAGCGTGTGCAGAGCCAGTCGTGAGCGAAATTGAGTGTGCAGGTGCGCTTGGAATCAGCCGCGGCTCAAAACCGAATGCTCACGCCGAATAGCAACCCAGCCAGACTGGTATCAAGCTCCGTGTCGCCATCACTCAGCGGGTTGACGAGGATCCGATAGCCGATGTCGAGCGTCAGCCAATCAAGCACGCGGTACCGAAACGCTGCCGTCAGGTCCACGCTTGACGAGTCAGTCCCTGCGCCGCCAGAGATGGAGAGATCTACGAAGATTCGCTCAAGGAGGGTGAGTTCAACGAGTGCGCCCAGGTTGATCTCAGCTCCGGTAATGTCGGCCGCCACCGAGCCGATGCCCGGACGATTGACCTGCAAACTCATGTCGTTGACGCGGCCACCCGCCAGAAGATAAACTTTCAAGGCATTGTGCGCGGCGGCATCAAATCGGTGGTCGTACAACTCATAGCCACCCAAGGCCTGCACCGTGCTGTACGTCAGCTCGGTACGCAGAGCCGCACCGGCTGGCACCGCCAGCGGCCCGAGCGTGCGGGCGAATCGCGCCGTCGCGTTACTGCTGGCATCAAAGCCCGCGCCCGAAATGGCGAAGATGAACTTGTCGGCCTTGATGCGCACCTCGCCAGCGGGAGAGAGTTGCGGCTCATCGATGTCAAAGAAATTGAGATTGGTCTTGATCGAAGGGCCGCCAGCAAAGGTCACATCGCCGCCAGGCGCAGCATACCAGGCCCGACCAGCGATCAGCAGCGTGTAATCGCCGGGCAACAGCAGTGGCTCGGTGCGGGTCGCGGTCGATGCTGAAGTTTCCGCCGCGGTCGCCGGGGCAGGAGGAGCCGTCTGCGCAGAGCTGGCAGCAGGTGTTCCCTGCGCAAAACAGCTCGCACTCAGGCATGCAACGAGCAGGCACGGCAACAAGGTGGCAATAAGCGAGACATCGTTAGCACGTGGCGTCTGCAAGCGGGGTTCCTCGCCGCGGCGTGCGGCACTAAGAAGTTTCAGCCAGTCAATGCCGGTTGGCAACCGAATCAGTGCGTAGCGACCACGCAGCACTCGCGCAGCGTAGACGGGCAGCGGGCAGTTCGAAGACGCCCCTGGCCTGATGGGCGGGTGCGGCAGGCCCTGATGCCCAATCGTGCAACGCCGCTGAAATCTGCGCTGGGGTGTGCAAGGATTGCTCCGATGCCAGCCGGAGATTTGCACGAGCCCGACGAACCACTGATGGATGATGCGACGCTCCGCATCGGCCGGCTGGTAGTTGGCCCAGGTGAGCTGAAATGGGGATTCTCACGATCATCCGGGCCGGGCGGACAGAATGTCAACAAAGTCTCCAGCCGCGCTGAACTGCGCATCGACACATTGGCCCTCGGGCTCGCAGAGCATGAGCTGCGCCGACTGACCACGCTGGCGGGTCGTCGCCTCCTCGCAACCGGTGAGCTGCAACTCTTCAGCCAACAGCATCGATCGCAGTCCGACAACAAACGTGTCTGCATCGAAACCCTGACGGAGTTGCTGCAAGGTGCGCTCACCGCGCCCAAGCCGCGCCGGGCAACCAAGCCCACCGGTGGTTCGCGCCGCCGCCGGCTCGATGCCAAGAAGCGCCGCGGCGATGTCAAGCGAACCCGCAAGAGTGATGAGGGGGGTGAGTGATGGCCGTAAACCCGGATCAGGCCCTGGCAGCGGGCAAACCCGAGCTGCTCTGCCTCGCCATTGAAGCAAGCAATCCCTCACTCGATGCTCTCGGCCAGTGCAGCATTGCGATTGGTACGGTTTCATCCGCGGCAGCACAGCACGCTGCATGGCCTGCGCACGTGCATGTCATTGCCTGCGAGAGCGTCGCCGCGGCGAACCGCGAGCACGACGACCTCGTGCCGGCCATCAGCCGACTACTCACAGCCAATCACATCGCGGCCCGCACGCTTGATCGGGTAGCGGTTTCTGTCGGGCCGGGTGGTTTTACATCGCTGCGCACGGCCACCAGCACGGGGGCAATGCTCGCCCACGCCGCCAGCGAGGTTTCGGGTCGCCCCGTGTTGTGTATACCCGTGCCGAGCGCACTCGTGGCTGCCGCGGCGTGGTGGCTGGATCTGCCCGCGGGCTGCGCGCACGGGGATGCGCCCGGCTGCATTATCGCCCTTGCGGCGAAGGCAGGTACGGCGGTGCTCACGGCGATCCCACCCAGCGCAGGCGTGCAACACGTGCGCGCGGCGTGTGCGCAGAGTTTGGTCGTCGCGTCAGCAAATGCCCAGGTTTACTTTGAGCGGGTGCTCAATGAAGTCCGCGCTACGGCCCGGCGTGACTGGGGCTGGCTCGCCAGCGAGCATGTCGATCCGGGCTTTTTCTCGGCGGCGATCGCGCACAATCTTACTTCAGCGCGGCCCGTGCTCACTGCCGAGGCGTTGCTGCACGCCGCGGCATGGATCGAGCCCGTCGCGCCCCAACTGCTCGCGCCAGTTTATGGACGCGAGCCCGAGGCCGTAACCCTCTGGCGTGCCCGCAGATAGCAGCCCTCGATACCGGGCGTCGTGAGCGTTCGGTGGAAAACCCTTGCTCGGATCAGGTCTTCCGCGGCTACCGGTGCTGACGCGCAGGTGGGTAGATAACGCGCGGCAAGCTGCAAGGTTCATGCCGCCGAGTGAACATGGGCACCTTGGGCGTCGATCTCCGGACCGGCAAGCCGGGCAAGTTTCTTGCTCAGCTGGTAAGGAGACCCGCCATGTCCCAAGACGGATTCAATGTGCCTATCAGCAGCATTTCAGGCGAAATACGTGGCGAGCCGAATGTGGCAGTACCGCCGTCGCATATAAGCAGGCCAGACTGGTCGGAGAAGAAGATCTTCACGACTGGCGAGGCGGCGGACATCTGCAAGGTCTCGCAGCAGACGATCATTCGCTGCTTCGATGCAGGGCGTCTGGGCGGTTTCCGTGTGCCGGGGAGCAAGTTTCGCCGCATTCCTCGCGCTGATCTTGTTCGGTTCATGAAAGCGAACGACATTCCCACCGAGCAGCTCGTTGGCGCTGCTAAGCGGGTGCTGATTGTCGATGATGATCCGGCAGTAATGGAGCTGTTCGTCGATGTGCTCAAGCGCGATCGCCGCTTTGAGATCAAGACTGCCACGACCGGGTACGACGCGGGGATGCTCACCGAATCGTTCAGGCCGCACATCATTCTGCTCGACTACATGCTGCCAGATATCAACGGCAATGTGGTTTGCCAGCGGATCAGGTCAAACGCCGAATTGGCCGACACACGCATCGTGATTATCTCGGGCGTGATCAATGAGATCGAGGTTGAAGCGATGCTGCGTGGAGGCGCCGATGAGTTCATCAAGAAGCCCTTCAGCATTCAACACGTTGTTGATCGCATTCTAACGCTGTGCGCTGCACCGATTGCACGGTAGAACGATGAGAGTCTTCGCAGAAAGAGCCCCTTTGAACGGGTGACTTAGCCCCCGGCCTCCCGCCGCCCTGCCGCGCATGTCAACCGCCACCGCCAGCTCGGTCAATACGCAGCGTTCAACGAAAATGCCGACGGTGGCAAGCCCGGCGGTGGGCCATTCAAAGCCGGATGCGGCGGCGATCGATCTGATCCTGCGCAAAGTCGAGGAGCTGCCCACGCTTTCAACGGTCGCGACGCGGCTGATGAGTCTGAGCGGGGAGACCGATGCCGAGTACGAGCAAATCATCACGCTGCTCGAGAGCGACCCGGCGCTGTGCGGCCGCATGCTGACAATGTGCCGGCGTGCCTCGCTCGGGCTGGTTGCACCGGTGACGACTGTGCGCCGCGCTGTCGCCTTGCTCGGGCTGGAGGCGGTACAGGCCGCCGCGCTCTCGGTTCAGATTTACGAGGTGCTCGGCCAGTCGGCACTCAGTTCTGAGTCGCGCGGCGAAGGCGCTGATACTGATGCTGGCAGTGGCCAAGGCCAAAGCAACGCTGAAGATGCCGCCGGCGACCAACCAATCTTCGACCGCACGGGGTTCTGGCGGCACTGCATTGCCACCGCCGCGTGCTCGGAAATGCTGGCATCAAAGGCCAAGCAGCTGAAAATTCGCCCCGATGAGGCCTTTACGTGCGGATTGATTCACGACATCGGCAAGCTGGTGCTGGATTGGATTCTGCCGCTGACGTATCGCAACGTACTTGCCCATGCAGAGGCGCGCTCCGTCAGCATCGATCATGTTGAGCGGCAGCTCATTGGCATTGACCACCACGCCGTCGGCCGCAAAGTCGCTGAGCACTGGGGGCTGCCTCTTCTGCTCCAGGATGTCATCTGGCTCCATGGCTCTGCGCCCGAGGCGATTCCGGAGCTGCCGCACCGAGATCTGATCATTCTGGTCTCACTCGCCAACATCCTCGTGCGGCGCATGCATCTCGGTTGGTCTGGCTCTTGTGATGCTGCGCCGCCGATCGCCATGCTGCAAAGCGCGCTTGGCATGAGTGATGAACTCATCGCCGAGGTTCAGTTGGCTCTGCCAAGTGCCGTGGCTATTCGCTGTGCGGATATCGGCCTGGATGGCGCCGACCCCGATGCGCGTGCCACCGCGCCCCACGGCGGCCGAAACACTGCTGGGGAGCGAGCCGAGACTCTTCTGCTGGTGCAGTCGATCAGCAATGCCAACACGCGGCTGAGCAAGCTCACCTTGGCGGCGGTCAGGCGGGGCGAACAGGTACACCGGCTGCGTCAGACCGTCGATGCTGTCGCCACGTTTTGCCAGTCGCAGCGGTCTGGTGTCACTTCAAGTGGTGCCGGTGATTCCGCCGCGCAACTGGGCGGCATTGCGGCCGCCGCCAGCGGCATTCTCTCGTGCTACCGTCAAGTGGCTGGAGCTGGCGTGGCCTTCGTCGTCTTTCAGGCGCGCCCGCAGGAGCAGCCCGACGCTACGACGGCCGCACAAGGGGCGTGGCTGCTGGCCGGTGAGACAGCCGCGTGGATTGAGCCCCCAGCCGGGCCCGGCGGCAGCTTCGTGCAACTTGCCGAGATTGCCGGCGGCGGGCCAAGCGCACTTGGCGCCACCGTCGGCTTGCTGACTTGGCTTGCAGAACACGCGCCCGCATGCCCAGACCTGCGCACGCTGCGCATCTCGCGGCTCTGTGCGCCGCCGATTGCTGAGGGCAGCTCACCATGCCAAGCCAGCACCCTGGCCGGCCCGAGCGCCGTGTTGGTTTACGCCCATGGCATGGCGGAGCCACCCGCGGCACTGTGCGATGTGTGGGCGATGGCTCTGACAGCCGCAGCTCGCTACGAAGGTGCCAAGCGCGTCGGCTCGGCACTTGCCGATGCGGGACGCACGCTCGCGAACTCCCAGGCAGAACTGGCCGAGACCCAGTCGCTGGCCCGATTGCGCGAGATGACCGCTGGCGCCGCGCACGAACTCAACAACCCTCTGACCGTCATTAGTGGACGTGCACAGATGCTTGCCAGCAAGTTTGCAGTCGGATCACCTTTGGGGACAGGCAAGCTGAACGAGCACGCCGCGGCGATGGCCGACGATGCCAAAGCGATTGTGGCGGCTGCGGCTCAGTTAACCACACTGATCTCGCGTCTACACGAACTCGGCGGGAAAATGCTGCTCAAACCAGTGGTGCTGACAGTCAAGGACATCGCTGCGAGCGCATGCAAGCTGGCGACCGAGCGTTACGCCGAGCGTGCGCCGGGCGCGACGGTGCCGCCGATCCGCATCAGCGTGGGGCGAGCCGACCGCGCAGTTTTTGCCGACAAGACGGCTCTGGTCGGAGCAATCGCTGAGGTGTTGTGCAATGCCATGCAATCTGAGCCCAAGTCGGGCTTAGGGATGGTTGCGCAGTGGGATCCAGCCGCGGGCGTGGTGCGGCTCCAAGTTATAGATGATGGTCGCGGCATGAGCGAACGAGCCGTTTTGCATGCCTTCGACCCATTTTTCTCGGACCTACCAGCCGGACGCAGGCCCGGGCTGGGTTTGACGATGGCGCGGCGGACGATGCTGGCACTCGGCGGCACGGTGCGGCTGCGGTCTCGGCTTGGCGACGGAACCACGGTGACGTTTGAGCTGCCGCCTATGGGTGAGCAGGTGTTGGCGAAGCGGTCGGCTCAGCGTGCCAGCGAACTTGAGATTCAGCCAGAGGTTTTCGCTGCCGATCGCGCAAACTCGGTTGGGGCATCTTCCCAGCCAGTCCCACGGCACGCTGCCTGAAGCTGCGTGGGCCAAAGTCCGAGGTAAGAGACCAGTCCCGCACCGCGCACAAGCTTGCCAGGTTCGTGGTAGTTTGTCTGCCCCGGCGGCGAGCTTGATCGACCTCTCCGATTTCCTGTTACTGAGCTGCTATGAGCATCGACCACCCTAACGACGAATTGCGGCCCTCGACGGATGGCTACGGACCGGACAGACTTGACGGATGTGATCGCCCGGTGCTGGCTGGCAGCGGGGCGGTGCGCACGCCAATGGTGCTCATTGTGGCCGCCGATGCCGCGCGGCGTGCTGCACTCTCGCGGATGATTCGCAGCGAGGCAGTTGTCTGCCGGCTGGTCAACGATGCTCAGACGGCCCTTCGACTCATTGAAGTGCTCTCTGGCTCACAAGGTGTTGGTATCGACTGCCTGGTGCTTGACACCAACGCATGCGATCAGGCAAGCAAAGTGCTGGTGAGTGCCGCACGCGGCTTTGGTGTGGGTTCGCTGATCATTTGCCCCGATGTGAGCTTCGATCAGGCAGTGGAGGCCATGCGGGCCGGCGCGACAGATATTGTGGGAAGTGGCGTAAAGCCCGCGGAACTGTGCCGCCGCGTGCGTGCGATTCTGGTGCAATCGCTGCGATTGGCCGACCGCGCCGTCAGTAACGGCCCTCGCGCTGCGGGCACGCTGTTAGCAGACAGCTACCCAATCGCAAAGGCATCGGCGGCTGCGCGCGGCAAGACGCCGCAGCAGCGGTCGCGAGTGGGAGCGCGCCGCGATGGCAGCCCCCTGACGCTGACCGGCAGCCCAGAGAATCTCTCGGCACGGGCGCTTGCGGGTGTAACTGAAGACTTTCAGCTCGCCGTTCGGCATGAGCTTGACATTGAGATGCTGCTGAGAACTGCGCTGGAGTTTGTGCTGCAGCAAGCTGGCCCGACCAATGCCGCAGTCTTCCTGCCCGGTACCAGCGGCGATTATGCCCTGGGCGCTTATGTGAATCTCTCCTGCCCGAAGGAGACGGCCGAGATGCTGATGGATCATCTGGCGCACGTCTCGGCGCCCAAGCTCGAATCACTGCCGCAGCTGACGTGCGGCAGCGGGCCGAGGGCCGTGCAGAAGCTTCTTGGCCAGGGCGCAACGTGGATTGATGACGGGCACGCCGCGGCGTTCTGCTGCAGGCACGGGGGCGAGACATTGGCGATTTTCGTGCTCTTCCGCGGCATCGAAGCTGCCTTTACCCCGCACGTGCAGACAGTGCTTGCGGCAATCGCCCCGGTGTTTGGCGAGCAGCTCGCCCGCGTAGTCAGGATCCATCATCGTCATCTGCCCAAGGACAAGTGGGGGGCATTGGGAGATGCCACGACGGGCGCGGATGATGACTCCGGCGGACTTGCGGCCTAGAGCATGTGGGGCTAAGTTTGCCACTCTCGGGCTGCCAACAGTTGGCTGTTATGTTGCCGGACTCACATCACGCTGTACCGCTGATCGCGCCGACCGGGCCGATGTTGACGACGCACACTATCGAGCTGCGTGTTCGATACGTGGAGTGCGACCCAATGGGATTGGCCCATCATGGGTCTTACTTGCCTTGGTTTGAGATGGGCCGCACGGAACTGCTGCGTGCCAGCGGCGTGCGATACGCTAATCTGGAGGCGTCGGGCTATCTCTTGGTGGTGGCCAAGCTCGCCGTCAAGTTTCGCCGCCCGGCCAAGTATGACGATGTGCTGCAACTGACAACGACGGTGGCGGGCGCATCGCGCGTGAAGGTTGAGCATGGCTACGAACTGTCTCGTGCGGGCGAGGTGCTGTGCGTTGCCAGCAGCACGCTGGGATGTGTGACGCGGGAGGGCACGCTGCGAATGATGCCTCCGTGGTTGGCTGGCCCGGCGCTCGCCGCCACCCCTGCCCTGCCCGCCAGCCCGGCACATTGACCAGAGCAGTGTGAAGCCATGGCGAGCGATGGCGGCCCAACCGCTCAGGCCGCCGTCAGATGGCCGCACTGGCATCTATCGTTGCAGGTTGACAGATGATTCGATCCATCCAGAGAAAGTTGACGTGGCCGATACCCAGCGGGCCGCGGCCAGCCCCCCGGTGATTGCGGGCGTGCCGAGCGGAGGAGTGTTG
>Ga0105047_10015654_pt1 | contig 11938 bp, 10 predicted proteins | sample MAT04_FD_78384 | JGI IMG/M metagenome (GOLD analysis project Ga0105047, IMG submission 78384) | Freshwater microbial communities from Lake Fryxell liftoff mats and glacier meltwater in Antarctica - MAT-04 (megahit assembly) | ecosystem: Environmental > Aquatic > Freshwater > Ice > Liftoff... | reverse complement strand
CGATTGAGGCTCAAAAAAAGTGATCAATCTTGAGGGGGGCGGTTCCCCGCGCGGGAGCGCACCGAATGAGAAGAGAAGAGACCAGTCGCCACGGGGAGTCGCCGCGCGCAGCAGGGCTGTCAGCGGCGCAATACGGGGAGCGTGCGCAGCGACGCTGCCGGCCTCGACACCGCGGCGCCGCCCGCGAGCATCGCGTCACCCGTGCGCGCGACGATGCAGCCCGCGCCACCGCCGCCGCCCGCGCCATTCGCCGTTGGCGACGCGCTTCCCTCGCCATCGAGTCCGTCGAGCACGCTGAGCGCGCCGTCGCCGCCCGTCGTGTCGAGTGTTCCGCCACCGCCGGCGCCACCGACCGAGGGCGTCGCTGCCGCGCCATCTGCTCCGTTGCTGCCCGAGCGCCCGTTCGACGCGCCGCCACCGCCGCCGCCCGCTGCGACGACGATGCGCGCGCTCGCTGTCACTTCGACGGAAATCGCCTCGAGGAGCACCGCGCCACCCGAGCCCGCGCCACCGCCCGAGCCCCAGTTGATGCTCGACATCGTCCCGACGCGCCCGGCGCCGCCGCCGCCGCCGCCTGCGAGCAGTGCGCCGCTGATGCGCAGCGCGCCGCGCGCGCTCAGCTGAAGCGCGCCGCCGCCTGCGCCCCCGTACCCGGCGAGCGAGCCCGAGGTGAGCGTCGTTCCGCGTCCGCGACCGCCGCCGGAGCCGCCGATCAGCGGCGTCAGTTCGGTCGTCACCGCTGCGCCGCCAGCGCCGCCGGCCGCCGTGCCGCCGAGCCCGCCTGCGCCGCCCGCGCCGCACATTCCGCCGCCACCGCCGCCGCCGTCGTCGAACGTGTCGACATGCTCGCCGCCGGTGCCGTTGGCCACGCCTTCTCCGTTGAGCGCGTCGCCGAAGCCGCCAGCGCCGCCGCCCGGACCCGGCTCGCCTTGGCGCGCCGAGACGTCGATCGTCCCCGCGATGTCGATGTCGCCAGAGGCGACGATCACCAACGGTCGCTCGCCACCGACGGTGATCGTCCCGCCAGCAGCGACCTCCACGTTGCGTACGATATAGACGCAGAGCTCGAGGCCGCCGGGCTGCTCGACCACTTGCGTGTCGAGGCGCTCGCTGCTGCACGCGTTGGTGTCGATGCGGCCGACCTCGCCGGCGCCGACCTCGATGTCCTCCGTGCCGCTGCCGAGGAAGTCGGCGGGCACGTTCGACGGCACGAACTCCGCGCAGCGCGGCAGCGCGCTCGGCGGACAACCGAGGGCACACGGCGTGCGCCGCTCGACGCCGCTGATGCACTCGGTCAGCTCGGCGCCGACGCAGCGCGTTCCGCCCGTGCAGGTCATGCCTCCGCCGAGGTCCGTCGGGGGTACGCCCGCGTCGCGTCCGCCGAGATCGAGGTCGATCACCGGACCACCGCCGTCGCCATCGCCCGCATCGCGCGCGCCGAGATCCCTGTCGATGATCGGCCCGCCGCTGTCGACGCTGTTGTCCGGCGGAAGGCTGCCCACATCGGGGTCGACGATCGCGCTGCACGCGGCGAGCAAGAGCATGCTCGCGGCGATGAACAGGGAAAGGGCGGACGAGCTGGTGAAGCGAAAAAGCATCGAGTTCTCCTTGGTACGGCGTGGGAACTGCGGCGACAGTAGCAGGCACAGCCCCGCGCAAGCGACTGTCGCGTGCCTGCCCGCGCAAGCGACGGTCGCGTCAGACATCGCGCGCGATGCGGCGCCCGACGCGCGCGCCTCGGCTCTCGCCTCGGCTATGCTCTCGCGCCATGAAAGTCCTCGTCCTCAACGCAGGCTCTACCTCCGTCAAATACCAGCTCTACGAGATGGACACCGAGACGCGGCTCGCCTACGGCAAGATCGAGCGCGTCGGCAGCGCGAGCGCGCAGCTCAGTCACAGCGAGATCGGCGGCCCGAAGCTGAGCGAGGCGTGCGCCGCGCCTGACGCGCGCGCTGCGATCGACAAGATCCTCGCGCTGCTCGTCCGCGACGGCGGCCCGGTGCCGCGGCTCGAGGACATCGCTGCCGTCGGTCATCGCGTCGTACACGGCGGTGAGCGCTTGGTGCGCCCGGTGATCATCGACGACGAGGTGCGCCGCACCATCGCCGAGTGCGCCGAATACGCGCCGCTGCACAACCCGCCTGCGCTGACCGGCATCGAAGCGGCGACGGCCGCGCTCCCGGGCATCCCGCAGATCGCAGTGTTCGACACCGCGTTTCACGGCGAGCTGCCGCCGCCCGCGTTTACGTACGCGCTGCCGCACGCGCTCTATCTCGAGCGCGGCATTCGTCGCTATGGCTTTCACGGCCCGAGCCATCAATTCATGGCGCTCGCCGCAGCCGAGCACCTGAAGACCCACGTGACGCGACTCAAGCTCGTCACGTGCCACCTCGGTGGTGGCGCGAGCGTCACGGCGATCGACGGCGGCGCGTCGGTCGAGACCTCGATGGGGATGACCCCGCTCGAAGGCCTGGTGATGGGCACGCGCGGCGGTGACCTCGATCCCGGTGTCGTGCTCCTGCTCGCGCGCCGCGGCATGAAGGCGGAAGAGCTCGACGCGATGCTCAACAAGCAGTCCGGGCTCGCCGGACTCAGCGGCATCGCCAGTGGCGACTTCCGCGACGTCGAGCTCGCGGCCAACGGCGGCGACGTGCGCGCGCGCCTCGCGATCGACGTGTTCACGCATCGACTGCGCAAGTACATCGGCGCGTACGCCGCCGTGCTCGGCGGCATCGACGCGCTCGTCTTCACCGGCGGCATCGGCGAGAACAGCGCCAGCCTGCGCGCCGCCGTCTGCGACGGGCTGCTCTACATGGGCATCGCGCTCGACGGCGACGCGAACGCCAGCGCGACCCCGGCGACGCGCGGCGGCATCGTCGACGTAAGCGCATCGCGCGCGCCGACGCGCGTGCTGGTCGTCGCGACCGAAGAAGAGAAGATGATCGCGCGTGAGGTCGCGCGCTGTCTGCGCGGCCCGACCGCCGCGATCCGCAGCGTGCACGCGAAGCCGATCCCCGTCGGCGTCAGCGTGCGCCACGTGCACCTCTCGCGCGCGCACTGCGATGCGCTGTTCGGCAAAGACTACGAGCTGAGCAAGCGGCGCGACGTCACGCAGAAGGGCCAGTACGTGACCCGCGAGTCGGTCGATCTCATCGGGCCAAAGGGCGAGCTGCGCGGCGTCGCCGTCATCAATCCACTGCGCGAGACGACGCAGGTCGAGATCGCGAAGACCGACGCGTTCGCGCTGGGCGTGAGCCCGCCGATCCGCGAGAGCGGGCAGCTCGACGGCACGCCCGGCCTGCGGCTGCGGGGGCCGGCCGGCGAGGTCGAGCTCGACAAGGGCGTGATCCTCGCGCTGCGCCACGTGCACATGAGCCCCGACGATGCGCAGGCGTTCGGCGTCGGCGACAAGGACGTCATCACCGTGCGCGTCGAGGGCGACCGCGAGATGACGATGGGCGATGTGCTCGTGCGCGTCCGCGAGGACTTCGTCCTCGACATGCACATCGACACCGACGAGGCGAACGGCGCGGGGCTCGGCAACGACAGCGTCGTCGCCTTCGAAGGGATTCAGACGCAGCGGCGCCGATGACGCGCTGCACTAGGACGCGGAGGTCGGCCTCGCGTCGACATGGACCGCGCCGATAACGCCACGCGTTGGCGTCACTGTTCGTGGGCGCACAAAAAGTTGCGTTGATCTCGCTCGCCCTCCCGTACATTCTCTCCGGCTTGGAGGAGCTCGAGTGCAGATAAAGACAATGCTGGATGCGCGCGCGTGGGTCGACGCGTGGGACGGGAAGCCACCGGAGGAGTGGGTCGAGATCGCGGCCGCCGCGGTCGCGCGTGATTGCGAAGCGAGCGCCGAGACCGAGCGCGTCATCGTCTACCTGCGCGAGCACCTGCCGCTGCGCGCGCCGGTCGCTGCGCCGCGGCGCATCATCCCGCGAGGTTAGTCAGCCGGCTGGCGTCACTGCCAGTAGACGAGCCACGCGCTCAGCGCGATCTCCGGGCGGTAGCCGTCCGTGGTGAACGTCGGCACGAACGGCGTCCCATCGACGGTGGTCGTGTACGTGAGCGTGCTCGCCGTGCCTGCCGGCGCGACGGCCGTGAGATCGGCGCTGTAGGGCACGACGGCTGCGCCCGGGCACCAGCCGGCGCGGCCGAACGGCCAAGTGCCGTATTGATTCGGCACCGTCTGCAGCTCCGCCGAGCCGACCGTCTCGACGCAGCCGTTCGACGTGCCGGCCGCGGTGTTGTCCTTGGTGAAGGTCGTGCCGTTCACCGCGAAGTGATGCTCGTGGTTGCAGAACTCCGCGCAGTTGAGCGGCTCGGTCGCGAAGCCGTGCCCGGTGATGAACGCGAACAGCTCCGTGCGCGTGGTGCCCGCGGGCGGCGTGAACGCGTGCGGCGTAAACGAGGCGTCGTAGGTCGTGTCGAACGGGCGCGTGCCGACGTAGACGCGCTCTGCGCTCACCGGTCGACGACCGCGCGCGCGGTTCGACAGGCGCATTGAGATGTCGACGATGTACGGCCGCATCACGCCGCTCGCGGGCCCTGCGTTGAAGCGCAGTGCGCGCGCGCCGCCTTCGTTGAGCAGCGCGAGCATCGGCGTCACGTCCATCACCCAGCGCGAGGCGCGACCGTACGTCGTGATCGCGCGCGCGAGCTCGACGTCGCATGTGAGCGCGCCCGGCTCGCCGGTGCAGAGGCGCAGCGTCGCGATGCGGTCCCACTCCCAGCAGTTGCGCTGGATGTCTGCGTTGCAGCTCATCTCGAGGTCGACCTCGAGCGTGTCGAAGCCGGCCATGGTCGCGGCAGCCGGCAGCGTCACCGCCATGTCGAGATCGCCGTCGAGCAGCGTCGCGCGGGCGACCACTGGCACGATCGTCGTCGCCGTCTCCGCGGCGAGTCGCTGCGCGCGCTCCCACTCCATGTTGAAGTGACGCGCTTCAAAGGCGAGGAAGAAGAGGTCTGCGTCGGGCCCGGGCGCCGTCACGGACTGAAGTAGGCCGACCTCGCGCAGCTGCTGCTGGCGATCGATCGCAAATGCGATCTCCGCGCGCGTATTGAGCATCTCGGAGACCCAGTGGCCGAGCCCGAGCGCCTCGGTGGTCACGAAGTGCATGCGCGGCTGCCAGTGTGCCGCGCGGTCGGGCGGGAGCGCCGCGAGCGCCGCATCGACGCGGGTCTCGAGCTCGATCACGTGCTCCGCGGCGCGATCGGTGCGGTCCTCCTCGAAGTACGACATGAAGACGTAGTGGACGTTGTCGGGGCTGTCCTCGAGCAGGTAGTCGACGTTCGAGTTCCACAGCGACTCGCCGTACGCGGAGCCCGGCGCGTAGACGACGAAGATCCAGGAGTCGTCACCGTTGAACGCCGCCTCGAAGTCGAGCGGCCCGTCGGTGGTCGGGACGGTGAACGGCGCGGCGACGTCGTACGGCGACACGCCATAAGGCCCATCGCGAAAGCGGCTGACGGCGCCCGCATCCGGCGCCGTCGCGTCGGGCGCGGCGTCGGCGACACCCGCGTCGATGATCGGCGGCGCGTCGTCGTCACCACAAGCGGCGACCGCGAACAGACAGAACGACATCGCACACATCGACCGCACGCCGCGCACCGAGAGACGCATCGCGTCACGATAACACGCACGCAAGGTCGCAGCGTCGCACCCAAGGTGCGCGCGTCTCGCGGTTCTGTGCGGACGTGACTCACGCAGGCGCGCGCATCGTCGGCGTGCTCGCGGTGCTCGGCGCGCTCTCCGCCGGAACCGCCGGTGCACAGCCGCGCGCGCCGCGCGACGGGTCACGACCGAGCGGCGCTGGCACGGCCGACGCGCACACGCCGGACGCGGGACGCGCGCGGAGCGGTCGCGCGAGCAAGGTCGTGTGCATGGATCGGCGCGATTGCCACGGCGGCGTCGCGATGATCGGCCTGCTCGAGGACGGGCGCGAGTCGGCGTTCTGCAGCGCGTTCCTCGTCGCGCCGGATCAGCTGGTCACGGCTGCACACTGCATCCCCGATGCCGTGCAGCGCGGCGTCGCGCGCTGTCGTGACGCGATGCGAATCCACTTTCCGGCGTGGGGCGGCGGGCCCGCGCTCAACGCCGTCTGCGGCGAGGTGCTGCACACCTCGGCGCTGCTCGATCGCGCGCTGATGGCGATCGACTACGCGGTCATTCACCTCGCGCGGTCGATCGAGCGTCCGTTCTTCTCGCTGTCGCGCGACGGCGTCACCGATCGCGCGGCGTCTAGCCTGTGGGTCGTCGATCCGCCGGATGAAGAGCTCGGCACGCCGGGCCTGCTGCTGCGCAAGCGCTGCCGCGCGGCGCAAGGGACCATCGATTTCCCTGCGTTCGATCGCGACGACGCTGCGGTCGTGATGCTGCGCGACTGCGGCGCGCGTGGCGGCAACTCGGGCGGCGCGGTCGTCGATGCGCGTGGCGTCGTGCGCGCGGTGTTGATCGGCACTGGGCGCACGAGCCCGGGACATCTGCCGGGCGCGGATGACGCACTCGCGTCGCTCGTCGACTGGAACGGCTCGATGGCGCTCGCGACGAACCTCGCCGCGATCCCGGATCTTCGCCGCACGCACGCGCCCGGCGATGCGAGCCGCGGATGGCTCGAGGGCACGCTGGTCGTCGCGCTCGAGCGGCGGATCACGCCCGTGTTCGTCGCAACCAGCCGCGCGAAGCTGCGCGCCGCGGCCGACGCGCGCCTCGCCGAATGGGAGGCGATCACGCGCGCGCCGATCGCGTGGCGGCTCTCGCTGCGCAGTGCGCGTGGCGTCGAGGCGCGTTTCGATGTCGAGCCCGCGTGTCGAACGAGCGCGATGCCGCTCCCCGCGAGGATGCGCGTGCCGGTGTGGCGCGCCGAGCTGAGCGTCGACGCCGACCACAAGCTCATCGCGACCGCGCGCATCGACGGAGCGCGCCGCGTACACATCCCGCGCACGCTGCCGACCTGCAGCGCTCCGGTGCGCTGAGCGCGCGACGTCAGTAGACCGCGAGTCCGACGGTGCCTTCGCCAGCGAGCAGCCCGCCGCGCGCGTCGTCGATGTACGAGAGACCAGCGCGCACTGTGAGCGCGAGCCGCGTGGTGATCGCGACCTGCACCAGCGGACCGCCGCCGCTCGCGAGCGACCAGCGGTCGCCGCGCTGCGCAGGAGACGCGCTGCCGATGCGTCCGAAGACGCCGAAATGAAACAGGCCGGCTTCGAGCGGGAGGACCTGCAGCTCACCGCCGAACTGCGCGTTGACTACCGAATTGCCATCGACGCCGCCGAGCCCGAGCGTCGTGTCGAAGAGCACGCCGAGCTGCTGAATTGGAAAGAAGCCGAGCTGTACGTGCGAGGTAAATCCGGCGCCGCGGATGCCGCGCGGCCCACGCAGAGAGGCCGCTCCAACCTCCATCCCGTAGACGAAGCCGACGCGATTCAGTGGCGCACGACCGAGCGTCTCGAACGGCCCCTCTTCTTCCGACACGATCAGCGCATCGGCCCACGCCGCCGTCTGCGGATCGAGCTGTGCGAGCGGCATCCAATATTCGCTGCCGTCCGGTCCGACGACGTGCACCGGCGCCATCGGATGCAGCCGCGCCCAGCCGTCGTAGCGCGCGCCTTCCGTCCCCGCGAGCACGAGCGCGATCACGGCGCTGAGCGCGACCACGACGACGACCAACACCGCATCGCCGCCGCCGCCACCTCCGCCGCTGCTGCCGCCACTGCCTCCGGTCGTGCCCGTGCCACCCGGATTTGAACCGCCTGGCGTGACCGCGACGGTGCCGCCGCCGGGAGGCGGAGCGACCCCGACGGTGCCGCCGCCGACACCACCGCCCGTCGTGCCACCTGCCCCGCCGCCGACGACACCACCGCCGGTGACGACACCACCGCCGCCACCCACGCCGCCGGAGACGTACACGCGCGGACCGACGTAGATCTGCGTCGACGAATTGACCGACGGCGCGGTTGCCGGCTCATCCGCGAAGATCTGCTGCACGACACGGACCGACTCGCCGCGCTGCTCGGGCGGGAGCTGCGCCAGCGCGATCGCATCCTCGCGCGGAATCACGTAGCTGCTCGACAAGCACCCCGCAGTGGGGACGACGAGCAGCGCAGCGAGCAGCCGAAAAGCGAAGTGCGGCGACATCATGCCGACCAGTCTACTTGCGACGGCTGACCATCCGCTACTTGCGACGGTGCTTCTTGTGACCACCCGCGCCGCCCGTCGACTTGCGCTTCCGCCGGACGATCGCCAGCCCGAGGATCGGCAAGCCGATGGCCAATGCCCCGAAGATGGCGAGCACGATAATGTCGGAGGTAGCCATGTGCCGAGAGAGTGTACCCCGTCTGCGTTTTCACCAGCACGCGGGTTCCCAAAGCTCCGAACGTCAGCTGCGAAACCAGAGCGGCGGCGGCACCCAGCCACCGTGCGCGTCTTCGAGCACGCGCGCGACTGCGATCGTGAGCGCATCACGACCGCGACCGCCGACGATCTGCACGCCGAGGGGTAGTCCGCTCCGATCGAGGCCCATCGGCACCGCCGTCGATGGCGTCTCCATCACGTTGAAGATCGCCGTGTACCCCCAGCGCACCGGCGGCAGGAGCGCAAAGCCATGACGCGTCGCGACGCGCGCGTGCGGCGGGAACGGCATCACGCCGTGGCTGCCGAGCGCGTCGTCCAGCTCCGCGCGCAGCGTGCGCCCGAGCGCGACGTATTTCGCCGAGCTCGACCCGAGCAGCTTCGGCACCTTCTCGAGGAGCGCGAGTCCGATCGCGGGCAGCGTGTGCGGCGAGCGGCGCAGGGCCCAGCGCATCAGCTCGCGTCCGCCGCGCACGGCCTGGCCGTCGCCGAGCAGCTCTGCGAACGACTTGCCACCCGCCGCCTCGAGCATCGCCGACCAGATCTGCAGGCCCTCGCGGAGGCGCGGCAGCGCGACCGTCTTCACGCGCGCACCGCGCCGCGCGAGCGTCTGTATCGCTTGCTCGCGCACCGTCTCGAGCGCGTCGCTCGCCGCCATCGCGATCGGCTCGCGCACGTCGAGCACCACCAGCCGCGCGATGTCCACGCTGCGCTCGTCACCCCAGTCCATCGGCACACACGCGCCGTCGCGGCCATCGGGCCCCGCGAGGATGCGCAGCAGCGGACCGAGATCTTCCGCGCGCCGCGCGAGCGGACCCGTCGTGAGGTAGCGAAGCGCGTCGTTCTCGGCGAGCGGATATTGGCCCGTCCCCGGGACCAAGCCGCCAGTCGGCTTGTGGCCGAAGACGCCATTGAAGAACGCTGGGATTCGAATCGAGCCGCCGACGTCCGCGCCGAGCCCAAACGGCGCACCGCCCGCGCCAACACTCGCGCCCTCCCCGCCCGACGAGCCTCCGCACGTGCGCTTCGCGTCGTAGGCGCAGCTCGTGCGCCCGTAGACGCGGTTGTCCGACTCCAACCACATCAGCAGCTCGGAGACGTTCGTCAGCCCGATCGGGATCGCGCCCGCTGAGCGCAGTCGCGCGACCGTCGTCGCATCTTCGCTCGCATGGACGTGCGCGCGCGCCACGAGGCCGGCCGTCTGCGGCAGACCGGCGAGGCCCATCGACTCCTTGATCGTGCACGGAACCCCGAGCAGCGGCGGCAGCACCTCGCCGCTGTGCGCAGCAGCGACGCGCACGTCGGCGGCGTCGGCCTCATCACGCGCTGCGGCGTAGCGCTTCACCACCACGGCGTTGAGCGTCTTGTCGAAGCGCTCGACGTGCGCGATGTGCGCCTCGACGACTTCCCGCGCGCTCACTTGGCGGCTGCGGATCCGCCGGGCGAGCTCGACGGCAGAGAGCAATAACAGTGGATTGTGACCAGCGACGGCGTACTCGGACATTCACCGCCATTGTCTCACGGGTGCTCGGTGCCGTAAGATGAATCTCGTTCAGTAGCTTCGAACGGAGCCCTCATGCACGGCGCGCGATCGTTCCCCGCTTCGGCACGCAAACTTCCTCGAATGGCGGCGCTGGGCGCGCCCGGCGCGCCGGCGATGCGCTTGTGCTGCACGGCAGCGCTGAGCGTCGCGCTCGTCGCTTGCGAGGGCGGCTCCTCCGCACCGCTGCTCTCGGGCGATGCAGGCACGGACGCGCGTGCGTTCGTCTCCGCCAATCGAGAGCGCGCGTCGTATCGCCTCTGGCTCAAGGTCGAGCCACCGGGCGCCGTCTGCTCCGACGGAAGCCAGTACAAGTTCTTCGTCAACTACACCCCACAGAGCGACAACCTCGTGGTCGCGTTCGAGCCCGGCGGCGCGTGCTGGGACTACGAGAGCTGCTCGGGCCAAGCGGGCATCATGGGCGCGGCGAACCCCGACGGAATCGCGGACGACCACATGAACCTCTGGGGCATCGCCTCGCCGCTGCTGCGGCGCTCCCGCGGCCTCAATCCAGCGGCAGACTTCAACATGATCTTCGTGCCGTATTGCACCGGAGACGTGCACACCGGCAACAACGAGATCGTCTACGAAGATCCCGCCGGTCTCGCGCCGCCGCTCACCTTCCGCCATCGCGGGCACGACAACACGATGAAGGTCATCGACTGGATCGACGACAACTTCCCGACGATCCCGCGGATGTTCGTGACCGGCTGCAGCGCAGGCGGTGTCGGCTCACAGGTGAACTACTACTTCCTACGCAGCGGACTGCCGCAGGTCGGTCACGGCTACCTGCTCAACGACTCCGGTCCCGTGTTCCCGGAAGGCGGCTTCTCCGATCCACTCCACGCGAAGATCCGCGAGTCGTGGAACGTCGATCCGATCCTCGAGACGCTGCCGAGCACGTTCGATGTTGCCGACTTCGGATCGATCAACACGCTCCTCGCCGACCAATTTCCGAGCGACCGGCTCTCCGTCACCTTCTTCCGACGCGACTACAATTTCAGTGTCTACAGCTACCGTCGCTTCTACGATCCGGAGCCGAGCAAGGCGGAGATCCACGAGATGTTCTGGCAGGACACGCAGAACCTCATCGCGCAATACGACACGCGCGACAACCTCGGCTACTACATCCCGTACTTCCGCGAGTTCAACGACAGCCACTGCGTGAGCGTGCTCGGCTACGGCGGCACCGACATCGCCGAGAGCGACGTCGATCTCTACCAGTACGTACAGAACCTGCTCGACGACTCGGTGCCGCTGCAGAGCTTTCTCGAGAGCCCTCAGCCCGGCGAAGATCTGTAACCGGGCCCGCACACGCCGCACGCGTCAGCTGGTTGCGCCGGCCATCGGGCAACACCGCGCCGACGCGAGCGATTGTTCAACGGGCTGCTACGCTGGGCGCCGTGACGCGCCGTCTTCCTTCGCTGCTCCTACCTGCGCTGCTGTTCGCGCTCATCGCGTGCGACGCGCCTGCCATCACGCCTTCTTCCGGCACGGTGTTGCCCGTGCAGGACGAGCAGCCGCCGACGACGCCAGCGGTCGCGCCGCGCGCGCAGCCCGTGGCAGTTGCACCCGCTGTCGCTCATGTGCCGACTGCCGCTCACCCACCGGGCGCGCGCGACGGCGAGTGGAATGGCGACGAGATCAGCTGGCTCGACTACGACGCCGGCCTCGCGCGCGCCCGCGCGGAAGGCAAGCCCGTCTGCTTGGTGATGCACGCCGACTGGTGCCCGCACTGTCACACCTACGCGCGCGTCTTCGACGATGCGCGCGTCGTCGCGCAGGCGCGCAACCTCGTGATGGTGCGCGTCAACGTCGACCACGCGCCAGCGGTCGCCACGCGCTACGCGGTCGACGGAACCTACGTCCCGCGCACGTATTTCCTGCGCCCCGATGGCACGGTGCTTGAGCGCGTCGATGCGCGTCGCCCGCAGTTTCGCTACTTCTTCGACGAGAACGATCCGGGCTCGATCCTCGGCGGCATGATCGCCGCCCTTGCGCCCGGCTGATCGCCGCCCTTGCGCCCGGCTGATCGCCGCCCT
>Ga0105047_10015651_pt1 | contig 11939 bp, 5 predicted proteins | sample MAT04_FD_78384 | JGI IMG/M metagenome (GOLD analysis project Ga0105047, IMG submission 78384) | Freshwater microbial communities from Lake Fryxell liftoff mats and glacier meltwater in Antarctica - MAT-04 (megahit assembly) | ecosystem: Environmental > Aquatic > Freshwater > Ice > Liftoff... | reverse complement strand
GCGCTCGTCTGGCAAGGCGCGCCGTCCGACGGCATACTCTGCGTCTGTCGAGGCGGCGCAACGCAGCCAGGCGAGATGGTTCGGCGGCCTCAACCCTTCAACTTCACTGTGCAGAGCTACTAGAGGACTGCGTGAACAGCTCCCAAGCTAAAGCCCGAGCTTGGCGTGGAGCTCGTCGATGGTCTTCTGCGTCTTCTCGAAGATCTCGCCGTTGGTCTGGTGCTCGATGATCTTGTCGCGCCAGGGCTCCTTGGCGCTGCGCTTGGTGTTCCAGTTCTTGCGCACTTCGAACGCGACCTTCGTGTACGTCTCGTAGAGGCGCGCCACGTCGCCCTTGCGGAGCAGCAGCGGATCTTCCTTGATCGCCTTTTCGACCGCGTCGCGCTTGTTCGCCCAGACCGAGAAGCCACCGCTCGAGCGCACCGCCGCCTCGGGCGTCCGAGAGGGCTCGGGCGCCTTCGTGGCCTCGGGTGACTTGCTGGGCTCGGGCGTGGGCGAGGCCTTCTTGATCGCGTCCTGCGCGGCCTTCTCGGCGGCGACGCGAGCCTCGTCGGCGAGCGCCTTTTCGCGCTCGAGCTTCATCTTCTCCTTGTTTGGATCGTGCTCGGCCTTCGCGTCCTGGAGCGCCTTGGCCGCCTCGTCGCTGACCTTGGTGGCCTCCTCGGTCGCGGCCTTCACCTTGGCCTCGGCGAGCTTCATCGCGTCTTCCGTGGTGCCCTCGGACGGGCTGGGCGACGGCGAGTCCGAGCTGCCCGGCGTCGACGGCGTCGGGATCGAAGGCGTGCCGCCCGCGATCGAGCCAGCGCCGCCGGTCACCGCTCCGACGATGCCCAGCACGGCGCTGACGGCGCTGAGGGCCATCAGGACGAGCATCACGATCGGGACCCACTTCATCACCTGGTAGAACTTGAACCAGGAGTACGCGAGGTAGAGCGAGATCAGCGAAGCCGCGAGCGACAGCACCAGCGGCGCGATGCCGATGAACGGCAGCGGGATGATGCTGAAGATGACCGCCACGCCGGTCGCGATGCCGGTGAGCGCGGTCGAGGTCATCGCCATCACGAAGTGGTTCGATCGCGAGCGGACGTCCGAGCTGCCCTTGAGCAGCTTGATGATGAACGTCATCACCGGGTGGAAGAGGAACGCGCCGACCAGCGCCACGGCGACGTAGATCGCGGGCGTGATGATCGCGCTGATGATCGCGCCGACGATCGCGCCCGCGCCGCCGACGACGACGCTGACGATCACCGAGCTGATGATCCCGATCAGGCCCACCAGGATCATCGGCGGGATGCCCCAGCCGGCCAGCGACCACCACGACATCGGCGGGTGCGGCTGATCCTCGATCCCGCGGCGGATCGTGCCGATCGGGTTGAGCGCCATCTTCGGCACTTCGACCAGGTAGTAGGCGAACGCGCGGGGCAGCGCGCTCATGATGGCCGGCACGCCGGTGGCGACGTCGCCGTCTCCGTCGGGCGCGAACGAGCCGTTCTTCTCGCCGTCGTTGCTCGACTTGCCGTTGTCGCGGTCGCCGCTGTTCCGATCACTGTTGCCGCCGCCGCGCTTCGAGAGGCTGGGCTTGGCGTTGGCGCCCTTCTCGACGAGCTCGCCCTCGTCGGGGCGCGCTGCGGTGGCTGCGCGGAGGCGATCGCGCCCGCCGCGATCTTCACCGCCGGGCTTCTTCACGACCTCGAACTGGATCTCGGCGAGCGCGAAGAGCGCTCCCGGGGCCAGCTCGACCGGCTCGCTGATGCGCTGGTTGGCGAAGAACGTACCGTTCGAGGATCCGAGATCTTCGAGGAACCACTGACCGGAGTCGGCGTAGATGCGCGCGTGGCGCTTCGACACCGATGGGTTCTTGATGATGATGTCTGCCTTGGCGCCCTCGCGGCCGATGACCGAGCCCTGCGCAGCGATGCGGTAGACGGCGCCCGACTGGACGTCCTTGATCTCGAGCTCTTGCATGGACGCGGTATCGATCGCTTAGCACGAGCCCCGGCGGGCCGCCAAAGGACTACCGGTCCAAACGTATCGGCTGACAGGAGGATCTAGCGTCGCAAGAGCAGGCGATTTCGGGTCCTCAGCGCGACCTCCTGCGCCACCTCGCGGAACGCGGGGTACTCGGCCGGCGTGACGCGGCTCGCGAACAGCTCGGTGTCCTGGGTGAGTCGCGCCGTGCGCGACCCCGGATCCCACGAGAACCTCTGCGCGGTGCGGCCCCAGCGATGCGACTTGTCGAACGTCGCCGGCGGATCGACCGGCGCGCCCAGCTCTGCGGGGACGCGCACCTCGACCACCAATGACTCGGCCACCGGCTCGACCCACATCGGCATCCGGCGCTGGTTCCGGGCCAGGTAGCCCTCGGCAGTGCGGAGGCCCAGCGCCTTCAAGCCGATGGGGCCCTCGAAGAAGCGGCGCAGCACGGCGGTCCCGCCCTCGTCGGCCAGGAGGCCCTGGGCCCGGATCGTCACCCCGAGGCGGAAAGGCTCCGGCAGGGGCTCGAGATTCGAGTGATCCACGTCGAGCAGCTCGGCGCCGGGGAGGACGCCGTTGAGCCAGCCCTGGAGCATGCGCGCGATGTCCTCCTTCCGGAGCGGGCGGAAGCCTTGGCGGACGCTGGCCCCGATCAGACCGGGGAACTCGATCTCCATGCGACCGGTGGCGTTGCCGGCCGGGTCGAGCTCGAGAGTCGCCTTCGACGCGACCCGCCATGACGCGATCTCCTCCGGCGCGAACAGCGCGATCTTCGGAGCTCCGGGGGGCGCCGGATCGGCGATCACATAGCTGCCCCCGCGATACGGCGGCGGCGCGAGCCCCCACGAGATGGCCGGGCCGCTGGCGAAGATCCAGCGATGAGCGCCTCCGGGGAGGTCGACGCGGATCATCACGTCGTCGAAGCGGCGGGGATCGGGGTAGGGCGGCTCGATCTTCGATTCCCGCCCGGTTCGAGCCAGCACCAGCTTGGTGTCGAGCCCAGCGGCGCGCAGGAGCGCGGTGATCAGGCCGGTGCGCGTGCCCTGGCCGGTCAGCAGCGCCAGCGTGGGCTCGCCGTGACCCTCGCGCACGTGCGATTCGACCCAGCGCGCGGTGCGATCGATGATCATGTCGGGGTCGGTTGCGCCCGCGGTGATCGACGCCGTCACCGCCGCGATCTCGCGCGACGGCCGCGCGATCGGGCCGAGCAGCGCCAGGTTCGCGTCGAGCGCGCCGGCCTCGTCGAGGCCGACCGACACCACGATGAACGGCAGGAACTCCTCGACTGGGGCCATGTTGGGCTCGGCCGGGAGGCCGGCCAGGTTGCGCGCCCGAAAGGCGTACGCGGTCTCGGTGGGCGACTCGTGGATCTCGGGCTCGGGTGCGCCGTGATAGCTCTTCCACCACACCGGCTGGCCCTTCGGCACGACGACGATCAGCTCGACCTCGGCCGCGGGCAGATCGGTCTGGAAGAGGAAGCGGCGCAGGTAGCCGCCCGAGGCCGATGAGGGCGAGGCGACGCCGATCCACTGCTCCTCGATCGAGTCGCCGGGCGCGAGCGCGGAGAACGAGAGATCGTCCTTCCCGGCGTGGCGATCGACCTCGACCGTGCGCCCGTCGCTCTTCAGCGTGCGCAGCGCGAGCGGCAGCGCGCCGTCGGGCAGGCGGATCTCGCCGGACATGTCGGTCGCCTCCTTGGTCTGGAGGCGGACGACTTGGTGGTGCAGCGACACCGACGATCCATCGGCGCGCACCTGATCGACGATGCGATCGAGGAGGCGAACGCGCGCGGCGCCGGCCCACTGCGGGTCGGGCGCGCGGGTCGCCAGCGCCACCGGATCGATGCGCAGGCGCTCATCCAGCCACGATCCCGGCGGAAAGGTGCCCGGCGCGCGGCCGTCGAGATCGGCGGCGTACAGCTCGAGATCGAGATCGGATGCGCCCATGGCCCGCAGCGCCTCGATCATCTTGCGCGCTCCGGTCGCGTCGCCGAGCGCGCGGTGCGCGACCAGCGCCAGCTTGAGCGAGCCCTGATCGTGCGGCTCGATCGACAGCGCACGCTGCGCGGCGATCAGCGCCGCTTCCTGGCGACCGCGGCCGCCTTCGATCTCGGCGATGCGGCGCCACACGTCGGCGGGGCGGGCCCGATCACCGGCCGAGGCCGCGAGCCGCGTGACCGCCGCGTCGAGCTCGCCGCGCGCCAGCGCCTGGGCGATCGCGCGGTGATCGTTGGGCAACATCGCCTCCAGCTCGGCCTCGAGCTTTCGCGCCTCGGGCAGCTGCACGAGCGTGCGATGGAAGCGCGCCGCCTCGTCGAGGATCGCCGGCTTCTTCGATCGCTCCAGCACGGCAGCGAGGCTGGCGTTGGCCTCGGCGTTCCAGCCGCGCTCGCGCAGGTGGCGAAAGCGCGCCAGCTCGGGCTCGACCGCGCGCGGCGCCGCGGCGCGGGCCCGATCGATCAGCGCCATCGCGGCCTCGGGGGTCTCGCTCTCGAGCGCGGCGGCCTGCACCAGGAGCAGGCCCGGGTGGGTCGGATCGGCCTCGAGCGCGCGGCGCCAGATCGCCTGCACCCGGCTCGGGGGCAGCCCCTCGAGCGATCCGAGGCGGGCCTCCAGCGACGCCGCCACCGCCGACTTCGGCGCGCGCGCGGTCAGCGGCCGAATGAGCGCGCGCGCCGCCTCGACGTCGCGCGCGGCCCGCGAGAGCGCGAGCTCGGCCCACAGCACGCGGCGGCCGAAGGCATCGCCCTCGATCTTGGCGTCGACCGGCGGCGCGTCGTCGCCGTCGATCCGCAGCGGGCGCGTCTCGAGCTTCTCGGCGAGGACGACGTCGCAGGCGCTCCTGCACGCCCCGGCACCGGGGCGCCCGAGGGTGGCGGCGGACGCGCGCATGATCGGCTCGCCGTGGATGCCGAGCACCGAGATCCGCGCGCTGTCGGTGTTGCCGGCGAGCATCGCGATCGCCAGCCGGTGCCAACCTGCCCCGAGCTGCACCGCGACCGTCTCCACCGCTTGCGGGATCGGCCCATCGGCGCGCCGCTCGAGCACCAATGCGCCGTCGATGCGCACCCGTCCCGCGGTGCGGAGCTCGACGGTGAGGGCGATTTCTGCCGGCTTATCGAGCAAGAAGTAGGTCTCGAGCACGTGGAGACCGTCGAGATCGCCTTCCACCGGAAGGAGATCTCCGCGCCAGCGGAACGCCGCCCGCGGTGAAGAGGTCTGGCCGCGATGCGCCGGTATGCCCGGTGCATCGATGCCCTCCAGCTCGGCGCGCGTGGGGATGCGCAGCGAAGCCGCGACGCGCGGCGCGAGCGGCCCGAGCGCGCGCGCCAGCGTGAGGATACCGCCGCGCGCGCTGATCGCCGCGTCGATCGCTGCGCGTGGCGTGGTGTCGGCGCGCGCCGCGAGGATCGCGAGGCGCGCGGCCCGGCTCGGCGACAGCGAGGGCGCGCCGAGGAGCGCGTCCTTGGTCTTCGTGGCGACCTCCGCGAGGGCCTTCGGATCATCGCCCGGATCGTCGAGCAGGCGCGCGATCGCGAGCCCAGTCTCGGGCGCGTTCGGCGCGGCGCCGATCATCGCGAGCAGATCGGCGCGCGCGTCGTCCTCGCGCAGCTCGGCGTCGGCGAGGCGAGCGCGGCGGAAGAGGAGCGCCGGATCGCCGGGCTTCTTCGCGAGGCCCTCGTCGAGCTTCCGGCGGGCGAGTGCCCGATCGTTGCCGAGGATCCAGGCGAGATCGGCGGCGCGGACGGCGTTGGTCTCGGACTCGGCCTCGGAGCGCGCGGCCTCTGGTGAAGGCGCGTCGGGGAGCGGAGGCGGGCCGCGATCGATGGGGGCGTGCGCGCAGGCTACGAGCAGCGCCAGCAGCAGCATCGACGGTTGTCGGATCACAGCTTCACCACGACCTTCCGCTCGAGCGCGCGGTCGATCGCCAGGAGCGCTGCCCGGAACGCCGGATAGTCGGCCTTGGGCACGCGGCGCGACTTCAGCGTCACCGTGTCGTCCGTCTCGAACCCGCCGGGGAGCGCGCGGACCTTCTGCACCAGCGAGACGTAGGGCGTGTCGACCGTGGCGCCTTCGGGCAGCGCTGCGATCGTCGCGCCCGGCGGCAGCGTGTAGCGCACCACGTTCTGCGTGGACCACGCGAAGGTGGTGACGAGATCGGTCTTCCGCTCGCCGAGATCGCCGTACGCTTCGGTGACCTGGTGCGGGAACAAGGTCAGCGGGACGATCATCTTGTCGCCCATCGCGTCGGCGTAGCGGGGCAGGGTGGCCTTGTAGCGATACGAGGGCGGCGCCTCGAGATCGTCGAGATCGGAGAAGTCCACCTCGTCCACCGCCGCGCCCGGCGCGATCTGGCTGAGGGCGCGCTCGACGTGCTCCTTGCGCGTGCGCGGCTCGCTGTGCTCTTCGCGCACGGCCGATGCGCGCGCGCCGAAGAAGCGCTCCTCACCAGAGATGCTCAGCGTGCCGTCGGCGGCGAGGGTCGCCTGGTAGCTCGATCGATTGAGGTTCTCCGCGGCGCTCGACTCGGGCGGCGAGTCGAGCTGGATGCGCCCGTCGGGCCACACCACGAGCGCGAAGGCGCCCTGATCCTGGTAGGGCAGCTCGCCCGAGCCCGCCTTCTCGGCCGTGCCGTCGAGGTACAGATCGAGGCTCGGAACGTAGGTGATGGCGTGATTGAACGCCCACATCGTGGCGTGCGACGTCGGGAACGGGCCGCGATCGGTGGTGCGGATCAGCGCGACGGTCGCCTCGATGCCGTTGTCGCGCAGGAGCGCCGCGAGCAGCGTCGCCTTGTCCTTGCAGTCGCCGTAGCGCCGCCGGTGCACCTCGCTCGCCTTGAACGGCTTCCAGCCGTGGATGCCGAGCTCGATGCCGACATAGCGGGTGTTCTTCACGACGTAGTCGTACAGCTTCCGGATCTTCTCGCCGTCGTCCTTGGCGCCCGCGATCGCGCGCCGCCCGGCCGCGCGCGACTCGGCGTCGAGCTCCATCTGATCGCGGAACAGGTGCGCGAACCAGCGGCCGAGATCTTCCCAGCTCGAGTAGGTGCTCACGCCCACCGTCGATCCGAGCTCGGAGTACGAAGGGGACATCGGCTCGGGCTCGATCGGCGGCACATCGGTGAAGCGCCACGACGCGCGCATCACGCCGCCCTCGACCTTGATGGTCGGCAGCGGCGCGCGGACGATCCCCGGGAACAGCGGGTGATCGGCCGGGGCCTGCGCGAACATCTCCACCAGGTGCTTCGGGAACCGCCCGTGCACCGGCATCATCTCGCCGAAGAACCCGCCGAAGATGTTCTGACCGAGCGTGTCGATGCGATAGCGCACGTGCACCAGATCGCCGGGCTCGAGGTCCTCGAAGTCCACCGACTTCCACCGCTGGTCGATGTACATGCCGGAGACCTTGCCGCGCGGGCCGTCTTCCTCGATGCGGCTCGCCTTGATCACCTCGCCGCTCGGGCGGATGCGCTCGGCCGACAAGATCTCGATCGTCTCGCGCGACGGGCTGAACGGGATCTGCGTGCCCCGCACCAGATCCTTCACCTCGGCCCGCGACAGGCGCAGCACGGTCTGCACGAAGCGCGTCGAGCTGCCGTTGTCGTAGAGCCGCACCGCGGTGCGCTCCATCAGGAACGCGGCGCCGTAGCTCTTCTCGAGTTCGTTCACCGGGGTGTTCTTCGCGAGCGCGATCGGATCGACCGTGAGCTCGTCTTCCAGCTCGCCCTTGGTGTTGGTGAGGGCGGCGCGGTGGCGGCGCACGTCGCGCTCCTGCGGGTTCACGGCCAGCGCCTTGTCGAGCGACGCGACCGCCCCGGCCTTGTCCGGCGTGCCATTCTTGTCGAGCGAGCTGAGCGCGAGCTCCGCGTCGAGCACCCAGAGCCCGATGTTCTCCGGGAAAGTGAGCAGATCGCGCGCGATCGCCGCCCGCGCGGCCGCGATGCCGCCGGGCCCAGCAGCCAGCAAGCGCACGCGCCGCAGGCGGGGGGCGACGGTGCTCGGCGCGAGATCGATCTGCTGCTGCACCAGCGCGAGCGCGCCCTCGACGTCGGCCTTGTCGAGCGCGACCGAGAGCAGGAACGAGCGCGGCTCGCTCAGGCGGTAGTCCTTCTCCAGCGCGGCTCGCGCGGCGATCACCGCGGCTGGGCGATCGCCGAGCGAAGCCGCCAGGCGCGAGAGCCGCGACCAGCGCAGCGCCGTGCGCTCGGCCGGCGGCGCCGACTCCAGCAGCGCGCGGGCAGCGGTGCGCTCGAGCGGGCTGTGCGCCTGGATCTCCGCCCAGGTCAGCCGCGCGATCTCGAAGCTCGCGTCCTTCGCCGCCTCGGCGACCGAGGCCCGCGCCGCGATCCGTCGATCGGACGCCGACGCCAGCTCGGCCAGCTCGAGGTGTGCCGGCGCGAACCCCGGATCGATCGCCAGCACCGCCCGCAGCGCGGTCTCGGCCTGGGCCTTGTCCTTCGACTCGATCCGGTAGGCGAAGAAGAGGTGCAGCCACGGATCACCGGGCGTCAGCTCGATCGCCTTTTCGAGATCGAGGATCGGCGCGATCGGCAGCTTCTTCGCGTCGTAGAGCGAGAGCATCGAGCTGAGGTTCGAGCGCAGCATGAGCTGCTCGGCGGTCTTCGCGCCGAGGAGCGCGTCGTCGACGCGGGCGACCGTGTGTTTGGCCCTAACCTTGGGCGGCGCTTTTCGGCCCGGGACCAGCGCGGCCTTCACGTCGGCGAGCGCGGCGGACGTCGTGACGCCAGCGAGCGGGCCACCCTTCGGCGCCGTGAGGCGGATCAGCGCTCGGCCGCCTTTTCCGCTCCACGACACCTTGACCAGGAGCGGGGTCCAGCCGGCGCTCAGCGTCACCGGGATGCTGTCCTGATCGAGCTCGGCCCGCCGCTCGCGCTCGATGTCGAGCACCGGGACACCGCCCAGCCAGGCCTTCGCCGCGTCGGTGGTCCCGATCCGCAGCGCGGCGAGGGTCTCTTTTTCGGCGCGGATCGCCACCAGCACATAGGCGGTCGCGTCGGCGGCCGGCACGACCAGCTGGCCGAGGGGCAACACACCGAGCACGCCAGCCTCACCGCTGTTCTGCCAGTAGATCGGTCGGTCCCGGCCGTCGACCGGCTGCTCGGGGTCGAGGCTCTTCTCGGGCGGATAGGCCTCGCCGTGCCCAGCCCCGGCGGCGTTGTCGAACGGGCCCAGCACCAGCGCCTCGGTGACCAGGCCGAGCGACTTCCTGAGGGCGGCCGCCTCGGCGAGCTTCGCCTGGGCCATCATCTGCTCGCTCCGCGCGTAGTCGACGTGGTCCTGGAGCAGCGGATCGAGCTTGGTTTTGACGCTTCGGACGCGTTCGAGCGTCACCGCGAGGCGGCCCCGCGTGTCGAGCAGCTCGGCGGCGTTGGTCAGGAGATAGAGGCGCGCCAGGGCCAGAGGGTCGCCCTTGTCCGCCGCGGCCACGAATTCGGAGGCGAGGCGATCGAGCTCGGGGTCAGCGCCGCGCCAAGCCTGCGCGTTCGATGGCGTTTGGGAGAAGGCGAGCCCGGTCAGGACGAGGAGTTGTGGCAGCATGACCCGGGGGACGCTCGGGCCGCACACTAACGTTGCGCCGGGCCCCTAGCCACAGTAAAAGCGCCTCGCCTCGGCGCGCATTCCCCGCGCCTCGGCAGCGGAGCTGCATGAAGATTCACGAGTATCAAGCCAAGGAGATCCTCAAGCGCTTCGGCGTCGCGGTCCCTGCCGGACGGATCGCCGTCAACGCCGAGCAAGCCTACGAGATCGCCAAGAGCCTGCGCAGCGACAAGAGCGGCGTGGTGGTGGTGAAGGCCCAGATCCACGCTGGAGGCCGCGGAAAAGGCGGCGGCGTGAAGGTGGTGAAGACCGCCGAAGACGCGCGCGAGCGCGCGGGCGAGATCATCGGGATGCACCTCAAGACCCCGCAGACCGGCCCCGAGGGCCAGCTCGTGCGTAAGGTCCTGATCGAGGAAGGCGTCGCGATCGAGAAGGAGCTGTACTGCGGTCTCATCCTCGACCGCGAGAAGCAGCGAGTCACCGTGATGCTCTCCAGCGAAGGCGGCATGGACATCGAGCAGGTCGCCCACGATACGCCCGAGAAGATCATCAAGTTCTCGATCGATCCGGCGCTCGGCTTGATGCCCTACCAGGTGCGGAACGCGTGCTTCGCGATCGGCCTGAAGCCCGAAGTGCACAACAAGGCGGTCAAGTTCATGACCGCGCTGTACCAGGCCTTCGTCGCGACCGACGCGTCGATCGTCGAGGTCAACCCTATGATCCTCACCAAGGACGGGAACCTCCTCGCGCTCGACTGCAAGATGAACTTCGACGACAACGCGCTGTTCCGCCACCAGGACGTGGCCGACCTCGTCGATGTCCACGAGGAAGATCCCAAGGAGATCGAGGCCAAGAAGTTCGACCTCAGCTACATCGCGCTCGATGGGAACATCGGCTGCCTCGTGAACGGCGCAGGCCTCGCGATGGCGACGATGGACATCATCAAGTACGCGGGCGGCGAGCCGGCCAACTTCCTCGACGTCGGCGGCGGCGCCACGGCCGAGAAGGTGACGGCGGCGTTCAAGATCATCCTCGCCGACCCCAAGGTCGAGGCGGTGCTGGTGAACATCTTCGGCGGCATCATGAAGTGCGACATCATCGCGCACGGCGTGATCACCGCGGCCAAAGAGGTCGGGCTGAAGGTCCCGGTGGTCGCGCGGCTCGAAGGCACCAACGTCGAGCTCGGTCGCAAGATGCTGGCGGAGTCGGGCCTCGGCCTGATCCCGGCCTCGGACATGGCAGATGCAGCGCAAAAGGTCGTCCAAGCGGCCGGCGGAGAGCGCGCTCGCCGCGCGGGGAAATAATCAATGGCCATCTTCGTCGACAAGGATACGCGGGTCATCGTCCAGGGCATCACGGGCTCGGCGGGCTCGTTCCACGCCACGCAGATGCTGGAGTACGGCACGCGTCTGGTCGGTGGCGTCACCCCCGGCAAGGGCGGGCAGCGCTTCAACGACCAGGTGCCGATCTTCGACACCGTCGGTGACGCGCGCAAGAATACCGGCTGCAACGCCTCGGTGATCTACGTGCCGGCGCCGTTCGCGGCCGACGCGATCTGCGAGGCGGTCGATGCCGGCGTCGAGCTGGTCATCTGCATCACCGAAGGCATCCCGGTGCTCGACATGGTTAAGGTCGTGCGCTTCATGGAGGGCCGGAAGTCGCGGCTCGTCGGGCCGAACTGCCCGGGCGTCATCACGCCGGGCCAGTGCAAGATCGGGATCATGCCCGGCCACATCCACAAGACCGGCCGCATCGGCGTGGTCTCGCGCTCGGGCACGCTCACCTACGAGGCGGTCGGGCAGCTCAGCAGCATCGGTGTCGGCCAGTCCACCTGCGTCGGCATCGGCGGTGACCCGGTCGCCGGGACCAACTTCATCGATGTGCTGGAGGCCTTCAACAAGGACCCCGACACCGACGGTGTGATCATGATCGGCGAGATCGGCGGCAACGCCGAGGAGAACGCCGCCGCGTACATCAAGCGCGAGATGAAGAAGCCGATGGCCGGCTTCATTGCGGGCGCGACGGCGCCGCCGGGCAAGCGCATGGGCCACGCCGGCGCGATCATCTCGGGCGGCAAGGGCACCGCCGGCGAGAAGGTCGAGGCGCTGAAGTCCGCGGGCGTGAAGATGGCGCCGTCCCCTGCGGAGCTGGCCTCGACCTTGATGAAAGCGATGGGCAAGTAGCGCGTGGGTGTCTACGACGCCAAGAAGCCGAGCGCCTTCAACGCCCTGAATGCCAGCATCCTGGTCGTGTTTCTGATCCTGGCGTACTTCGGCACGTGGTACTTGCCGCACTGGTACAAGGTCTGGGCAGTGAAGGGCGTGATGCAAGGCGTCGCGACCGACGGTTATCGCGAGTACGACGATGAGAAGCTGATGGTTGAGCTGCTCAGGGGCGCGCGTCG
>Ga0105047_10015649_pt1 | contig 11939 bp, 14 predicted proteins | sample MAT04_FD_78384 | JGI IMG/M metagenome (GOLD analysis project Ga0105047, IMG submission 78384) | Freshwater microbial communities from Lake Fryxell liftoff mats and glacier meltwater in Antarctica - MAT-04 (megahit assembly) | ecosystem: Environmental > Aquatic > Freshwater > Ice > Liftoff... | reverse complement strand
GTGCTGATGGTGCCCAGCACGCAACCTGAAGACATCGCGTCTTTCGCCAATCGGGTCGCCAACACCTGGAAGATCGGGCGGCGCGAGGTCGGTGATGGCGTGCTGGTGATCGTGGCCAAGACGGATCGCTCACTGCGCATCGAGGTGGCCAAGACGCTGGAGGGCGCGATTCCCGACCTCGCCGCCAAGCACATCATCGACCAGGCGATCACACCGCGCTTCAAACAGGGCGATTTTGCCGGCGGGCTGAACGCCGGCATCGACCAGCTGGTGGCCCGCGTCCATGGCGAGGCCCTTCCGGCGGTGCGTGACGACGCGCGTGCGCATGGCATCGGCAAGCCGGATTTCCAGTGGTTCGACCTGTTGATCTTCATGGTGTTTGCGCTGCCCATCGGCGCTGCCGTTGCGCGCAGCGTCTTCGGACGCAAGCTGGGAGCGCTGGCAACCGGGCTCGGTGTGGGCGGTATTGCCCTGGTGGTCACGGCCAGCGCCTGGATTGCGGGGTTCGCCAGTGTCGTCGCGCTGATCTACGCGCTGGTGGCCGGTTTCTCGGCTGCCGGCGGTGGTCGGGGCTTGCGCTCCGGGGGCGCGGGATTTGGCGCCGGCGGTGGTTGGGGCCGCGGTGGTGGCGGATGGGGCGGCGGAGGCGGAGGCTTCAGCTCGGGGGGCGGCGGCGATTTTGGCGGCGGCGGCGCGTCGGGCAAATGGTAAGGAATCCTCCCATGTTCACACGCCTTCGAACCCTGCTCACACACCTCTGGCTGGACGAGTCCGACACGCGCAGGATCATCGGCCCACAGACGCTGGACCATCTGACCCGGTCGGTGGCGTCGAGCGAAAACCAGCACAGCGGCGAGATCCGGATTTTCGTCGAAGCCAGCCTGCCACCGAGCTACCTGTGGCGCCATCTGACGCAGGGCATCCCTCTGACGGCGCTGACCCGCCAACGCGCCCTGATGATGTTCAGCAAGCTGGGCATCTGGGACACCGCCGACAACAACGGCGTGCTGATCTACCTGTTGCTGGCGGAGCGCAAGATCGAACTGGTGGCTGATCGGGGCGTCAATGCCGTGGTCGACCCCGCGCAGTGGGAGGACATGGTCCGGCGCATGGGTGCCGCGTTCGCGGCAGGGCAGTTCGAGGCCGGCCTCGCCCAGGCCGTGGAGGAGGTGACTGCCCCGCTCAAGCAACACTTCGCGGCACGGCCCGGCCTGGGCAACCGCAACGAACTGCCGGACACGCCCGAACTGGGCTGACGCTGCGGCACGCATAGGCACAAAGGCCCCCGCGGCATGCCGCGGGGGCCTTTGTGCTGCTGCCTCCTGGCCGGTGCCGGGGGCTGCCTATCTCTTCTGGCGGTACTTGCGCAGCGCCGCAATCTGGGCGGCCATCACGGCAAGTTCGGACTGCGCCTTGGCGATATCGAGATCGCCCTTGGCGTTCTTCAGGGCCTCTTCGGCAGCCTTCTTGGCGGCATTCGCCTTTTCGTCGTCGAGGTCCTTGCCGCGCACGGCCGTATCCGACAGCACGGTCACACAATGGGGCTGCACTTCCAGGATGCCGCCAGCCACGAAAACGAACTCTTCGGAGCCGTCCGCCATCTCGATGCGTACTGAACCCGCCTTGATGCGGGTGATGAGCGGTGTGTGGCGCGGGTAGATGCCGAGTTCACCCATTTCCCCTGGCAGGGCCACGAACCTGGCTTCGCCGGAGAAGATGGACTCCTCGGCACTGACTACGTCTACATGAATCGTCGCCATATGGTTTCCTTTGAACGTGAAGGCCGGCGGGCCTTACGCCATCTTCTTGGCCTTTTCGAAGGCCTCGTCGATCGTGCCGACCATGTAGAACGCCTGCTCGGGCATGTGGTCGCATTCACCGTTCACGATCATCTTGAAGCCACGGATGGTCTCGGCCAGCGACACGTATTTGCCCGAGGTGCCGGTGAACACTTCCGCGACGAAGAAAGGCTGGCTCAGGAAACGCTGGATCTTGCGCGCGCGGGCCACGGCCAGCTTGTCTTCAGGGGCCAGTTCGTCCATGCCCAGGATGGCGATGATGTCGCGCAGTTCCTTGTAGCGCTGCAGCGTGCCCTGCACAGCGCGGGCGGTGTTGTAGTGGTCTTCGCCGACCACATTGGGCGACAGCTGGCGGCTGGTGGAGTCCAGCGGATCCACGGCCGGGTAGATACCCAGCGCGGCAATGTCACGGCTCAACACGACGGTGGAGTCCAGGTGGGCGAAGGTGGTCGCAGGAGACGGGTCGGTCAAGTCATCGGCCGGCACGTAGACGGCCTGGATGGAGGTGATCGATCCGATCTTGGTGGAGGTGATCCGCTCCTGCAGGCGGCCCATTTCCTCGGCCAGGGTGGGCTGGTAACCCACGGCGGAAGGCATACGGCCCAGCAGCGCGGACACTTCGGTGCCGGCCAGCGTGTAGCGATAGATGTTGTCCACGAAGAACAACACGTCCTTGCCTTCATCGCGGAACGATTCCGCGATGGTCAGGCCGGTCAGGGCCACACGCAGGCGGTTGCCCGGGGGTTCGTTCATCTGGCCGTAGACCATTGCCACCTTGGAGTCTTCGAGTTTCTCCAGGTTCACGACTCCGGAGTCTGCCATCTCGTGGTAGAAGTCGTTGCCCTCGCGGGTACGCTCGCCCACGCCGGCGAACACGGACAAGCCGGAGTGTGCCTTGGCGATGTTGTTGATCAGCTCCATCATGTTCACCGTCTTGCCGACACCGGCGCCGCCGAACAGGCCGACCTTGCCGCCCTTGGCAAACGGGCACACCAGATCGATCACCTTGATGCCGGTCTCGAGCAGTTCCTGCGAGGGGCTGAGTTCGTCATAGGCCGGAGCCTTGCGGTGGATCGACGCTGTCTGTGTCGACGCGACCGGGCCGCGCTCGTCGATCGGCGCGCCCAGCACGTCCATGATGCGGCCCAGTGTGGCCTTGCCCACGGGCACCATGATCGGGTTGGCGGTGTTCTGGACGATCATCCCGCGGCGCAGGCCATCGGAAGAACCCAGTGCGATCGTACGCACGATGCCGTCACCGAGCTGCTGCTGCACTTCGAGCGTCAGCGTCGAGCCGTCCATCTTGAGGGCGTCGTAAATCTTGGGCATCTGGTCGCGCGGAAACTCCACGTCCACCACCGCACCGATACACTGAACAATCTTGCCTTGGACTTGAGCCATTTTTTGCTCCAATAAATTGAAATGCGTTTAAACCGCGGCCGCGCCGGCCACGATTTCTGAAAGTTCCTTGGTGATCGCCGCCTGGCGGGTCTTGTTGTAGACCAGCTTGAGTTCAGCAATCACGCTGCCTGCGTTGTCAGTGGCAGACTTCATGGCCACCATGCGGGCCGACTGCTCGGACGCCATGTTTTCGGCCACAGCCTGGTAAACCAGCGCTTCCACGTAACGCACCAGCAGTTCGTCGATGACGGTCTGGGGATCGGGTTCGTAAATGTAGTCCCAGCCATGCTGGCCGCCGCTCGCCTTCGAATCGGCCTGCATCCTGTCGGCCGACAGGGGCAGCAACTGCTCCAGCACCGGCTCCTGCTTCATGGTGTTGATGAAGCGCGTGTAGCTCAGGTAGACGGCATTGACCTTGCCCGCTGCGTAGGCGTCGAGCAGCACCTTGACCGGCCCGATCAGCTTCTCCAGGTGTGGGGTGTCGCCCAGCTGCGTCACGTGGGAGACCACCCTGGCGCCGATGCGGTTGAGGAAACCCAGACCCTTGTTGCCGATGGCGACTGCTTCCGTCGGGGTGCCCGAGGCCTGCAACTCACGCAGCTTGCCGGTAACCAGGCGCAACACGTTGGTGTTCAAACCTCCGCACAGGCCCTTGTCCGTGGTCACCACGATGATGCCGGAGCCCTTGGCGTCGTTCGTCCGCATGAACGGATGAACGTACTCCGGGTTGGCCTTGCCAAGGTTGGCCGCGATGGTGCGGATCTTCTCGCTGTAGGGACGCGCGGAACGCATACGTTCCTGCGCCTTGCGCATCTTGGAAGCGGCAACCATTTCCATGGCCTTCGTGATCTTCTTGGTGTTCTCCACCGATTTGATCTTGCCGCGTATCTCCTTGCCTGCTGCCATAGTTACTCCTGCTGCCTGTTGACGCTGGGGGGATCCGCCTGGGGATCAGGCAAAGGTCTTCTTGAACGCGGCGACAGCGGAGCTCATTTCGGCCTCGGCGTCCTTGTCCATGGCCTTGTCGGCTTCCAGCTTGGCGATCAGTGCGGCGTGCTTGTCCTTGAGGTAGGCATGCAGTCCGTGTTCGAACGGCAGGATCTTCTTGATGTCGACATCGTCCATGAAGCCCTTGTTGACCGCGAACAGCGTCGCACCCATCAGGCTGATGGGCAGCGGGCTGTACTGGGCCTGCTTGAGCAGTTCGGTCACGCGGGCGCCGCGGTCGAGCTGTTTGCGGGTGGCTTCGTCGAGGTCGGAGGCGAACTGCGCGAACGCAGCCAGCTCACGGTACTGGGCGAGGTCGGTACGGATGCCGCCGGACAGGTTCTTGATGATCTTGGTCTGCGCAGCGCTACCGACGCGCGACACCGAGATGCCGGCGTTGATGGCGGGGCGGATGCCGGCATTGAACAGCGACGTCTCCAGGAAGATCTGGCCATCGGTGATCGAGATCACGTTGGTGGGCACGAAGGCCGACACGTCACCCGCCTGGGTTTCGATGATGGGCAGCGCGGTGAGCGAGCCTGTCTTGCCCTTGACCGCCCCCTTGGTGAAGTCCTCGACATACTTCTCGTTGACGCGCGCGGCGCGCTCGAGCAGGCGGCTGTGCAGGTAGAACACGTCGCCAGGGTAGGCTTCGCGGCCTGGCGGGCGACGCAGCAGCAGCGAGACCTGGCGATAGGCCACAGCCTGCTTGGACAGGTCGTCGTACACGATCAGGGCGTCCTGGCCACGATCGCGGAAATACTCGCCCATCGTGCAGCCGGAGTAGGCGCTGACATACTGCATGGCCGCCGACTCGGCGGCCGTGGCAGCCACCACGATGGTGTAGGCCATGGCACCGGCCTCTTCGAGCGAGCGCACCACGTTCTTGACCGAAGACGCCTTTTGGCCGATGGCCACGTAGACGCAGGTCATGTTCTGACCCTTCTGGTTGATGATGGCGTCGATGGCCACGGCGGTCTTGCCGGTCTGGCGGTCGCCGATGATCAGTTCGCGCTGGCCACGGCCGATCGGCACCATGGAGTCGATCGATTTCAGGCCGGTCTGCATGGGCTGGCTCACCGACTGGCGGGCAATCACGCCCGGGGCGACCTTTTCGATCACGTCGGTCATCTTGGCGTTGATCGGGCCCTTACCGTCGATCGGCTGGCCCAGCGCATTCACCACGCGGCCGAGCAGTTCGGGGCCAACCGGCACTTCCAGAATGCGGCCCGTGCACTTGACGGTGTCGCCTTCGGAAATGTGTTCGTATTCACCCAGAATCACCGAGCCAACCGAATCACGCTCGAGATTCAGCGCCAGACCATAGGTCGGCAGACCATCGCTGCCGGCGGGGAACTCCAGCATTTCGCCCTGCATCACATCGGACAGGCCGTGGATGCGGCAGATGCCGTCGGACACGGACACGACGGTGCCCTGGTTGCGAATGTCCGCGCTGGCCGCGAGGCCCTCGATACGGCTCTTGATCAGTTCGGAAATTTCTGCGGGATTGAGTTGCATGACTCGTTCCTTCACTTTCTTTAAATTTTCCTCGCCGGGGCAACATGCCCAAGCGCAATAACCTGGCAACCCGACGGCATCAAGCCGTCAGGGCCGCTCTCATCTGCTGCAGCCGGGCCTTGACTGAGGTGTCTAGCACTTCGTCACCCACCACCACTCGGATGCCGCCAATCAGATCGGGCTCGAGTTCGACCATCAGGTTGAGCTTGCGGCCAAAACGTTTTTCGAGCGTCGCGCCGAGATCGGCCAGCGCCGACCCGTCGATCGGAAACGCGCTGTGGACCACGGCGTCGGCAGACCCGCCCACGGCATTGCGCAAGGCACGGTATTGATGAGCGATTTCGGGCAGTACGCTGAGCCGGCCGTTGTCGATGACCGTGCGCAGGAAGTTCCTGGCCGGCTCGGGCAGTTCGCCCTTGACGACACCACTGACCAGCTCGAATACCTGCGATGACGTGACCTTGGGGTTGTCCGCGAACTGAAGCATCTGCGCATTGCCGCCGATGACGGCCAGCTGGTCGAGCCAGCCCGACGCATCGCTGGCGTGGGACTGCGTCGATTTGAACAACGCCTCGGCGTAAGGGCGGGCAAGGGTGGCAAGTTCAGCCATGGTGCCCTCTTACAGCTCAGTCTTCAGGCGCGACAGCAATTCACTGTGCACACCTGCATTGACTTCCTTGCGCAGGATCTGCTCGGCGCCTTTGACCGCCAGCGCAGCCACCTGCTCGCGCAAGGCCTCGCGCGCCTTCACGGTCTGCTGGTCGGCTTCGGCCTTGGCAGCGGCAACGATCTTGTTGCCCTCTTCCGTGGCTCGGGCCTTGGCCTCTTCGATGATGGCCAGCGCGCGGCGTTCGGCATCTGCCAGACGCGACGCGGTCTCGGTGCGCGACTTGGCCAGTTCCTGCTCCACGCGCTGGTTGGCGGAAGACAGTTCGGCCTTGGCCTTGTCGGCGGCGGCCAGCCCATCGGCGACCTTGCGGGCGCGTTCGTCCAGGGCGGCGGTGATCGGCGGCCAGACAAACTTCATCGTGAACCCGACAAGGATCAGGAACACGATCATCTGGACTATCAGGGTACCGGTGATACTCACTTTTTCATCCTCAATCAGTTGGAGACGAGGCGCAACCGGATGCCGGTGCGCGCTCAGTCCCGCAAGGTTTCAGCGTACTCACACCCGAGGGAGTGAACATTTGCATGAAAAGGGATGGGCTTATTTCGGCAGGTTGGCGATCTGGGCCAGAAACGGGTTGGCCGTGGCAAACCACAGGGCCACACCAGTACCGATGATGAACGACGCATCGATCAGGCCGACCAGCAGGAACATCTTGGTCTGCAGTTCGCCCATCAATTCAGGCTGACGCGCTGCGGATTCCAGGTATTTGCTGCCCATGATGCCGATGCCCACGCAAGCGCCGAAAGCGCCCAGACCAATGATCAGACCAGCGGCCAGTGCAACAAAACTAATAACTTCCATGATGACTCCTTAGGGACTTTGGTTGAAAAACGAAGAACAAGAACGAAAACGACAGGTGCTCAATGGTGGTCGTGCGCCTGACCCAGATACACCAGCGCAAGCATCATGAACACGAAAGCCTGCAGCGTGATGATCAGAATGTGGAAGATGGACCAGACGGTGCCAGCGATGATGTGCCCGATCGCCAGGCCGATGCCGGTGGCCGACAAGGACCACGCGCCACCCATGAGTGCAATCAGCAGGAAGATCAACTCGCCGGCGTACATGTTGCCGAACAGCCGCATTCCGTGCGAAACCGTCTTCGCGACGAATTCGATCATCTGCATCGCAAAATTGAAGGGATACAGCGCCCAGTGGTTGCCAAACGGTGCGGTGAAAAGCTCATGGATCCAGCCGCCCAGGCCCTTGATCTTGATGTTGTAGTACAGGCAGATCAGCAGCACGGCCACCGACAGGCCCATGGTGATCGACAGGTCGGCCGTTGGCACGACGCGCAGGTAGGCGTGGTGCGGATCATGGCCGGCTGCCCCGTAGATCTTCTCCCAGATGAAGGGCAGCAGATCGACCGGCAGCAGGTCCATCGCATTGAGCAGGAAGATCCAGACGAAGATGGTCAGGGCCAGGGGGGCGATAAATTTGCGGCTCTCAGCGTTGTGGACAATGCCCTTCGCCTGGGAGTCGACCATCTCCACCAGAATCTCGACGGCCGCCTGGAATCGCCCCGGCACACCCGACGACGCCTTGCGCGCAGCCAGCCACAACAGCCAGCAGCCGACGACGCCGAGCAAGATCGAAAAGAACAGGGAGTCGTAGCTGAAAACCGAGAAATCGACCACCGCCTTGGGTTTTGCGTTCTGCAAATGCGTCAGGTGGTGAATGATGTATTCGCCTGCGGTAGGTCCTTGTTCAGCAGCCATCGGTATGTCCGTTTGTTATCTCAAAGTTTCACGTTCTTGGGCGCGATCAGCAAAGCCACCCAATACACCTTCATCGTCACCACCAGGCCGATCAACATGGCCAGCCAGCTCAGCCCCGGCACCATTCTGGGCGCCAGAGCCAACAAGGCGACCGACACGCCAATCTTGACCATCTCCCACAGAAAGAATGCCACCGCGGCGGTGGCCGGGTTCAACGAGGCGAAACGCCCCATCAGCCCCCGTGCAAACAGCGCCGCGGGGATGACCACCGCCAAGGCCCCGTACGCCACAGACCATCCCACACTGCGCTGGCCGGTCAAGCCCCAGGCAAGCAACGCCGCCAAAAGCCCCACCCCCATTTGTCCAGACACGACCCACCACGGAGACACCGGCGGGTTCTTCAATCGCAGCTGCCGGGCCTCTTCCGCAGTCAGTACCTTGAAATCTGCGTCGTCATCGTCTTTCGGATATGCAGGCGCGATCATGGACGTCCAAAATTGCATCCTGCTTACAGGAGTCAGGTTCTACAAAGCCGCTGATTATATGAAAGAAATTCGCCAATCCGGCTACGATGTTGCACCACAGCATATTTCAACGCCCGCCCGACCCGTGACCTACGGATTGCGGCGCACCGATAATCAACCCCATGACCATGACCGACACGCTTCCCACCACCCACTGTTACCTCAACGGCGCCTATACCCCCTTGAACGAGGCCAAGATCAGCGTGATGGACCGCGGCTTCATTTTCGGCGACGGGATCTACGAGGTGGTACCCATCTACCGCGGCCAGCCCTTCCGTTTCAAGCAACACATGGCCCGGCTCGACCGCAGCCTGAAGGAGTTGCGCATCACCAACCCCATGACGCAGGTGCAGTGGCGGGGCGTGGTCGACGAATTGGTCCGGCGTTATGCCGAGTCCAGCGGCCTGCCCTCCGACCAGGGAGACCAGTTGATCTACCTGCAGATCACACGCGGGGTGGCCATGCGCGACCACGTCATGCCCGCAGACATCACACCCACGGTGTTTGCGATGGTCAACACGATGCGCACACCGACGCCGGAGCAGGTCGCCAACGGGGTCGCCTGCGTCACGGCCGACGACTTCCGCTGGCAAAAAGCCCACATCAAGAGCACCAGCCTGCTCGGCTCCGTATTTGCACGGCAACTCAGCTTTGACGCCGGCGCCCTGGAAACCATCATGTTCCGCGACGGGTTCCTGAGCGAAGCCGCCGCCAGCAACGTCTGGGTGGTCCAGGATGGCAAGGTGCTGGGGGTGCCGAAGAACAACCTGGTGCTCGAGGGCATCCGCTACGGCCTGATCGAGGAGATCTGCCGCAGCGCCGGCCTTCCGTTCGAACTGCGCAGGATCAGCCGCGCCGAGGTGCTCGACGCCGACGAGTTGTTGCTGACCAGCGCCACCAAGGAGGTTCTGGCCGTCACCACCCTGGACGGCCAGCCGGTCGGACATCCCTCACACCGCGGGCGTCCCGGTCCAGTCGGCATCCGCCTGCTCGCGGCCTACCAGCTGGCCAAGCAGGCGCATGCAGCCTGACGGGAAACCTGCACGATCACCGCGCGGATTCCATGTCTACCCCCACTGACTCGCTGATCGTCTACCCATCGCAGTTCCCGATCAAGGTCATGGGGCTGCGGGCAGAAGGTTTTGTGCATGCGATCGCCACGATTGCCCACCTGTTTGATCCAGAATTCGATGCCGGAACCATCGAGCTGCGGGAGAGCAAGGGGGGCAAGTACCTGGGCGTGACGATCACCATCACAGCTACTAGCCGCGAGCAACTCGACGAGTTGTACCGCACGCTCTCGACCCACCCCATGGTCAAGGTCGTCCTGTAGGGCCCATGTGGCAATCGACGTCGAGCTGATGGGCGCGGTGGACTACCTGCCCACCTACGCCGCCATGCAGGGCTTCACCGCCACCCGTTCTGCGCAAACCGCTGACGCGCTGTGGATCTGCGAACACCCGTCGGTCTACACCCAGGGACTGGCGGGCAAGGCGGACCATGTGCTGCTTGCAGGCGACATCCCCGTGGTCCCCACCAACCGGGGGGGCCAGGTGACCTACCACGGCCCCGGCCAGGTGGTGGCCTACCCCCTGCTCGACCTCAAACGCGCAGGTTACTTTGTGAAGGAATACGTGTACCGGCTGGAGGAGGCGACGATCCGGACCTTGTGGCACTTTGGCGTCGTCGGGCATCGGGTGGCGGGTGCACCCGGTATCTATGTGCGGCTGGACGACCCGACCTCCCACGCCCTGCTAGCGCAAAGGCCACAACCTCGATCCGGCGCGCCCGCTGCGACCGCGCCCAGCCACCCCGCTCCCGATTTCTCCGGCCTGGGAAAGATCGCCGCGCTCGGGATCAAGGTCAGCCGCAACTGCACCTACCACGGCCTGGCGCTGAACGTGGCCATGGACCTGGAACCCTTCTCGCGCATCAACCCTTGCGGTTATGCCGGGCTGAGAACCGTGGACCTTTCTACAATCGACGTGACCGCCGCGTGGACGGATGTCGCAACCGTGCTGAGCCAGAAACTCAACACCTACCTGGCGCCCTGAACGGCCAGCCCAACACGCCATGAGCAAGCAAGACACAGCACCCAGCGCCCGCGAAGCCGCCCCCAACACCGGGTACGACGCCACCGTGAAGCAGAAGGCGGGTGCCAAACTCGCCCGCATTCCGGTCAAGGTGGTGCCAGGCGAGATCCTCAAGAAACCATCCTGGATCCGGGTGAAGGCGGCCTCCGCCAGCACGCGCTTTTACGAAATCAAGGACATCCTGCGCAAGAACAAGCTGGTCACGGTCTGTGAGGAGGCGTCCTGCCCCAACATCGGCGAGTGTTTTGGAAAAGGCACGGCCACTTTCATGATCATGGGTGACAAATGCACCCGCCGCTGCCCTTTCTGTGACGTCGGCCATGGTCGCCCCGACCCGCTCGATGCGAACGAACCGCAGAACCTCGCCAACACCATTGCCAGCCTCGACCTGCGCTACGTCGTGATCACCAGCGTGGACCGCGATGACCTGCGCGATGGTGGCAGCCAGCATTTTGTCGACTGCATCCGCAGGACCCGGCAGCTTTCACCCGCCACGCAGATCGAGATTCTGGTGCCCGACTTTCGTGGCCGCGACGACCGAGCGCTGGATATCCTCAAGGCCGCACCGCCGGACGTGATGAACCACAACCTGGAGACGGTGCCGCGGCTGTATCGGGAGGCGCGGCCCGGCTCGGACTATGCCTTCAGCCTGAACCTGCTGAAGAAGTTCAAGGTCCTGTTTCCGCAAATTCCCACCAAGAGTGGCCTGATGGTGGGGCTGGGCGAAACCGACGAGGAAATCCTGGAGGTCATGCGCGACATGCGTGCGCACCAGATCGACATGCTGACAATCGGCCAGTACCTGGCGCCCAGCACCAGCCATCTGACGGTGAAGCGGTATGTCCACCCGGACACGTTCAAGATGTTCGAAGCCAAAGCCATGGAGATGGGGTTCAGCCACGCCGCCGTCGGGGCCATGGTCCGCTCCAGCTACCACGCCGACGCACAGGCCCACGCCGCAGCGCAGACCAGCCTCGTCAGGGCATCGTAATCCGGGCCGCAGGTTCCTCGTCGGCAATTACCTGCTCGGCCCAGGTACGCAACCTGCCGGTGTCGGCGCGCAGGACCTCCTGCTTGACCGCCAGGATCTGGGCCGGATGCATGGAGAAACTGCGCAGGCCCAGGCCCAGCAGCAAGCGCGTCAGACTGGTATCGCCGGCCATTTCACCACACACACTGACCCCCTTCGACTGCCGGTCGCACTCGGCGATGGTGTCGGCAACCAG
>Ga0105047_10015648_pt1 | contig 11939 bp, 8 predicted proteins | sample MAT04_FD_78384 | JGI IMG/M metagenome (GOLD analysis project Ga0105047, IMG submission 78384) | Freshwater microbial communities from Lake Fryxell liftoff mats and glacier meltwater in Antarctica - MAT-04 (megahit assembly) | ecosystem: Environmental > Aquatic > Freshwater > Ice > Liftoff... | reverse complement strand
GACCAGTTGATGATGGCGATCTTCTGCAAGTCGCACGCCCTGCTTATGGGGGTTCCCGGCCTCGCCAAGACGCTGATGGTCTCGACCCTGTCGCAGGCCCTGGAAATGAGCTTCAAGCGCATCCAGTTCACCCCCGACCTGATGCCGTCGGACATCACCGGGACGGAAGTCATCCAGGACGACCCCGTCACCAAGCAGCGGATGTTCAAGTTTCTCCCCGGCCCGATTTTCGCCAACATCGTGCTCGCGGACGAAATCAACCGCACCCCGCCCAAGACGCAGGCCGCCCTGCTCGAATCGATGCAGGAGCGCAAGTGCTCCATCGGCGGGACCGAATACCCGATGCGCGACCCGTTCTTCGTGCTGGCGACGCAGAACCCGATCGAGCAGGAAGGGACTTACCCCCTCCCCGAAGCCCAGCTCGACCGCTTTTTGTTCCTCATCAAGGTCGATTACCCGACCGCCGAGGAAGAAGAGCAGATCATGCGTCAGGGGACTTCGGACCAGAAGTTCGCGGTTTCGCCGGTGCTCAAAACCGAAGAGATTCTGGAATTGCAGCAGGTGGTCCGCCGCGTACCGGTGTCGGACGCGATCTTTTCGTTCGCCCGCCGCATCACCCGCCTGAGCCGACCGGGGACCCCCGAAGCCGCCGACTTCGCGTCGAAGTATCTGGTGTGGGGCGCGGGGCCGCGAGCCTCGATGAACATGATCCTCGCCGCGAAAGCCCACGCCGCGCTTCGAGGCAGCAATCACGTCGCCGGTGAGGATGTCATTGCGGTAGCGACCCCGATCATGCGACACCGCCTGATCGTCAACTTCGCCGCCCAGAGCGAAGGCATCACGGTGGACGAGATCATCAAACGCCTGGTTCGCACGGCTGCGAAGGAATTCGCGTAGACCTTCGGCGCATCGGGAGTTCGTTCCGGAGGAATCCACTCGCCCGCAAGGGGTTTCACGCCCATAGGAACCGAGTTAAGGCAATGGCCCTGAAACCTAACCCCCCAGCCCCCTTCCCTCGAGGGAAGGGGGCTGGGGGGTTAGGTTTCCAGCGGGCGACCCCGTAACTTCTTAAGTTGACGCTTATGGGGTGAAACCCCTCGCGGGCGAGTGGGTTCCGCCGACTGCGTTCTCCGAAACGAACTCCAGACGTTCGGTTGCCTTCGCGGCAACCGTCGTTCCGCCCTCCATTCACCTCAGACGTAAGACTGCTAACCGACCGGAGACGACCGATGACGACATTGATGAGGCCGGAAGTACTCGCCCGCGCGGAAGCACTCGGGGTCAAAGCCCGCGGGATCGTCGAGGGGATGCGCGTGGGCGACCACAAATCGCCGTTCCGGGGGTTCTCCGTCGAGTTCGTGCAGCACCGCGAATACGTCCCCGGCGACGACATCCGCCACATCGACTGGAAGAGCTACGGACGCTCCGAACGCTACACCATCAAGCAGTACGAGCAGGAAACCAACTTCACCGCGCACGTCGTCGTCGATGCATCATCGTCGATGAACTACGGCGAAGGCGATGCCCACAAACTCGAATACGCCAAATTGCTGGCGACCTCGCTCGCCTATACGATCATCCGCCAGCGCGACTCGGTGGGGCTGCATCTGTTCGACAAGGTGATGCACACGCAGTTGCCCGCGTCCAGCAACATGATGCACATCAACACGATCACCGCGACCCTCGAGCAACTCCAGCCTCGCGAGAAAAACGAGATGGGCTGGCTGCTGATCCAGTTGGCGGACCAGATCAAGCGTCGGGGGCTGGTGTTCCTGATATCGGACTTTTTCGACGACGTGGAATCGGTGATGAAGGGCGTGCAGGCGATCCGCTTCCGGGGTCACGAAGTGATCCTGTGCCACGTCATGCACCGCGACGAGATCGCCTTCCCGTTCGAGGGCAACATCCGCTTCCTGGGTATGGAAGAGATCGAGGAGCGGAAAACCCGTCCGCACCTGATCCGAGCGGCGTACCTCAAAGCGGTACGCGAGTTCATGGCCGAAATCGAACGCGCCGCGAAGGCGAGCCGCTGCGACTATATGCTCATGGATACTTCCATCCCGCTGGAAAAGACCCTGACCGACTACCTGATCCGCCGATTGCAGACCGCGAAACTGTGACCTTCGGCCGACCGATCATGCCCCCATCGCCCGCAGCGTTTCGCGGCCTGCGGCGATCGTGGTTTCGACCTGCTCGTCGGTCAGCGCGGCGCAGGTGAATGCCGCCTCGAACTGGCTGCACGGCATGTACACCCCCCGATCCATCATCCCCCAGAAGAACTCCGCGAACCGCTTGGTATCGCTGGTTTTCGCGGTCGGCAGATCGATCACCGGGGTGGCTGTAAAGAACAGCGTCCACATGCTGCCGATGCGGTTGATCGTGTGCGCGATCCCCGCTTCCTTCGCCGCCGACCCCAGACCCGCGACGATCCGCGCGGAAGTCTCTTCCAGACGGGCGTAGGGCGGGTTGTCGCGCAGTTCGGTGAGTGTGGCGATCCCCGCCGCCATCGCGACCGGGTTGCCCGAGAGCGTCCCAGCCTGGAACACCGGCCCCGCAGGCATGACGTGCCCCATCACGTCCGCACGGCCCCCGTACGCGCCGACCGGGTAACCGCCGCCGACGATCTTGCCCAGCGCGGTCATATCCGGGGTCATCCCCAGCACCTCCTGAGCCCCGCCCTTCGCCAGCCGGAACCCGGTCATGACTTCGTCGAAGATCAGCAGCGCGCCGTGGCGGTACGTCAGGCGGCGCAACTCGGTCAGAAACTCGCGCGACGGCGGGACGAGGCCCATGTTGCCGACCACGGGTTCGAGCATCACGCAGGCGATTTCGTCGCCCGTCGTCCGGAAGCAGTCCGCCAGTTGTTCGAGGTGATTGTAATCCAGGACGATGGTATCCTGGACCGCGCCGGGAGTCACGCCGGGGGAATTCGGCACGCCCAATGTGAGGGCCGCCGAACCCGCCGAGATCAGCAGGGCATCGACGTGCCCGTGGTAGCAACCGGCGAACTTGACGATCTTATGGCGGCCGGTAAATCCGCGGGCGAGTCGCAGTGCGGACATCGCGGCTTCGGTCCCCGACGACACCATGCGCACCATCTCGACCGATGGCATCATCTCGCGGATGAGTTCGGCCATGTGCGACTCTTTTTCGCACGGAGCCCCGTAGCTGGAACCGTCGCGGATCGCCTCGATGGTGGCGGCGACGACCTTCGGGTGGCAGTGGCCGAGGATCATCGGCCCCCACGAGTTGATGTAATCGAGGTAGCGGTTGCCGTCGATGTCGTAGAGGTACGGACCGTCGGCGCGGGCCATAAAGATCGGCGACCCGCCGACCCCACCGAACGCTCGCGCGGGGGAGTTGACCCCGCCGGGGATCAGGGTCCGGGCTCGCTCGAACGCGGCTTTGCTCTTATCTCGATTCATCGGGATCTCTTCGTTCCGAAAGGCCAGAGGGCGTAACGCAGGTAGTCGGCGAGAGCGGACTTCGGGTCGGTGTCGGGCTTGCGCTGGAGCCGACGGCGCACGCGCCACGAGGCCAGACTCAGACAGTAACCGCTATTGACGAGCCACTCGTACGCGGCGGAGTGATTTTTGCGGAAATAGCGGCGACGCGACGCGAACCAGTACGCGGGCAGCGACTTCTCGGGTCGCGCGATCCCCGTACTCGCGCCTTCGAGGTGGACGACGCACGAATCCGGGACGTACCAGACCGCGAACCCCGCCCGCGTCGCCCGCAGGCAGAAGTCGGTTTCCTCGTAATAGAGAAAGTAATCTTCGTCGAGTGGGCCGATTCGATCGAACACCTCGCCGCGGATCATCATACTCGCCCCGGACACCCAGTCGGTCGGATGCGGTTCGTCGCGCGGCGGCGGGGCGACGATGTGCCGATGCAGCAGTTTCGACACCGGGCCGAACTTCATCCCCCGGTCGATCTCGGAGCGGATGCCGTGAAAGCGGAACGCCGACCGTTGCACCCGGCCATCCGGATAGAACAACCGACTTCCGGCAATGCCGACTTCGGGATGGGTTTCCAGGAAGTCGAGCAGGCGCGACACCGCACCGGGTCGCACGACGGTATCGGGGTTGAGCAGGTGGAAATAGTCGGGGTTCGCGGTGTCCCGGAGGTAGCGGATAGCGAGGTTGTTCCCCCAGGAAAACCCGCCGTTCTTCTCGCCTGCAACGAGCGTACACCAACCCGCCCAACCATTGGTACGGATGGCATCGCCGATGACGGCTAACGAGTCGTCGGGGGAGAGGTTATCGACGACGACGACTCGGACACCGGGTTCGGCGGCGACCTCGGGGGCGAGCGAGCGCAGACAATCGACGACGAGGCCGGGGGTGCGGTAATTGACGATGATGGTGCCGCTGGTACGCATATCGATGAGTTTATGGAACTCCCCGCGTCGTGGAAGGCGGATCGATACCGGGTTTCAGATGCCGACCAGCGGAATCGTCTCCCGTTCGCTCGGTCGAACCGGGATCTGTGCGAACGCTTCCCGAAGGCGGGCGGCGAGCCTCTCGACCGCAGGGCGTTCGCTGTCGTAGTGTCCGGGCAACAGCAGCGAGATCCCGCGCTCCCGAGCGGTCAGCGCGTCGTGGAATCGCATCTCCCCGGTGACGAACAGGTCGGCATTCTCCCGGATCGCGTCGTCGAGGAACTCACCCGCCGCTCCGCACGCCAGCGCGACCCGCTGCACCGGACGATCGGCATCGGGTGTCCTCTGCATCGCCCGCGAGTTCAGCGCGACTTTGAACCGCTCCGCGAGTACCCCCAACGGCACGGGTTCGGGCAATTCGCCGATCCGCCCCTCGCCTTCGCGCGAAGGCGAAGGCGCGAGCGGATAGATATCGAACGCGGGTTCCTCGTACGAATGCGCCGCCCGCATCGCCCTCACGACCGCGTGGAGCGCGCCCGTCGGGCAGACCACTTCCAGCCGGACTTCCTCGACGGTTTCGAGTCGCCCTTTTTGCCCCACCGCCGGGTGGGTCGAGTCGGTCCCGAAAAACGTCCCCGTACCCGGGGTGCGAAAACTGCACCGCTCGTAGTCGCCGATCCGACCCGCACCCGCCGCGAACATCGCCTCGCGGACCGCTTCCAGATCGCCGACCGGCACGAACGCGACCACCTTACACATCGGGGGCATCGACTTCGGCCGGAGCGGTCGCACGTCCGCGAGTCCGAGTGCGTCCGCGAGGAAGTCGTTGATTCCGCCCCGACAATTATCGAACGACGTATGCGGGGAGTACACCGCGACACCGCTGCGAGCGAGCATGTAAGGCAGTGCCCCGTCGCGGGTCGATGCCGAAAGCGACTTCGTCGCTTTGAAGAGGATCGGGTGGTGCGAAACGATCAGCGAGTACCCGCCGTCGATCGCCTCTTCGGCCACTTCCCGGGTGACGGTCAGGCAGCAGAGGATTGCGGTACACGGGTCGCTCTCGCTTCCGAGGAGCAGTCCGGTGTTGTCCCAGTCGGCGGCGAGGTGCCGGGGTGCGAACGAATCCAGCCAGCGGCAGACATCTCCGATATTCGACATCACAGCACCCCGTGGCGTTTGCGCGGACCGTTGAGTATCCGCCCGATCCAGGTGTAGCGGACGAGGTAGCGATAACTGGCGAGCAGTAATACCATCGTAGCGACGTTAATCAGCACGAACTTGAGGATGCCCGGAAACGCCCAGTCTTCGAGGAGGATCTGGAGTCCCATCAGGGGGATCAGGCTCATGATGTAGCACCAGTAGGAACTATCGGAAAGCCAGCGAACCCACGCGCGATCCGAGCAGCAATACCGCTCGAATAGTCCGACCGTGCCGACGATCATCAGCCAGGAGTACGATGCCCCCAGGACATCGCCGAGCAGTCGCAGCGGGGCGAAGCAGTCGGGAACGGGTTCCGGACCCTGAGCCCGCAACGCGGGAAGCAGCGCGGAACAGATGCCGAGCAGCCCCGGCAGTACCACCAGGTTGGCGACGATCAACGAAGACTTCCACGGGCGGAGCAAGCCGGGCATGCAGTCGCGGTGGAACCACAAAAACCAGCCGACCCCGAAGAAGAACAGGTAGTAGGCCAGGATGTGAACCTCCGGGATCCACGATCGGGGGGTGTCCGCCATCGGCAGCAGCATCGGGACGGTCAGAATCGAAGCGACACCCGGCAGTACCAGCCAGCGTTTCCGGGAGGTCAGCACCCCGCGAAACCATACCGCCAGCCTCCCGCCTCCCTCCCGGAAAAAACGCCCCCGGATCCGGTCGATGGCGACCATCGCCAGACATAGCCACAACAGGAAGTTGAGAAACCACAGGTGCAGTGGCAGTAGCCAGCGGAGGAAATCGAGCGACTCGAACTCCGAACGGATCAGCACTTCCCGGGTCTGCGTGAGGTCGAGCGTACCCGGAACCACGACGTTAACCGAATTGAGATCCCCGCACATCCAGACGAGTAACAGGATCGGCTGGATGGTCAGGGTGCATATCAACAGAGGCAGACCGACGCGGCGCAGGCGGTGGACGAGCAGGCCACGCACGCCGCAGCGGTCGCGGAGCATCGCGGCGAAGAACCCCGCGAGTACGAAAAACAACTGCATCCGGAACCCGTGGACCATAAAGATAAACAGGTCGGCGAGTACGCCTCCGCCGACATCGTGCGCGGGCCAGAAGGGGATCCTGTCGCCGGTAAACGACATTGCGGCGTGGAGCAGGATGCCGAGAAACATGGCGAACGCCCGGAGGCTGTCGAGCGTATGCCAGTGGTTCGGTGCGGGCAATTGGGTCGTCATGCGGGGTTCCCTGGGATCGAACCGGACGGTAGCGGAGATATCCTATGGAACGGACCCTCAGACGGAACTTTCCGGGACCCCAGGTGTCTAAATGGGGATACCCGATCGGCTCGGGCCATTTCCAGGAGTTTCGATCATGTTCACGCTTCGACTGCTTTGCCTCTTCGGTCTATTCGTTTGTCCGGCGATCCTCTTCGCCTCCAAAGAGGACGATATCGTCGCGGATGTCAAAATCCTGAAGAACAGCAAGGATGCGAAAGCGAAGATCAAAGCCCTCGAAGGGATCGCGCATCTGGGCTCGCTCGACCGCAAGCTCGCCAAACCCGCCGAGGCCACGGTCAGGAAAGCCCTCGCCGACAAAGACGCGGGGGTCCGCGCCGCAGCCGCTCTGACCATCGGCAAGATCGACCCCGAGGACAAAAAAGAGGTCGTCGCCGCTCTGTCGGACCTGATCAAAAACGACAAAGACGACAAAGTGAAGGCTTCGGCGGCGATGGGCCTGTCGGCACTCGGAAGCGCCGCCAAAGACGCACTCCCCGTTTTGCGCGAGGCGATGGGCAAGGCCGACAAAAAGGGCATGCAGGTTTACAAGACCGCGATCAACTCCATCGGCGGCGGCAAGAAAAAGGAATGACCGATAGGAGTTATCCGGTGGCCTGGGTGGGGCGGGCTTCCAGCCTGCCTTCGGGGTACTATCGGACAGGCTGGAAGCCCGTCCCACCCGGGCAAAAAACCGACTGCGTAACTCCTGACCGATTTCGATCGCCGACTGGCCGAAGTCGTCCGCGTCCGCACAATAGGCTGAGGATCATTCAGCTTTGTCGGGCAACCGACGGGACGATGTTGCGTCGTCCCTGTTTTCTGCTCGTCATTCGACTCAGGGAAGGCTGTTTCAGGACCGCTGTTCTACCGGACAACAAGTTGTACGGCGACGGACTGGCGCAACCCCGGGATCGTGGTTTCGTCGCCGTACAACTTGTTGTCCGGTAGGCGGTCCCGAGAGCCTTCCGTGCAACGGGTGAGGATATGAATCGATCCGACCGAAGCCAGAGACTCACGTCTCTGGCTTCGTGCATTTCCGGACCGAGTCCTTTCCGCGAGTCAGGGGGCGAGGCGTTCCCGCACCCAGCCGATGCCATCCCGGCGGTAAAGCAACCGGTCGTGCAGGCGCGAGGACCGGCCCTGCCAGAATTCGATCGAATCGGGGCTCACCCGGTAGCCGCCCCAATGCTCGGGGCACGGGATCGCCGTCCCCTCGGGAAACTCCTCGGCGACTTTGGCCCATTGAGTTTCGAGGACTTCGCGTCCGGAGATCACCTCGCTTTGCGGAGAAGCCCACGCGCCGATCTGCGACCCGCGGGGGCGCGAATGGTAATAGCGGACGGTGTCCGCACGGTCGATGTGCGCGACCGTGCCTTCGATGCGGACCTGCCTTTCGAGTTCGCCCCAGTAAAACACCAGCGAAGCGAGCGGGCGGGCTTCGATTTCGCTCCCCTTGCGCGAGGTGTAATTGCTGAAAAAGGTGAATCCTCGCTCGTCGAAGGCTTTGAGCAATACGATGCGTGCAGACGGTCGCCCGTCGGCGGAAACCGTGGCGAGGGTCATGGCATTGGGTTCGTGCAGTTTGGCGGCAGTCGCCTGCGCGAACCACACGCGGAACTGCTCGAACGGGTCGGCGGAAGCCTCCGTTTCCAGCAGGCCACCGCGCGTGTAGTCGATCCGCATTTCCGCGATCGTGTGATCTTCCGGTTGACGCATTCTCACTCCTGTGTTACTTTCCTCGACCCTGTCGGCATATTTTACCGGATCGTCCCGGTCGGTACAGTCCGGTTCGACTCCCGGAAGAATCTTCGGATTCGACCGAATCGAATCAGTCGGCGTGCCGATGGGACTGGTAAGTATCGTTTCGCCTGTATTCCGTTCGAACCGAGGCTGCCATGCAGCGGTGGATCTCCAAAATCCTGGCCAACTCCCTTCCGCGCAGGAAATCCGCAGTCCGTCTCCAGGTGATGGCACTGGAAGACCGTCGCACGCCCGCCGTGTCCGGGTTCCTGCCCGACGGGCTCGGATTCAATCCCGGTCAGTCGCTGTCGCTCGTGACGCCGGTTCCCGCCAACGAAGGCGACACCGTCGAGTATTACGCGGTCGTCCCCAGAGGCACGCCTCTGAGTTCGATCGGAGATATCGACTGGGGCGACGGTACGACTTCGCTCGCCGAAAACGTTTTCGTCCTGCCCGGTCTCGAGTTCGACTTCGTCGGAGCCAGCCACACCTACGGCGACAACGGACAGTTCTCGATCCGACCGGTGACACCGCCTGTGGGCTATCCGTCCGCCCCGGTCGCTACGTTGCTCAACGTCCCACCGACGGTCGATTGCGTCGTGTCCCCCGACGGAACGGCTCTGTCGGCTTACTCCCTGACGAGTCAGTTTACCGACCCCGGCTTTTCCCAGGGCAACCTGGTCGAAACCTTTACCGCTTCGATCGACTGGGGCGATGGCACCACGACCGCCGGGACGGTCACCGTCACCAACAATTCTCCGGGTACGCTGACGACGGGTACGGTTACCGGATCGCATACCTACGCTCTTCCGGGAACGTACAACGTCAAAGTGACGGTAACCGACGACGACGGAGGGATCGGCGAGCAGATCTGCCCGGTGACGATCGATGCTCCGCTTCCCGGCCAGTTCTCCGGGCGCGTGTATGTGGATCGGGATCAGAATCAGGCGTTTACCGGAGTCGATACCCCTCTCCAGGGGGTCACCGTGACTCTGTCGGGGACCGCGTTCGACGAAACGGCATACAGTTCGACGACTACGACCGGGGCCGACGGCACCTACTCGTTCGGCGAAGTCCCGCCGGGCGTTTACACCATCGCCGAGACTCAGCCCGCCGGGTTTCAGGACGGCCCGGACAGCGTCGGTTCGCTCGGCGGCACGCTCGGGCAGGATCAGATTTCCGCGATTCCCCTCGCGTCGGGCGATGATGGTACTGGCTACGACTTTACCGAACTGCAACTCAAAGGCAGCCTCGCGGGGCACGTGTTCGTCGATAACAACCTCGACGGCAAGTTCGACAGCGGCGATACCGCGATCGCGGGTGTCAGTCTGCTCCTGACCGGCACGCTCACCGCCGGCGGGTCGGTGAGTACCCCGCTCGAAACCGGTGCGAACGGGGCCTTCTCATTTACGGATCTGGAACCCGGTACTTACTCGATCTCCGAAGTGACCCCCAAAGGATATTGGGACGGACCGGACTATCTGGGCACTCAGGGCGGTACGCTCGGCAACGACCTGCTGAGCGGTATCGTCGTAACCGCGTCCACCTCGGGGGTCGATAACTCGTTTACCGAGATAATCCCCGACCACCTCGGCTGTCCTCTGCCCGTGAAACCCGCCATCACCGCGATCAGTCGCGACGATGGAGCCGACCCCGCCGACGGCATCACTTCGGATAAGACTCTCGTTCTCCGAGGGACATCGGACGCATTCGCCGCGATCGACATCTTCCGGGACGGTGCCAAAGTCGGTTCGACGACCGCGAATAAAGACGGCGAGTGGGTGTTCGACTACACCCGGACTTCACTGCCGCTGGGCGATTACAACTTCACAGTGAAGGCGACACCGGTCGGTCCTCTGGGTGTCGCGGGCGAGTTCAACGCGTTCGTGTTCAACAACGCGGACCTGTTTTTCTCCGACGTTCAGGGCCGCCTCGCGGTCGGCAACAACGCCACCCTGAGCGGGTACGGGCTCGGATCGAATCTGCCGGGTTCGGCCTCGAACGCGGACAATCTGATCGTCGGCAATAACGTGACCTTCGTCAACGGCCAGCTTTACAACGGCAACCTCGTCTACGGCGGGACCGCGAACCTCTGGTCGTCGAACCTGCTCAACGGCAGCGTCCGCCACGAAACCGATATCATCGACTTCGCCGCCGAGAAGGCCGCACTGGTCGAGCGATCCGATTTCTGGAGCGCGATCCCGAACAACGGTATCGTCCGGGACGACAACCGCAACATCACGATCGTCGGACCATCCGGCAAACTCAACGTCTTCACCCTGGACCACAATCGGCTCAACAGTGCGACGAGTCTGACGATCGATGCCCCGGCGGGTTCGACGGTGCTGATTAACGTCCCCGGTTTGTCGCCGCGATTGCAGAACTTCCAGATGTTCCTGACGGGTGGGGTCCAGCGTCAGAATATCCTGTTCAACTTCTACGAAGCGACCGACCTTTCGGTCACGGGGATCTCGGTCCAGGGGAGCGTGCTCGCGCCGCTGGCGACCGTTTGGTTCGCCAACGGTAACATCGAAGGTTCGCTGATCGCGGATAACGTCAACGGGTCGGGCCAGTTGCACAATTTCCCGTTGATCCACGACTGTCCCCCGGAGATGTCCGCCGCGTTCGCGGTTTCGGTCGTCGCGCCGACGGGACCGGTATCGACCCCGCCGATGGGGGTGTCCTCGTCGAACTTCGATGGAGTATTCCGCGTCCTCGATGCGATGGGCACAGTGAGCGTGTACGATGCCGACGGGTCGTTCGAGGGGTCGTTCCGACCTTTGGGTCTGTCGAACCCGGTGTCGATTACCACCGACGGAACCGACATCTGGATTCTGGATGCGGGTACGAAACGGGTCGATCGTTATAAGGGCGGGGCTTCGTTCCGCTCCGGAACGCCGATCCCGACCGACTCGTTCGCCCTGACCGGCGATAGCTCGAATCCATTGACGGTGCGATCGGTCAACCGCCAGTTGTACGTGACCGACGGAGCCCGTCCGGGTCTGGATGACGTATACGACCAGGTCACGGGTAGTTTCCTGGTCCGACGTTGAGACGATCGCCGATTTCAGTCGGACGGACGCAAAGAGGGGATGATGCGAGGACTTCGGTCCTCGCATCATCCCCTCTTTGCGTTTCGTATCGCACCCGGCACGAAGCCGTACAACTCAGGTCGTTCCGCGGGGTCGCCTCATGTATTTGGACAGGATGTCGCGGGCGGCGCGTGAAGTATTCGGGTCGTTCGCGGGAACGGCGGGTTTGTTGGTCGGCTGGCCTGGGATCGCCGGGATCTCCATAACCGTCGTACCGTCCGGGACTTCGGGGGACAGCCCCGAGGAGGGGATGTCGTCGCTGTCTTCGGCGAGGAGCATAGCGGCGAG
>Ga0105047_10015647_pt1 | contig 11939 bp, 9 predicted proteins | sample MAT04_FD_78384 | JGI IMG/M metagenome (GOLD analysis project Ga0105047, IMG submission 78384) | Freshwater microbial communities from Lake Fryxell liftoff mats and glacier meltwater in Antarctica - MAT-04 (megahit assembly) | ecosystem: Environmental > Aquatic > Freshwater > Ice > Liftoff... | reverse complement strand
GGCGTCGGTGATGGTGGGCTGGATGCCGCCCCGTCCGTAGCAGGCAGGTCCAGGGTCCGCGCCGGCGCTCTCCGGTCCCACCGTGAGCAGGCCGCCGAAGTCGATGCTCGCGATGGAGCTGCCGCCAGCACCGATCGTGGTCACGTCGATGATGGGCAGCGCGATGGGGATGCCCCACTCCACCTCGAACAGGCCGGAGAACTTCAGTCGCCCATCCACCACGACACCCACATCCGCGGACGTGCCGCCCATGTCCAGGGTCACTGCCTTCTCCGAGCCCACCGCGAGCGACCAGTGGTGGCCCGCGATCATGCCCCCGGCAAGCCCCGAGAGCACCATCTCGATGGGTCGCGCAGCGGCATGGGCCACGGCCACCTGGCCACCGTTGGACTTCATCAGCGCGTGCCAGCCGCTGATGCGCCGCTCGCCCAGGCCCCGCTCCATGTCCGTGGCGAAGCGCGTCACGAGGGGCTTGACGTAGGCATCCATGACCGTCGTGGAGGAGCGCTCGTACTCGCGCCAGATGGGCGCCACCTCGTGGGAGACGCTGATGGGCGCGCCCGGGAACGCCGCCCGGAGCGCGGCGGCCAGGCGGTGCTCGTGGGCGTCGTTCACGTACGAGAACAGGAAGCTGATGGCGATCGCCGCGTCGGGGGCCTCCGCGAGGCGCCAGCGCACGTCGGCCACCAGCCGGCCGATCTCCGCGTCCGTGAGCGGCGTCCGCACGGAGCCGTCGGCGAGGATGCGCTCCCGTACGCCGATGGTGTCGTGCCGCGCCGCGTACGGCTTCGCCTTGACCCACTGGAGGTCGTAGAGGCCTTTGCGGTCGATGCGCTGGATGATGAGGTTGTCCTCGAAGCCGGCGGTCGTGATGAACAGCGTCCGCGCGCCGGCCCGCTGGATGACCGCGTTGGTGGCGATGGTGGTGCCCAGCGCGAAGTAGCCCAGCTCCGTGCCCAGGTCCAGGTCGGTGCGCGCGAGCGCCTCGAACACGGCCTGGGAAGGCTGGCGAGGCGTGGAGCTCACCTTGCGCAGGCGGACCTCACCCGTGGGCGAGACCGCCACGAGGTCCGTGAAGGTGCCGCCGGTATCGACCCCGATCCGCCAGCCGTCCGCACCGCTCGTCACCGATTCAACCCCTCGTGTGGCAGGGCCCCGCGGACCCGGATTGGTCTGACCAGTCTAGTGGCAGCCGGCGGCACGTTCAAGGCGCCGGCTCGACCGCGGTGTGCTCCAGCGTCGCGATGGCGTCCGCAAGGGCGGTGAGATCCGGGAACCCTGCCATGCGCAGGTCGCGGACGGGACGACCCCGGTCGACCACGATCGCCCGGTCGGCGAGTTCGTGGACCTCCGGCACTTCCGTGCAGTACACGAGCACCCCGTGGCCCTCACGCGCATAGTCCCGCAGGATGCGATAGATCTCCGCCTTGCTGCCCACGTCCACGCCGCGTGTCGGCTCCTCCAGGACGAGCAGGGCCGGCCGCCGCGCGATGGCCGCCGCGATGGCCACCTTCTGCTGGTTGCCGCCCGACAGCGACGGCAGGGGCGCGGCCGCGGACTGGGCGCGTACCCGGAAGCGGCGCACGAGGTCCTCCGCCAGCCGCCGGAGGCGCCCCCGTGCCAGAAAGCCGCCCGTCGTGGCGATCTCCGGTCGACCCAGGCGAATCACCAGGTTGTCGCCCACCGTCATGTTGCTGAACAGCATGCCCCGCCGGTCGGCGGGCAGGTAGACGGTGCGCGTCGCCTGTGCCTCGGCACCCTCCGCGTCCGCCACCGCGATGGACCCGGTCGCCTCCGCGAACCCCGCGGCGGACGCCACGAGCTGCCGGGCGCCGCTGCCCTCCACGCCCACGAGCGCCACGATCTCGCCGCGCGCGACGGTCAGCGTGACGTCCCGGAAGGCGCCATCGACCGACGTCCAGTCCCGGAGCGTGGCCACCGGGCCGTGAACAGCGGCTGGCGGCACATGCTCGTCGCCCAGGGGCTCCCCGGTGAGCGACGCGGGCACGTCCCCGGCGTTCACCGCCTGGTAGCCCAGCACCAGCTCGCGCGCGATGCCGGGCTCCGTGAGCGCCGGGCCCGAGAGCTCCGCCGCGACGACCCCGTCGCGGACGATGGCGACGCGCGAGCAGTGGGCGACCATCTCGCCCAGGCGATGGGTCACCAAGAGCACCACCTTGCCCCGCGCGGCGAGCTCATGCATGGACGCGAACAGCCGGTCCGACTCGTCTTCCGTGAGCGCGGAGTTCGGCTCGTCGAACAGGAAGAAGCGCCCGTCCTGGGCCAGCGCCCGCCCGATCTCCACGCGCTGGCGGACGGCGAGCGGACATTCCGACAGGAGTCGATCGGCGTAGCCGTCGATGCCCAGGCTGCGCAGGACCTCGCGGTCGGATGCCGGCAGGCCGGGGAAGGCGCGCCTGGATGGCTCGCGGCCCACGACCATGTTCTGAGCGACCGTGAGATTCGGCCACAGCTGGGGCTCCTGGTGGACCACGGCGACACGGTCGCGGGGGTCGCCGGTCTGCCACGGCGCGCCGTCCACGGTGATGTCGCCCGCGTCGCGTGTCTCCTCGCCCGCAAGCACCCGCATGAGAGTGCTCTTGCCCGCCCCGTTGGGCCCCGCGATGCCCAGCACCGCGCCGCCCACGATGGCCAGGTCCACCCCGCGCAGCGCCCGCGTCTCCCCGAACGACTTGCGGATGCCGCGCAGCTCCATGCGCACGGGACCGGCGGCCGTGGGCTGCGGGGGCGCCACGGGGTCCATCGAGGACGCCACCACGGTCAGAGGGCCGATCGCGCGGATCGGGCAGCGGCACGCTGGCTGAGCACGTCCAGGGTCACGGCGCCGATCGTGACCACGCCCACGAAGATGAGCTGCGCGAATGCCGAGACGCCCATGATGGCGAGCCCGTTGCGCAGCACCGCGAGGAGCACCGCGCCCATCAGGGTGCCGAACACCGTGCCTCGCCCGCCGCTCAGACTGGCGCCGCCGATGACCACCGCGGCGAACACCGGGAAGGTCAGGGGCTGGCCGCTGTTGGGGCCCACGGAGCCCACGAAGGAGAAGTCCAGGATGCCCGCGAAGCCCGCCATCAGTGCGCACAGCATGAACACCGCGAACTTGTACTTGACCACGGGCAGCCGGCTCACGCGCGCGGCGTCCGCATTGCCGCCGATGGCCAGCAGCCGGAAGCCGAACAGGGTCCGGTGGCGGATGACCCAGAACAGGCCGAAGAACAGCGCCAGCCACACGACCTGGATAGGGATGCCGCCGGGCAGCGTGGTGTAGCCCAGGAAGCGGAACGCGGCCAGCTCTCCCGCGTCCGGCGGCGGCACGTTGTACTGGGCGTTGAAGGTCGACGCGCGGCTGACCAGCAGTTCCAGGCCCTGCGCGATGCTCAGCATGCCCAGGGTCGCGATGAACGCGGGGATCCTCACGATGGTCACGAAGAACGCGTTGACGGCCCCGGCGAGGAGCGGGATGGCGAGCGCGATGGCGAGGGCCACGATGAACGGCAGCGGGTAGGGCCAGATGCCGGCGCCCAGCCAGAGCACCGCGAGCGACACGGCGGCGAGCCCGTAGATGGAGCCGACGGACAGGTCCAGCTCGCCCGTGACGATGACCAGCAGCTGGGCGAACGCGATGATGGCGAGCGAGGACATCGCGCGCAGGAGCAGGAAGATGTTCTCGGGCTTCGCGAACGCGGGGTTCTGGAGGTAGAAGAAGACCGACAGGATCACGATCGCGAGCACCAGCCCGTAGGTCCGGAGGCTCGTCAGCCCGAACGTGAGGCGCGGCTGCGTCGCTCCTGTCTGCGCGTCACCTGCCACCCGGTTCCCTCCGACTCCCGCGTTCCATGGATACAGGTGGGCGCCAGCCACAGGGACCGGCGCCCGGGGTTGGGAGCGCTACTCCGCGAGCACGAGCTCGAGGTGTGCGCGGGCCTCCGCGGAGGACTGGCGACCCTCGCCGCCCTCCTTGGTGATGACCACCGGGTCGAGGTACGCCAACGGATCGTCCGGCAGCATGCCATCGGCGAGGAAGTCCACGCAGGCGCGGACGGCCGCCTCCGATTGGTTGTCGAAGCCCTGGTTGATGGTCGTCAGGATGATGTCCTGGTCCATCAGCTCCAGCAGCTGCATGCTCACGTTGAAGCCGCTCGTCCAGGCCTTGCCCGCGAGGCCGCCGTCACGGATGACGATGCCCACGCCCTCGACGCCCTGGTCGGTGTGGAAGAACAGGTTGACGTCGCTGTTCGCCTGCATGTAGGGGCCGACGGACGCGATGACCTCGGCGGTCGTGTAGTTCGGGCCGGTCGGGATTCCCGACTTCTCGTCCTGCGCGAACGGGATGTCCGGGTAGGCTGCCGAGAAGCCCTCGAAGAAGCCGCCCATGCGGTCCTGCGCCCACTGCTGCTCAGGCCCGCCGGAGCCCACCGCGACGCCCGTGATGGGCAGGTTCCTGGCGGCCACGATCTCCGCGGTCACTTCGCCGTTGACGCGCGCGGCGTCCCGCTCGTTGAGCGCGAAGAACGCGAAGCGCTTGCTGTTGCCGACGTCCGTATTCTCCGTGAACACCGGGATGCCCGCGTCGACGTACTGGTTGACGATGTCCACGAAGGCGTCCGGGGCAGGGGAGCCCAGGCCCAGGCAGTCCACCTGGTCGCTGGTCAGGAGCGTCTGGAGTTCCGCCAGCTGGGCCGTCGCGTCCGTGGAGGCGGGGCCCTTGAGGCTGCACGTGATGGCCAGGCCGCGGTCGCCGTTCGCCTCGCAGCCGCGGTCGACGCCGATCTGCTGCTCCGCGCCGAACACCGGGATCGCCGTGCCCTGGTTGCTGACGACGATGTTGAGAGCCTCGCCCGAAGCCGCCTTGTCGATGATGCGCTGCGCCAGCGCGAACGTGCCCCAATCGAACTCGTGGCTCAGAGCGGCCTCGTTGACGCCACCCTGGGCGTTCGCCGCGGTGCCGACGAGCGTGCTCGTGAGCAGCGCCGTCCCGGTCAGGACGCCGATCGCCCTGCGCGTGGATCCGACCATGGAACCCTCCTCTAACCATTTCCGGGGTCTTGTCCGGAGTCACCGGGTGCGGATGTCGCCGCCCGCCCCGCCCACCGGGGTCCGGATCCTTCGTGCGTGCCATCTCGGCCGCGGTCATGGGGCGATAGGCGGCTCCTCCGCTGCGCGTGATGCGTGACCCGACCGGGGTTGGTCGTCAACGTACCGGTCTGACCAGTCTTGCCATCGCTCCACCCGATGTCAATCCTGTTGCTCGGGCTATCCCATCATCGTCAGACGATGGTACATTCCGCGCCACGCGGTCCGCTGGGCGGTGACGGGGCGCTGCAGGCGGCCGCAGCTGAGAGGTGACGGGTGGAGGAGCATTCGCCGGCGACGTCCGGTCCCTTGACCGCCGGGGAGGTCGAGCGCATCGTGCTGTCGCGGGTGGCAGCGCGACAGTACGCGCCGGGTGCCCGGTTGCCCACGTGTGACGCGCTGGGCCGCGAGCTGGGCGCCAGCAAGAACACCGTGAGCAAGGCCTACCGTGCCCTGGCGCGGCGCGGCCACCTCAGCTCGTCACCCGGACGCGGCACGTTCGCCACCCTCACGCCGGATCCGGCCCGCCGCGGCGCGGCCATCCGGGAGATCTCGTCAGCCATCCAGGCGGCCGTGGAGCAGGCGGACCTCAGCGGCCTGGCGCAGGCGGAGCTGATGGACCTCGCTGCGAGCGTCATCCGGCGGCACTTCGATCGGGTGGCGGTGCGCGTGGGGTACGTCGACTGCTGCCGGACGGACAGCCAGACGCTGGGGAGATCGCTGCAGGAGGCCATCGCGGTCCGGGTCGAGCCGCTCGTCCTCGACCAGGTCCGCCGCGATATCGCCCTGGTGCGCGACCGATTCGACATCCTCGCCGTCAACCTGTCCCACCTCGCGGCGGTCGAGCGCTGGTTGGCGAGGGACCCGGGCCGGATGCCCGAGATCGTGGCCATCCTGTCGCTGCCCGACCCCACCTGCCTGATGCAGGCTGCGCGGCTGCCCGCCGGCACGCGTCTGCTTGTGGTGGCGGACGTGATCCAGACCCTCCACGTCCTGCGCGGGCTGGTGCGCTCGCTCAATGAAGCCATCGAGGTGGCTGCGGTCGCCTCTGACGACCCCGGGCTGGCCGGCGCGGCCGCCGCGGCCGACGCGATCCTGGTCACGGGCTCCGCGCATCCCCGGGTCGCGGTGCTGCGTCCGGCGGTGCCGCTCATCCCCGTGACATTCAAGCTGGACGAGCAGTCCACCACCTACCTCGCCGATCGCGTCGCCCGCCTGGACGGGCCGCGCGATCCGCTGCCGAGGTCACTCGTCGCCCGCTCACGCTCGTGATCCACCCTTGGCCGGCGCCCGCCCGGCCATCACTGCATCGGGCGCCGTCGAGCGCGGCCAGCGCCCGCCCGGAGGACCGCCCGTGACCGATCCGTCGACCATCCCGGCCGAGCTCACCGTCGCTGCCGTCTGCGACGCGCTCGACGCGCTCGGCTTCCGTGCGCAGGCGATGCACCATCGGCTGCGGCCGCTGGACCCCGCGCGCAGCCGGTTCGCGGGACGGGCGCGCACGGTGCGCTGGATGGAGATCGACCACCTCGTGGAGGACGATCCGTATGGGCTGGAGATCGATGTCATGGATTCGCTGCGCCCGGGCGACGTCGTCGTCCACTCCACCGACCACGCGGGCACGAACGCACCGTGGGGCGAGCTGATGAGCACGGTGGCCCAGGTCCGAGGTGCCGTGGGCACCGTTGTGGACAGCCGGATCCGCGACTGCGAGCGGATCCTGGAGCTCGGCTTCCCGGTGTTCCACGCGGGCATCAAGCCCGTCGACAGCCAGGGTCGCGGACGCGTGATGGCGTACGACGTGCCGGTGCGCTGCGGCGACGTGCTGGTCCGACCCGGTGAGCTGGTGCTCGCGGACATCGACGGCGTGGTCGTCGTCCCTGCCTCCATCGAGGCGGCGGCGCTCGCACTCGCCCTGGACAAGGTCTCGAAGGAGAACGCCTCCCGCGAGGAGCTGCGCACCGGGGCGTTGCTGCGGGATGTCTACGCCAGGCACGGCGTGCTCTGACCCACCGACCATCGAGCAGCAGACAGCAGCGAGGCAGGCAGATGCGCATCACAGACGTCGAGGCGGTCATCCTGCGCCAGCCGGACGTGGACGACACGGTCGCGGACGGCAGCCAGGACGACCTCATCGTGCTCATCTCCACGGACGCGGGCATCGTCGGCGTGGGCGAGGTGGATTCCTCCCCGGAGGTGATCCGGGCGGTCATCGACGCGCCGGCCTCGCACGCCAACGCGATGGGTCTGCGGGGTGTCCTGCTGGGCCAGGACCCGGCGGACATCGTGGGGCTGTGGCAGCGGATGTACCGTGCATCGGTCTACTACGGCCGGCGCGGCCCGGCCATCCACGCCATGTCGGGCATCGAGATGGCGCTCTGGGACATAGCAGGCAAGGTCGCCGGCCGCCCGGTATCGGAGCTGTTGGGTACGCCGCAGCAGAACCGGCTGCGCGCCTACGCCTCGTTGTTGATGCCCGCCACGGAGGGGGAGGTCCGGGAGACCGTGGGGCGCCTGCGACAGGAGGGGTTCACGGCCATCAAGCTCGGCTGGGGCGTGATCGGTCGCGACCTGGCGCATGACATCCGACTGTTCACGGCCGCCGTGGACGCGGGGCAGGGCCAGGTCGAGATCATGATCGACGCCGGCTTCGGGTATGCCGGCGACGTGCCCCGCGCGACGCGGGCGGCCCGCGCCATGGAGTCCCTGGGCATCGCGTGGCTGGAGGAGCCCTTCGAGCCCGACGAGTACGCGGCCCATGCCGCGCTGGCGGATGCGGTCGACCTGCCCATCGCGGCGGGGGAGCACGAGGCGACACGCTGGGGCTTCGAGGATCTCATCGACCGCGCCCACCTGGACATCGTTCAGCCGGACGTGACGCGCTGTGGCGGCCTGCTCGAGACCATCGCCATCGCCCACCTCGCCATCGCGCGCGGTCGCCGCTGCGTGACGCACGGCTGGAAGAGCGGCGTCATCAAGGCGGCGTCGCTGCAGGTGAACGCGGTGCTGCCGGGGGCGCGCTATCTCGAGTACTGCGTCGCGGACACGGAGCTCAACCGAAGTCTCACCCGGGAACGGTTCCCGCTCCAGGACGGGTTCGTGGCCGTGCCGACGGTGCCGGGCCTGGGCGTCACGCTGGACCCCGACGTGGTGGCCGCGTTCGCGACGGCGCCGGTCCGCACCCAGCTGCCCGGCTGAGCGGGCCCCGATCAGGCCGGATCAGGCCGGATCGGCGCCGGATGCGGCCGGATCGGCGCTGCGGTCGCGTTCCAGGTAGCTGGCCAGCTGGTCCGAGCGCGACAGGTGATGCTCGAACAGCAGGTCGGCGGCATGGTCGCGGTCACCCGATCGCAGCGCGGCGAGGATCGCCCGGTGCTGCCGCAGCGAACCCTGCTTGTAGGCGCTCACGCGGTAGGCGGCATAGGCGGCGTGGCGCGCCCGCAGGATGAGCGCGGTGGCGAGCGAGCGCAGTGGTCCGTTGGGCGTCGCGGCGGAGAGCCGGATGTGGAACTCCGTGTCGATGTCTGCGGCGTCGTCCGGTCGCCCGTCCGCGAGCGCCGCGGCCTGGGCATCCACCAACGGCCGTAGCCCCCGCGCCAGCACCCGGACGTCGTCGGTGCCGCCGCGCAACGCCTGGCTCTCGATGGCCGCGCGCAGCTCCACCAGATCGTGGACCGCGGACTGGTTGCGCCGCAGCCAGTCATCGATGAGGCGCTGACTGTGGAACGCCTCCCGGGGATCGACCACGAAGCGGCCCTGGCCCACGCGCGCCTCGACGTAGCCCAGCGACTCCAGGCTGCGCAGGCTCTCTCGCAGGACGGTCCGCGAGATTCCCAGTTCGTCCGCGAGGTCGCGTTCCGAGGGGAGGCGGGCGCCCTGCTCGAAGTGGCCGTCCTCGATGCGACTCCGGATCTGCGTCGCGACCTCGTCCACGAGGTTGCCGCTCGATCCGTCGACGCGCGAGAATGCGGCCGCGCTGACCTTGCGCCGCCGCACGGCCGTCCCTGGCTCCGCCATCGGTCCCTCCCCATGCGCCGCGCTCCGCGGCAGCGGCATGGTAGCGCGTCGGATGCCCACGTCGCGATGGAATCTTAGATACTGGACAGACCAGTCTTGACGTCAGTGGTCTGACCACTCCATGATGATGGAGGTCCGGGGCCGTCCGGGCTCCTTGTCCAAGGCGACGCTCGCAAGGAGGGAGTGGCACACCGTGCAGCAGCAACCGTCCCGCCTGGGCCTCGGCTGCTACCCGCTGGGGGGCGGCTACGGGACCGTGGATGACAGCGCCGCACGGCGCACGGTCGACGCGGCGCTGGATGCGGGCTGGACGTTCCTGGACACCGCCGAGACGTATCTCGAATCGGAGGAGCGCCTGGGCGCGATCCTTGAGGGTCGTCGTGACCGCGTCTTCCTTGCGACCAAGGCCTTCCCCAGCGAGCCGTACACGTACGCCAACCTCTCGGTGGCCGTCGCGTCGAGCCTGCGCCGTCTGCGGACCGACCACATCGACCTCTACCAGCTCCACGGTCCCCAGGACTGGGTGACGTCCTTTCCGGACAGCCCGTCGACGGAAGAGATCGCGGACGCCCTGGTGCGCCTCAAGGCGGACGGCAAGGTGCGCGACGTTGGCGTGTGCAACCAGCCGCCGGACGTGCTGGCCACGATCCACGCGCGGGCGGGCCTGTACAGCACCCAGAACCTGTACTCGATGCTGGACCGCGGCGCGGAGGACGACCCGCTGCACCTGCCCGTGGAGCGGCGCATCATCCCCTTCGCGCGGGAGCATGGGCTCCGGTTCATCGCATTCAGCCCGCTCTCCCGGGGGCTGCTCGCGGACGGGCTGGACCCGGCGCGCACGTTCGGTCCGGACGACGAGCGCCACTTCCTGCCGCGCTACCAGGCGGGCGTCTACGAGCACTACGTGGCACTCTCGCGGGCCCTCCAGGCGTGGGCCCAGGACCACGGCCGAAGCCTGGTCCAGCTGGCGGTCGCATGGACGCTGGCCCGCCCCGGCGTGACCAACACGCTCATCGGCGCGAAGCGCCCGGAGCAGGTCCAGGCGGTGGTGGGCGCTGACAGCTGGACGTTGAGCGCCACCGATCTCGCCGAGATCGACGCCATCGTGGCGTCGCTGCCCGCGGAGGCCGCCGCAGCCCGGATGATCGTCTGGGACCACTTCCCGCCGGAGGCGCTCGCGGGTCTGCGGCGGCGGAGACACGGCGAGCCCGCCGCATGAAGCGGATGACCAAGGAGCGAGCACGATGGTGAACCCGGTCGACCAACGCCCGATCCTCCTGTGTCGGGTGGATTGCCCCCCGGCGCTCCAGACGGAGCTCGACGACTGGTCCCCCTGGCATTTCGATGACTTCGGCCGGCACCGCACCGTCCAGGCCGTGTCGAGCGCGCGAATCATCCGCGACTGGGACCCCGAGACGGGCCTGCCGGCCGCGTTCAACAACGGGCAGGCCACGCGCTGGATCCCCTATGTCTGCCTCGACATCCCCTCCATGCACCAGTGGATCGGCAGCCCCATCGTGACCGGCGGCCTCGACGAGCCCACCATGGAGCGTGAGAACCGCTACCCGTCCATCGCCGGGGAGGCGTTCAACGGCACGATGCTCACGGTGTCCCAGGTGCGCGGCGGGCAGGGCACGGACCACGTGGGCATGGGCCAGCTGATCGCGGAACGGTTCGAGGTGGGCGCCGGCCAGGAGGCCGAGTTCGATGCCTGGCTGGAAGGCGTGCACCTGCCGCGGTACGAGGCGCTCGACGGCTGGGCGCGTCTGCGGACGCTCAAGGGCGACCGGACCGCCGCGCACACGTTCCCCTGGACCAGGTACCTGGGCAAGGGGAACCGCGTCATCCTCGCCGAGCTGCGCGAGGGTGTGGACGCCAAGGCCATCGTCCGCTCCGCCGCGTACGCGGAGCTGCTGGCCGACTCGCTGCGGTGGGACGCGCTCCTGCCCTATGTCACCCGCGAGATCGCGGAGCTGTTCATCCTGCGCGATGTGACGCATCTCAACGAGATGGGTTGACATCGCAGGGCGGTGCCGCGGGGCGCCGCCACTGACGTCGGCGCACGCACGTCCGGCACCCGCCGGACGTCGGGGCACAACGATTGGGTGCAAGAGGAGGAACCTGGTGGCGGACATCAAGCCGGTCTTCGATCGAGACCGCGAGTCATTCCAGCTCATGGAGCGGATGCTCCGGGGCCAGCTCACCCGGCGCGAGTTGCTCGCACGGGCGTCGGGTCTGGCCATCGCGACGCCGTTCGCCGCGTCCCTGCTGGGCGCGACCGGCGTGCGCGCCGCCACCGGGCCGCGGACGGCCCAGGCGTCGACCGTCGGTGGCAAGGTCAGCACCATCGCCAACACGGGCGCCGGTGCCGAGTCAGCGGCCTGGAACAAGCGCATCGATGACTTCATCGCGCTCAACCCGGGCGTGGAGGTGGAGCGTATCGAGGAGGTCGGCCGGACGTTCTACGACCTGCTGCCCACCGTCCAGACGATGATCGCGGGCGGCACGCCGCCGGACACGCTGCGCGTCGGCAACTACTCCGCGGCGCTGTTCGGAGCGCGCGATGCGCTGCTGCCGCTCGACGACTTCATCGCCAACGATCCCGATGTCGACTGGGAGGACTTCTACCCGGGCGCCCAGGACGCATTCAAGCTCGACGGCAAGATCTACGCGCTGCCGGAGAACGGCGAGTCCTACGGCATCAACTACAACGCCACGGCCTTCCAGGAGAAGGGGCTGCCGGATCCACGCGCGCAGTGGGACGCGGGCGAGTGGACCCAGGAGACGTTCCTGGCCGCCGCCAAGGCGCTCACCGAGGGTGAGGGCGC
>Ga0105047_10015646_pt1 | contig 11939 bp, 13 predicted proteins | sample MAT04_FD_78384 | JGI IMG/M metagenome (GOLD analysis project Ga0105047, IMG submission 78384) | Freshwater microbial communities from Lake Fryxell liftoff mats and glacier meltwater in Antarctica - MAT-04 (megahit assembly) | ecosystem: Environmental > Aquatic > Freshwater > Ice > Liftoff... | reverse complement strand
GACGCTTTGATTCTTTGGTTGCGATTTCGTGCCCACGAAGCTGTAGATACCAATAATAACCCACGATACTCTTGAAAACTTGCATTTTTAACACCTGCAAATCTGCGTCTAGAAAATCCAGCGGGGTATAGATACCATGAATACGTAGTCGCGCCCGATAACGAGTATTGATGCCTGGCAAGTCAACTAATTTCATGCCTTCATACATGCTTCTTAAACTTATGTGGTCGATAAGAGTCATGCCGTCTGGCTTGCCAAAACCAGCGGCGTATTTGGCCAGAAAACGATTCGTGCCAATACCAACATTGACAGTTACCCATTCTCCTAGACGCTCCCGAATCTTCTGCTTCATCATGCGACCAATGTCCAATATGGCATCGTTATGGCTCATGCCGTTGTCCGTGCGTTGACGCAGAGCTGGTGAAGAGCTCATATTTAGCACGAACTCATCTATTGATTTAGGGATTACGTCTGGTGTGTATTCTAGCAGTAACTCTTTGAACAGTCTGTGTGCTTCGCGGTATTTTGCCGGGTCAGGAGCCATGATGACAATTCCCGGACACATACTACGCGACTGCTCTACGTTAACGCCTAGTTTTATGCCTTTAGCTTTAGCCTCGTAGCTTGCCGCCAATATAAAACCCTTAGGTGTATCGTAGGCTGCAATACCAACCGGTCTACCACGGAGTAGCCGGTTAGCTTGCTGTTCAATAATGGCAAAACAGGAATTTAGATCTATATGCATAATACACGGTGGACTTTTGTTTAACAGGGTTTGAGGATCGACGGTTGGCGTGTTGGTCATGACGTATTCTATAGATTAATATCGTTACTATATATTGACATTATATTAATTAAGCTGTATAATATGATAATACGTGATTGAACTTATTCCATATTGTGACATAGGCACTGCTATTGAACACGAGCGTAGAGCACTTGAATTTCGTCCAACCGCTGTCGTGTTTGCACGCACCAATGGCCTATACCTGCTTGTCGAGCCGAAAAAAGAAGAATCCACTGGTGTTTTTTGGCCCGTACAGGGCGGTATAGACAGCGATACGCCCCATATAGGTGCGGTGCGTGAACTCCACGAAGAAGTTAATCTGGAAGTCTGCCCAGACCGAGTAACATTGTTGGACGGCTTCAGATATCGAAATGGCAGGCTACGCGACGGATATACGGCTGGGAAGCTTTTGTTTGGAGGTTTTACGGAATTCGATGACACAAACTCAGGGTGCAAAAATATAAAACCAAATCCTGAGGAGATTAGGTCTATACGATATGCCTCTGCTGAAGAAATACTAGAAGTAGGCGGAATACTAGATACTAACGTCCTGTTACGCCCCAAAACTGCATTAAAAGCAGAATTCATCCGCCACTTGCTGAACAGCCTGCCCCAGGCAGTGTAGCTATGGTCGCAATGCCTGGTTGTAATACTATCCATGAGTGGGCTCACTGTTTTCGGCAAACATGTATTCTTCCAGGGTCCACTGCAGATTATTAGCGTCAAATAGCAGTTTCAGATATACCGTCTCAGCTTTGTCGCTAAGCGAAAAATGGTGCAGTGTCGTGACTCCTTGTTTTGTCTTGTGGTAGAAATCTACTTTTCCTAAACGGTAATCTCTGCCACCCCATGTCAATATCGCCGGTTTAAATATCTTTTTTTCTTTTGAGTAGATAGACAGTACGCTTATCGGTTCGTTAAGGCTATTCCGCATGATTCTTCTCCTGTATTGTTCGCTGTAGCTGGGGGAGAGCAGCCCGACGCTCAGATTTATTCTGAGCTCGGCGTGTTGAGAGGGGGTATCCACCTCTCAAAAGTTCTTCACGCATCTTGATAGTGCCTTATAACGAACCTTGTTTTTGGCCTGGTGTAGGTTTGGTAGTCGGCGCGACTTTTTATTATATCTCCAATCAAAACTGCATCTGTTGTTTGTTTTTGCTCTAGATCATGGACACTAATTAACTTTCCGTAATAGTAGATAGACATGTTGGTATACTCCAATTTAAAAAGTAATAAGAGGGTGTAATTGTTATCGGTAGTTACAAACCGTGTTTTGAATAAATTGGAGTAGGCAGGTATTATCCCGGCTACAAATTGTCTAATAGAGTTTGCAAAGAGGAACCTAGGTTAAGGAGCCTTTACATAACTTAATCCTAGTATAGCAGGCCAGGTCAATGTTAATCTAGACTGTAATGGACAAAAACTTTCTATCTAGATCAACCATAGGACAATTGTTTGCATCCCAACTAGAAGATCTAGACGGCCAACCTGTGGCCGTACTAGCACTATCGCGTGGCGGCGCGGTAATTGCTATAGAAATAGCAAAGAAATTCCGTGCAACGTCCGGAGTTTTACTGTTAAAACATATTTATCTGCCCGACAAAAAAACCGCCCTCGGTATAATCAACAATTTCGGTGGTTTCACGTACGAGTCCGGACTTGAAAAATCGTTAGCAGAAGACTATGAGTCAGAATATCGGGGAAGTGTAGAAATAGAAAAAATGAATGCAGTGCACGAACTTAATCTGCTGAGTGGCAAGGGAACTCTATCGCCTAGACATTTCAACGACAAAACAGTCATTGTCGTAACTGATTTTGCAAAAACCGGCACGGCATTTCAGGCAGCTCTGGACTTTCTAAAACCAGCAAGGACTAAAGACATAATAGTAGCCACAGCAGTAGCCCAAATGAAAGCCGTTGACGTCATGCACAAACTTGGTAATAGAGTTTTAATTGCCCGAGTGACCGACAAAGATTTCCCGCCTGAACACTTTTTCCAGGAAAACGCTTTACCAGAATCATCAGAACTGGACAAAATGATGAGTCAAATCCTACTGCAGTGGTAATCTAGACCAAATCCTGTCAGATTTGAATCTTCTAAGTTATAATATGCCTTGTAGCTTATTCAAATTAGTGAAAAGATTCACGAATTTGAGATGAGCAAAATGTCACACAGCGCCGAAGGAGTGTAGCTCAGCTGGTAGAGTACCGGTCTCCAAAACCGATGGTCGCAGGTTCGATCCCTGTCACTCCTGCCAATATAAAAAAGCCGAACTTTATTTTCGGCTTTTTTATTTACTTTTATACTGGCATCAATTCTTGTTACTATAGGCAAAATATTTCTTGCTAGATCGCTTCGGACGATAAATGAATCGAGTTATTTAGCTTATGCGCTTGGCATAGTAGGGTTTGGACTTTGAGACTGCGGTCATAAGCTGTCCGACTACTAGTTTAACTACTACATCAGTTCTGACTTCTTCAACAAGCTCCAAGCCTTCCGGTGGTATTTGCCATTCACTAGCTTTCAGGCTGCTTGCGAGGTGCTCTGGTTTCAAACAAGCATTGACCGCGATGGTCGCCGGCTGGTTGATTAACCAGGCAAGGGCATATTCAGACAGAGTGTAGCCATTTTGGTGTGCATATTGGGACAGACGTACTAGTTGCTCTGTAGCATGGCTCAGAGCTTCATGCTGCCTCGTTTCATCACCACGGGTTGGAACCGATTGTTCTAGCGTCCGCTTGAGCAAATCTATCGTTTTATCAACGAGTAAGCCTTTCATTAGTGGCGAGTGAGCCAAAATAAGCATGCCATTGTCGCGAGCAAAGTCTACGGGTGAGTCGCCCAAAAAACTGCTCAGCATACTATAGAAAGGTTGTACTGTAGTCGGTCTTGGTACTCCAAGCCTGTCGCAGGTTATAATCAGCTCTTCTAGCTGGGAGTCACTGTAGTTTGAAACCCCCCAGACCGAAAACATGTCTTTGTGATGTAGGTCGCCCATAGTTTGCACAACATCACTTGCAGGCGTCAAGTAATCATAGGCGTGGATCTGATATATATCGACTTTGCTCATACCCAAAGTACCCAGGCTTACTTCAATTTGATGGCGTATACGTTCAGGACTCAGGTCTGCACTACGTTTCTGGGCAATAAACCGAAGGTGCTCATCATATGTAGTTGCAAGACCCGTTTTAGTAGCAACTATTATTCGTCCTGGTTCGGATGATTCTGCGACAGCTCTCCCGATTAATCGTTCGTTCATGTAGTTGTCGGAGGTGTCTATAAAATAAACTCCAGCTGCGTGAGCACCGTGTATTGCACGAATTGCGCCATCGTCTGTCATCCTGTCCAGTAAATGATATGTGCCAAGACCAATTACAGGCAAAGATAGTGAAGGGCTCGACTCTGGCGATACATATTTCATGGCTTAATTTTACCTACAGCCTAGACTAATGCAAGCATCAGCATTTTCAAGATATAGCTAAAGATTTGCAGACATTGCAATTGCAGTCAACGCAGTCTGAGCATCAGTTGCAGAAATAGTAACTTCAGCCTCAGGTTGGCTTATTACAAATTTGTATACTTTAGTTCCTTGGACAACAGTAAGACTAAATTCAGTAGTATTTATAACAGTTGATTCGCTCGCTTCAAAACTAGCTCTATCTCCAAGTCCGCTAACAGTTATATTGCCATTTGCTGTGAAATCAGATACTAGCTTGAACGTTTCCTGGCTGTAAACAGCTAAATCAGTGTAGAAGCTGTTTGTTACACTTCCACCACTAACGAATGGGTAGACGCATGTTTGGCCTTTGTCACCATCACCCAGACCTGTAACTCCTGTATTGTTGGGTCCTGTTAGATTATCGGCTGTACTGCCGATTGAGCTTTTAATTACATCTGTTTCTACTAGGTCGCATAGACCTAGATCGTCTTCGTCTTTACTATTGTCAGATTTGGCAACATCACTAGTGTCAGTTGATTTATTCTGAGCTGTATCGGAACTATCATCTTTGTTTCCGAGAACAACAGATCCAATTATTCCAAGTCCTAAAATTGCAATGGCTATTATTGCTAATATTTTCTTGTTCATATATTTTTACTCCAAAAGCTTATTAACTTGTCTATTAATCCAAGTATACAGTCATCTGCATTTATTTTGGAACTAATTATTAATAAGACCGAACAGTCCGTATACTGAACGATATTATGAATAAGAAAATTTCAATTTTCATTATTGTCATTCTGTCGTTGATTGCAGTATCATTCGTTGTCCCATTACCAGGCAAACCAACTTTGTGGGCATACCTACATCAGAAAGCTGTAGCTAAACATCTAAAGACATTCACAGAACCCGTTTTTCTGCCAGGAGCTGATTACCGACAAGGTAGTACATTTTCTACCTACCTAGGTTGGAAGGATGCATACGAAATACGCTACGTATCCAGCCATGACTCAAAAGACGTTGTTAGCGCATATATGGTGCAGTTTAGTTCAGACTCAACTATGATAAGCGTAGTAGGTGAAGGCCCTAGCAATGAGGAGCTGTCTAGTATCAAAAATTTTGCTATATCGCGCAATGGGTGCTCTGCATTTGATACCCAAAACAAAATTGAATACTGTAGCACTGAAAAATTCGGATATTTAATTAGAACTATAGAATACAAAGACAATACATACTACATTGCTGAGACAGTATTCAACGGCAACACGTTTCCTGAACCGAAAACAACAGAAGGTTTCAAACCATCTCAGAATAGTAATGAGCACAAGATACTCAAGTCTATATCAGCACTAGAACTAGAATCAGCCAAAGGCTACATAAAAGTAGACAACTAGATCAGATTGTTTGTTCTTTAGTACTATTTTCTGACAAGAACATCACGAACAGAAAAAAACGCAGGTTTCGGAGAGTAATCGTCATTGAATAATAGTGGATTGGCATCATCTATACCGAGTCCGTTATACCAACTTTGGCGGTCAATAAGCCCTAAGAAACCAAAACTCGGGCAATTAGTTGGTCCAACCTCTATACAGGCGCCTAGTAGGTCTCTGTAAATCTGAGCTTGAATCTGGTCTTCTTCCGCTTTATCTAGATTTAAACTGTGCATATTTACATCGAACTCAGTAATGTAGATCTTTACACCCAAAAGAATGAAGCGCTTCATATTGCTTACCACTTTTTCTTTGGACGGTGCATTGGTTGCGTCGATGTGCATCTGCATACCCAGGGCATCAATAGGAATACCCCTGGATTTTGCGTCCTTAATATAGTCATACATAAGGTTAGACGTTTCACCCTCGGTTTCGTTACCAAAATCGTTCAATAGTAATATGGCATTTGGGTCGTTTTCGCGCGCCCACAAAAACGCATTATCCATGTATGATTGATCGAGGCGCTCACCCCACCAATCATGGTTTCCACCAGTCAGCAACTTGCGGCTAAAGGCTTCGTTTACGACACTGTATTCTCGGACTCTTCCTTTATATCTTTGCGTCATAGTTGCAACGTGATTATGAATGATGTCCATTAGCTCTGCTTTAGTGTAATCACCGTCTTTAAGCCACGCAGGCAACCATTTATCATCACCCCAAAGTAGATGTTGCACTCGAACAGGCATGTCATTGTTTTCGGCAAATTTGAATACTTGGTCGATATCTTCAAAATTAAATGTATTTCTAGTGGGCCTCAAAGTATGGTCTTCGAAAGTCCAGTTTGGCTCACCATCTATAATTGCGTACTCAAATTGGCTAGTCAGGATGTCTGTGTAGGCACGTTCCCTCAGATATTTAAGCGAGGCAAAAGAACCTATCTGAATTCCGTTTTCTCCTGCAAGCTTCTTCAGTGGGGGCTGTGGTAATTGAGGTGGGGCTTTGGTAGTATAGACATCTTCATTTCTTGTCAGAATATATACGCCAACTGAACCAACCAGAAGCAAAAATACTAGCAACGATATATAAATTTTTCTGAGCTTTATCATTTGTGTTAGTTCTCCTAAGTACTAATAGTATGCGCCTATAACGTATACCACCCTAACTTGGGCTACAAATAGAGAAGTAAAATCGGTATAGTAACATAAACATTTAGATGATAATTGAGATTGTATATAACTGTAAATGTTGAACATCTTAGACCAATCTGTTATAAATATAAGTCATGAGTTCAGCAAAAGTTAGAACAAATAAACCAATGTTAATACTGCTGTATGGATTCCCTGGAGCCGGTAAAACACACTTTGCCACAAGCCTTACGCAAACTCTGGATTGCGCTCACGTTCATAGCGACAGGATCAGGAACGAATTATTTGAAGAACCCAGATATGACGAACAAGAACAAGGAATTATAAATCATTTGATGGAATATATGGCTGAGGAATTCTTGAACGCTGGAATTAGCGTTATCTACGATGCATCAATGTCGCGCAAAAGCGATCGCCACGCCATGCGTGAGCTCGCACGCAAAAAACACGTCAAAACACTTCTTGTATGGTTCCAGGTAGACCCTGATACGGCGTTTGCGCGACTTCGTAGTCGTGATCGCCGCAAAACTGACGATAAATTCGCCATAGAGTACTCAGAAGCTGATTTCCGGCGTTATGCATCACGTATGCAACATCCTGAGCCAACCGAAGACTATGTAGTTGTCAGCGGAAAACACACATTCCCAAGCCAGAAAACAGCAGTATTCAAGAAATTCATGGAGCTCGGGCTAATCGATAACGACACAGCACGGGCAAACGTTGCCAAACCGGGTATGGTCAACCTAATTCCAAGTTCAATGAACGGTAGAGTTGACATGGCACGCCGTAACATCAATATTCGTTAGTTATAATTAACCTATGCAAAAATCAATTTATGTAGAATCTCTAGGCTTTGATGTAGTAATTGCAAGACGGAAAGGCACACGGTCCATTCGTATTGCGATTAAGAGTGACGGAGTCATTAGACTAACGGTTCCATTCATGGTGTCCGAACATCAGGCGTTGAAGTTCCTAGAACAAAAAGTTGACTGGATTCGGGAGCATCATAAAAAACCGGTGATTTTAGAACCAGAATCTCATATCGGTAAATCACACCGACTTGTATTTGAGAATATTGATATCAAAAGTATTAAGACGAGACTGAGCACCAATACTGTGACGATTAAACTTCCCATTGGTCTAGGCTGGAGAGATGCTAAAGCCCAGTCTTCTGCGCGCAAAGCATCAGAAAGAGCATTAAAGAAAGAAGCTGAAGTACTTTTACCGCAAAGGCTTCAGGTACTCGCGTCCCAAAATGGTATGGACTACAGATCTTGTAGTATCAAAAAGCTTAAAAGTCGTTGGGGTTCATGTGACTCTCATAAAAATATAGTTTTCAACATGTATCTCATACAACTTGATTGGAGATTAATCGATTACGTCATCCTGCACGAGCTGAGCCATACGATTCACCAGCATCATAGAACAGATTTCTGGAGTCTACTGGAGCAACTATTGCCTGATTGCAAAGCAAGACGCAAAGAGTTAAAACAGATGCCAACGGATATTTTGCCAACTTCATTTTGAATTTACAGCCAGCATAAGCATAATGTAGGTAATGGCAACGACAAAAATTTCTGCAGCAGAGCAATCTAAGTTAGACCATCAGAGGTTAGAGAGTTTAGTTAACAGCATGTCTGACGGTGTAATTGCAGTTGACGAAAAAGCAAATATTGCACTATATAACGGTGCCGCATTAAATGTCCTAGACATAAATGCTATTCAAAAAGGACAGCCAGTAGACGAAATTTTGCGCTTAACCAATGACAAAAACGACCCCCTAGATACAAGAAGAATAATTCTAGAGTCAAAAACACAGAATATTTCTCGAGACTACAAAATCAAATATTCCGATGACAGTATCGTTAGCCTGTACGTCAGCATATCTCCTGTACACCTGGGTTACGGCAAAAAAGGTGATAAAGGATTCGTAATTATCATTAGAGACATAACCCGTGAAAAATCATTGGAAGAAGAACGTGATGAGTTCATTAGCGTTATCAGCCATGAGTTGCGTACTCCAATTGCTATTGCTGAAGGCGCCATCAGTAACGCACAGTTTATTTCAGAGAAGTCTGGTGACATAGCGAAAATTAATGAAGCCCTAGAAAGCGCACATAAACAAGCCGTCTACCTTGAAAGTATGATCAATGATCTATCTACGCTATCTCGAGCCGAACGCGGTGTACTAGATATCAATCTAGAAGATATCAATGTACATGAATTTGTAGAAAGCCTTCAGAATAATTATACAGCTGAAGCAGAGCGCAAAGGTTTGAAATTACATATTGATATTGACCCAACGCTAGAATTACTTCACTCATCCAAATTGTATGTCCAAGAAATTTTACAGAACTTCATCACTAACTCAATCAAATATACGGAAGAGGGGAGTGTCACTGTGTATGCAAAACAAAAGCCTGGAGGGGTTGAATTTGCAGTACACGACACAGGAATCGGCATAAGTAAGGGTGACCAAGCTAGAGTATTTGATAAATTCTTCCGCTCTGAGGATTATCACACCCGCCAACAGAATGGTACTGGGCTAGGGTTACATGTAACGCGCAAACTGGCCCAACTAGCTCAAGCAAAAATTAGTCTTGACAGTGAACTCAGCAAAGGCTCAACATTCACAATATTTTTCCCTAATCTATAGTTAATTTATAGCTTTGGAAGTTGTTTTTCGATAGATAGCATTGGAAGACAAATGTTACGTTCTTTCCATTTAACGGTACCAAATTCGTAGGCTATCATTGACCTTATTAGAACATACCACTCTAAAATTACTAGAAACGGCAGCGAGACAAGTCCGACTAACCAAGTCTTATGAACACTTAATCTGCTTATTGCTATGTTGATTGATAGCAAGATACATAAGCTAACAATAGATATAATTTTTACATAAGTATCATCATTCAGTATTCCGTAGACCAGGCTAATTAAAGGGCCATAAAAAATAATGAATTCTATTAATATTAGTGCAAGTACCGATTCCGGACGACGTCTAGCTTGGGGGTAGCGCATCCGTAGTGCTGTATCGAACTGTTCTCTGGGTCCCTTGACACTCCTAACACCAACTAGTTCGCCTGATATCACAAATCTATACGCGCCTCTTAGGCGCTTAGCGAAGTGGGCCTCTGGTCTGATTGAACGTTTAACGCTGTCAAATCCTCCGACTTTTTTCAGTTTATTACTCCTTATGGCCCAAAGTGTGCTCAACGCAGGTGGTCGTTTGCCAAATAGTCGAGGGACAGACAGCTCCCACCAATACCTCAACGGTTGTATGAATACAGAGCCTTCACTGTTGCTTGATCGCTTAGGCAAAACACTAATCATATCCAGTAGCCCATGCTCAAACTGTTCTACTATACTATAAACAGTTTGTGGGCTGAACCTGACATCAACACCAGCAAATATAATAATATCGCTCTTTGATTCTTGGAACAGTTTTTTCATAGCACTATTTTTGGCTATCCAAGATTCGTTAGGTTCTTGACCGCTTATAAACCGAACACCTCTGTGGGCATAGTCTTTAATAACAGCCGGGGTTTTGTCATGCGAACAGTCGTCAAGCACTAAAACCTCAAGCTTAGGGTACGTTGAAGAAAGTATAGACTCTATACAATCTGGCAAATCTTGTGTTTCATTTCTAGCGGGTATGCATACCGATACTGTTGGTATTGTTGAAATATTCTCAGAAGTAATTCTGCGCGTACGCCACCGTATGAAGGAATAAATAGTAGTTGTTAACAATATAATCGACAGAATTGATGAGATAACTGCAAAGCTTGGTGTCAGAATAATAGTAATCTCATTGTGAACTGCATATACGAGAGGAATGCTATAAATCAAAAACCACAGAATACTACGGCTAAATCGTCGCTTTAGCTCACCGTTATGCATGCGTTCTGCAGCAACCCTAGATAAGTTAACAAACCTGAAAAGGCTGATAACAAATAGGACGGCCGTAAAGATGTTAAACACAGATACCAGGTAACTCGTCGACGTGAACAGCACGACGCTAACACTAAATGCGGCCACAAATTTTGCGCTTCGGTGACGCGTGACAAGTAATACATAGACTAATAACTCCAACAATACAGATAGGCCAAAGGCGACTTCGGGTATTAACAATTCCATGACTAAACTTTATCATAACCAATATAAATCATATTATGCATTATCGTGGAATAACTCGAACATACTTGCATTGTGCGGCATTTCACTGGTATACTGTTACTATTGACGCCTGAGAAACTCAGGCTTTTTAATTTAGGGAGATTTGAGAGTGGCGGTATCTAAGCAAGAAAAAACAACTACAGAAAAAACTGTAGTTAAGAAGAAAACAACTTCAATGAGAGAGAGTGCTGCTAAATCACGAGCACACGCCGAAAAACCCAGAAGAGTACGAAAAGCAGCTGGCATAGCCAAGAAGCCTGTTGATTCTGTTAGTGCGGCATTAAAAAAGGAATACCATCTAGTTCAGCCTAAAAATGGCGGTAGTTTCTTTACTAAAAGTCGCAAACTAACCCCAGGTTATTTCAGAAGTGCGTGGTCTGAACTTAGACAAGTTACTTGGCCACGCAGAAAAGAAACATGGAGACTTGTATTCGCGGTATTCATGTTTGCAATTGTCGTCGGTACAGTTATTGCTGTTTTGGACTACGGACTAGAAAAACTATTAAGAACTATCATTTTTTAAATAATTAAAGGATTTAAAAGACAATTATGAGTAAAAGATACGATACTAGCAGAACATGGTATGCAATACACACATACAGTGGATATGAGGAAAAAGTAGCCGAATCTATCCGTCAGCGTGCAGATAGTCTAGATATGAAAGACAAAATCTTTCAGGTTCTAGTTCCTAAAGAAAAAATGATAGAAATCAAGAACGGTAAACGTAAAGTCGTAGAAAAGAAGATTTTCCAAGGTTATGTTTTGGTTGAGATGAAGTTATCAGAAGATGCTTGGTATATTGTCCGTAATACACCGAGTGTTACAGGATTTGTAGGTACAGGAAACGATCCGTCACCAGTCAGCCAGGATGAAATCGACAAGATTATGAAACGAATGGGCAAAGATGATCCTAAGCACAAAATCGACTTTACGGTTGGTGAAATTGTTGGGATTATTG
>Ga0105047_10015644_pt1 | contig 11940 bp, 9 predicted proteins | sample MAT04_FD_78384 | JGI IMG/M metagenome (GOLD analysis project Ga0105047, IMG submission 78384) | Freshwater microbial communities from Lake Fryxell liftoff mats and glacier meltwater in Antarctica - MAT-04 (megahit assembly) | ecosystem: Environmental > Aquatic > Freshwater > Ice > Liftoff... | reverse complement strand
ATTCGGCTTCCATGACATTGGCGATGTAAGCCTGATCGAGTTCGAGGCGCTGGCCGGCAAAGTAGTTGATGAAGTATTCCGGGGCGTCCGCTTGGCGGCGAGCGATTTCGTCGAGAGCCTTGGTTTGGATCCGCTTCCGGGAGGTGACGTCGAGGCTTTCGAAGATGTCCTGAAAGAGTTTGTTGCGGTTGCCGTCCCAGACGCTGACTTTGGAATTGAGGAAAAACTGCTCGCGTTTGCGCGCCTTGATCACTTTGGCGTAGCCTTTTTCGCTGGCGAGGTTGCCGTAGGCGGGGGCGGTGTCGAGGTAGTTGAGACCGTGGTCCAGGGCGGCGAGGACGTGGTCGTAGCTCGTGGGGGAGATCGTGTTGCCGCCCATGACGATTTCCGAGACCATGAAGCCGGTGCGGCCGAGTTGGCGATAGGCGACGCCTTCCTGGCGATTGCGCCATTCGCCCTTGGCTTCGGGCGGAGCGGCGTCGGCTTTGAGGGCGACGGCGGCGGCGAGGGAGGCGGCGAGAAACTCGCGACGATCGAGCATGCTTTATTTATCCTTTTCAATTTCGAGGAGGGCGGCGCGATTGACCCGTTCCCCTTGGAATAAGACTACCGAAATTCGTTCGGTGTAGGAGATATCTTCAAGGGGGTTGCCCTCGACGAGGAGGAGGGTGGCGTCGTAGCCGGGGCGGATAGCACCGAGGCGATTGGCGGCTCCAAGGAGTTTGGCGGCGTGGCCGGTGGCGGCGATCAGGGCGTTCTTCGGGGTGGCACCGGCTTGGACGAGGAGTTGAAGTTCGCGGTGGAGGGCGGGGCCGTGGAGAAGGGTGAAGTTGCCGGAGTCGGTACCGGTGACGAGGGGCACACCCTTTTCGATGGCTCGTTTGACGTTGGCGGCTAGGTCGGTCTGGGAGAAGCGGTAGCCGGCCCATTTGCCGGCCGCGGCGGCGGGTGGAGCGAGCATGGCTTCCTTCGTAGCGGCGACCATGCCGGGCAGGGCGACCTGCTGCACGAGGGCTCGGTCGAGCAGGCGGGGATCGCGTTTGGCCATGTTCGAGAAGGCTTCGACCACGGAGAGCGTGGGGTCAAAGAAGATGCCTTGCTTGGCCATGGCGGCGAATGAATCATCCGAGATGAGATCCCGGGCGGAGCCATGTTCGATGGAGTTGGCGCCGATGGAGACCGCTTCGGCAACGTCCGCGGCGCTGCCGGTATGAACGGCAACGGAGAGCGAACGGCGACGGGATTCGTCGGCGGTGGCCCGGGCGATAGCGGGATCGAAACGGCGGAAGAGCATACTGCCCATGCCGGACTCGAGAATGATTTTGATGGCGTCGACGGGTTCGGTGGCGAGAGCCGCGACCATTTGGCGTGCTTCGTCGGCGGTCTTCGGCGCGCGGACGGAGTCGGCGATGGCTTGATTGCGGATCATGTCCGGAAGAGCGTCGAAATACTCGGTGCCGTGGCCACCTTCGGAGGTAAAAAGGGGACCGGCAAAGAAGAGTTCGGCACCGGACTCTTCGCCGCTGCGGAGTTTGGCGCGAACCTTTTTCAGTTCGGGGAGGGCGTCGCCGACGCTGCGTACAGCGGTAACGCCGCTGTAGAGGTATTGGGCGAGGTGGCGCTCCATTTTCGGGAGTTCTTTGACGATGCCGCCGGGGGCTCCGAGATGGACGTGGACGTCGATGAGGCCGGGAAGAAGGGTCTTGCCTGAGGCTTCGATGACGTCGGCGTTCAGAGATTTCGCATCGGGTGACGAGCCGGTGAAGATTTGGATGATTTTGCCGTCTTTGACGAGCACGGAGCCAGAATCGATGACCTGACCGTCGCCGACGAAGATGCGGGCGTCGCGAATGAGAAACGTACGGTTGCGACGGAGATCCCGGGCTAGAATTTTACTCTTCTGCAAGCTTTCCTTCGAATAGGCTTGGTAGACGCCGAGCAGGATGAAAGGCAGGAGGGCGGCGGCCAACCAGAGTCTGGCGGCGGGCTTGACGACCTCTTCTTTTTCCCAGCGGAACAACTTCAGCGCGATGAAGGTGGCGACCACCGCGGTGAGGGCCAAGGCAGAGAGAGACTTCGACTGTTCCCCGAACGATTCGCCGCGAATGAGAATGCCTTGAATGCCGGCGAAGAGGTGGGAGGCGGGGAGGAATTGGGAGAGGATCTGAAGCCAGGTGGGCATCATTGAGATCGGGAAGGTCGAGCCGCTGAGGAAGAGCATGGGCAGGTAGAGCATCTGGATCAGGATTTGGCTCTCCTGCATGGAGTTGACGACACTGGCGATGATGAGACCGATGGAACGGAAGGCGAGCATGCCGACGGCGAGGAAGGCGAGGAGGGTGAGGGGGCGATCCGGCACGGGCATGCCGTAGATGAAGTGACCCAGGATCAGTAAGAGGACGGCGCTGGGCAGGTAGGTGGTTAAACCGACGACGAGGGAGGAGACGAGAAAGGGCAACGGCGAGGTGGGCGCGACTTTGAAGCGGCGGAGGATGCCGAGTTCGCGGTCCTGGACAGCGCGGAGGCCACCACCGAAGAAGCCGTTGCCGAGGACGCCGATGAGGAGCACGCTGCCGACGACTTGGCGGCTGATGCCGGAGCCTTGAGCGGCGCCCATCATCTGGCCGAAGAGGAAGAAGAACATCAAGGGGAAAGCGTAGGAAAAGATGAGTGCGGTGCGGTCTCGAAAGGTGAGACGGAGGTTGATTTTTATGTTGGCTAGATAGGCGCGCATCGGGTTAATCTCGCAAGCTGCGGCCGGTCAGTTCGAGGAAAACGTCCTCCAGGGTGGGGCGCTTTAAATGAATGTCGACGAGGCCGAGGCCGTTTTGGTCGATCCACTTGACGATTTCGACGATGGTGCGGGGTGGGCGGGGGGAAGCGATTTTTAGATTGGTGCGGGCCGCGTCGACGGTCAGCTTTTCGTCGGGCTGGAGGGGCGGCTCGCCTTCCATGGGCCGGTCGAGCTGGATCTCGATCATGGAGGTTCCGAAGGTTTGGGCGATGAGGGCAGAGGGGGCGCCGATGGCGACGATTTGCCCTTTGTCGATGATGGCGACGCGGTCGCAGAGGCGCTCGGCTTCTTCGATGTAATGGGTGGTGAGGATGAGACTGTTGTGATTTCCGCGGAGTTCGACGATAAGTTTGTGGATCTCGCCGCGGACTTGGGGATCGAGGCCGGTGGTGGGCTCGTCGAGGAAGATCAACTGGGGATCGTTGATCATGGCCAGGGCGAGGGCCAGGCGCTGCTTCTGGCCGCCGGAGAGGGTGGAATAGAAGGCATTGCGCTTTTCGGTGAGTTGGAGCCGAGCCAGGAGTTTATCGCCGTCGATGTTACGGGAATAGAAGGACGCAAAGAGCGTCATCGCTTCATGCAGGCGGATCTTTTCCGGGAGGTTCGTAGCTTGGAGGCAGACGCCGATGCGGTCCTTGATCGCACGGACATCAACGGCGGGGTCGAAGCCGAGGACGCGAACGTCGCCGGCGGACCGGGTTCGGAGGCCTTCCAGGATTTCGATGGTGGTCGTCTTCCCTGCCCCGTTAGGACCGAGGAGTCCGAAGACTTCGCCTTGGGCGACTTCGAAGTCAATCCCCCGTACTGCTTCGAAATCGCCGTAGCTTTTTCGTAGCCCACTGACCGTTATGCACCTTTCCATTATTTCCTATCGGCGACCCAACGGATAAACGTCCAGACTGACTTCAAATCCTCAGTTGAATAGCTTTGGACGGCTTGCGAGTGGCGCCAGCCGCTCTGCTGTTGGATCGACTGGATTTCGCTCGACGGCAGATTTCGTTGCACGGGGGGAGTTGCCTTCAGATCATAGATACGCGTTTCGACCGGGCCGCGTTCAATCAATATCGCAGGGAATCGATCTCCATCCTTGGCGACGATGCCTTGGACGCGACGGGGGCGCCCGTACTTGAGGGCGTTGATCGCTTCGGCGGCGAGTTGGGCGCGGGTAAGCTTGGCGAGGTCTGGACCGACCGGGGTGCCGATGCCATGGACGCGATGACAGTTGGAGCAGCGTTGGAGGCGCTGGGGATCGTAGAACAGCTCCCTGCCTTGGCGGACTTCCGGGGTGAGATCGGAGTCTTTGACGGCGACGGGCGGGGCGAGGCCAGCGGTTTCCGAGGGGGCTGGGCCGTCGGCGGAGGCGGTGGCCAAGCTCTGCACGTAGGCGACCAAGGCATTGATATCGTCGTCGGTTAGCCGGTCGCCCCAAGCTGGCATGGCGGTGTTGGGAATGCCGTCCCGGATCACCTTGACGAGATAATCCTTTTCAAACGTCCGGCCGCGGAGGCGGGGGCTGCGGGCGGCGGCCCCGGCCGAGCCGTGGCAGTAGCCGACGGCGCAACCTTGGGCAAAGAGTTTGTCTCCGCGGGCGACGACGACCGAAGTCCCCAGGCTGGTTCCGGCTTGATCGGAAAGGAGTAAGGCGGGAAGAAAGAACACCCCTATGGCAAGCTTCATCGCTTTTGCTCCGGTAAGGCAAATACGAACACCGCGGAGCCGTTGGGAAACTGCTCCGTTTCGGGCCAAAACTGCTGCATCAGCCCGGCGACCGCGGAGCCCCAACCCGAGGGCGTCGCGATGTATTGGCGGCCGTTGACTGAGTAGGAAATCGAACTGCCGCGATGACCAGAGCCAGTATTAAAGCTCCAGAGTTTTTTGCCGGACCGGGCATCGAGGGCGAAGAAATCGCCCTCGGCATCGCCCGTGAAAATCAAGTTTCCGGCCGTGGCGAGGACGGAGGCTAGCAGCGGGTATTTGTACTCGTACTTCCAGACGGCTTTGCCCGTGAGGGGTTCGTAGGCGCCGAGATGCCCGCCGCTTTTCTTGTCGGGGGTGGGGACGAGCTTGAAGGTTCCGCCGAAAAAAGTCTTGCCTTCGGAAGGGGTCTCGGCTTGGGCGGTGACTTCTTCGCACCATTCGATGCCGGTCGTGAAGAAGAGGCCGGCCTTCGGCGACCAAGCCCCATGGTTCCAACTGCGGCCGCCGCCGATGGACGGACAGATCAGCTTCGGCTTGCCGACGACGGGTTCGTTTCGGCCGAGGAGTTCGCCCTTCTTACCGACGCCTTGGATCCAGTTGATGTTTTTCGCGACGGGCCACGCGGTGATGAATTCTCCGGTTGTGCGGTCCAGGACATAGGTGTAGCCGCCCTTGCTCACGTTAATCAGCACCTTGCGCGGTAGATCGACGAGGACGATTTCGTAAGCCGCGTCCCAATCCCAGACGTCATGGGGCACCTGCTGGAAGTGCCATTTCAGTTTTCCGGTTTCGACGTCGAGGGCAACAATGGAATCCGTATAAAGGTTATCGCCCTTGCGGTTGCCGCCATAGAAATCGGCGGCGGGATTGCCGACGGCCCAGTAGACTAAGTCGAGGTTGGCATCGAAGGAACCGGTCATCCAAGTGGAGCCGCCACCGAACTTCCAGCTATCGCCCTGCCAGCTTTCGTGGCCTTTTTCGCCGGGGCCGGGGATGGTCCAGAAGCGCCAAAGGTGGCGGCCAGTTTTCAAATCGAACGCGTTCAAATAACCGCGATGGGCGGAGTCGCCGCCGGTGACGCCGACGATGACTTTGCCTTTAGCGATCAAGGGGGCCGCGGTGATGTTGCAGCCGCATTGGTTGGCGTCTTCGACGTTGACCTTCCAGAGTTGGCGGCCGGTCTTCGAGTCGAGAGCGACGACGTGGTTGTCGAGCGTACCCATGAGCAGGCGACCTTCAGAGACCGCGACGCCGCGATTCCACGGGCCGTAGAAGGTAGTGAAGGTTTTCGGCAGTTCGTAGATGTAGCTCCAGAGGCGCTTGCCGGTGACCGCATCGAGCGCGAACACTCGATTGTGGGAGGTGGAGATATACATGACGCCGTCGATCACCAGCGGCGTCGACTGCAAGCCTCCGTCATTGTCACCGGTTTGAAACACCCAGGCGGCGGCCAGTTGGGCCACGTTCGAGGTGTCGACCTGTTCAAGAGCGCTGTATCGCCAAGCGCTATTCTGGCCGCCGTACTCGGGCCAGTTTTCCTTGGTCGAACCGTCCTGGGCGAGAAGGGCGGCACCGATGAGCAACAACAGAGGGATCAATCGAGTCATAGACAACTTAGCCTTTCAGGACTTGAATACAGGCGAGAGCGAAGGCCGGGAGATCCTCGGGTTTTCGCGAGGTGACCAGATTCCGGTCAATCACGACTTCGGCGTCGATCCATTCGGCACCGGCGTTAACGACGTCGTCTTTGATGGCGAAAAAGCTAGTGGCCTTGCGGCCTTTCAACATGCCGTGGGCGGAGCATAGCACCCAGGGCCCGTGGCAGATGGCGGCAACCAGCTTGCCCTGAGCGTTCATGCCGGCGACGAACTGGTTAGCTTTGGGATGGCGGCGGATGTGATCTGGAGCGAAGCCGCCGGGGGCGATGACACCGTCGAAATCGTCGGGACTGACATCTTCGTAGCAGAGCTTGGCGACACAGGGGTATCCCAATTTGCTGGGGTAGGATTTGCCGGCCTCGGCACCGACCGTGACCACTTCCACGCCCGCTTCCTGCAAGCGATAGAGGGGGTACCAGATTTCCATTTCCTGGTACATCTGGTCCACTAACATCGCGACTCGTTTGCCTTTCAGTTCCATAGTAGTTACTCCAAGTATCGGCCGGCCGCATTGGAGCGGTCGAGCTTACGAAAGTGATCAAGAAGAATTCGGGTTACGCCGGGGACGGGGCTTTCCGTGCCGAGGTAGGCACCGTAGACGGCAAGAGCGAAGGGGCGGTTGGCGAGCCAGACGATGCCGAACTCGCATTTGACGCCGTCGAGGGCACCGGTCTTGGTGGCGGTGCGGACGGGGGTTACGACCTTGCGGACGTCCCCGACGACGAGTTCCATGAAGGTGAGGATCTCGCGAGAAGAGGCCGGGTCGAGAACCTTATTGCTATAGAGCATTTCGGCCAAGCGGGCCATATCGAGGGGGGTGGCGATGTTTTCGCGGTCGGCCTTGGCCGCGGGCAGGTCGATCATCTTGCGGCGTAACCGGATGCCCGGGAGGTTCATTTCGTCCATTCGGGTGTTAACGGCAGCCATGCCGCCAGCGAGGTCGATGAGCTTGTTGGTCGCTGCGTTGTCGGAGTTCTGAATCATGATGGTGATGAGCTCGCGAACCGTCAGCGAACCGGGGCCTTGCGTGGCCTTTTCATAGGCACCGCTAGATGGAACGATCTCTTCCTTCTTGATGGGCACGGACTGGTCGTAGGAGAGTTGGCCGGCGCGGATCAGCCGGGTGACTTCGACGAGCAGGGGAACCTTAATGGTGGAGGCCGTGGGGAACCAGGTTTCGCAGTGGTGGCAGAGTTGCTTGCCGGACTTGAGGTCGATCGCGGCGAGGCCCAGGACGCCATCGAAGGTGGAGTCGAACGCGGCTAGACGGGCCATCGTTTTGGCGGTCAACAAATCGGGCGCGGCAGCCTGGCCAAACAGGGGGGCGGCCACAAAGATCAAACCAATCGAGCGCAGCATACTCTGTCCGATTGTAAACTACGAGTCTATGCAGGATTTCGAAAAGCTTGGCGCCTTCTATCTAGGCAAGACCGACCAGGGTCTGCTCCTCCTCGATTCGAAGGACCTGGTCACCCACGCGGTCTGCGTTGGGATGACCGGTTCGGGCAAGACGGGGCTGTGCCTGGGGTTACTGGAAGAGGCGGCCATCGACGGAATCCCGGCGATCATCATCGACCCGAAAGGCGACTTGGCGAACCTGCTGCTGACCTTTCCGAACCTCGCTCCAGACGATTTCCTGCCGTGGGTGAATGAGGACACCGCGCGACAGAAAGGCGTGACGAAAGAGCAGTTCGCGGCGGATACGGCGGGCAAGTGGAAGGACGGGTTGGCGCAATGGGGCCAGGACGGCGCCCGGATTCAACGGATGCGCGATGCGGCCGATTTCACGATTTATACGCCCGGGTCAAACGCCGGGGTGCCGGTAAGCGTGCTGCGGTCGTTCACGGTGCCGTCGGCGGCCATACTCGAAGATCGCGAGGCGCTGCGGGAACGGATCCAATCGACGGCCACGGCGCTGCTTTCGCTGCTGAACGTGACGGGTGACCCGATTCAGAGCCGCGAACATATTCTGCTTTCGAAGCTGTTCGAGACGGCGTGGACGAACGGCAACGACCTGGACATTGCGACGCTGATTCAGCAGATTCAGAAGCCACCCGTGACGCGGATTGGCGTGATGGAACTGGAATCGTTCTTTCCGGCCAAGGAGCGTTTTGAGCTGGCGATTTCACTGAACAACCTGCTGGCTTCGCCGGGCTTCGAGGCCTGGATGGAGGGGGTGCCGCTGGATATTTCGAGCTTGCTTTACACGCCGGCGGGCAAGCCGCGGATGGCCATCTTTTCGATTGCCCACCTTTCCGACGCTGAACGGATGTTCTTTGTGGCGCTGTTGTTGAACCAAGCGGTGAGTTGGATGCGGACGCTGCCGGGTACGACGAGTTTGCGGGCGCTGATTTACATGGACGAGATCTTTGGCTATTTTCCGCCGACGGCTAATCCGCCTTCAAAGCTGCCTCTGCTGACGCTGCTGAAACAGGCTCGGGCTTTTGGCATTGGCGTGGTGCTCTCGACACAAAATCCGGTGGACCTGGATTACAAAGGGCTAGCCAACTGCGGCACTTGGCTCATCGGCAGGTTGCAGACCGAGCGGGATAAGCAACGGCTGGTGGACGGTCTGCAAGGGGCGGCGGCGCAGTCCGGTTCGCAGATGAATCCGGTGGCGCTGGACCAGCTTTTGTCGAGCCTGAAGGCGCGCATCTTTTTGATGTCGAACGTGCATCGGGGCGGGCTGGAGGTGTTCGAATCGCGGTGGGTGATGTCGTACTTGGCCGGTCCGCTGACGAAGGCTCAGATCAAGCAACTGACCCACTCTAAGCCGGTAGAAGGCAGCGCTCCACCGCCACCGCGGGTCGCGGTCGCGGCCCCGGCGGGTAACCCGCGGCCGGTGCTGCCGCCGGAGATTGAACAGCATTTTCTGCCGTTCCGCGGTACCGGCGAGGTGGCCTACCACCCCGTGTTGATGGGCGCGGCGAGCGTCCGGTTTACCGACGTGAAGACGAAGATCGACATCACGCGGGACGTTCGTTTTCTGACGCCGCTACAGAGTGGCCCGGTGCCGGTGGACTGGCAACAGGCCGAAGAGACCGACGTCGAGCCGACCGAGGTGGAGGCCGAGCCGTCGTCGCCGGCGACGTATGAGAGCCTGCCGGAAATCGCAGCCAAAGCCAAGTCCTATGCGGGCTGGAACAAGGACCTGGGCAACTGGCTGTTTGCGACCCAGAAGCTGGAGCTGTTTCGAAGCAACAACCTGAAGATGGTTTCCGAACCGGAAGAGTCTGAACGCGATTTCCGCATCCGGCTGAACGACGCGGCTCGGGTGGCGCGCGACGAAGCTGTCAGCGTGTTGCGGCAGAAATATACGCCCAAGCTGAACCTGCTGGAGGAACGGATCCGAAAGGCTCAGCAGGTGATCCAGAAAGAGGAGGAGCAATCGTCGGCGGCCAAGGTACAGACCGGTTTGTCGATTGCTACCGGCATTCTGGGTGCTTTTCTGGGAAGGGGCTTCGGCAAGTCGACCGTAGGCGCCGTGGGGTCTGCCGCGCGATCCTTCGGTAAGGCGAGCAAAGAGTCGAGCGACGTGGGCCGGGCGCAGGAGAATCTTCATGCGGCTGAGGAGCAGAAGGCGGAGATCGAACAACAGTTGCAGGAGGAGGTGGCCACCATGCAGATGAAGTTCGATGCGCTTAACGAGGCTTTGGAGACGATCAACATAGCCCCCAAGAAGACCAACATTACAGTGAAGTTTTTCTCGCTCTGTTGGCGGCCCGAATAGCTACGGGACCCATTCTCCAACGAAGATATTGAATTCAAAGCGGCTGGTCGTTTTCCAGGAACTGGAGAAGACCAGCTTCGTACCGTCGGGTGAAAACTCCGGGAAGGAAGTGAACCCGCCGAACTGGGTGATGGGTTCGAGACCGGAGCCATCGACGTTGACCTGGTAGAGTTCGAAGTCGCGGCCGTCGCATTTATGCAGGTTCGAGCTGAAGATAATCTTCTTGCCGTCCGGGGTGAAAGTGGGCGCGAAGTTGGCGCAATTGTTGCTCGTGATCTGCTTGCTGTTGGACCCATCGGCATCGCCTACCCAGAGCTCCATCTTCATCGGCGCCGTCAGGTTTTCCTTGAGCAAGGCATCGTAGCGGGCCATGCCCTCGGGGGTGGCGGGGTGATTCGCCCGCCAAACGATTTTCTTGCCGTCACGGGAATAAACGGCACCTCCGTCGTAACCGCGGGACTTGGTCAGCTGCTTCTTGGCCGAGCCGTCCGGCTTCATGCTCCACAGGTCGAGGTCGCCCGACTCCATGGAGGTGTAGATGATCCGATTGGTCTTGTAGTTGACCGTGGCTTCGGCGTCGTAGCCGGGCATGGTGGTGAGCTTTTTGACGATTTTGCCATTGAGGTCGGCGACGTAGAGTTCATAGCCGGGGAAAACGCCCCAGAGGTAGCCCTTGGAGCGATCGGGCGGCGGCGGGCACTTCGGGCTGGCTTCGTGCGTGGAGCCGTAGACGACGTGCTTGTTGTCTTTCAGGAAGTACGCACAGGTGGTGCGGCCGAGGCCGGTAGAGATCATCTTCTGATCGCTGCCATCGGCGTTCATGACGAAGATCTGGTCGCACTCCAGCTTGTCGCGGGTCGATTGGAAGCTGAGGTGTTTGCCGTCGGGAGACCAGTACGCTTCCGCGTTCTGGCCTCCGTAAGTCAACTGCTTGATGTCGCGCAGGTGCTTCGGATCCTGGGCGGCGCCGGTTGCCGCCAAAGCGAGGAAAAGTAGGGTTTTCACTGGCGTCCTTCGTAAAGGTTGCGACCGGCGACGAGCGCCTTCATTTTACCGTCGGCTACGCTCCGTTGCAGCATCCAGAAGCCGCAATCGGGGTGGACATAGGGGATCCGTTCGGCGCCGAGGAGCTTGACGGCGTGCTCGATGCGGCGGGCAATCAGTTCGGGCGATTCAATTTGCGTGTCCTTGATGTCGATCACGCTGAGGCCGAGACCGATCTTGGGGTCGAGGTCTTTGAAGTGTTCGAGTTCATCGTAACCGCGGCGGGCGAATTCGAGAATGTAGTGGTTGGCGTGCATGCCATTGAGGAAGGGCATGAGGTCTTTCCAAAAGCCTTTCTGCACACTCTGGCCGCCGTAGTTTCCGAAGCAGATGTGTACGCCGCGGTCGCCCTTGATGCCGGCGAGGACTTCATTCAAAGCGGGCAGGGCCCACTCGCGATCCTCGGGATGGCCGCTAATATTGGCTTCGTCGATCTGGATGATTTCGGCGTCGATCATCTCCAATTGCGCGCGGAGCACGCGGGCTATGGCCATGCAAAGTTCGTCGCGTTTCTTATAGTGCCGATCGGTGAGCACCTTCGTCAACATGTGCGGACCGGTGCAGGTGAATTTGATTTTCGAAGTAGTCAGGGCCTTGGTGAAATCGTATTCGCGCTGCAGATTCAGCAGGCCTTCGCCGACGTTGTCGAAGACGATGCCGGCGGGATCGGTGCGATAGGTCAATTGCGCGTCGGCGCGAAATTCCTTAACATCGGTGACCGAAAACTTCGTGCGGATGCCGGACATGCGGCTGATGAAGTAGTCGATCATGCCGTTGGTTTCCGGGTGGCTAGGGTCGAAGCGATTGAGTTCGCCGTCGGCGACGACGTCGACCCCGGCGAGTTCCTGGGTCTTCAGCACCACCATGATCGCGTCTCGGAGAGCGCCTCGGGAGGTGTTATTGAAGAGCCATTGTGGGGTCGGATAGCTGCCGACCACAGTTGTCAGGATGGACATAAACCTTCATTGTATCTAGATGCACCTGATTGCTCTGTTTGCCGCCACAGCGCTTCAATT